>Ga0335077_10008716_pt1 | contig 12575 bp, 14 predicted proteins | sample Lox_Sample_31_FD_207151 | JGI IMG/M metagenome (GOLD analysis project Ga0335077, IMG submission 207151) | Soil microbial communities from Loxahatchee National Wildlife Refuge, Florida, United States - Lox_Sample_3.1 | ecosystem: Environmental > Terrestrial > Soil > Wetlands | place: USA...
GTTCCAAGGGCGGCGCCGCCGATGATTACCAGCTCTGAGGGCTGCATAAGCACACGGATGGGGCCGTGTTCCATGAGGAAGCCACCGATGACGGCGGCGAGCACCACCAGCATTCCGATAATCGCGAACATGGTTGGCCTTGCGGGCGGCGGTTTGTGGGACGCAGCCCTCCACTGCTCCTATCGGCGATGTGGAGAAAATCTTGTGCTGGCGGAAGTTGTGTCGGGCTGGGCGGAATGTGACCCGCCGCTTCAGTCCCTATCGGAGCCGGCAAGCAAACGGTCCAGCGAGAGGGCGCCTGCGCCCTTGACCAGCACGACCAGGAGCAGAGCAATCGCCAGCAGATGGTATTCGAATCCCTCACCCTTTTGCTGGCCGGTCCAATTCATGAAGAAACCATTGCGCGCATGCACCGTGGCGACGGCAACCAGCATGTTCGTAATGATGCCCAACGCGGCGATGCGGCTGAGCAAGCCAAAAATAAGACCGAGACCGCCGAAGAATTCAGCGCAGATGGCGAGAAACGCGAGTGGAGCCGGAATACCCATCTGCTGCGTGAAGAATCCCATGGTTCCGTGGAAGCCGTAGCCTCCAAACCATCCCAGCATCTTTTGCGCGCCATGCGCGAAGAACACGACGCCCAGCACGAGCCGGAGAACGGTCAGTGTCAGGTCATTGGAGGTTGCCAGCAGCTTACGGAACATAAGCATTCTCCTCGACGAGCTTACGGTTTGTCGCTCGCCTTGAACTCCGCCCAGGGGTTGCCCTTCATATCCTTCAGGATCGGGCGCTGCCAGCCGAACTCAGGATGTTCCTTCAGGAACTTGTCGGCGATGAAGTCCTCGCCACAGGGGTGTCCGGCGCGGGCTTGCAGGGTCATGTTGCGGGCCATGGTTGCGTCGGCCGCCTGGGCCGTCACTGCACCCATCGGAGAGTACGGAGGCTCTGCCCAGCCCGGATCGCCGGTCGTGGAAGTGTCCCCGTGACCGCACAAGCCGTGCAGGTTGCGAGCATCCCTGTTCTCGTAGGTGTCCCAGTGGTCGGCCAGGAATTTCTCGCCCATCTCGACGTCAATCTGGCCTTTGCTGGGCGGCATCACTTCCTCCCAGCGCTTGAACCGCGCATTGGGAGAGCTGGCCATATTGTTGGGATCAAAATTGGTTTCCGCCTTAGTGAACGCAGGATCGCTGGGAAAGTTCGCGCCAACGTAATAGCCATCTTTGGTGCGCCACACGCGATGCATCTTCAGGCCCAGCTCGAAGCGCGCAATCTCGCCGGTGTTGTTGTCGGCCAGCAGCCAGTCGTTGGCATAGCCGCCGTTGTTGCCGTCGAGCATGATCTCAACGTATTGGTCAATCGAGCTGGCGTATTGCAGCGCTTTGCGCGCCCGCACGAATTCAGGCTTGCCGTTGGGATCGAATAACGTGAAACCGGTGATGGTGGTCTCGGTGACCATCAGTCCGGCGGAGTTGATGCCGAAGTCGTCATCGCTCACGATGATGCCCGGGAAGCCATCGGTCAGCATGTGATAGCCGTGCGTGGGCACGATGTCGAAGATGATGGTCCAGCGCTTGCCGGTGGCGTAGTCGGTCCAGTTACTATGCGCGATTACCGGCTTGTGATCTTTGGTCCATGATCCGGTGGCTACGAAGGCGCTGCAATTGCCCGGCGCTTTCAAGTCGGGGGCGTTGGCGCGCTTCTCCTGCCGGTTGAGCCAGGGAACGTAGTAGTCGGGAATTTCCTCCATGGCGTTGAGTGCGACCACGTCCCACAGATCCATCGTCGAACCGTGGGCTTTGAGCCCGTCAACGATGCCCTGCAATTCCTGCTGATATTCAAGGTCAATGTGCGGCCAGAGGATGTTCTGCGCCGTCTGGCGGTAGAACTCCCATTCGCGCTTGGTGCGATGCACGTCCTTCAGCTTGACGGTCCGGAAGCCATCTTCGATCTCCGCCGCCAGCAGATATCCGTGCTGGTAGCCGATGTCGGCCGGCGCGCCTTCCAGATGGATATACACCCATCCGTTGCGCTCAAAGCGGTATGCCGGCTTCAGTCGCGCCTCGTCGGGCTTGTTCGCGTCCTGTTTGACGCCAGCAAAAGCCGCAGCCCCAAACAAGACACAAGTACTCAACGTCAAAATGAACAACAGACGATAACTGCGATGCATCGTGATTGACCCCAACAGGAAAGCGTAAATAACTGGACAGCAGCTTATCGTTTCGCAGAAGCATTGGCAATGCCACGCGTCTCCTATTCTGGTTGAGTCCGATCCCTCAAAATACGTTTCACGTCTCTGCTGCCTCGAAGCACGGCCATGATGCGAAGGGGAGCGGAATCCGGCTGATGAACCACTAGGAAAGAATACATCGCAATAAACAACACTGCCCGGCTCGTTAGATCTTGGCGCTTGTGCCCCTGACGGGGGCATTCTCGCCAGGGAGGCAAATAGTTCGCGGAACTCCGCTTCGATGCGATCGGCGAGCTCGATGCTGTCTTCCGCAATTCGAGACCAGATTCCAAATAGGTCGTCCTGGGCCTCAGCGGAGAGTTCATAGAGCGACGCCATCAGCGCTTGCGCTCGGCTTTGCGCTTTTCCATGTCTGCGCGCGACTCCTCCGCAGAGTAGAACTGGCCGCGTTCAAATTGACTGAAAGCACGATCGATCTTTTCGGCCACTTCCTTCTTGTGCTCCCGCAGCCACTCATCCTGCGAGTGGAGCATTTCCAAGGCGCGTCCAATCACCTCCTCCGGACTCTGGTAAGCTCCGGTTTGCATCGCCTCGGCAATTAACTCTTCGTGTTCTCTGCGGAGTGTAATAGTCATACCTGCCTCAGCGCTATTGTATCTTCCCTGTACGATAGGGCTGGATGCGGGTAGAACAGAGATCCGGTATCGTGGTTCGGGGAGGCAACATGCTCGTGCAATATAGGACTGCGGTGCTTGCCTCAAGAAATTGGCGGCTGACTATCGCCATGGTGCTGTTGTTGTGCCTTGTCTCGTCACCATTACTGGCCCAGCCCGATTCCGCCGGCTCGTGGAAGTTCGCCGTCTCCGGCGATTCGCGCAACTGCGGCGACATCGTGATGCCCGCCATTGCGCAAGGCGTGCTGCGTGACGGAGCGGCGTTCTACTGGCACCTGGGCGACTACCGTTGGATCTCCAACTTTGACCAGGACTACCGGCAGATCTATCCCACCGCCTCCATCAACGATTACCTTAACAGTGCCTGGCCCGACTTCATTCAGCACCAGATCAAGCCCTTCGGCGATCTCCCGGTATTCCTCGGGATCGGGAACCATGAATTGGTGGCGCCAAAGACGCGGGCCCAGTACATCGCACAGTTTGCTGAGTGGCTCGACCAGCCGGTGGTCCGGCAGCAGCGTCTGACCGACAATCCTAACGATCATCAGGTCAAGACCTACTATCACTGGATTCAGCGTGGGGTCGATTTCATCGCCATGGACAACGCCTCATCCGACATGTTTGACGCCGACCAGATGGCCTGGCTCCAGAACGTGCTCGCGAAGGACGCAAAGGACCCAGCCATCCGCACCGTTGTGCTCGGGATGCACGCCTCCCTGCCCGACGGTCTCTCGACCGGACACAGCATGAACGATTCGCCGCAGGAGACGAGCAGCGGGCGGATTGTTTACTCGCAACTGGTCACCTTCCGGCGCAACACGAAGAAAAACGTGTATGTACTGGCCAGCCACTCCCACTTCGTTCTTAACAATATTTACGCCACCGCGTGTCACCCCAAGGACGAAGTCCTGGACGGCTGGATCATGGGCAGCGCCGGCGCAGTCTGGTACCTCCTCCCGGAGCACGCCGCTTCCACCGTGGCGAAGGACCAGATCTATGGATACCTGCTGGGAACGGTTGCTCCCGACGGAGCCATTACCTTTGAGTTCAGGCAGGTCAAGGAGGGGGACGTTCCGGACAGCGTCATTACGCAGTTCACCAGGCCACAGGTGAACTGGTGCTTTGTGAATAACCTCTCGAACCCGCCCTACACGCCCACCGGTCCTCGCTGTGCCAACGGCGCACCTGCCAAGCCCTGAGTGCTCTAACGTCCGGCAACGAGGCTGATTGTTGTATCTTGTTCAAAGGCCATAGCCATGACACAAACAGCGGTCCTCGGCGGCGGATGCTTCTGGTGCGTGGAAGCGGCGTTCAATCAGTTGCAGGGCGTGCAGCGCGTAGTCTCGGGCTACATGGGCGGGCGTACCCAGAATCCCACCTACGAGCAGGTTTGCAGCGGCAGGACTGGACACGTAGAAGTGGCCGAGATCACCTTCGATCCGGAGGTCATCAGTTACGAAGACATCCTTGAGGTGTTCTTCACCGCGCATGATCCCACGACGCTCAACCGTCAGGGCAATGACGTCGGCGAGCAGTACCGCTCGGTCATCTTTTATCGCGATGAAGAGCAGCGCAAGACCGCGCTCAAGGTGATCGACGAGCTAACCAAAGAGCATGCCTTCAAGGACACCATCGTCACCACGGTTGAGCCGGCGTCAACGTTTTATCCCGCCGAGGAATACCACCAGGATTACTTCAAGAACCACCCCTACCAGCCCTACTGCATGTTCGTGGTCTCGCCCAAGGTAAAGAAGATTCGCGAGAAGTTTGCGAGCCGACTAAAAGTGTAGCCGTGGTTTCGGCCGAAAGTCAGTAACCCGTATTTCTCGCCACAATCTCGTGAAGCGGTCCGGCACGTTGGTGCCGCATCTAGACCTACCCTGTTCTAAATGACTCGTAGATGACCGCTGGTGCATTGAACTCCCCGCACGCTGCTGCGAGGATGAGCGCGTTGTTGGACAGGAGGGAGTTTATGGATGCCCAATTGAATAATTGCGAGCCCCAGTGGCTCCGTTCTCTTGATGACTCTTACCCAGGGCTGACGCGCTGCGCTAACTCCCATGCCGGCCTCCGGCTGGAGGATTCGCGTCGCCGACGGTCTGTGGGCGAGAAACCGGGCTTCGCCAGCTATGGCGCAAAATTCGCGGTTCTGTACCAACTCCCTGATTCCAAACCAAATCCAGTTCTTGACATTACAAATTGCAATGTTATAATTGCAATTAGCAATATGAAGCTCGGCGAGAAAATACGCTACCTGAGGCTGGTCGAAGGCACCCTCCGCGGCATGGGCCGCGAGATGACGCAGCAGGACCTGGTGGTCGCGCTCAAGAAGGAAACGGGCAGCGGGCTGAGCCAGTCGTACCTGTCGCAGATCGAGAGCGGAGCGCGGCCGCACCTGACGAATGCTTCGCGCATGCTGCTGGCGCGCTTCTTCAAGGTGCATCCCGGGTATCTGGTGGACGATCCCGAGGGCTACCACACCGAGCTGACCAGCGACCTGCGGGCGATGGAAGACCGGCTGGACCTGTGGCTGATCAACGGAGCCGAGCAGTTTGCGCGCGATCCGGAGCTGAGCCAGGCGCTGCTGCAGGTGGCCAAGTATAAGGACTCGCGCAAGTGCCTGGTGCTGCTCGGCGCGATTCTGGAGGCGCCGGAGCTGGTGGAGCGGCTGACCGAAGTTCTGAAGCCAAGCCTGAGCGAGCAGCCGCCGCCGCGCAGCGGACGGCGCAAGAAATTGACGGGAGCGAACGTATGACCTGGGACATGTTCTATCTCGTGTGCTTTCTGATTGGAGTGACGCTGAGCGTGCTGTCGTTTCTCACCGGAAGCTTTCACCTGCCGCATGCCCACTTTCATGTGCATGTGCCGCATGGGGGCGCGCACATCCCCAGTGGAGTACACGTTGGAGGTGGTGCGCACGCCGCGGGTGGAGCGCACGGTGCGGGCGGGCATGCAGAGATGCCGGTCCTGAACTTTGGAACCGTCACCGCGTTCCTGGCATGGTTCGGAGGCACGGGCTACCTGTTGACCCGCTATTCCTCGCTGGTGGTCGCAGGAGTGTTGACGCTGGCGATTGCCGCCGGCATCGTTGGGGCGATGATCGTCTTTTGGTTCATCGCGAAGGTTCTGCTCAAGCACGACCGCGAACTCGATCCCGCGGACTACGACCGCGTGGGCGTGCTGGGCCGCATCAGCAGCCCCATTCGCGCGGGCGGCACAGGAGAAATCATCTTCTCGCAGGAAGGCGCGCGGCAGACCTGCGGCGCACGCAGCGAGAGCGGCGAAGCCCTGGAGCGGGGCGCGGAAGTCATCATCACAAGGTATGAGCATGGGATTGCCTATGTACGGCGCTGGGAAGAGATGGCGGAAGAGCGAGCAACTAGTAGCTAGTGGACTTGCCTGAGGAACAGTTGAACGAGTCGGAGGTTCATATGGTCGAACTATCCATTAGCGGCGGAAATCTAGTGCTGAAGGTGCTCGGCGCCGACCGGCTGTGGGCGTTGAAGAGCGCGATCGAGGTGCCGTTGAATCACGTAACAGGCATCCGGACCGATTCTACTGTCGCGAAAGGGTGGTGGAAGGGCTGGAGATGCCCCGGAACCAGCGTTCCGCGAGTGATAACCGCCGGCACCTACTACAAGGAAGGGAAGCGCACCTTCTGGGACGTTCACAATCCTGAGGTCGCGGTCGTAGTTGATTTGCGAGACGAACGCTACGACCAACTGGTGGTTGAAGTTGAAGATCCGAACTCGAAGGTGGCGCTGGTGCAGGCGGCCCTGCCGCGGCAGTAGTAAGGCTCGTGACGGCGAGGATTAGCGATTTCACCGGAATCGCTCTTCAGCGAGGAGTGAAAAGGGAGGTAGCAATGACGACCATGACAAATCTGGGAACAGCGATCGCATTGGGAGTAGGGGTTGGCCTGGCAATGGGAGTCGCCTTTCATCGTGCGGCAGAAGGTGCCGCCCTGGGCGCGGCAGTGGGTATTGCGTCCTACACCCTGACGCTGCTCCTGAAACGCGATGCGCGGCGAGGCAAGACGAGTGGTTGAACAAGGGTTTTGGCTGGTAGCTGACGGCTCTTAGCTGACAGCTAAAGGAGGCATTATGGGACTGCACATACCAACGGAAGCGTTAATTATCGCCTGGACAGCGGTGGCGGCAGTAGTGCTGCTGACTGCCATCTTTGCCCGGCTCTACCGCAAGGCCGGGCCCAACGAGGTCCTGGTCGTGTACGGGTTTCGCGGCACTCGCGTGGTCAAGGGACACGGTACGGTGATCTTCCCCATGGTTGAGACCTACCGCGAGCTATCGCTCGAGTTGATGTCTTTCGACGTCGCGCCCCAGCAGGACCTGTACACCAAGCAGGGCGTTGCCGTCACCGTCGAGGCGGTGGCGCAGATCAAGGTAAAGGCCGATCCGGAATCGGTCTTGACCGCGTCGGAGCAGTTCCTTACCAAGGCGCCGCAGGACCGGGAAGCACTGATCCGGCTGGTGATGGAAGGGCACCTGCGCGGCATTATCGGGCAGCTCACGGTGGAAGAGATCGTGAAGCAGCCCGAGATGGTGGCCGACCGCATGCGCTCCACCTGCGCCGACGACATGAACAAGATGGGGCTGGAGGTGATCTCGTTCACCATCAAGGAAGTGCGCGACAAGAACGAGTACATCGCCAACATGGGACGTCCGGATGTTGCGCGCATCAAGCGCGACGCCGACGTCGCCACCGCCGAAGCCGAGCGCGACACCGCCATCCGGCGGGCCATCGCGCTGCGCGAGTCTGCCATCGCCAAGGCGCAAGCCGACCAGGAGCGGGTGCAGGCCGAGACCGCCTCGCAGGCGCGGCAAGCCGAGGCGCAACGCGATCTCGAAGTCAAGCGGGCGACGTACACCGAGATGGTGAAGCGCCAGCAGGCGCAAGCCGACAAAGCGTACGAGATCCAGACCAACGTCATGCAGCAACAGGTGACGGCGGAAGCGGTCAAGATTCAGCAGGTCGAGAAGGAACAGCAGGTTAAGGTGCAGGAGGCTGAAATCCTGCGCCGCGAGAAGGAACTGATCGCCACCGTGTTGAAGGGGGCGGAGATCGAACGCCAGCGGATCGAGACCCTGGCCGCCGCCGAACGGCAGCGGCTGACGGTGGAAGCCGAAGGCCACGCCAGCGCCATCCGCGCGCAGGGCGAGGCCGAAGCCGAGATTATCTTCAAGAAGGGCGACGCTGAGGCGCGGGCGATGAGCGTAAAGGCCGAGGCCTACCAGGAGTACAACCAGGCTGCGGTGGTCGACAAGCTCTTCACCAATATGCCCGAAGTCGTAAAGGCCCTGGCCAGTCCGCTGGCCAATGTTGATCGCATCACCGTGGTCTCCACCGGTGACGGCAACTCAGCCGGCATGCACAAAATCACCGGAGACATTGCGCAGATGGCGGCGCAGGTGCCGGCCCTGTTCGAATCGCTTTCGGGCATGAAGATGTCGGACCTGCTGGGCAAAGTCCGAACGCTGGGCGACAAGTCGCCGAAGTCCGACGACGATGCCGGCGGAAAGGGCAAGGCTGCGGGTGCAGGAAAGTGAAGGTCGAACCCACCCTGTCCCCAAAACCGGGGGACCAGGGTGGGTGTCCGGCCGACAGCCGCCAGCTGATAGCTGACGGCTGAGTAAGGGTGGGGCGCCCAAACGCCCCAAGAGAGTTTTTGAATCGTCAGCCGACGGCTGATAGCCGATAGCTGACAGCCAGGAGGAGTTATGGCATTACTGGATCGGGTAGCAACGCTGGTAAGGGCAAATCTGAATGACCTGGTTGACCGGGCAGAGAATCCCGAGAAGATGTTGAAGCAGGTCATCCTCGACATGGAAAACCAGTTCATTCAGGTGAAGACGCAGGTGGCCATCGCGCTGGCTGACTTGCATGTTCTGGAGAAAAAGAAGAAAGAAAACGCCGAGAAGCATGCCGAATGGATGCGCAAGGCCGAGCTCGCCGTGGACAAGAAGGACGACGATCTCGCGCGGGCGGCGCTGGAGCGAGCCTTGAGCTTCCAGCAGCTCACCGAGAGCTTCGAGCAGCAGATTGCCGACCAGCATACCCAGGTCGAGACCCTGAAGGCGGCGCTGAAGAAGCTGGAGCTGAAGCTCTCCGAAGCGCGCGGCAAGGCCGACCTGCTTATCGCGCAGCACCGGCGCTCGCGGGCAGTGAACCGCGCGGCCGATGCGCAGGTCACTCCTACGGGCGAGAACCGGACCTTCGAACGCATGCGCACGAAAGTGGCGCATGAGGAGGCGGTCGGCCAAGCCAAGGGCGAAATTCTGGGCGACGACATCGACGGCCGGCTCCATGCACTGGAGCAGGAAGAGAAAATCAACACGCTTTTGGACGAGATTAAGGCTAAGCGACAGCTTAGCGCCTAGATGATTTGGCGCCGGGCCGTTCGTCTTCGCACTATCCCAGGGGTTGCATCGTGCTGATGCAACCCCTTTTTAATCTGCAAATTAGACCATCCCTTGCAAGCCTGTTTCAAAAAATGATTCACAGATGATCGCTGGTGCATTGAGGTAGCGGGCTAAAGGTCCTACTGTGCCCCTAACAAGAGCGGACGTTGGGACTTGAACTCGACGAACCGCTCATTTCGGGGGGCTCACCCGGAGGCTGGGACTCCGCACCCGCCTCCGGGTGGCCTGGGAATGACCCCGCAACCACAATCCGGTGCCGCGCAGTTTTCCTTCGGGCGCCACCAACGTTGGCCATAAGGAGGTCAATATGAAAAACGAGATTTTGACACTGCGCGACGAGAAATTCGGGCCGTTGCGAGGCTGCGCGATTGAATTGCACGGGAATGAGCCGGGCAGCGGCGGCATGAGGTTAGCCCGGGGGCGCAACTTCCGAGGTTGACAGGAAGAACGAAGCTGAGCCACGGAGTGGCAGCACCCGCAACCCCAAGCGAATCAAATGGATGCCTGTAATATGCTTAGAATCAAATACTTGCAAACAATGGCCGCTAAATCGTTGATTCCACGGGAGGCCTTGGAGGGGTGGTTTGCCGGTAAACGGCAAGTCGCATCCCGATCCGCTCGCGCCGACGATTCGACGCGTCTGAAACTTTTCGCGACGCGCGTTCGGCGATAACATGAACTCGACCATGATTGGCGAATTTACGCGCGCGCAGGTTGCCACTTCAGCACCGCCAACCACCTTGCTGTATGACGACTGGTATCCGGCGCTGCGGGCCTCGGCCATCCGCGGCAAAGCAATGGCCAAAGCAATGCTGCTGGGCATTCCGCTGGTGCTGGGACGAAACGCAGCCGGGAAATACTTCGCCATGCGCGATGCCTGTCCGCATCGCGGCATTCCGCTTTCTTATGGATGGTTCGACGGCGAGAGGATGACTTGCAAATATCACGGCTGGTCGTTCGAGCCGGTGTCTGGCCAGTGCTGCGAGATTCCATCGCTCACCAGCCAGGATTCACTCGATCCGTCGAAGATTTACGCCGCTGCATTTCCCTGCGAAGAGCGCGATGGTCACGTCTGGGTTTACGTCCCGCAACCGGGTCGCGGAAGGCTGCGGCCAGAAGTAGAATTGCCGCCGATTCCCGAAGTCCCGAAGTTCAGCGCGAAATTTCGCACGGCGCATCTGTGGGCCGACCTGCCGTGCAACGTGGACCACGGCATCATCGGGCTGATGGATCCGGCGCACGGCCCATTCGTGCACAACGCGTGGTGGTGGCGCGCACGGCACAGCATCCACGAAAAGACCAAGCAGTTCGAGCCCATCGAGAACGGTTTTCGCATGACTGCGCATCAGCCGTCAGCCAACAGCGCGCCTTACAAACTGCTGGGCGTTTACGGCCAGCCGATAACGACCACCATTGACTTCGTGCTTCCCAACCGCCGCTACGAAACCATCTGCTGCGGCGGCAAGTGGTTTGCCACGCTGACGACGGTAACGCCGACCAGCGACAACAACTGCCGCATCGATGTGGTCGGCGCGTGGAATATCTTTCGTAACGTCCCGTTCCTAACATCCATCGCCAAGTTCTTCGGCAACCGCTTCGTGCGCCAGGACCAGCTCACCATGATCCAGCAGGCCGAAGGGCTGAAATACAATCCCAGCCTCATGCTGATTGACGATGCCGACCGTCCGGCGAAGTGGTATTTCGAGCTGAAGCAGGCGCGCCTGGAGTCGCAGGCAACGGGCGCTCCCATGCGTCATCCTATGAGCGGGCCGGTTACGCTGCGCTGGAGAAGCTGAACGCCATCGTTGGGATATACTGCCGTTTCGCCAAACGCAGGCGGGACTGGTAGAGCTGGCCTTCAGGCCTGCGTCCCGGCTGGCAATAAGAAACACGGGGCTTCAGCCCCTGCACATCAGGAGCGCACACTGCATGATCGAACGACTCAAGGAGAGCTCAGGAGGCGTCATCGGCTTCAAGGTCACCGGCAAGATGACCGCCGAGGACATCCTCGGCTTCGAGCCGCAAATCAACCTCCTCCTCGCCGAGCGCAAGCACAAACCCATCGGCATCCTCGCCGATCTCTCCGCCATGCACGGCGCCGAGCTGGCGGCCCGCTGGGACGAGATGCGCTTCCTGCAGAAGCACACCGACCACATCGCGCGAATGGCTGTGGTCGGCGCCGGCAAGTGGGAGGAGATCATGGCCATCCTCACCGCAGGCGCGGCTGTGCTCCAGTCCGAGACTCGCTACTTCGATGAGTCTGAAATCCTGCATGCTTGGGAATGGGTTCGCACCGCCAAACACGCCGAGGAAGTCCCTGTCCGCCAAATCTCGCCCGCGACCGGAATATGGAAGGACTACAGGCCGGAATATATGGACCTGTAGACCCGAGGTTGACAGGAAGGATAGGTCGTAAGTTGACGTGGAGGATTAGCGAACGGCGACGCGTGGCAGCTCTCACTTGTCACCATGCCAATTGACCTGCGTCACAGATTTCCGGCCCGAACTGCGCTACAAAGAAAGCAGGAAACTGGACCCTCTTGCGGGCGAACCGGCCAGCCAGAGGCGTTCCCTGTAGCGCCCCCACCTCGTGGGGAGAAGGGTCGCGTAAGATGGCTACGGCACAGGTCGCAACCGTTGGAGTGGGTTTGCACAACGTACTCATCGCGACGGATTTTTCGCGTTGTTCCAACCTCGCCGTCAGTTTCGGTCTGGAACTGGCCCACGGATACTCAGCGAATGGCTATGTCGTGTTCGTGGTTCCCACCGATCAGTACATGGTCGCTGGTCCCGACGCTTGCGAAGCCGCCAGGGACGTTGCCCGCCGCGATCTGCTGGAACTGAAGCACGAGCTGCGCAGGAAGCACTCGTACCTCGAGGGTGAAGACTATCACCTGTTCCTGCTGGAAGGCGATGTTGCGGAGTCGATCCTCGACTTCGCGCGGGAAAGGGACATTGACGTGATCGTCGTCGGCACGCACGGCCGCGGCGGCCTGGGCCGGGCGCTGATGGGCTCAGTCGCCGAGCGCGTTTTCCGGCAATCGCCTGTGCCGGTGCTGACGCTTGGGCCTCATCTGCAGCGCATCGCGCGCGCCGGCACGCCGAGGAACATACTGGTGCCCGTGGACTTCACGCCTGCCTCGGAGCGGGCGGCGCATTATGCAGTTGCCATGGCCAGAGAGCACAGCGCTACGTTGACGATGCTGCATGTCATTGAGCGCTGGCCTCCCGAGGCGAAGGCTGACCATGCCCGCGCAGTGCAAGGGCTACGCG
>Ga0335077_10008717_pt1 | contig 12574 bp, 10 predicted proteins | sample Lox_Sample_31_FD_207151 | JGI IMG/M metagenome (GOLD analysis project Ga0335077, IMG submission 207151) | Soil microbial communities from Loxahatchee National Wildlife Refuge, Florida, United States - Lox_Sample_3.1 | ecosystem: Environmental > Terrestrial > Soil > Wetlands | place: USA...
CGCGCAGAACCGGGTATCGCCCTCGCGCAGCAGCGTGCGGGACCGCGCGCTCGGGCCCTCGATGCCGATCCGGGTGTCGGAGGTCAGGGTGAGTGTGAGGTCACCGAAGCCGACGGCCGCCTGGTAGTACTCGCGGTCGGTGCGGTGCCAGTTCTCCCGGTGCCGGCCGTAGTCGAAGACCGGCTCGCAGTTCATGACCAGCTGGACGTTGCCGTTGACGCACCGCACCGTGCGCAGCAGGATGTGCTCGGCGTCGTAGTCGGTCGGCGGCCTGGTGTGCGAGCTGGTCTCGGGGTGGCTGTGCCGCCATGGCCCCATCAGCAGGCAGTCACGGACTACGATCCAGCCCTCTCCGCAGTCCCAGCTCGTCTCCACCACCATCGTGCCGGGCAGGTAGCGCCGGTCGGCGGGCACCGTGACGTTCTCCGGGCCGAAGATGAACCGCCCGGCGTCCCGGTCCAGGATCGCGGCGAAGACACTCTGGCTGTCCATCCGGGGCAGGCACATCCACTCGATCGCGCTGCTGGGCGCGATCAGCGCGGTGACCTCGCAGTCGGACAGGAAGCCGTAGTCGGCGATCGGCGGGTACGGAGAGAACTCGGCGGCCAGGCTGCTGAGCTGCGTGGTCATGCCCGCCTGCGGTGCCGGGTCGATCGGGAGCTGGCGTGCCCGCGACCGCGGCCCGCCGCCCGGTTCTCTTCCGCTAGTGGCCGTCATGTCCGATAACGTGCCCTCCCTGCCGGTTCCTAAATCGCGCCGCCAGCTGCCAGCCAGCCGTCGAACGAGGTGGTGCCGCTGACGTCGGGCTGGCTCGCGGTGAGGCCGCCCGCGCGCAGCACCCGGCCCAGCCTGCCGGGGACCGGCACCCGCACGAGGACGGCGTGCCTGCCGGTCACGCGGCGCCAGGTCCCGGCCATCTCGCTGGCCGTCAGGATCTGCGGGCCCGCCACCCGGGCCCGGCAACTGAGTGGCCTGGACGATGGTCCACGGGACCGGTCCGGCCGCCACTACTCGTTCCTGCTCGGCCTTGACCAGGTAGTAGCCCATCGGGACCTGGCCGCAGCCGCCGATCGAGACGCAGACGTGGTGCGCCACCCCCGCCGCGGCCGCGGCGGCGTGGCAGCCTTCGAGCGCGCCTGCCAGGCCGGCTCCTGTCGTCAGGTCGATCTTGTACTGGCCGCTGCGGCTGAGGACGCGCACCTCGTGCCCGCGCTCGGGCCACGAGCCGCAACCCGGTAGCCGCCGGCCGCGACGGCGAACTCGCCGATGTCGTGGGAGAGACGCCAGGGCATGGCTCATCCTCGCGGTGCCGGAGAGGTCAGTTATCTTCATGATGAGGGTTAGCGGAAGGCGGCGGTCATGCGGGTCATCGTCATCAAGCATCACCAGATCGATGATGCCGGCTTCATCGGGGCCGCCTTCGCCGCCCGCGGGGCGCACCTGCAGGTGCACCTGTTCCCCGACGACGGTCCGCTGCCCGCGCTGGACGGCGCCGATCACGTCGTCGTGCTCGGCGCGGCCTGGTCGGTGTACGACCACGAGCAGATCGGGCACTGGATCGGCGCCGAGCTCGCGTGGCTGCGGGCCGCCGACGCCGCGGGCGTGCCGGTGCTCGGCATCTGCTTCGGCGCGCAGGCCCTGGCCGCCGCGCTCGGCGGCCGGGTCGAGCGGGCTCCGCGACCCGAAGTCGGCTGGACCGTGGTCGAGTCACTCGATCCCGCCCTGATCGAGGCGGGTCCCTGGCTGGAGTTCCATGGCGACCAGTGCATCGCGCCACCGCACGCGCGGGAGCTGGCCAGGAACGAGGTATGCCTGCAGGCATTCTCCGTCGGCAGGCACCTCGCCGTGCAGTTCCATCCGGAAGTGGATGGCGACCAGGTGCGCCGGTGGCTCGACAGCGGCGGCGCCGCGGAGGCGCGCGTGGCCGGGCAGGATCCGGACGAGCTGGTCGCCGCCTCGGCCGCCGAGGAGCCGGCCGCGGCCCGCCGGGCCGACGGGCTGGTGGCGGTCGCACTGCGGCTGGCGGCGGGGCTGACTAGCGAAAATCCCGCCGCCCGGCTGATGACAACCGGGCGCTAGCAGGACAAGGTGTTCTAAGAACTCGCCCGATTGCATACCGAGGAACAGGTGCGATGCCCGACATTCTTTCGATCTATGCCGAAGCCCAGCCAGATAAGCCAGGCGTCATCGACGACAAGCCCGACGGAACCGTGGTCATGTGGACCTACGCCGAGCTCGAGGCACGGTCGAACCGGGTAGCCAACCTCTTGCTCTCGCTCGGGTCCGGGCCGGGCCGGAAGGTCATGTGGGTCGGGCCCAACTCGCCCGAGGTGGTCGCCGTCATCAACGCGGCCAGGAAGATCGGCGCAGTGGCGGTGCCGCTGAACTACCGGCTGACGCCGGAGGAGGCGGAGTACGTCGTCAACCACAGCGACGCGCAGATCGTGTACGCGGACTGGGAGCACGCGCCGATGTTCGCCGGCCTGCGGGACCGGCTGGAGAAGGTCGAGCACATCATCGCCGTGGGCGGCCCGGCGCCCGAGGGGACGCTGGCGGACGCCGACATCGCCGCGGCCTCGGCCGCCGCGCCCGACCTGGGGGACACGGCGGGCACGGCGGGGACGATGATCTACACCTCGGGCACCACCGGCAAGCCGAAGGGCGCCGTCCGCACCGGCGCGCCCGATCCCGAGGTCATCGGCGCGCTGCTCAACCTGTTCGGCTACACCCCGGACGACATCTACATCACCTCCGGCCCGCTGTACCACAGCGGCCCCGGCGCGTTCATGGCCGCCAGCCAGGCCTTCGGCCAGACGGTCGTGGTGCAGCGCAGGTTCGACCCGGAGGACTGGCTGCGCCTGGTGGACAAGTACAAGGTGAGCTCGACGTTCTCCGCGCCCGCGCTGGTCCGGATGATCTGTGCGCTGCCGGCCGGGGTAAAGGACCGCTACGACCGGTCCACGATGAAGATCATGCTCGCCAACGCCGCGCCGTGGAGCTTCGCGCTCAAGCAGCAGTACGTCGCGGACTTCCCGCCCGAGTCGCTGTTCGAGATCTACGGCTCGACCGAGCTCGGCGTGGACACCGTGCTCGAGCCCAAGGACCAGATGCGCAAGCCGGGCTCCTGCGGCAAGCCGGCCCCCGGCATCGAGATCAGGCTCTTCGACGAGGACGGGAACGAGGTCACCGGGACCGGCCCCGACAACCCCGGCGAGGTCTACATCCGGTCCAAGGGCGTGTTCAACACCTACTACAAGAACGACGCCAGCTACGAGTCGAGCAGCCGCGGTGACTTCCACACCGTCGGTGACGTCGCGTACTGGGATGACGAGGGCTATCTCTACATCTGTGACCGCAAGAGCGACATGATCATCTCGGGCGGCATGAACATCTACCCGGCCGAGATCGAGGCTGCGCTCGAGCAGCACCCGGAGATCTACGACGTGGCCGTGTTCGGCATCCCGTCCGAGGAGTGGGGCGAGGAAGTGCACGCGGCGGTGGTGCTATCACCGGGCTCGTCGCTGTCGGCCGAGCAGATCACGGCGTTCGGGCGCGAGCACCTGGCCAGCTACAAGGTGCCGCGGTCGGTGAGCTTCATGGCGGAGCTGCCGCGGACCGGGTCGGGCAAGCTCCTGAAGCGGCAGCTGCGGGCGCCGTTCTGGGCGGGCCGGACCGCGCAGGTGGGCTGATCGCTCCTCGCGCGTCGCCCGATGAGCGCCTGGCGGCCCCGATATGATCGTCTTCGTCCGCGCAGCGGCTGTCATCGGGTACGGGGAGAAGCGTTGGAGCTGGTGCATTCCGGCAAGATCCGCGAGGTCTACGCCGACGGGGACGACATACTGCTCGTCGCCTCCGACAAGGTGAGCGTCTACGACGTGGTGCTGCCGACGCCGATCCCTGGCAAGGGGAAGATCCTCACCCAGCTGTCGCTGTGGTGGTTCGGCCAGCTCGCCGGCCTGGTGCCCAATCACGTCATCTCGGCGACCGACGTGCCGCCGGAGTGGGCCGGGCGGGCGATCCGGTGCAGGCGGCTGGCCATGCTGCCAGTGGAGTGCATCGCGCGCGGTTATCTGGCGGGCCTTGGCCTTGCCTCCTACCGCGTGTCCGGCTCCGTATCGGGGGTTGCTATGCCCGCTGGCCTCAGCGAGGGCTCGCGGCTGCCTGAGCCGGTGTTCACACCCACCACCAAGGCAACCGTCGGCCACGACGAGTTCATGACATATGACGACGTGGTACGCGCGATCGGTGCGGACACCGCGGCGGAGTTGCGGCGGCTGACACTGGCGATCTACCGGCGCGGCGCGGAGATCGCGGCGGCGCGAGGCATCATCATCGCCGATACAAAGCTGGAGTTCGGCCGGGCGGCGGACGGGTCCGTGGTGCTGGCTGACGAGCTGCTGACGCCCGACTCATCCCGGTTCTGGGCGGCTGCCGAATGGGCTCCAGGCGGCCCGCAGCGGTACCTGGACAAGCAGTTCCTGCGGGACTGGTCCGCCACCATCACCGACTGGGATCGTAAGCCGCCAGGTCCCGAGGTTCCTGCCGAGATCGTCGCCGCCACCAGGGCCAGGTACGTCGAGGTATACGAGCGCATTACCGGCAGCGCGTGGCAGGACTGAACCGCCCGGGGTCACTGCCGGGTTCCGCGCCCGCGGCTCGGCCGTGCCCGGTACCTGCGGCCCGCCGTCCGGCTGAGCGATAACCGAGCTGGCCAGCACGGTGCCGGTCGCGATCACGCCGTCCCTTACCTGGTAGCTCATCCGGTAGCTGCGCACGATTCCGCCGGCCTGGTAGGCCCGCAGGCTCACCGTCACCTGGTCACCCGCGACGTAGATCGACTGGATCTTGTCCAGGACCGTGCCCGCAAAGCCGGCGATCATCGCGTGATAACTCGGGCTCAGGTTGCTGCCGCCAAGCTGCCATGCCTGGTGCCACTCGTGCGCGTTGATCGCGGCGAAGTAGGCGAGCACCGTCGTGCGCGGGTCGGCAGTCTGCTCCGCCTGCTTGCGCTGGTCGGTATGCGGGCCGGGCAGCGCGCCGGTCCCCGGCCGGGTCGCGGCGCCCTCCTGCCGGGTCGCGCCGGCCGCCGGCCCCCGGCTCGCGGGAGCCAGGGCATGGTGGCCGGCCAGCACGGCCCCCGACGCCGCGCCCGCGGCGAGTACCAGCACCAGGCTCCAGCAGGTCAGCACCGCCCTGCTGTGCCACGGCCGCGCATACCTGGCGTAGCGCGGATACCTGGCGGGCCTGGTACGGTCTGCCGACGCCGCGTCGCCGGGGTCGCGAGTCCGAGTCGCGTGCAGCGCGGAGCGGATGGCGACGGCCGGCCCGGTGCCGGCCGTCGCAGGTCGCGCCCGTGGCTCGGCGTGCTGGACGCGGAAGAACGGGGCATGCCGCGACAGCCAGTCACCCGGCTGCGTGGCGGCGTCAAGCTCGCGGACCAGCTCTGCCATGGCCGGCCGCGCGCCGGGGTCCTTGGCCAGGCAGCGCTCGATGACCGGACGCAGCTCGGACGGAACGTGCCCGAGCTGCGGACTGCCGTACACGACGCGGTACAGCAGCGCGGACGGCGGCCCTGAGCCGAACGGCGGCCGGCCGGACGCCGCGAAGGCGAGCACGCCGCCGAGGCTGAAGATGTCCGCCGCGGGACCTACCTCGCGGTCTGCCGCCTGCTCGGGCGACATGAATCCGGGCGATCCGATCACCCGGCCCTGCGAGGTCAGCCAGCTGGAGTCCGTGGCACGGGAGATACCGAAGTCAATGATCCGCGGTCCGTCGATGGCGAGCAGCACATTCGACGGCTTCAGATCGCGATGCACGAGACCGGCCGCGTGCACCGTGCGCAGCCCGCTGGCCAGGCCGGCCGCGAGCACCCGGACGGACGGCACGCCGAGCGGCCCGTGCCTGGCTATCGCGTCCGCCAGGGACGGACCCGCGACGTAGGCGGTGACCAGCCACGGCTGCGCACCGTCGGGATCGGCATCGACGACCGGGGCCGTGAACGGGCCGCTGACCCGGCGAGCGGCCGCGACTTCGCCCGCGAACCTGCGGCGGAAGGCCGGGCTGCCGGCGAGGTCGGGCCGGATGAGCTTCACGGCTACCATCGCGCCGTCTGGCGACTGGCCGAGGTAGACACGGCCCATGCCGCCCGCGCCGAGACGGTGCAGCAGGCGATACGGCCCTACGAACTGAGGGTCCCCCGGCTGTAGCGCATCCACGTACGCCTGCCCCCGCGCATATCAGGACGACAAGTGCAGCAATCGGAATGTATCGCGAAGTTCGGGGCGCGACGAGATGCCACGTCGATTGGGCATGAATTGTTAGCCGGCACTGGCAAATCCAGCGGCGCGGCCGCGCGGCGGCGTGGCGGCTGAGCGTCAGTGGCAGCCGGTAGCGTGCCACAGAGCGGCGGCGCCGTAGCGGCCGACGAGCAGAGTGCCGGGAGGCACAGTCCATGAGCACTACCGGGAGCACCATGACTGGCGAGCGGGCCGACATCCTCGAGGCGCTGGCCAAGCACCGCCAGTTCCTGCGCTTCACCACCAGGGACCTGACCGACGAGCAGGCGGCCGCGCGGCCCACGGTGAGCGAGCTGTGTCTTGGCGGCCTGATCAAGCACGTCGCTGCCGTGGAGCGGCAGTGGGCCCGGTTCATCGTGGCGGGGCCTGGCCCGAAGATGGACTGGCAGGACGAGGCGGTCGCGCAGGAATACGTGAACGGTTTCAGGATGCTGCCTGGCGAGACACTCGCCGGACTCCTTGACGACTATGCGGACGCGGCTCGCGCCACCGATGAGCTGGTGACGAGCCTGCCCAGCCTTGACGCCGAGCAGCCGCTGCCGCAGGCTCCCTGGCACGACAAGGACGCGAGCTGGTCGGCCCGCATGGTGCTGCTGCACATCATCGCCGAGACCGCACAGCACGCCGGGCACGCGGACATCGTCAGGGAAGCGATCGACGGCGCCAAGACGATGGGGTGAGGATCGCGCCGCCTAGCCGGATCGCGGCCGGGTAGGGGACCAGGTGTGATCGGCAAGTGGGAGCAGGCAGGGCCCGACAGCCTGCAGCCGATGCTGGCCACCGCGGGCCGGCTCCCTGCCAGGGATGCGGGCTGGGCCTACGAGATGAAGTGGGACGGAATCCGTGCCCTGGCCTTCATTGACGGCGACATCATGCGGCTCAGATCCCGTACGGGCCGGGATATCAGCCATGTCTATCCCGAGCTAGCGGGGCTCGCTGGCGCGATCGGCGCGGGCCAGGCAGTGCTGGACGGGGAGATAGTCGCGTTCGGCGACGGTGAGTGGCCGGAATTCGAGGCCCTGCAGCAGCGGATGAACATCAGCTCCGCCGCGCAGGCACGCGCGCTCGCCGCGCAGGTGCCCGTCAGCTATCTCGCCTTCGACGTGCTCTGGCTCGGCGGCAGGCCGCTGCTCGAGCGGCCGTACGCGGACCGGCGCGCACAGCTGGATGCACTCAGCCTGCACGGCAGCCACTGGCAGGCGCCCCCTGCCTTCACCGGAGTCGCCGGCGCGGACGTGCAGGCTGTCTCGCTTGAGCACCAGCTGGAAGGCATCATGGCCAAGCGGGTGCAGTCCAGGTACGAGCCTGGCCGCCGGACGTCGTCGTGGCTGAAGATTAAGAATCACATGCGCCAGGAGGTAGTCATCGGCGGCTGGAAGCCCGGCGAGGGGGGCCGGGCAGGCGGGATCGGGTCGCTGCTGGCCGGTGTCTATGCCGACGGGCAGCTGGTGTTCTGCGGGCATGTGGGCACCGGATTCACCCAGCAGACGCTGCGCATGCTCGGGGCGAGGCTCTCGCCGCTGAGCCGGGACACCTCGCCGTTCGGGAAGACCATCCCGGCCGAGGATACGCGGCTCGCCCGCTGGGTAGAGCCAGTGCTCGTGGCGGAGGTGGAGTTCTCGCGCTGGACGAGATCGGGCCGGCTGCGCGCGGCGTCGTTCAAGGGGCTGCGCGACGACAAGGATCCTGCCGAGGTGATACGTGAGTAACCCGGAGAAGGTTTCGGTCGAGGTCGACGGGCGCAAGCTCGCCCTCTCGAACCTGGACAAGGTGCTGTACCCGGCGGCCGGGTTCACCAAGGCGCAGGTAATCGACTACTACCAGCGCATCGCGCCGGTACTGCTGCCGCACATCGCGAAGCGGCCGGTGACGATCAAGCGCTATCCGGACGGTGTGGACGGGAAGTTCTTCTTCCAGAAGAACGCGCCCCCGCACCCCGCCTGGGTGCCGACCGCCCGACTGCCATCGCCCGGCTCGACCAAGTCGCGCGAGACCGTCGAGTACATCGTCGGCGGTGACCTGCCGACGCTCATCTGGGCGGCGAATCTCGCGGCGCTCGAGCTGCATACGCCGATGTGGCGGCTCGCGCGTGCGGTGAAGCCAGATCTGCTGGTGTTCGACCTGGATCCCGGTCCGCCCGCGACCGTGGTGGAATGCTGCGCTGTCGCCCTGCTCCTGCGGCCGCTGCTGACGGAACTCGGGCTTGACCCGGTCGCGAAGACGTCGGGCGGCAAGGGGCTGCAGGTCTACGCGGCCGTGTCGGGCAAGTCCTCGGAGCAGACCAGCGACCTGGCGAGGGAGCTGGCGGAGCGGCTGGAGCAGGACGAGCCGGAACTCGTCGTGTCCCGGATGACCAGGGCACTGCGCCCGCGCAAGGTGCTCATCGACTGGAGTCAGAACAACGCGGCCAAGACAACCGTCGCCCCGTACTCGCTGCGCGCGCGGGAGCAGCCGACGGTCTCCACGCCGGTCACCTGGGATGAGGTCGAGTCCTGCAAGCGGGCGTCAGACCTGGTCTTCACCGCGGACGACGTCCTGCGGCGGGTGGCAGACGCCGGCGACCTGTTCGCTCCCGCGCTCAACGGCTAGCCGAGGTCATCGAACTCCCCGGCCTTGATCGCCTCGGCGAACGCGCGCCAGGACGCGGCGTCAAGTCGGACGATCACGTCGGGATCAGCGCTGTCCCTGAGCATCACTTCATCGCGATGCTGCCGAACCTCAACGCACTCACCTTGCTGACAGCTGTGTGCTCTTCGCCAAACCGAGCTGCACCGCTCAGGCCGCCCGCCTGCCGACTCGCCCATCACTAAGACCCGTCACTTCGATCCGGCACCCGCTGGATCTGTACCCGGATCGCGGGCATTCGAGACCTCGTCACGGAAACCTGGCGGGCTGATCTAGGTCTGCGGGTTACTCCAGATCCCTGAAGTCACCTGCCTCAAGCCCGCGAGCGAACGTACGCCATTCCTCCGGCGTGTACCTGACTACTGTGCGGGGTTGTGTCGAGTTCCGCAGCATGATGACGCCGTCGGCGCTAGTGATCTCGACACAGTCAGTGTTGGCGCAATAGCTGGACCGGCGCCACTGCGGCTGGCCCCCGCGCGCCGCGAAGTTAAGTCTCATGAGTGTATCCACTTCTTAGCGGACTTTACCCCGCGATGCTAGCGGTGCATCGCCTCGTAACGGTGGATCATTGCCTGCAAGGCCGACCGAGTCTTCGAGGGCGAGAGCGCCATGTCCCTGAGCGCGGTGAAAGTCCGCTGGTAGACCGCGACCTCCTTGTCGTTCTCGATGAACACATCCTCCGTCAGTCCCTCGATGTAGACCTGCGTGTGCAGCCCGGGCTGCGCGAACCGGAGAATTATGAACTTGCTGTTCCCGGCCGGCAACGGGCCCGCATCGAAACTGATAAGGCGAATCTCGACCTTCGCCATGTGCGAGGCCTCAAGCAGGCGTCGCAACTGACCCGCCATGACGGCAGGGCCACCGACGACACGATGAAGCGGCGCCTCATCGAGAATCACTTCGTAGGTGGGAGCGTCCGGGCGCAGGAGGAGTTCCTGCCGGAGCAGGCGACCCTGGACGTGTAGCTCGACTTGCTTACGCGTCCACCTCTGCGGTGTAGCTGCCACCACTGCCCTGGCATAGTCGGCAGTCTGCAGCAGGCCGGGCATGACCATAAGCGCATAGTCGTGGATCGTCGTCGCGGCCGACTCGAGCTCGACATAGGGCGTGAGCGCGAGCGAGAGCGGCTGCCACCACGGGTGCTGCTTGCCTTCCGCGGCGAGGCTGGTGAGCTCCGCACGCAATTCACCGCTGACGCCGTAGAGGTCGCATAGCGCACGGATGTCAGGTGGACTCACGCCACGCGCGCCGGTCTCCAGCCGGCTGACTTTCGACGCCGAGAAATCCAGCTGTCTCGCGACCTGGTCGACGGTCCAGCCGCGGGCCTTGCGAAGGACGCGAAGTCGCGCGCCCAGCTCGCGCCTGCGGATGGTCGGGCTGGCGGAAGCCGGCAACTTCTGTCACGCCCCTCTCGGTGAGCGTGCCGAGCATCTCCAGATAGCACGAAGTGCTGCTGTCGCACTCTATTGCGTCGATTGGCACTTGCCAATGGCAATTGCCGAAGTCACCATTGGAACTAGCCAGTATGTGTGTCCTCAAGACCCGCCTGACAGGTGGGCCGGCAAGGCGGCAGGGGGCCGCCTTGATAGAACGCCGCCGTTACGGCCGGTGGCGGAGGGGAGGCGCGTCTGGTGAAGCCCGGACGATAACCAGCGCTGGATCGAGCGCGTCCCGCATAGCGGGACACCGTGCCCGCGGAACCGGGCCCATGCACAAAGACAGCGCGGCCGATGTTCGCCGCATCGACCGCGCCAGTATCACCAGACCCAGCCCAGCATAGGAGGGCATAGCGATGAGGATCATGTTACCGGCCTGGTGACAGATTGCAACGTCGCGTCTACAGGCCCGCATGCACGTCGTTCTGCCCTCCTTGCGATCAACAGCTCAGGAGCAAGGGATGTTCGGCATAGCACAAGCGGGCGCGCCGGAGATCGCCGCCGCCGAGCGACTGATGGTCGTGATCGCAATCCTCGTAGTTGCGTTCTGGAAGGTGCTGCTGCGCCTTCTGATCGCACTGATCGCGATCGTGTTCGTCGTGCTCGTCGGCACCGGCGTCGCCGTAGTCATGCACATCTAGGTAGGGCTGCCGGCCGGGCAGGCGCACAGAGCCAGCGCGGTCACCCGGCCGGCAGCGCGAGCGCAGGGTGACTATCTGCGTGCAAGTAGCCGTGCAAGTTTCGGGATAGCGCTATGCAGTGGCCTGCGCCGAAGTAACGTGGCTGCCACGTTGTGCGATGGATTGATGCTGGTCTGTAGTCCCGGGAGCTGCCGATGCGATTCAGCATCCTCGGACCACTGATAGCCACGGCGGACGACGGAACGCAGCTGGCATTATCGCGGCCGTCGCAGCGCGCGACGCTGGCGGTGCTGCTGCTGCACGCCGCGCGGCCGGCCAGCAAGACCCTGCTGATCGACGCGCTCTGGGGTGACCAGACGCCGGGGGACGCCGATACCGCGCTTCGGGTGCGGATGCGCGACGTCCGGCGCGTCCTGACCGGCCACGAACGGATCGAGACGCATCCCGCCAGCTACCAGATCATCGTGCGGCCGGGAGAGCTGGACGCCGACGACTTCCGCGCCCTCACTGCCAGGGGACGCCTGGCGCTCGACAACGGCAATGCCGAGGATGCTGCCCGCCTGCTGGAGCAGGCGTGCAGGCTCTGGCGTGACCCGCCGCTGGCCGACGTGCCGGACACGCCGGCGGCCAGGGCGGCCACGGCGGCGTTGCTCGAGCACCTGAGGGTCGCCCGCGAGTGGCTGACTGACGCGCGGCTCGCGCTCGGTCAGCATCATGAGCTGCTCAGCGAGCTTCGCGCGGTCCTCGCTGCCGACCCGCTGTCTGAGCATCCGCACGTCCAGCTGATGCTCGCTCTCTATCGCTGCGGCCAGAAGGTGGCCGCGCTCGACGCCTACAGCCGGCTGCGCGAGCTCACCTCCCGCGAGTTCGGCCAGGATCCCGGCCCGGAAGCCAGGGAGATGCTGCGGCAGATCCTGGCGGACAGTCCCGAGCTGCAGTTCCGGCCCCGTCCGCTGACCATCGGCGCGGGACCGCGACCGGTCTGGACGCCGCTGCGGCAGTTGCCCGCGCCGCCGCCCGATTTCACCGGCCGGGTGCTCGCGATCGAGGCCCTCGCCCGGCGGATGCCCGCCTCCTCGATGACGGTGACCGTGCTGACCGGCCCGCCGGGGGCCGGCAAGACCGCGCTGGCGGTGAAGGCCGCGCACCTGGCCGCCGACGCGTTCCCCGACGGGCAGCTGTTCGTGAGTCTCGGTGGCCGCCGTGATCGCAAGGACCCGCTCGACCTGCTCGGGGAGCTGCTGCGGTCGCTCGGCCTGCCGGCCGAGAGCATCCCGGCCGGCCTGGCCGAGTGCGCCGCGATGTTCCGCTCGATGCTGGCCGGCCGCCGCGTGCTCGTGCTCGCCGACGACGCGACCACGTCAGCGCAGGTCCGGCCCCTGCTGCCGGGCGCGAGCGGCGCGGCGATCCTGGTGACCGCGGCCTGCCAGCTGGCGGACCTGGAGGGCGCGTGCCACGTCGAGGTCGGCGCCCTGACCCAGGCCGAGGGGCTCACGATGCTCGGCCGGATCGCGGGCCAGGACCGGCTGCTCGCGGACGCGGCCGGGGCGCGGGGAATCGTCGACGCGTGCGCCGG
>Ga0335077_10008719_pt1 | contig 12572 bp, 7 predicted proteins | sample Lox_Sample_31_FD_207151 | JGI IMG/M metagenome (GOLD analysis project Ga0335077, IMG submission 207151) | Soil microbial communities from Loxahatchee National Wildlife Refuge, Florida, United States - Lox_Sample_3.1 | ecosystem: Environmental > Terrestrial > Soil > Wetlands | place: USA: Florida...
CGCCATTCCACCAAGTCGAGGGGTCGGCGGCATCCGCACAGAGCACTCGCTGTGCAGGCAGCGCGAGCCGTTGCAGCGTTTCGTGCACGCGCGTCAGACGCGTCGCATCGCGGTCGACAGCGGTCAGGTCCACGCCGGCACGTTCCAGGATGTGCGCCGTTTTCCCGCCCGGCGCTGCGCAGGCGTCCAGCACGTGCTGGCCGACCTCGAGATCGAGCAACTCGGCGGCGTACTGCGCGGAGAGGTCCTGCACCGATACCAGCCCCTGCTCAAAGCCCGGCAGCTCCTCCACCCGCATCGCTTCCCCCAGCAGCAGCGCGGCAGGACCGAGCGGCTCGGCGTCGAACCCGCATGCACGCAGCAAAGCAAGATAGTCCTCGCGCGAGATGCGGCGCAGATTTACGCGCAGCGTCATGGGTGGGCGGGCGTTTCCGGCCGCCAAGATCGAGCCGTAGTGGTCCGGGTAGGCGCGTCTCAGCTCATCGATCCACCACTGCTGGTGCGACCAGCGGCCTTCTTCGGTCCTGCGTGCCAGCAGCGCGAGCGCTTCGCGCCGGCGCAGAAAGTTGCGCAGCAGCGCGTTTACCAGCCCTTTGGCCGAGGCCTTGCGCAGACGGGCGCAGGCCTGCACGGCATGGTCCACCACGGCGTAGGGCGCCGCGCGCGTGAACTCCAGCTGATACAGCGCGACCAGCAACAGTGCCTCCAGATCGCGGTCGGTAACCGGCTTGTCAGCCAACGCGGCGAGCACCCCGCGCAACAGCCCGAGGTGGCGAAACACACCGAAGCAAATATCCTGCAGCGCTCCCCAGCTTCGATCCGTCGCCCAAAACTTCATCTGTCCGAGCGCGAGAGTGAGGCTGGTCCCACCCTGGACCTGCAGCACCACGCGCGCGGCCTGGAGCTGGGTCTGAATCACCCGCCGAGCAGCTCGCCGGAAGAAACGCTGGCTCCGCGCAGGAACTCCGCGGCCGACAAGCGTTTGGAGCCTGGCCGCTGCAGTTCCTCGATGCGCAGTACGCCGCTACCACACCCGACTAGGATCCCGCCGTCGGTGGCGTCGATTACGCGCCCTGGAACACCCGGCCGGTGCCCGACCGCACGGGCACGCCAGATACGCAGCAGCTGCCCGCGCAGGAGAGTGCCGGCAACGGGCAGCGGATTGAACGCGCGCACTTGGCGTTCGATCTCAGCGGCTGGGCGCGACCAGTCGATCGACGCCTCGCGTTTTTCGATCTTGTGTGCGTAGGTCACCCCTTCGGCCGCCTGAGGGACGGGTTGCAGCTGGCCGGCCTCGTCGAGGCCGGCCAGCACTCGAGCGATGCACCGCCCACCCAGGGCCGCCAGCTTGTCGTGCAACGAGCCTGCGGTATCCTCCGACTCGATCGGGATGGCATGCGTAAGGTAAAGCGGGCCGGTGTCCAGCCCCGCATCCATGCGCATGATGCTGATGCCGGTTTCTCGGTCGCCCGCCAGGATGGCGCGCTGGATGGGCGCCGCGCCGCGCCAGCGCGGTAGCAACGAGGCGTGGATGTTGATGCAACCGAGAAGCGGGAGGTCGAGCACCGCGGGAGGCAGTATGAGACCGTAGGCGGCCACCACCATGACCTGCGCGCGGGCCGCGCGCAGCGCTTTCAGGGCCTCAGGCGAGCTAAGGGTCGGTGGTTGAGCCAGGGTCAGCCGGTGCTCGAGGGCCAGCGCCTTTACCGGGCTGGGCCGAGGTCTCAGGCCGCGGCCGGCTGGCTGGTCGGGCCGCGTCAGTACCATCGCCACGTCATGCCCGGCGTTCAACAACGCGCGCAGCGCGACTTCGGCAAAGACAGGCGTGCCGGCAAAAACCAGGCGCATTACAGCGCCCGCCGCTGCTGTTTCTCCTGCTTCTTGATCTTGGAAAGGATGCGCCTCTGCTTGAGGCGTGACAGATACTCCACGAAGACCTTGCCTCGCAGATGATCCATCTCGTGTTGAATGCACACCGATAGCAGACCGCTTGCGTCGAGCTCGAACGGCTGCCCATATCTGTCCAGTGCGCGAACTTTGATCCATTCAGCCCGCTCGATCTTTTCAAAGATTCCGGGCACCGACAGGCAGCCCTCTTCGAAGTCGGACACGCCGCGGCTCTCGAGGATCACGGGGTTAATCAGCACCAGAAGTTGGTCGTGGCTCTCGGACACATCGATCACGATCACTTGTCTGTGCACGTCTACTTGGGTCGCAGCCAGGCCGACCCCGGGTGCCGCGTACATGGTCTGCGCCATGTCCTCAACTAGCTGACGGATTTCGCCGTTAACAGCTTCCACCGGCTTCGCCACCGTGTGCAGGCGTTCGTCCGGATAGCGCAGGATGGAGAGCAGGGCCATAATTTGCTTGCCAATTGAGGGGACTACGTGCAGACTTTAAACAAGATTGTTACGATCACACGGACTTTCAAGGGCGCCGCGACCAAGCCAACGGCGTCTCTGAAAGACGGCCTGAAGAGACCGGGGGCGTCAATGACGAGAATTATATCGGTTATCCCTCTCCTGCTCGCTTGCATGCTCAGCGCCACGCTCACAATCGGGGACGAGCCTGCCAAGGAGGCCGGGCCGCCGGCCGCGGCGGCGCCGGAAGCGTCCGCGCCCCCCGAGGCTACGCCGACCGAGGCCGCCCCCGTCGAATCGGCCCCTGCGGCCGACCGGGCCTCCGAAGTCAAGCTTCAGGACAACCCCCCAGCACGCTACACGGTCAAGCGAGGCGACACCCTCTGGGGCATCTCAAGCCGGTTCCTCAAGAATCCCTGGAAGTGGCCTGAGATCTGGGGCATGAACAAGGACGAGATCAAGAATCCGCACCTCATCTACCCCGGCGACGTCATCATCCTCGACCTGTCCGGCAACACCCCGCGGCTGCGCCTCGAGGGCGTGCCCGACGGCGGGCTCTCGCGCTGGTACGGCTATGAGCTGCAGGTGTCCAAGCTCGAACCGCGTATGCGGTCGAGCGCCCTCGCCAGCGCGATTCCGACCATACCAGCGAAGGAGATCGAGCCGTTCCTGAGCCGCTCAATGGTGGTGGATCCGGATTCTATCGAGCGGGCGCCGAAAATTGTCGCGGGCATCGACAGCCGCGTCACGCTCAGCGCCAACGATACTGCCTTCGCGGTGGGGGTCCAGCGGAACAAGGGCAGCTATTGGAACGTCTACCGCCCTGGCCGGATGTTCCAGGACCCGGACACGAAGGAAATGCTGGGTCGCGAGGCGGTGTACGTGGGCGACGTCGAGGTTCAGTCGTACGGCCAAGTTTCCGCCTTGCGTATTTTGCAGGCCCGGCAAGAAATCGGCAGCGGCGACCGCCTAACGGTCATGACGGCTCCGCAATCCCTTCCCTACGTGCCGCGCGCGCCGGACAAGAAGGTCCGCGGCAAGGTCATCGCCGGGTCGAGTGACGCTCTGTCGGAATTCGGACCGTTGTCCGTGGTCATTCTGAACCGCGGCGCGCGCGAAGGGCTCGAATCCGGTCAGGTACTCGGGCTGTATCGCAACCAGGGTATGGTCTCGGCAGGCATGGTAGGCGGCCAGGCGCTACGTCTTCCCCTGCAGGAATATGGTCTTGTGATGATCTTCCGCGTCTTCAACAAGGTGTCCTTTGGGCTGGTCATGACGGCCAGCCGCCCGGTCAACGTCAACGACATCGTTCAGAATCCCTGACGTATCGCCACGCCGGCGCCGATGGCCGGTGCAGACGATTCAGGCCCGCCGGGAGACGCCCACGCCTGGCTACAGTTCGCGCTGACGCCAAAGCTGGGTCCGGCCGCCCAACGCAAACTACTGCGCGCGTTCGGAGGCCCGAGGGAAGTGCTCGAGGCTGCGGGTGCCGACCTGGTCCGGACCGCAGGCGAATCGGCGGCGGCGGCGCTCCGCTCCGGCGCCGACACCACGCTCGTGGACGAGACGCTCCACTGGTTGGACGAAGCAGGCAATCATCTGCTCACCCTCGCGGACCATCGCTATCCACGCGCGCTCTTGGAGACCGCGGATCCACCCGTGCTGCTATTCGTAAAGGGGCGCATCGATCTCCTCGATCGGCCGGCCCTGGCGGTAGTCGGCAGCCGTAACGGTACTGGGCGGGGCGTTCGCGACGCCGAGGCTTTCGCCCACCTCCTGAGCGATGCCGGGTTGACCATCGTCAGCGGGCTGGCCCTAGGGATCGACAGCGCGGCACACCGCGGTGGCCTGGGTGGAAGGTCCTCGAGCGTTGCTGTGGTGGGCACTGGTTTGGACAAGGTATACCCCGCACGCAATCGCGAACTCGCGCATCGCCTCGCGGCCGACGGCGCGCTGATCTCTGAGTTTCCGCTCGGCACACCGCCTCTGGCGGCAAACTTTCCGCGGCGCAATCGCGTCATCAGCGGCCTGGCGCGTGGCTGCCTCGTCGTCGAGGCGGCGCTGCGCAGCGGTTCTTTGATTACGGCACGTCAGGCTTCAGAGCAGGGCCGCGAAGTGTTCGCGATACCGGGCTCGATCCACTCCCCGCTTTCTAAGGGTTGCCATTGGCTGATCAAGCAAGGCGCCAAGCTGGTGGAAACGGCGCAGGACATCCTCGAGGAATTGGGGATGGGACGGGTGTCGGCACCCCCGGAGGAGGATGCAGCGCCGTTGCCGGCGAGCGACTCGGCGGTCCTCGCTTCAATGGGATTCGAGCCCGTGGATCCCGATACGATCTGCGATCGAACTGGATTGGGCCCGGACGCCGCGGCGTCAATCTTGTTGCGGCTGGAACTGGAGGGCTACCTGGCCCGGCTCCCGGGAGGACTGCTGCAACGCATGCGATGACAGGCATCTTCGGGCGCGTAACGACCGGAAGCCCAACGCCCAACATCGTTTCGACGTCGTGCTGTGGCCTCAGCCTTCGCGGCGCATCCGCTACAACCGGGACGCGTGTCGGCGAGAGAACCCTCCGACGCGGCTTTTGGCTTTCGCTTGCGCTACCGGGTTTGAGTGCCTATCATCTGCCGCTCCTCTTTTGTGCACCCGCAGCATGGGCCGCAGCCTCCTCATCGTCGAATCGCCGTCAAAGGCGAGAACGCTCAAGAAGTACCTGGGACGCAACTTCGAGGTGCTGGCTTCCTATGGGCACGTTCGAGACCTGGAAGCCAAGGAAGGCGCAGTGGACCCGGAGCACGGCTTTCGCATGCGCTACGCGCCGGTGGAGAAAAACACCAAGCACGTGGACGCTATCGCCAAGGCCGCCGGGGATGCGGACCAAGTCCTGCTCGCGACCGACCCGGACCGCGAAGGCGAAGCGATCGCCTGGCACCTGTCCGAAATACTGAAGGGCAAGAAGTCGCTCAGGAATCGGCCGGTCAAACGCGTGGTTTTCTACGAGATCACCGAATCCGCAGTCAAGGACGGCGTCGCACACCCGCGCAGCATCTCGATGCCGTTGGTCAACGCCCAGCAAGCTCGGCGCGCGCTCGACCATCTGGTGGGGTTCAACCTTTCTCCGCTGCTGTGGAAAAAGATCGGCCCCAGCCTGTCGGCCGGGCGCGTGCAGAGCCCCGCACTGCGCTTGATCGTCGAGCGTGAGCAGGAGATCGAGAACTTCAAGACCCGCGAGTACTGGACCGTCCACCTGGAGAGCCATAAGGGGAAGGACAGCTTCAGGGCACGGCTGAGCCAGTACAAGGGCGAGAAGATCGAGCAGTTCAGCATCACCACCGATGCCCAGCAACAGACCGTAGTCAGCGACATACTCAGGAGCGCCAAGGGCAGCGGAACCGTGCTCAAAGTGGAGCGCAAACCCAAGTTGCGCTACCCGTCTGCGCCGTTCATCACCTCCACGCTCCAGCAGGAAGCGGTGCGCAAACTCGGAATGACCGCGGAGCGCGCCATGCGCACCGCGCAGCAGCTTTACGAAGGCGTGGATATCGGCGGCGGGATCGTCGGCCTGATCACCTACATGCGCACCGATTCGACCAATCTCGCCAGCGAAGCCGTCCGCGAGATCCGTGATCACATCGCTAAGCACTTCAAAGCGGATTACCTGCCCAAGAACGCCGTGCACTATCGGAGCAAGTCCAAGAACGCACAGGAGGCGCACGAAGGCATCCGCCCGACATCCATTTCCCGCACGCCGGACCAGGTACGCACGCACCTGACCCCGGACCAAGCGCGGCTCTACGAGATGATCTGGAAACGCACGTTAGCGTGTCAGATGTCGCCGGCTCGCTTCGACACGACCGGCGTGGACCTGCGCGTGGGGCACGCGGACACGCTGTTTCGCGCCAGCGGACAAACATTGGTGTTTCCCGGTTTCATCGCCGTCTACAAAGAGGACCTGGACGACTCCGCCGAGGACGGCGAAGAGAGGCTCCCGCCACTTGAAGAGGGCGAACGCGTCCCGGTGGACCGCGTCTTCGGTGAGCAACACTTCACGCAACCGCCACCGCGTTACACCGAGGCGAGCCTCGTGAAGACCCTTGAGGAGTATGGCATCGGCCGCCCGTCCACTTACGCCAGCATCATCTCCACGCTGCAGGACCGCGGCTACGCTCACCTGGACAGAAAGCGCTTCGTGCCGACCGATCTAGGACGTCTGGTGAGCGGGTTTCTGAGCGCACACTTCAACCCTTACGTCGACTATGCGTTCACCGCCCGCATGGAGGATCAGCTCGACTTCATCTCCAACGGCAAACGCGAATGGGTGCCGGTGCTGAAGGAGTTCTGGGAAGCGTTCTCCAGCACGTTGGCGGAAAAGCAGGACGTTGCGCGCGGCAGTCCGCTGGGGGAGAAATGTCCCAAGTGCAAGAAAGGCGAGTTGTACCTGCAAAACAGCCGGCGCGGGCTGTTCGTAGGCTGTAGCCGCTACCCCGCTTGCGACTATACCCGCCCCTGGGGCGAGCTCGCGAACGGTCCGATGAATCTGGGCAGAGATCCCGAAAGCGGGCTGGACGTGCTGCTAATGCGCGGGCCCTACGGCTATTACGTACAGCTCGGACCGACCAACCCGAAGGCTGAGGTCAAGCCCAAGCGCGCGGCCTGGCCCAAAAACACCCCGGTCATCACCGCCGATCTGGAAACCGCGCTGAAACTGCTCGCTCTGCCGCGGCAGCTCGGCAATCATCCACAAACCGGCAAACCGATAGAGGCCAACATCGGCCCATTCGGTCCCTACGTGAAGCACGACGGCGCGTACAAATCGATCCCCAGGAGCGACAGCGTGCACGACATCGCTCTGGAGCGGGCGATCGAATTGCTGTCCGCGCCCAAGACCATGCGCGGTGCCCCGGGCAAGCAGCTGGGCCTCCATCCGCAAGACCAGCAACCCGTGGTGTTGCTGAGTGGCCGCTACGGCCCCTATATCAAGCATGCCGGCGTCAATGCCACAGTTGGACCAGATTACGATCCGGCCAATCTGACGCTGCAGCAGGCGCTGGCGATCCTAGGCGCAAAGCGGGCAAAGCCGCCCGCCAAGTCGGACAACTCGAAGGCGCGGGCGGACAAGGCAAGCGGTGGGAGAAAAGCGAGGGCGACACCTACGCGATCGCATTCGAGGAACCAATCCACAAGAACCCCTACACGAGGGACCCGCGCGAGTGCACCGCCTCCCGAGCGAGCCGCCACAAAGCGCGCGGCCTCCAAATCCGCCGGGCGCAAGCGCAAGAGCTAAGGCTCGAACACGCCTTTACACGTCCAGGTTACGGACCCCCAGGGCATTGGCCTCGATGAAGGCGCGCCGCGGCTCCACGACATCTCCCATCAGAGTGGTGAAGATCTCGTCGGCGGCGATGGCATCTTCGATCTGCGCGCGCAGCAGCCGGCGGGATTTGGGATCCATGGTCGTCTCCCACAGCTGCGTCGGGTTCATTTCTCCCAACCCCTTGTAGCGCTGGACGCTCAGGCCGCTTCGGGCTTGATCCAGCAGCCACTCCACCGCCTGACGGAAGTCGCTTACCGGTTGCTTCTGGTCGCCGCGCTGCACAGACGCACCCGGCCCTAGGAGGTTTTCCAGCATCTTGGCAGTCTTGCGGATCTGCGCATAGTCACCGCTGTCGACGAAATCGCGGTCGATGTAGGTGATGCGAAGGTTGCCGTGCTGCATTTTCCTCACCACCAGCACGAAGGACTCGGCCTTCTCATCGAAGCGGGGCGAAATCGCGACGTCCTCACCCCGCAGATTGCTGGTGAGCGCGGCGCCACTGGCCGCCGCGCTCTCAGCGCCGGACAGATCCAACTCCGGCCCGCGCAACAGCGCGTACAGCACGTCCGCGTCGATCCGCCTAGACAGGCGGTCGATGACCGCCTCCGCCAAAATATACTCGCGCGCGACCTCGGCCAGCGCATCCTTGGTCAGAGGCGGCAGCTTATCGCCTCGATGCAACTCCGCATCGCTCAGCGCCATCTTCAGCAGGTAGTCCTTCAGCTCGTGGTCGTCCTTTAGATAGCGCTCGTCGCGGCCGTGCTTGACCTTGTACAGCGGCGGCTGTGCGATATAGATGTGGCCCTGCTCTACCAGTTCGGGCATCTGTCGATAGAAGAACGTGAGCAGGAGGGTACGGATGTGCGACCCATCCACGTCCGCGTCGGTCATGATGATGATGCGGTGGTAGCGCAGCTTGTCCGGCCGGTATTCCTCCTTGCCGATGCCGGTGCCCAGCGCGATGATCAGAGTAGCAATCTCCTGCGAGGAAAGCAGCTTGTCGAAGCGCGCCTTCTCGACGTTGAGGATCTTGCCCTTCAGCGGCAGGATCGCCTGGAACTTGCGGTCGCGCCCCTGCTTGGCCGAACCACCCGCCGAGTCCCCCTCAACCAGATACAACTCAGAGAGCGCCGGGTCCTTCTCCTGACAGTCGGCCAGCTTTCCAGGCAGACCGAATCCATCCAGCACCCCCTTGCGACGCGTCATCTCCCGTGCCTTGCGCGCGGCTTCCCGAGCCCGGGCCGCTTCGATGATCTTGCCGACGATGATCTTGGCATCGCCGGGGTTCTCCAGCAGGAAGTCCATCAAAGCTTCGGAAACGAACTCCTCGACCACCGGCCGTACCTCGGAGGAGACCAGCTTGTCCTTGGTCTGTGAAGAGAACTTCGGGTCGGGCAGCTTGATCGACAGGATGCAGGTCAACCCTTCGCGCATGTCGTCGCCAGTGGTTTCTATCTTGGCGCGCTTGGCGTACTCGTTCTGTTCGATGTACTGGTTCAGCGTGCGGGTCATGGCACCGCGCAGGGCCGTGAGGTGCGTTCCGCCATCGCGCTGCGGAATGTTGTTGGTAAAGCACAGGACCGCTTCCTGATAGGAATCGTTCCACTGCATGGCCACCTCCACGCTGATCCCGTCGCGCTGCCGCAGCGCGTGGAATATGCGGGGATGAAGCACGTTCTTGGTGCGGTTGATGAATTCTACGAAGCCGCGGATACCGCCGGCGAATTGGAACAACTCTTCCTTGTTGTTGCGCTGGTCCACCAGCTCGATACGCACGCCGTTGTTCAAGAATGACAGCTCGCGCAGGCGTTTCGCCAGGATGTCATAGTGGAATTCCACACTGCTGAAGACCTCGACGCTGGGCTGGAAGTGGACCTCGGTGCCGCGGCGCTCGGTGGTACCGGTCTCCTTCAGCGGCGCGACCGGCTCGCCGTTGCGAAAATCCATCTGATAGATGTGCCCCGCGCGTCGGATGGTGAGGCGCAGCCACTGCGACAGAGCGTTCACCACCGATACGCCAACACCGTGCAGACCGCCCGATATCTTGTAGGAGTTGCTGTCGAACTTTCCGCCGGCGTGCAGCACGGTCATGACAATTTGAGCGGTGGAGCGTCCCAACTCGTCGTCAGGGTGGACCTCAGTGGGGATGCCGCGCCCGTTGTCGACCACGGTGATGGAGTTGTCCGAGTGTATGGTGACCTTGATATCATCGCAGTAGCCGGCCAGCGCTTCGTCGATGGCGTTGTCGACGACCTCGAACACCATGTGGTGCAAACCGGTACCGTCGCTTGTGTCCCCGATGTACATGCCGGGACGCTTGCGCACGGCCTCCAGCCCTTTCAAGACCTTGATGCTGCCGGCCGTGTACTCGGAGGCTCCGTCGTTGCCAGATGGATCCATCATTGGTCGTCTGAGGCTAGATGCGCATGGGCATGATGACGTACTTGAAGTCAGCGTTTCCTGGAATGCTCATCAGCATGCTGCTGTTGGAGTCTCCCAGAGCGCATTCCATTTCCGGGGACTGGACGTTGGCCAGCACATCGAGCAGATAAGTCACGTTGAAGCCGAGATCTAATGGATCGCCAGCGTAGCTGATGGCCAACTCCTCCTCCGCCTCTTCGTGGTCGCTGTTGGTGCAGATGATGCGCAAACTGTCGGTAGTCAGCACCCAACGTACGCCGCGGAACTTCTCGTTGGACAGGATTGCCGCGCGTTGCAGCGCCTGCAGCAGTGTGCCTCGATCCAGGACAAAGCGCTTCCTGTAGCCAACCGGGATCACTTTCTGAAAATCCGGGAACTTGCCGTCTACCACCTTGGTGACGAAGCCAATGCGCCCGAAGCTGAAGCCGACTTGATTGTCCAGCACGCGCACCGTCACGGGCTCGTCGGTATCTCCTAGCAGCTTAGTCAGCTCGAGAATCGCCTTGCGCGGCACAATGACGTCGCTCTTGGGGGTAGCGAGCTTGATCGCCTGTACTGCCAACGCCAGGCGGTGGCCGTCGGTTGCCACCACCACCAGCCCATCCTCGCGTAGCGAAAGCAACAGTCCATTGAGATAGTAGCGGATATCCTGCTGTGCCATCGCGTATTGCACTAGCGCCAGTAGCCGCTTGAGTTCTCTCTGCGGTAACTGCGCTTCTGCGGCCGTTCCGCCACCGGCAGCCATCTTGGGAAAATCTTGAGGGGGTAGTGTCTGTAGAGTGAACTTGCTCCTGCCTGCCTTGAGTTGCAGGCGCTTGTCCTGGAACTCAAGGGACACCACGGTCGCCTCGGGCAATGATCGCAAGATGTCCTGCAGCTTGCGCGCCGATACCGTGGTTGCTTGCGACTCTACAGCTTGAGCGCAGTCTGCTTCCGACGCAACCTGAATCTCAAGGTCGGTAGCGGTGAGTGAAACTCTGCCGCCGCCAATTTCCAGCAGAACGTTGGACAGGATCGGAAGGGTATGACGTCGTTCCACCACGCCGCTCACCGCCTGCAACGGCATAAGCAAGAGGTTTCGGTCGAGTTGTAGCAGGTTCATTGGTTGTTATTCCTGATAAGAGCTAGTAATGAAGGGCTGCGCAGCTGTGGAAATCTCCTGTTTGCCCTGTCGCCCACAGCAGAGGCGGGTTCAATGTAGTAGGACAAGTAGGGAATCTGCTGTGGACAGATTGTGGATCGTTCTGAGGTACCGCAAATGGCGCATGTTTACCCACAAGTTATGCTTCCGCGCTCAGCTCCTGAGAACCTGCAACAGCGCATCGAAGTCACGGCTGATTTCGGGGCTGCCGGACTTCAATTCCGCCACCTTGCGGCATGCGTGCAAGACTGTGGTGTGATCGCGTCCCCCGAACGCATCCCCGATGTCTGGCAAGCTCAACTGGGTGAGTTCCTTGGCCAGCGCCATGGCGATTTGGCGCGGTCGCGCAACGTTGCGCGACCGCTTCTTCGAATACATCTCCGATACCTTGATCTTGTAGTAGTCGGCCACGGTGCGCTGGATATTGTCGATCGAAACCTGGCGAAATTGAATGGCGAGGACATCCTTCAGAGCCTCGCGGGCGAGGTCGAGTGACAGTGGCTGGCCAGCGAAGTTGGAGTACGCGAGCACGCGTTTCAAAGCGCCCTCGAGTTCGCGCACGTTGGACTGGATATGCTTGGCGATAAAAAATGCGAGGTCCTCGGGTAGGCGCACGCCCTCAATTTCTGCTTTCTTGATCAGAATCGCCACGCGCATCTCCAGCTCCGGGGGCTCGATCGCGACCGTCAGTCCCCAGCCAAAGCGCGAGATCAAGCGGTCTTCCATTCCCGCGATCTCCTTTGGATAGCTGTCACACGTGATGATCACCTGCTTGTGCGCGTCAATCAGCGCATTGAAGGCGTAGAAGAATTCCTCCTGGGTGCGATTCTTCCCGCTGAAGAACTGTATGTCGTCGATCAACAGCAGGTCGAGCGAGTGATAGTACTTCTTGAAGCCATCGAAGGCCTTGTGTTGGTAAGCTCTTACGACATCGGACACGTATTGTTCGGCGTGAGTGTAGCGAACCTTCGCATGCGGGCTATGCTCGTGCACGAGATTGCCTATGGCCTGGATGAGATGGGTTTTCCCCAAGCCGACACCGCCATAGATAAAAAGCGGGTTGTATGCTGTGCCGGGGTGTTCGGCGACCTGCAGACCGGCCGCCCGCGCCAGTTGATTCGCCTTCCCAGTTACGAACGAATCGAAAGTAAACGACGGGTTCAGACGACTATGCTCGCGCACCTTGGGCTTGGTTTGCTCCGGCGCGGGCGTGCTCAGGGGCGGGGCTACGGAGCTGGTCTGGAGGTTGTTTGCAAGCTGTAGCACAACCTCGACGGGGTCGGTCGTTGCCTCGCGCGCAAGCTGTTCGATGACCGGCAGGAAGCGGTCCTTGACC
>Ga0335077_10008721_pt1 | contig 12570 bp, 6 predicted proteins | sample Lox_Sample_31_FD_207151 | JGI IMG/M metagenome (GOLD analysis project Ga0335077, IMG submission 207151) | Soil microbial communities from Loxahatchee National Wildlife Refuge, Florida, United States - Lox_Sample_3.1 | ecosystem: Environmental > Terrestrial > Soil > Wetlands | place: USA: Florida...
CGAAGGCGGTGAACTACGAGCCCTTGCCCGCCGCTGCGTATCGGCTTGCGCTCGCGCGCCTGCGAGGCGGCGCGAAAGGCAGCGCTTGGGACGGAGCGGTCCCAGTCGGAGCTACCCCTGCGGACGTCCAAAGGCGATTGGCGTCACCGTGACGGCAATGCGCCATGTTGTCCTCGCGCGATTTGGGCGCAGGCATCTCACGTCTCCTATAAGAACTTGTAGGGGCCAGAACATCGCAACCCGCTATAAGAAGACATAGCAGTTCTCCCCTCGACAACGCGCTTGCTCTCGGAGAAGCGCGTCGTTTCTCAATTCCACAAAGTCGCTTAGCGAGAACTCTCCCAGAAGTTTCTGCGGCGATTGACCCTCCGAAACGCAATTCCTTAAGTTAGTCGGCAAGCGCCGGACAGATGGCGCAGAAGTGTGCGCGACAGCTGTGCACGACGACTAGGAACGAAAGGGAGATGCCTGTGGGTAAAGACGCGCAGTCCGGATGGCGGAGAGGCTACCTTCTAGGTCTCTCGCTGGCGATGGTGTCCTGCCTTGCCCCACGCGCGGGACATGCGCAGGCAGTAGCAGCGGGGTACGTGCCGAGCTCGTTTCTGGTCGACGATACCGGAGCGGCGACCTACACGATACCCATCCAGATCTCGCCGGGAATCGCAGGCATGGAGCCCGAGCTCGCTTTGACCTACAACAGCCGGGCGGGAAACGGTCTGTTGGGCGCTGGTTGGGCAGTCGCAGGCCTGTCCTTCATTTCCCGCTGCGGCAGGACGATCGCGCAGGACAGCGTGAACGCCGGAGTCAGCTACGACAGCAACGACCGCTACTGTCTCGACGGGCAGCGGCTGGTGATGATCAGCGCGCCGGGCGTGACCGGATCCCCACCCCCTACGATGTACGGCCTCGACGGCGTCGAATACCGCACCGAAGCGGAGAGCTATACCCGGATCATCTCCTATGGCAACGCGGGTAGCGGGCCGCTCTATTTCAGGGCATGGACCAAAGCCGGACTGATTCTCGAGTACGGCAACACCGACGATTCGCGGATTGAGGCGCAAGGCAAGACGAGCGTCCGCGTCTACGCGGTGAACCGGATTTCGGACACGAGCGGTAACTACCTCACAGTTTCCTATACCGAGGACAACCCCAACGGCGACTACTATCCAGCGCAGATCGCGTATACGGGCAACGCCACCGCCGGTGCGCCCCCTAACAGGTACCTCACCTTCTCATATGAAGCCAGAACAGACATCACGCCGAGCTATGTGGGTGGCTCAGTCATCAAGGCCCAGAATCGGCTTACCAAGATCTCCGGACTTAGCCTGGAATATCTGCTGGCCTATACGTATTCTCCAAACAATGGTCCCAGCCTCCTCACGTCCGTAACTGCCAGAAGCACCCTATCTTCGAGGCCGGTTGCACCGCTGGCCATGACTTGGCAGTTCGGCTCGGGCGACGGCAGTGTAGCGGCGCCGGTTTCCTGGGCCGCTCCCATCGCACCGATGACGCCGCCGCTTCTCGGCGACATCGACGGCGATGGCCTCGCTGACCTGGTCTATGTCTCTTCGACGTACGGTACACCGTCCATCGTTGCACATTTCTCCAATGGAAGCGGGTTTGATAGCCCTCCCGCTAACCTGGGCCCCGCCGACTACGCAACCCAGACCGATCCGGATACTGGCCAGACAACCGTGATCGTCAGCCCCATTGCGCTCGCAGATGTAGACGGTGACGGCCGTGCCGACGTAATCACGGCTGGTGGAGCAGGTGCTGGGAACGTCCGCAAGAGCATGGGCCGCACCACACTCGCCACGGCGACGAACTGGGGAGCGCCGGTGTCCCCCTACGCCCCAGCGGCGTTTGGGGATATCGACGGGGATGGCCTGTCGGACATGGTCTACACGAGCATGGCGACCGGCACGCCATCTGTCTTTGTGCGCTTCTCGAAAGTCGACCACTTCGACGACCCCGTCAATCTGGGATTCGCAGACAGCGACTGGGACCCAGACACATCCAGCTATTCGACGATCACCCCGATCGCAGTCGGCGATGTGAACGGCGACGGCAGAGCCGACGTTGTCACCGTGTCCGCACCGACCGTCACGGCTTCCGGGTCCACGGGGCAAGGAAACGTACGGTTGTCTCAAGGTAACGTCCTGGCGCCACCCGTCTTTTGGGGGAGTCCGGTCTTCAACTCAACGGTTCCGACACTGGCCGACGTAAACGGGGACGGCTTCGCGGACTTGGTCTATGTCACGTTGGGAGGGACTCCCTCTCCTTCCGTGATCGCCCATCTCTCCAACGGCGCGGGATTCGCTCAAGGAGCGATCCTCGGCTCTGCGGATACCTGGCTCGATCCCGATGGCAACCAACAAGCGAGCGCGATCGCAGTCGGGGACCTCACCGGCGACGGCAGCGCGGATTTGATCACGGTCGATGCGAACTCGGGCGGGGCGGGCGGAAATGTTCGAACATCCCGGCCCCGCACCCCAGACCTGATCACGAAGTTCACCGACAGCCTCACCGCGTTCGTCGAGGTCGCGTACAGCAATCTCACGGACAGCACGGTCTACTCGAAGGGCACGGGAGCGCAGGATCCCATCCGCGAGGCGCAGCCGCGCATGCCTCTCCAAGTCGTGTCCTACATCAACCAGTCGGACGGCATAGGCGGCAAGTTCAAGACGAGCTACACCTATGCCGCCGCGAGGACCCACCGGACGAGCGGGCGCTTTCTAGGGTTTGCGACCGTAGCCGCGACGACGACGCCGGAGCCGCAACAGACGCTCACGACGACGAAGACCTTCAGGCAGGATTACCCATTCCAGGGGCTTCCGACTCAAGTGGTCACCACGCTGGGCTCCAGCACGATCCTCAAGAAAGTAACGACCACCTGGGATCCGAATCCGGCCGTAAATCCCCTACAGTACAACCTCAGCACGGGTAAGTATCATCGCGTGGACCTGACAGGGTCGGAGCAGGTGTCGTACGATCTTGATGGTACGGCGCTCCCCACCATCGTCACCACCACCAGCTACGACGCCTTCGGAAACGCCCTCGATATCTCGGTGTCGACGAAAGTCGGCGACGTCGCCGACGGATATTCGAAGGCCACGCACAACGCATACCTCAACCCCGTCGACGCGACGAGGTGGCTCCTGGGGCGGCTCGTCCGCTCTCAAGTCACGAGCACAGTTCCGCTGAGCTCCCTGCCATCGAACCTGCAGATTCCATCCCGGACACGCGCGTCGGCGTTCGAATACGATGCCTCTACGGGTCTGCTCGTGCGTGAAGTGATCGAGCCGGGCGATCCAGCTTCTTGCCTTGCAACAACCTACGTCTACGACTCCTACGGGCACAAGACCGACGTCACTGCGCGGAACTGCAACAGCGTCCCGTTTACCGACGGCTATCTTCCGGCAGCGGAAGCCGCCGCCCCACAATGCCCAGCCGATCCCGCCTGTATCGACCCTCGAACCAGCCACACAAGCTTCGACGCGAGCGCGGCCTATGCCGCTGGACAATTCCCCACTTCGAGCACCAATGCACTGGGTCATCAGGAGCTGCGCGAATTCGATCCGCGCACGGGCACGATGTGGAAGCTCACCGGCCCGAACGGCCTCGTCACCACGTGGGCCATCGACGACTTCGGTCGCAGGGTGCTGGAGACCCGCAATGCGGGGACCTCGTCGCAGACGACAACAACATGGGCCTATGAGCGTTGCGCCGATCTGACCAGCAACCCCTACTGCCCGCCTGTTCCCCCTGGCCAAGTGTTCCCGTTGGCTCAGTACCGCGTGAGAACGACGACGCCAGGGGCGCCCGAGACGAGCACGTACTACGACAGCCTGAACCGCGCGATCCGCACCGAGACCCAGGGCTTCGATGGAAACCCGGTCCGCAAGGACACGCAGTACGACGCCCTCGGTCGCGTCGCCCAGGTGTCACAGTCCTTCGTTGCCGAAGGCTCGCAAGTTTGGACGATCTACGCATACGACATCCTCGGAAGGGTGGTCAGGGTTGACGAACCCGTTACCTCCTCTGGGCAGGTTCGCACCGGAACCGCCTACAGCGGACTGACCACCACGACCACGGTGAGCAATGCCGGCTCGGGGGCCGGGATGCCCGGCGGAGTGACGCAGACAGAGACGCGAATCAAGAACAGCCAGGGGCAAGTCGTCCAGATCACCAGGCAGTAGCAGGCAAGGGAGCGAGAGATGCGCGACGAAAACTCCAAGGCAAGGGCATTGCTGCGATCGGCGCTTTTCGCGTTGCTGGCGCTGCTAGTCGGAGGTCAGGCCCAAGCCGTGATCACCTTCAAGCAGGGCGCTTATACGGCTCTGCAGACATCCTCTCAATCCACGGTCACGGTCACCTACGCGAGTGCGCAGACGGCCGGCGATCTCAACGTCGTTATCGTCGGCTGGGCAGACCAGAGCTCGACCGTGACCTCCATTACCGATTCCATGGGCAATAGCTACAGTCTCGCGATTTCGACGCTCATGCCGCAAGTCGCAAGCCAGTCGATCTACTACGCCCGCAATATCTCGGCGGCCGCTGCCGGCAGCAACGTAGTAAGGGTGACCTTCAGCCAAGTCTTCGGCCAATATGCGTCCCGTCCTGACGTCCGGATACTTGAGTACGCCGGGCTCGATACGGTCAACCCGCTGCAGGCGACAGCTGGCACCTACGGCATAAGTTCGACCGCTTTCAGCATGGCGGTAAACGTGACAGCCCCCAGCGCACTTCTGGTCGCCGGGGATGTGGTTCAGTTGCGCACACTGTCGCCGGGGGCCAGCTTCACCAGCCGAATGATCACCACCAACTGGAACATCGCCGAAGACAGAGTCGTGAACTCTGGCACTTACCAGGCTACTGCGGGTCTGAGCGGGACGTCCGGCTGGTTCGTCATGCAGTTGGCGGCCTTTAAGGCAAACAGCGACACACAGGCTCCGACAGCCCCTGCAAGTCTTACCCCGGCACTGGCAAACAACGGGAAGATCAACCTGAGCTGGACGTCCTCGACCGACAACGTCGGCGTGACCGGGTACCTTCTGGAGCGTTGCTCGGGAGCAGGTTGCACGAACTTCAGCCAGATTGCGACCCCGAGCACCACAACCTACAACGACGCCGGTCTCACCCCCGGGACGAGCTACAGCTATCGCGTGCGGGCGACCGATGGCGCAGGCAACCTCAGCGTGTACTCGAATGTCGCCTCGGCTACGGCCGTCAACGTTACAGCACCAAGCGCACTCGCCGCGACTGCAGTAAGTGCCACTCAGATGACCGTGAGCTGGACGGCTTCGACCGACACCGTTGGCGTCACCGCCTACCTTCTGGAGCGTTGCTCGGGAGCAGGGTGCTCGGCCTTCGCCCAGGTGGCCGCGCCGAGCACCACAACCTACAACGACACCGGTGTTGCCCAAGGTACAAGCTACAGCTATCGCGTGCGTGCCACCGACGCCGCCGGAAACTTAAGCACGTATTCCAATGTGGCGACTACCACGGTCCCCCTGGCCCCTCCGAACGCTCCCGTGAGCCTCAGCGCTATCGGCGCTTCCAGCGGGCAGGTCAGCCTGACGTGGGTGGACACGAGCACCGGTGCCAGCGCCGCGACTGCATTCAAGATCGAGCGCAAGCTGGGTCTATCGGGAACCTACGCTCAAATCGCACAGGTCACGGTGAACGCCACCAGCACAACGAGCTACTTAGACACCGGGCTACCCAACGGGACGGTCTACTACTACAGGGTTCGCGCGACCAATTCGGGCGGTGACTCGGCCTACTCCAACGAAGCTAGCGCTGCGACCGCGATTTCGGATATCACCGCCGGCACAAACACTATCCAGTTCATGTACGACCATATCGGCAACCTAGTCCAGACCAACGCTGGGGGGGTGACTACGAGCGCGACCTACGATCTGCGCGGGCGCAAGATTGCCATGTCAGATCCCGATATGGGCAGGTGGAGCTACGCCTACGACGCCCTCGGCCAGATCGTCCAGCAGACCGACGCCATGGGCCAAGTGTCGGTGATGAAGTACGACGTGCTCGGGCGGATGACCCAGCGAAGCGAGTACGACCCCAACCCCGGCGGGCGGCAGGGGCTCACCAGCAACTGGTATTACGACGCTTACCCGATGTCCGGAATCGGCTGGGACTCGAGCCTCCTCCAGGGTGTGAACGGCAGTTGCAATAAAGGAAAGGGGAAGCTCTGCTTCATATCCGCGGACAACGACTACCGCCAGGTCCTCGCCTACGACGACGTCGGCCGTCCGTCCGGAAGCAACACCGTGATCGACAGCTCCTATATCGCGGCGACTACTTACGATGGGTCCGGACGCGTCGACACGCTCGCGTATCCCGGCGGCTTTACGGTCAGGAATGGCTACAACAGCTTCGGACACCTGTCCGAAGTGAGGAACAGCGCGAGCAGCGCGCTGCTGTGGCGGAGAACGTCCGTGACAATCTCGCCTTCCGGGAGCGTGGTCAGCGACCAACTGGGCGATCCGTCCACGGGCACCGCGGTCACCAGCACGACGACATACAGCGCGCTCGGCCGCCTGACCGGCTCAACCGCGGCGACAGCACAGAATCTGCCGATCCAAAACCTGACGTATCAATACGACGCGGTTGGCAACGTCGCCCAACGTGTCGACGGGATCCAGGGCGTCGCCGAGAACTTCGGGTACGACACCCTCAACCGCCTGCTGCAGGCGTCCGGCCCCAACCTCGTCACCCGAAGCTTCGACTACGACACCCTCGGCAACATCACCTACAAGTCAGACGCCGGCCTATACAGATATGGCGAAACGACTTGCGGAGCTCCGCATGGCCCACACGCGGTGACGGGTATCTCCGGAACGGTCAACGCGTCCTACTGCTATGACCAGAACGGCAACCTCCTCTCCGGCGCTGGCCGCAACATCAACTACACGAGCTTCAACCTGCCGCTTACGATTGCCCAGGGCAGCGACAGCTTCGAATACCGCTACAGCCCAAGCCACGAGCGCGTGCGCCTGCAGGTGAACCGCGCCAGCGGCGCGGATATCACCATTTATCTGCATCCTGGAGGCGGGAGTCTCTTCTACGAAAAAGAGACCCAGTCCAACGGCACGGTCGAGAATCGGCACTACGTCAATGCCGCGGGCCTGGTCGGGGTATACGTCACCAAGACCGGCGCCTCGCCCGAGATGCGCTACTACCACCGCGACAACCTCGGATCGATCACAGCTATCAGCAACGACGCGGGCGCGGTCACCGAGTCGCTCGCCTATGAGGCCTTTGGCAAGCGGCGCTTCCCCAACGGCACCCCCGATCCAAACAATACGATCTTCGGAGTACAGACCGACCGCGGCTTCACTGCGCACGAGCATCTGGACGAAATCGGGCTCATCCATATGAATGGCCGAGTCTACGATCCGCTGCTTAGCCGCTTCATGACGGCCGACCCTACCGTCCAGGCACCGGACAACCTCCAGGCCTACAACCGCTACAGCTACGTCCTGAACAATCCGCTTGGAGGGATTGATCCATCCGGCCACTCCGCTTGGACAAGTTTCCGGGACAACTTTTTGCCAGCGGCAGTGGCGATCGCGGTGACGATCCTCTCGGACGGGACCTTGACGGACGCCGCCTTCGCGGCCTTTGAGGGCGACGTAGTGGGCCCAGAATTGGCGGCGTCGATTGCGATGAACGTCAGTGTAGGTTCAGGCATGTTGGGAGGTGCCGCCTACGGCTTCCTATCGAGCGGGGGCGATGGCATGGGTACGGTCCAGGGAGCACTTGGCGGCGGCCTCTCAGCCCTCCTGTTCTATGGAGCCGGGAATCTTGGATTCGCTCCGGGTGGCGCAGGCGCCACCGCCGCGCACGCGGCCGCCGGCTGCTTGAGCGGCGCCGCCCTAGGTGGATCCTGTCGTCAGGGAGCATTGTCCGGGGGGGTTGCCGAGGCCGCCGGGCAAGCGTTGCCAGATCTTGGCTCGCTAGAGGCTAACGTAGCGAAGTTCGCCGTGCTGGGCGGAACGGCGTCGGTCCTGGGTGGCGGGAAGTTCGGCAACGGAGCGATGACCGGCGCGTTTGGGTACCTCTTCAACTGCGGAATGCATCCGGGAACCTGCATGAGATCGGACTCCGATCCCGCTACGAAGGCGCCGGGTTATCACCAGTACGAAGCTGAAGCCGTGCGGCCGGATGGCTCACCTCTCACGAGAGATGATATCTTCGGGATTGTTCGTCGTTGCCCGACGCCTTTCCAGTGTGGCGCGCCTGTAAATACAGGAGACATTTCGTACGTGCCAGGACTAGGCAGGGTATTGCACGTCGTCGACGAGAGTAACTACGCGGTCTTCAACATCACACTCGATACTCATACCTTTTACCCTGGGTACGTTTACAGGAATGCAGCTATCATTAACGGCGTCCCGGGAATCTTGACCTATGGAGAAGGCACCGGTGCATTTGGTACTCTCAATCGGATAGCCGCTCCCCCCGTGTGGGCAGCGCAAGACTGGGTGCTAATGCAGATTGAGTCGCTGAGGAGATAGGGAAGACTTCCATGATCATCCGCATCTTGCTCGGATTTATCATCGCCCCTTGGGCGGCATCTTTGTTGGTTGCGGCTGTCTTGTCGATGTATCCGACACTGAGCTTCGACGGCAAAGTCTTTTGGTTTTATTTGCTATGGCTCGGAGTTGGTGGCGAGGTTATTTCTCTGATCGTCTGCACCCCGATCTACTTCATGGCGCGACGACTGACCGAATTGACATTCAGCAAGGTCGTGATCGGGTCTGCTTTGGCGGTAGGCTTGTCTGTTGGCTTGCTGTCACTCCTTGCAAGCTCCCGGGGAATGCGCGTGATGGAGGATTTTGGTCTTGATCTCGTCAGTGGCTCACTCGCATACGGCTTGATGGGCGCTATAGGCGGCGCCGTCTTCTGGCTTCTGGTCAACAAGGCATTGAGCCGACCGAACTCGGCTTAGTTCTAGGCGCTGTACACGCGGGCGCCCGCGTTGCGGGCGTCGTCGTTTGAGTATCTCTTTAATGAATGCCATGATGGCAGCTGCTTCATGCTTCATGCACGGCAAGACCTATGAGTCTTCATATGACCCTCAAAGTGGTCGATCATTGATTTACAATGAAGAAAGGGTCGAAAGGCAAACGACTGCTCAACCTAGAGTCGAATATGGTGGAGAGATCGATGATTTGTTCAAGATAGACATTGAAGTCGATAAACTGAATTGATTCTTCCCATTGCTGCGTCACACACCGGGCGTCCGCACTTGAAGACGCTCATTTTCGATCTGTCGATGCGAGCAGTCCCAAGCAAACAGTGACGCACTTTGCTCTAGGTCGAAGGGACGGGCTGCCAGCGCAGCGGCAGCATCAACTGACCGTCCGGGCCCGCCGCTCACTTCTCTGAACCGCCCGAAGTACTCTAAGTATTGCCGGTTCCTTACGAAGGAAGCAGCCAAACTGGATCGACTCGGGCGTAAGTCTTGGTGGCAGGATCGCGATGGCCGGAAACGTCGATGGCGGGCAATCGATGTTGAGCGTGCCCTATACCGAAGCGATACCGGCCGTTCAACCGGAGCCCCGAACGGCGCCCCGCTTGGATCGCGTCGCGCACCGATGTTGCGGGCGCTCTCGACCCGTTCGGGGTCCAACCTAGCACGATGCAAAGACTTCTCTCCGCCACGTTTGGTCTGATCCTGCCGATCCTCGGGTTGGCAGCCGATCTGCAAGGCTGGGTTGTCCGTATCGCGGACGGTGATACCCTGACAGTCCTCGACTCGGCAAGGCACCAGCACCGGGTTCGCATCGCGGGGATTGACGCTCCCGAGAGATACCAACCCTTCGGAGGGCGTTCACGTCAGAATCTGGCATCCCTCGCGTTCCGGAAGTCGGCCACGCTAGATTGCTACAAGGTTGACCGATACGGACGCGATGTGTGCCGGGTGTGGGTAGACCGGCGGGATGTGGGTTTAGCCCAAGTCAGCGCAGGACTCGCGTGGCACTACAAGTACTACCAGCAGGAGCAAACACCCGAGGAACGGGCAGCCTACACACGGGCTGAAGATGATGCCCGCTTGTCTCGGCTGGGGTTGTGGGCTGACCCCAAGCCGGTGCCGCCGTGGGAATGGCGGGCGGAACGGCGCTCGGAGGTCGAGTAGTACCAGGAGGTCAGGGCCTTTTGCCTGGCCCCAGGCGGGGATGCTTGGGCTCGGGTGATTGGAACTAGCTCTCTGAGCTATTGGAATATGTACCGAACCTTGCCGATGATGTTTCGTGCGGGGACAAATCCCCAGACTCGGCTATCGGCACTGTTGTCGCGGTTATCACCCAAGACGAAGTAGTGACCCTCGGGCACTTGGCAGGACAGACCTGCTGCGTTGTATGCGCAAAGTTCTCGAAACGGATACGGCCTCGTAAATGGTACGGAGGCAGGCGCGTCTGGTTCAATGAGTATCGCGTACTCAGCGTCGCCGAGCCGTTCGACGTATCGTTGGGAAACGTGAGCGCGCCCCTTGTGGAGGTAATCATCAATTCGCTTGATTTCAGATTCCTGCTCGTTGACCTTGAGTCGCTTGTTATAGTAGGAAATCCTGTCCCCCGGAAGACCAACGACCCGCTTTGCATAGATCACGGTTGTGTCTTCTGGGTATTCAAAGATCAGGATGTCACCTCTACGTACCTCAGATGACAAAGCAGTCCTAAGAAGGTGGATTCCGAACGCTGCGTAATTGCCATATCCCCACTTCTTCGCAATCACGAAGGCGCTGGGCTCAATAGATGGAGTCATCGATCCGCTCGGAAAGCGGTACAGATCGAAAAAGAAGGCGCGTGGTACTCCCAAAACCGCAAACAGCCCGACTATGATTCCCACGATGCCGTACCAACGGCTATACCAGGGGCGCTTGCCGGGTTCCCCATAGTCTCGCGCGAGGTGATAGGCATGGATCGCGCAGATTACCTGTAGGAGGAGAATTGCGAGATCAGCTATCCATGGAGAGCGGGGAAGAAACCACCTCCCCACCCCGATGATTACCATGAGCACAAAATAGCGTGCAGCCAATCCGGGCCGCGCGACATACAGCATTCCCAAGACGGGGATGATCAGGCCGAGTATGGCCGCGATCCATTTATTCGGCTTGCTACTTGTCTGTGTTGTAGATTCCATCCAATTCGCCGTTCTTGTACAAGGGATCAGAGCCCATCTTGCAGCGCTCGGGCCTCACCCTATCAGGTGTCTGTCCTACTGGTGGGCGGAAACGCCGTGCCGTGAAGTTAGTTGTTCCTCCGGCGGTGAAGTAAGGCGGTGCGGGCGGGTCACCTCTCTTCTTTTCCACGCACTTGATCAGCCGGCGGCCACCGGGCCGACGAGATGAAGGATGCCACAGCGAGCGTCGCTTCAGAGGCTCCGGGTGGGCCGCGCTGTTAGGCATCATGGGGGATACATAGCGGCCACACATCGGCGAATTGGCTATTGCTTAGCGCACTGCCCTTGTTTCTCGTACCAATAGACCACGTTGCCCGCCACAACAATGCTACCCGATACAACCGCGCTCGCCGCAGTAACTGCACCGTAGGCCACGAGCTCTGCTACACATCCTTCGTTTACGCAGCTTCCAAACAGGCCGACTTGCTGCATTTCGAGAACCATGTGTCTCGCCTGAATCTCGCATTCCGCGTCATAGACTTGAGTCGTATGTGGTACGTACACGCACCCTTGAAGGAGTGCTGCAACAAGAAGCAACAACCGTCTCACATGCACTCTCCGCACCCGTCGCGGTGGGGCGCGCTGTTAGACATCACCGGTGAGTGCCTTTGTGATGAGCGAAGCGCGCACCTTTGATGCGACTTGCTCCGGGTGGGCCGCGCTGTTAGGTGTCCTTTGCATGGCTTGGATAGTCTCGGAGCTTTGCGCTTACAAACGCTATCACGTCAGGCGGTAGCGTCGCCGAAGACGCAACAAAGCGCTGCAGCAGAGCAGTGGCGTCAAACACGCCATCAGGACGCAAGATCGGCGTTCGCTTGTGCGCCAAGCCTACGTTTTCGCCGTCGTCAACCTTCAGATGAGAGTACCCCTTACCTTCCATCCAAGTTACCGCTCGTTCACGGCCTTTTTCGGTCGTAGCACAGTTGAAATCCGAGAATCGACCCGTCGTCCGCGTACCAAACGATGAGGTCCTCGGTTTGGGACTGAAACCATCGGCGGCGAGGCTCGCCTTTGAACTGCCGAACGTTGGCAGACTCGGTAAGCATCCTAAGGACTCCTAACGAATGAAAGGGACTTCCCCTACTCGAAGCGCGAGTGAGCCCGCACGGCATCGAAGTGCCACGATTGTAATGGAGAGCGGCTTCGCCTTTCCTCGGAACACCGTCCTCATGACGCTTAGGCAGGTCGTAACCTACCGCTGTCCGTAGTGTCAATCCTGCGTTAAAGCGAGTCGCAAAGCGCCCAAATTAGGCCGCGTGGACGAATAAAACGGGGCTTTTTCCCCACAACTCCTCCGCAGGCGCGCGGGATACGTTGGATGGAGATGGACCGAGGCGGAAGTTCTGAAGGGCGGAA
>Ga0335077_10008722_pt1 | contig 12569 bp, 11 predicted proteins | sample Lox_Sample_31_FD_207151 | JGI IMG/M metagenome (GOLD analysis project Ga0335077, IMG submission 207151) | Soil microbial communities from Loxahatchee National Wildlife Refuge, Florida, United States - Lox_Sample_3.1 | ecosystem: Environmental > Terrestrial > Soil > Wetlands | place: USA...
CGAGGATCGCGGCCACTTCTACGACCCGGTCGGCGCGCTCCGCGACGTCGTCGTCAACCACCTGATGCAGGTGGTCGCCGCCGCGGCGATGGAGGCGCCGTCGCGGGGCGACCCGGCGACGATCAAGGATTCGCAGGTCGGCCTGTTCCGCGCGGTGAAGGAGGCCGAGCCGGCGCACTACGTCCGCGGCCAGTACGACGGCTACCTGTCGATAGAGGGCGTCGCGCCCGACTCGACGACGGAGACGTACGCCGCGCTCCGGCTCGAGATCGAGAACTGGCGCTGGTCCGGCGTCCCGTTCTTCATCCGTACCGGCAAGCGGCTGCCGGTGACGCAGACGGAGCTGCGGCTCGTCTTCCGGCATCCGCCCAGCCTCGGCTTCCGCATATACGAGGATCTCCAGCCGAACCAGGTCGTCGTCAAGCTCGACCCGACGACCGGGATCCGGCTCGAGGTCGAGGCGGCCCGGGCCGACAAGAGCACCGCCGGGACGATCCACCTCGACGTCGAGTTCGCCGAGGAGGGCGGCGAGGGGCCGACGCCGTACGAGGTGCTGCTGCACGCGGCGCTCGTCGGCGACTCGACCCGGTTCACGCGCCAGGACTGCGTCGAGGAGACGTGGCGCGTGATGCAGCCGCTGCTGGACGCGCCGCCGCCGGTGCACCCCTACGCGCCCGGGACGTGGGGGCCGGACGCCGCGAACGACCTCGTCGCCGGGCACGGCCGCTGGTACGGGCCGTGGATCGCGTCGTGAGTGCCGACCGCTACGACGTCGTGATCGTCGGCACCGGCGCGGGCGGGGGCACGCTCGCGCGCCACCTCGCGCCGTCGGGCAAGCGGATCCTCCTGCTCGAGCGCGGCGACTGGCTGCCGCGCGAGCCCGCGAATTGGGACACGCACAGCGTCTTCGTCGACAACCGCTACGTCTCGGAGGACACGTGGTACGACGAGCACGGCAAGCCGTTCCAGCCGGGGATCCACTACTTCGTCGGCGGCGCCACGAAGGTCTACGGCGCCTCGCTCTACCGGCTCCGCGCGGAGGACTTCGGCGAGATTCGGCACCACGACGGGATCTCGCCCCCGTGGCCGATCTCGTACGACGAGCTCGAGCCCTACTACACGCTCGCGGAGCAGCGTTACGAGGTGCACGGCGCGCGTGGCGAGGATCCGACGGAGCCGCCGGCGAGCGCGCCGTACCCGTTCCCCGCGGTGTCGCACGAGCCGCGGATCCAACAGCTCTCGGACGACCTCGAGAAGGCGGGCCACCACCCGTTCCACGCGCCGTGCGGTATCCGGCTGGACGAGGCGAACATGCCGTACAGCCCGTGCGTCCGCTGCATCAACTGCGACGGCTTTCCGTGCGTCCTCCATGCCAAGTCGGACGCAGAGGTGCTCGGCGTCCGCCCGGCGCTCGAGCACGCAAACGTGACGCTCGTGACCGGTGCCCACGTCCTGAGGCTCGAGACGAACGATGCCGGCACCGCTGTCATCGGGCTCGTCGTCGAGCGCGGCGGCGAGACGGAGCGCTTCGCCGGCGACGTCGTCGTCCTGGCCTGCGGCGCCGCGAACACCGCAAGGCTGCTCCTGCTCTCGGCGAACGACCGCCACCCGAACGGCCTCGCCAACGGCTCGGACCAGGTCGGCCGCAACTACATGTTCCACAACTGCCGCGCCGTGCTCGCGCTCTCGCGCGAACCGAACCCGACCGTCTTCCAGAAGACGCTCGGGCTCAACGACTTCTACCTCGCGAACGGGGAGTTCGAGTACCCGCTCGGCAACATCCAGATGGTCGGGAAGTCGCAGCCCGCGATGTTCCGCGGCGAGAGGCCCGGCGAGACCAAGCTCGCGCCGGGCTGGTCGCTCGAGCGGGTCGCGAAGCACGCCATCGACTTCTGGCTGACCACCGAGGACCTGCCGCTGCCGGAGAATCGCGTCACCGTCGACAAGGACGGGAGGCTGACGCTCTCCTACACGTTCACGAACGACGTCCCGAAGCGGCAGCTCGACGAGAAGCTGAGATCGCTCCTCGGCAAGCTCGATCTGAACGAGGGTCACCTGATCAAGCGGTTCGCGTACATGAAGAACGACATCCCCATCGTCGGCGTCGGACACCAGGCGGGCACGTGCCGGTTCGGCGCCGATCCCGCGACGTCGGTCCTGAACGTCGACTGCCGCGCGCACGAGCTCGACAATCTCTACGTCGCCGACACGAGCATCTTCCCGAGCATCGGCGCGGTGAACCCCGCGCTGACGGCGATGGCGAACGCGCTGCGGGTCGGCGACCACCTGCTCGAACGGCTCGCATAGGCTGCCCATGCGGTGTCCGCACCCTCCGGAGAGCAGATCGCGATCGAGCTCGGCGACCGTCGCGCCGTCGTCGTCGAGGTCGGCGGCGGGCTGCGCGTCCTCTCGGCCGGCGGGCTCGAGCTGCTCGACGGCTACGGCGAGGACGAGCCCTGCACCGCCGCGCGCGGGCAGATCCTCGTCCCGTGGCCGAACCGCCTCGAGGACGGCAGCTACGAGTTCGACGGGCGTCGTCACCAGCTTCCGATCGACGAGCCGTCGGGCCATCACGCGATCCACGGGCTCGTGCGCCGGGAGTCGTGGACGGTCGCCGCTCGCGCGCCGGACCGGGTCGAGCTGGAGCACGTTCTCCGTCCGCGGCCGGGATACCCGTTCTCGCTCGCGCTCCGCGTCGAGTACGCGCTCGCAGCGGAGGGGCTGGCGGTGTGCATGACCGCGACGAACGTCGGCGATGCGGCGTGCCCGTACGGCGCAGGCGCGCATCCGTATCTCCGCCTCGGCACCCGCGTCGTCGACCCGCTCGTGCTCCGCATCCCGGCGGCGACGAGGATCGTCGCGAACGCGCGCCTGCTTCCCGTCGGGAGCACGCCTGTCGCGGGCACCGAATACGACTTCCGCGACCCGCGGCCGATCGGCGCGACCGTGTTCGACACGTGCTACACGGAGCTCGAACGCGGCGCGGACGGGCGCGCGCGCGTCGAGCTCCGCGAGCCGGACGGCGGCGCGGCGCTGACGCTCTGGGCCGACGAGAGCTTTTCGTACCTGCAGGTCTTCACCGGCGATCCGATCCCGGACGTGCGTCGCCGCAGCCTCGCGGTCGAGCCGATGACCTGCCCGCCGAACGCGTTCCGCAGCGGCGAGGCGCTCGTCCGGCTCGAGCCGGGCGAGTCGCACACGGGAGCGTGGGGGATCGAATTCCGAGGAGGAGCGACATGAGCGTGGAGCGCGACCGCGTCGAGAGCTTCGGCAGGCTCGAGAACGGACTGCGGCAGGGAGGCCCCTGGTACCACTGGGGGCCGTACGTCAGCGAGCGCCAGTGGGGGACCGTGCGCGAGGACTACAGCCCGGGCGGCACGGCCTGGGAGTACCTGCCGCACGACCACGCCCGCTCGCGCGCATACCGCTGGGGCGAGGACGGGCTCGCCGGCTTCTGCGACATCGAGCAGCGCCTGTGCCTCGGGCTCGCGCTCTGGAACGGCCGCGACCCGATCCTGAAGGAGCGGATCTTCGGCCTGACCGGCAACCAGGGCAACCACGGCGAGGACGCGAAGGAGTACTGGTGGTACCTCGACGCGCTGCCGAGCCACGCGTGGAACCGGTGGCGCTACCACTACCCGCAGGCGGAGTTCCCGTACGACGACCTCGTCGCCGAGAACGGCCGCCGCGGCAAGCTCGATCCCGAGTACGAGCTGCTCGACACCGGCGTCTTCGACGAGGACCGCTACTGGATCGTCGAGGTCGACTACGCGAAGGCCGATCCGGACGACGTGCTCATGACGGTGCGCGTCACGAACGCCGGGCCGGACGCCGAGTCGATCCACGTCCTCCCGACCGCGTGGTACCGCAACACGTGGGCGTGGGGTGACGGCGAGGAAAAGCCGGAGCTGCGGGTCGGCGGCGTCACGCGCGTCGTCACGGAGCATCCGTTCCTCGGCCCGCTCGAGCTCTCGGCGGACGGAGCGCCGACCATCCTCTTCTGCGACAACGAGACGAACGCGGAGCGGCTGTGGGGCCTGGACTCCGCGAGCGCCACGCCGAAGGACGGAATCAACGACCACGTCGTGGCGGGCGCCGACACCGTCGGGACGGCGGCCGGGACGAAGTGCGCGTTCTCGTACCGGCTCGACGTCGCTCCGGGCGCGACGGCGACCGTGCGCGTGCGCCTTCGGCCGTCGTCGCGCGGCGGCGACCCCTTCGCCGACTTCGACGCCGTCGCAGCGCAGCGCCTCGAAGAGGCCGACGAGTTCTACGCGGAGCTGACGCCGGCGGAGGCGACGGCGGACGAGGCGCTCGTCCTTCGCCAGTCCCTCGCCGGGATGCTCTGGAGCAAGCAGCTCTACTACTACAACGTCGCGCGCTGGCTCGACGGCGACCCGACGCAGCCGACGCCGCCGGCCTCGCGGCTCACCGGCCGCAACACGCGCTGGAGGACGTTCGACGCCTTCGACATCATGTCGATGCCTGACAAGTGGGAGTACCCGTGGTTCGCGGCGTGGGATCTCGCCTTCCACTGCATCGCGCTCGCGCGCGTCGACCCGGCGTTCGCGAAGTACCAGCTCGTGCTGCTCTGCCGCGAGTGGTTCCAGCATCCGAACGGCGCGCTCGCCGCGTACGAGTGGTCCTTCGACGACGTCAACCCGCCGGTGCAGGCGTGGGCGGCGCTGGAGGTGTTCGCGATCGACGGGGGCCGGGACGCCGCGTTCCTCAGCCGCGTCTTCGACAAGCTGCTCGTCAACTTCACGTGGTGGGTGAACCGCGAGGACAGTGACGGCTCGAACATCTTCGAGGGCGGCTTCCTCGGCCTCGACAACATCGGGCCGATCGACCGCTCGCACCTGCCGGCCGGCCAGATGCTCGAGCAGTCCGACGGCACCGGCTGGATGGGGTTCTTCGCGCTGTCGATGGCGGCGATCGCGTCGATCCTCAACAACCGCGGCCGTCCGGCCGTCGACCTCGTCCTCAAGTTCCTCGAGCACTTCGCGCTCATCTCCGACGCGCTCGACTCGCAGGACCTCTGGAACGAGGAGGACGGGTTCTTCTACGACCAGCTGCGGCTCAGCGACGGACGGACCGTGCCGGTGAAGGTGCGCTCGATCGTCGGCGTGCTGCCGCTGCTCGGCGTCGCGTCGATCGACGAGCAGGTCGTCGACCGGGCGGAGACGGTGAACAAGCGCGCCGCCGAGATGCTCCAGGTCGCGCATCCGATGCGCGGGACGCCGGACGACCGCCGCGTCCTGCTCGGCGTCGTCGGCATCAGCCGCGTGCTCCGCCTGCTCCAGCGGCTGTTCGACGAGTCGGAGTTCCTCTCGCCGTACGGGCTGCGCGCTGTGTCGCGCTGGCACCTCGAGCATCCGTTCGAGCTCGACGTCGACGGGACGTCGGCGCGGATCGACTACGAGCCGGCCGAGTCGACCACGGGCATGTTCGGCGGCAACTCGAACTGGCGCGGCCCGATCTGGATGCCGGTCAACTTCCTCGTCGCCGAGGCGCTCACGCGCTACGGGCGCTTTTTCGGCGAGGAGCTGAAGCTCGAGTATCCGACCGGCTCGGGCAACGAGCTGACCCTCGACGAGATCGCCGCCGACCTGCGCGAGCGGCTGATCGCGCTGTTCGTCCGCGGTACGGACGGGCGGCGGCCGTGCTTCGGCTGGGTCGACCGCCTCCAGCACGACCCGGCCTGGCGGGACAACGTCCTCTTCAACGAGTACTTCCACGGCGACAACGGAGCCGGGCTCGGGGCGAGCCACCAGACCGGGTGGACCGGTCTCGTCGCCGAGCTGATCCTCCGCGCGCGCGGCGTGCCGGTGCCGACGCTCGGCGAGCTGATGACCGGGACCCGAGTCGCGACGTGACCGTGCGCCTGGGCCCCCAGGCGTGCGGCACGCTCGACGAGTCGTCGAAGCGGGAGTGGCTCGTCGCCGACGGCGTCGGCGGCTACGCGATGGGGACGGTCGCCGGGCTGCGCACGCGCCGCTACCACGGGCTGCTCGTCGTCGCGGTGGACGGGCCTGCGAACCGGATGCTCGGTCTCGCCGCGCTCGACCCGGTCGTCGTCGCCGGCGACGCGCGCTTCCGGCTTGCGACGGACGAGTGGGGGAACGGCACCGTCGATCCGCGGGGAAACGAGCTGCTCGTCTCGTTCGACCTCGAGGACGGCGTCCCGCGCTGGCGCTGGCGGATCGGCGGGATCGTCGTCGAGCGGGAGCTGGCGGCGGCACACGGCGCGCCCGTCGTCGGCGTCGTGCACCGGCTGCTCGCGGCCGACCGGCCGGTTCGGCTCGAGCTGACGCCGCTCTGCACGTGGCGCAGCGTCCACGGCGAGCGTCACGCGAACGGCGCGCCGGCGGTCGAGCACGACGACGACGGCTTCGAGTTCGAGCAGGCCTACCGCGTCGCCGGCGCCGGCTGGACGGCCGGCGGCGCGTGGTACCGCGGTGTGCGCGCCCGCGAGGAGGCAGCGCGCGGGCTCGCGGACACGGAGGACCTGTGGGCTGCGGGGACGTTCACGGCGGAGCTCGAGCCGGGCGCCTGCCACGAGGTGACGGCGGCGACGGCGCGGCTCGACGATCCGGTACCCGCGGCGGCGGCGGTCGTCGCGGGCGCCCGCGCCCGCGCGGCGCAGCTGCTCGCCGCCGCGGGGGCGGGCGACGACGCCGACGCGCAGCTCGTGCTCGCCGCCGACCAGTTCGCGATCACGACCTCGGGCCGCCCGACCGCGGTCGCGGGCTATCCCTGGTTCGGCGAGTGGTCCCGCGACCTGATGACGTCGTACGAGGGTCTCTATCTCTCGGCGAACCGGCACGACGAGGGGCGAGAGGTGCTGCGGACCTCGGCCGCGACCGTCTCCGAGGGGATGCTCGCGAACACCGCCGACACCGGCTCGCTCGAGTACAACACGGTCGACGGGACGCTCTGGTTCGTTCATGCCGCCGGCCGCCACGTGGAGGTCACCGGCGACGCCGACTTCGGCGACGAGCTCGCGCCCGTGCTCGAGCAGATCGTCGGGCGCCATCTCGAGGGGACGCGCTACGGGATCGGCGTCGATCCCGGCGACGGGCTTCTCCGCCAGGGCGCGGAGGGCTGGGCGCTGACCTGGATGGACGCGCGCGTCGACGGCGTGCCCGTCACGCAGCGCGCGGGCAAGCCCGTCGAGGTGAACGCGCTGTGGATCCGCGCGCTCGACGTCGCCTCGAGGCTCGTGCGCAGCGAGGAGTACGCGGCGCTGCGCGACAAGGCGGCCGTGTCCTTCGCCGCGCGCTTCGTGCGTGCGGACGGCGGCGGCCTCTACGACGTCGTCGACGGCCCCGGCGGGGACGACGCGAGCGTGCGGCCGAACCAGCTGCTCGCGGCGTCGCTTCCCGGCTCGCGGCTCGCGGCGGACGAGGCGCGGGCGGCGGTCGACGCGTGCCGCGGCGCGCTGCTGACGCCGCTCGGGCTCCGCTCGCTCTCGCCCGACGACCCCCGCTACACGCCGTACCACCGCGGTTCCCCGGCCGAGCGCGACGCGGCGTACCACCAGGGAACCGTCTGGCCGTGGCTGCTCGGCCCGTACGTCGATGCCGCCCGCGCCGCCGGCGTCCCGGTCGAGGGAGTCCTCGCCGGCATCGAGGGCCACCTGGGCGAATGGGGCCTCGGCTCCGTCTCCGAGACGGCCGACGGCGCCGCGCCGCATCTCGCCACCGGCTGCCCCTTCCAGGCGTGGTCGGTCGCCGAGGTGCTGCGCGTCCGGCGCACGCTCTGACGCACGCGTCCCTCGCGCGAGGGCTCACGCCGCGCGCCGCGCGCGCCGTTCCCATCTCGGCAACACCAGCCGCAACTACCCAAGGAGAGGGACATGCAACGCGCCGCAACGCTGTTCGCCCTCGGCTGCATCGCTGCGCTCCTGGCCGCCACGGCCGCGAGCGCGGGCAGGCCGGCCTTCAACCCGGTCTGCAACGGGACGAAGATCGACCCGGTCCACTCGGGAACGTATGCCATGCAGTACGGGCCGAATCTCGGGACGATCACGATCTCCGTCTACGACACGCCCGCCGGCCAGGAGTTCGACTTCCAGACCGACCAGGCGACCGACTTCGTCACCTCGGTCGTCGCGAAGGGCGGCACGGCGTACTCGACGACGTCGTACGACCTGCCCGGCACGAACGGGGACGTCGGGTTGTCCGCGCCGCTGAACCCGCACAGTGGGTTCTGGTACGACGTCAGCTACCTCTGCTTCACGACGCGGAGCGGAGGCGGCGAGGGCTGACCTCCGAGATCGCGGGCGGCGGCTCGGTCCTCCGGGACCGGGCGCCGTCCGGCGGTCTGCCTTCGCTAGCCGACTCGGAGAAACGGTGCGCAGGCCGGCTTGCTGCGGTTGCCGGAAGGATCGGCGGCGACGACGCAGAAGCGGAGCTGCCGGCTGCGCAGCTTCCGCGGCACGTCCCAGTGGACGAGGGCGTGGCGGGTGCCGATCGCGAACGTCATCGGCGCGGTCAGCGTCGCGACGAGGGTGCCTGCCTCGTAGACGCGCACCGTCGCCTTGCTGCGGCCGCTGTCGTCGAACAGGTCGAGGTGGAGCGTCGCAGTCTTCCCCGGCTCGGCGGTGGCGGGGTAGGCGGTCGCGAGCGGCGGGTGGACGTCGGGCGAGCGGAGCGCACCCGCGGCCTCGAGATGCTGGACCGCCGTCGCCGCGCTGCGCGTCAGCTGGTCGGAGCCCGACGAGGAGAGCGGAGCGGCGTCGAGGACCTCCTGCTCGGCGGCGGTCGACCGGCCTCCGTCGTAGACGCCGAAGCCCGCCGGCATCGCGACGAGAAGCGGGCCCACGTACCAGAGGGCGAGCTCGGCGCCGAGGAAGTGGGCATAGTCCGCGGGCTTCCCCCAGAGCGACGGGATCGCGCCGAGGTCTTCGATCGAGCCGATCACCGCGACCTTGATGCGGTCGCCGTTCGCGTACACCGCCGAGGCCGCCTGCTCGAGCGCCGTCTCCGCGGACTGCGACGGCGGCTGCTCCGGGAAATAGACGTTCTGGAGCAACAGGTAGTCGCTCGCCGGGTCGCCGTCCGCCCGGGCGGGCGGCGCGACGAGAGCCGCGGCCGCGGCAAGGGCCGCGAGCGCCAGCGAGGCGCTCGCGGCCCTGCCCGCCCGGGTCACTGGGTGCAACCGGACGGCTGCGGCTCGTCGATGCGCAGCGCGGTCGTCGGGGTGCCACCGGGCACGGCGAACGTCACCATCACGACCGCCGGCACGGTGCCGGTGTTCTTGACGACGAACGTGTGCGCGCCGGTCTCGTAGAACGAGTCGCCCGCGTTGAACGTCTGCGACGAGCAGTCCGTTGCGTAGCGGACGACCTGGCCGGAGACGACGGTCGCCGTCAGGTACCCGGGGTGCGTGTGCCACCCCGAGCTCGCGCCGGGTGCGAACGTCGCCTGCTGCGTGACGATCTCGGGCTGCGGCAGGAGCTCGACCGGCACCATCCCGAACTTCGCGGCGACGGTCGGATGAAGGTCGAGCCACTGGCCGAGATTGGTGACGCCTGCGCCGCGCAGCCGCATGAGGAACTCGGGCAGCTGGTCGGCGGTGTACTGCGTGCTTCCCCACTTGAGTCCGCTCGCGTCCACCAGCAGGCCGGTGTTGAACGCGAGCTCGTCCTGCAGCGTCCCCGTTGCGAGGATCTTGTTCGACTGTCCCGTGCTCGGCGTCGCCAGCGCCACGGCCACCCAGACGGCGGCGGCGAGGGCGACGAGCGCAAGGATCAACCGCTTCATGGCCTACCTCCCATGGATCGAGTCGCGACCGACGCTAGGCCGCGGCCGGCGCGCGGCCCACGGGGCGGCCCGGCCGAATCGGCGGCGGCTGCCTTCTCGCCGCGGCACGGTGCTAGCCCCCTTGACTGTTCCGTGCAGAAAGCGGAGAACGGGCGGTGTGGATCTGCGCCCGCTTCTCCTCGCCGACGACGACGAACGCCGTGCGCTCGAGCGCGCGCTCCACGACGGCGTGCAGCAGCAGCTCGTCGCGCTCGCGGTCGAGCTGCAGACGGCACGCGGCCTCGTCGAGTCCGACCCTCGGGAGGCACTCCGCCTCATCGAGCAGATGCGCGCCGAGCTCGGAGCCGCGCTCGACGAGCTGAGGGCGCTGGCACAGCGCGTCCATCCGCCGCTCCTCGACACGCAGGGGCTCGACGCCGCGCTGCGCATGGCGGCCGCGACGGCGCCGGCGGCGACACGGGTCGAAGGAACGGTCGCGGACGGGATTCCGCCGGAGACGGCGGTGACGGTCTACCGGTGCTGCGTCGCCGCGCTCGCGGGCGCACGCGACGGCGCCGCGGTCGCGGTGCGGACACGCGACGGCGCCGTCGAGTTCGAGGTCGAGCTCGCGGGTGGGCGCGTCGACGCGGCCGCGCTCGCCGCCCTCGCCGCCCGGGTCGAGGTCCTCGGCGGCTCGCTCGAGATCGATCCGTCCGGCGTCGCGGGCCGGCTGCCCCTCACGCCGTCTCGGCCAGGTACATGACGACCGCCTTGACCCGTTTGTGCACCGCCGGCTCCCAGGTCAGCCCGAGCTTGAGGAAGATCGAGTGAATCACCTTCTCGACCGACCGCTCGGTGAGGAACAGCGTGCCGGCGATCGCCGCGTTGTTCTTCCCTGCCGCCATCTCGCGGAGCACGTCGCGCTCGCGCGGCGTCAGCTCGTGAAGCGGCGAGCGCTCGTCGCGAGCGTTCGCGGCGACGAGCGCCTCGACCACCTTGGGATCCACGACCGAGCCGCCCTCGGCGACCGTGCGGATCGCGCCGACGAGCTGGTCGACGTCGTCGACGCGCTCCTTGAGCAGGTAGGCGCGGCCCTCGCTCCCGTGCTCGAGCAGCGGCAGCGCGTACCGCGGCTCCGCGTACTGGCTGAGCACGACGACGCCGATCCGCGGGTGGCTCTCGCGCAGGAGGTCGGCCGCGCGGATGCCCTCGTCGGTCCCGGTCGGCGGCATCCGGATGTCGGTGACGACGACGTCCGGCCGCTCGGCCTCGACTGCGGCGAGCAGCGAGTCCAGGTCGTCGCAGGCGGCGACGACCTCGACGTCGGCCTGCGCCTCGAGCAGGCGGCGCGTGCCCTCGCGGACGAGGTAGTGGTCGTCGGCGACGACGACGCGCAGCGGCACGCGAGAAGCTTAGGCCGGAGCGGGCAATGACGCCGCCCGTCGTTCTCGTCGTCGACGACGACGCGCGGAACCGCAAGCTCGTGCGGGACGTGCTGCGGCGGGCGGGGCTCGCCACGATCGAGGCGGCGGCCGCCGAGGACGCGCTCGCGCTCGCGCGCGCGCACGTCCCCGACCTCGTGCTGATGGACCTCCGGCTCCCCGACCTCGACGGCGCCGAGGCATTGCGGCGCCTGAAGGCGGATCCCGCCACCGCCTGCATCCCGGTCGTCGCCCTGACGGCGGTGGCCGGCGCGCGGGAGGCGCTGCTCGAGGCGGGCTTCGCCGGCTACGTCGAGAAGCCGATCGACGTCGGGACCCTGCCCGACGATGTCCGCCGCCTCTGCGCGGCCCGCTAGCCCACGCCGCGGCGGGAGGCTAGCCCCCTGGACGCACCGCGCGGGGACTGTCACGATCCGGCCCACGCGTCGTGGCAGGCGCGAAGAGAGGAGCCGCAGATGATGCGCACGCTGCTAGGGGCATGCGCCGTGGCGGGAGCCGTGGTCGCGCTGCTCACAGGCTGCGGCGGCTCGGGCAACGACCCGGCCGTCAACGCGACGATCGTGAGGGAGGCGAACCTGTACGAGATCGACCAGATCGAGTCGAGGTTCCACGAGGCCGTCGCGCATCACAACCTGAACCTGATGATGTCGCTGTTCGCGCCGGGCGCCGTCTTCAACGTCGAGGACCAGGCGTTGACGGGGAAGCCGGCGATCAGGCACTGGTTCGCGACGGAGAACAAGGCGTTCTTCCCGCAGAACCACTGGATCGCCGACACCCCGACGTACAAGATCCGCGCAACCGTCAACGGCGACAAGGGGACGCTCTACTTCGAGTGCCACTACATCGACCCGAAGACGACGCAGCTCGTGGCGTGGGTCGGCGTCGACCACGACGTGCAGAAGATCGGCGGAAAGTGGCTGATCGTGAACTCGGTCGTCTCGAAGCCGGCGCTGAGTCCGTAACGGAGGGAGCCGATGGCGCGGCCCGAGGTGGTGGAGGCGCCGCCCGACAGGCGGAGATCGGTGGCGTTCGCCGGGATCGAGAGCCGGATCGCACGGGTCGTGGCCCGTGCGCCGGCGTCCGTGCGCACGAAGCTCCTCGTCTCGTTCCTCGTCATCGCCGCGCTGCTCGTCCTCGTCGCGGTGCTCGGGCTGCGCGTGCTCGGGCAGGCGAACGCGCGCGTCGGGCGGCTGGGAACGCTGCAGGCGCGCTCGGCGCAGTACCAGACGCTGTCCGCGTACGCGACCGAGCTGCGACAGGTGCTCGGGGCGCGCGGCATCGGCCAGCCGGGGATGAGCGCGTACACCGGCGTGAAGACGACCGAAGGGGGCCGGCGCTGGGTGCTTGTCGACCAGGCCGCGAGCTATGCGCTCTCGCAGGT
>Ga0335077_10008723_pt1 | contig 12567 bp, 11 predicted proteins | sample Lox_Sample_31_FD_207151 | JGI IMG/M metagenome (GOLD analysis project Ga0335077, IMG submission 207151) | Soil microbial communities from Loxahatchee National Wildlife Refuge, Florida, United States - Lox_Sample_3.1 | ecosystem: Environmental > Terrestrial > Soil > Wetlands | place: USA...
GCGGACACGCCCGCCGGGGCCCGGGTGGCCGAGTCGGTACGGTACTTCGAGTTCGTCAGCAGCGAGCTGCCGCTCGTCATCGAGAAGTGGCGGGCGCATCGCGCGGCGCTCGAGGGTCAGGCGGACCCCGGCCGCTGACCGGGCCCGGCCCGGCGCGGCACCAGTTTCCCCGGCGCGATTGGCCAAACCGTGACCGCAGGTTGGTAAGACTTGTAGTAGGGCAACCGCTGAGGAGGGATGGAAAGGTGGCGCGAGACCCGGCAGACCTCTACGAGGTGAGCCCCGACGCGCCCGAGTTCGGTGACGTCCCGATGCTCTACTACCTCGACGGCTTCATCGACGCGGGCGGGGCGGGGCGCCTGCTCACCGCGCACCTGCTGGGCGCGCTCGAGCACACCGATGTCGCCAAGTTCGACGTGGACTCGCTGCTCGACTACCGGTCCCGCCGGCCGGTGATGACCTTCGCCAAGGACCACTGGGAGCACTACGACGCGCCCGAGATCTCGGTCTCGCTGCTGCACGACACGGCCGGCACCCCGTTCCTGCTGCTGAACGGCCCGGAGCCGGATCATGACTGGAACTCGTTCACCGCCGCGGTGCTGAACGTGGCCGCGGCGCTGCGGGTCAAGCTGGCGGTCGGATTCCACGGCATCCCGATGGGCGTGCCGCACACCCGCCCGCTCGGCGTCACCGCGCACGCGACCCAGGCCGAGCTGGTCGAGGGGTACCGGCCGCTGGTTGACCGGCTGCAGGTGCCGGGCAGCGCGGCCGCGCTGCTCGAGTTGCGGATGGGCGAGCAGGGTCGCGCGGCGATCGGGTTCGCGGTTCACGTGCCGCACTATCTCGCCCAGGCGGCCTACCCGGCGGCAGCAGTCACGCTGCTGGAATCGGTGCAGCGGGCCACCGGCCTGTCCCTGCCCGCCGACGCCCTGCGCGAGGCGGCGCACCGGACCGACCTGGAGATAGCCCGGCAGGTCGAAGGGTCGGAGGAGGTCACCGAGGTCGTCCAGGCCCTGGAGCAGCAGTACGACGCGTTCGCCGCGGGCGGCGACGGCGGCATGCTGGGCCAGGAGCCGGAGAACATGCCCACCGCCGAGGAACTCGGCGCGCAGTTCGAGCGGTTCCTGGCCGAGCAGCAGGGCCGAGGCGACACCCCCGACGCCTAGTGATCACGTCAGTTTGAGCCGGGCGGCGTCGGCAGTCTGAGCCGGGCGGCGTCGGCCACCCGGCACTGACCCGGATGCCGGGAAACCACGGGAAACGCCAACCCCAGCTATCTCGCGGGCCACCGGTAATCCAGCCCCGGACGCATCCGCCGTGACTCTCGGCCAGCGCGGCTTTTAGCCCTAGCCGACCTCGTTCAGCTTCCCGGTCGCTACGTCGAACACGAACCCGCGCACGGCGTCGGTGTGCGGGATGAACGGGCTCGCCTTGATCCGAGCGATCGACTGGCGGACGTCGGCGTCGAGATCGGCGAAGGCCTCGGCCGCCCACGGGGGCTTGATGCCGGTGTCGGCCTGGATGGCGGCCTTGAAGTCGTCGTCGGTGAACGTGAGCATGCCGCAGTCGGTGTGATGGATCAGGATGATCTCGCGCGTGCCGAGCAGGCGCTGGCTGATCGCCAGCGACCGGATCTCGTCGTCGGTGACCACTCCGCCCGCGTTGCGGATCACGTGCGCCTCGCCCTCGGCCAGGCCGAGGATCGCGTACACGTTGAGCCGGGCGTCCATGCAGGCGATGACGGCCACGCCCCGGGCCGGGGGCAGCGGCAGCGGCCCGCGGAACGTCTCGGCGTAGCGCTGGTTGTTCGCCAGCAGATCATCGGTGACGGACATGGCACCGGCCCCTTTCCTCGCTGGTCCGGCCGGACGGCCTCGCGCCGCACGGCATCCGGCCGCCGGGCATCGCGCGGCTCGGCATTACCTCCCCATGTCAGCCAGGATGCCCGCTGACGTCGCGTTAAACCTACTAATTCTGATCGAATTAATCAACATTTCATGGCGGTCGGCCCGCGCATCGGCCCCGGCAGGCGGCAGCACGCGCCCGGCCGGCCGGCGCCGGTTCTTGTCGAAGCTTTGAGACGCGTGTGAGCGAACCGGGATACTGACCGGGGAATGAGCTACCCGCCGGCATGCGGTGCCGTGGTGACATGGGAAATCGGGGGCGGCACCGCGGCCGGTTCACGGGCGGGGGACGGACGGGCGATGAACCGATCGACGGTGCGCGAGTTCCTGGCGCCCGGCGCGCGGCCGGCACCGGGTGAGGTGCTGGTCCCGACCGAGATCGGGGATCCGGTGCGCGGTCCGCTGCCGTGCCCCGCCGCGCCGCTGGTCGCCGGGACGCTGCGGCGCAAGGGCCGGAACATCGCCCTCGCGCCGGTCGGGCCGTGCGCCGACCCCGGCGCGGACGAGGGCGGCGCGGCCATCTTCGTCGCGACCTGCCAGCAGCGGGACGGCAGCACGGCCGCGGTGGCCGCCGCGGCCAGCCCGGCGGACCGGCTCGCCGTGGCGGCGGCCCGGTCGGCGGTGGACGAGTGGTCGGCCGTGGTCGGGACCCGCCGGCTGCTGGCCGGGCCGGGCCCGTGGTGCAACGGCGCCACGCAGGCGCTCGCCGCGGCCCGCCGCGCGGTGGACGGCCGCCGCGCCGTGCACGTCTGCGGGGACCTGGCGGGCGACGCGGACGCGCTCGCGGACCTGGCCGGGCAGGGCGCGGTGTTCGTGCGGACGCTGGACGAGGTCCCGGACGGCGGCACCGTCATGTTCCCGGCGCACGGGGTCTCCGCGGCAATGCATGCCGAGGCGGCGGTCCGCGGGCTCGAGATCATCGATGCGACGTGCCCGCTGGTGGCGCGGGTACACGCCGAGGCGCGGCGGTTCGCGCAGCGCGGCGATGATCTCGTGCTGATCGGCCAGCCGGGCCAGGCGGCCGTGGCCGGCATCGTCGGCCAGGCGCCGGGCAAGACCGCGCTGGTGACCAGCCCCGGCAGCACCGCAACGCTGCGGGTGACCGACGCCCGGCGGGTCTCCTACCTGCTGCAGCCCGGCATCCCGGTGGAGGACACGGTCCCGGTGACGGCTGCGCTACGGTCGCGGTTCCCGGCCCTGCACGGCCCGCACCCGGACGGATTCTGCTACGCCGCGTCCGACCGGGCCGAATCGGTCCGGGTGATCGCCGCGGCGTCGGACGTGATGCTGATCCTCGGCGCGGCCGGCGCGCCGGACAGCCGCCACCTCCACGGCCTGGCCCGCGGCCGCGGGGCCAAGGCGCACATCATCGCCGACGCCGGCGACATCACCCCGGGCATGCTCGGCGGCGTGTCCGTCATCGGCCTGGCCGAGTCGATGTCGGCCGGCCCGGCCCTGGCCAGGCAGGTGACCGGGGCGCTGTCCGGCCTCGGCGTGCTGAGCGTGACCACCCGGCAGGTCAGCACCGAGGTCTCCGGCCTGCCCGGACCCGGGCCGGGACCCTCCGCCTGACCACGGGGTCTGATCCCCCAGCCGCCCCCGGTGCCCCTATTGTGGCAACCGCAATCCGGCGCGCAACGGAGGCCGACATGCTCTTCCCCACCTCGCTCGTGGGCAGCTACCCGCAGCCTGACTGGCTGATCGACCGCGAGAAACTGGCCGGCCGGTTCCCGCCGCGCATCCGGGCCACGGAACTGTGGCGGGTGGATCCCGCCTACCTGGAGCAGGCCCAGCGGGACGCCACCCTGCTGGCGATCCGCGCCCAGGAGGAGGCGGGCCTGGACATCATCACCGACGGCGAGATCCGCCGGGAGAGCTACTCCAACCGGTTCGCCACCGCCCTGGACGGCGTGGACATTGACCACCCGGGCACCGCCCTGGACCGCAGCGGGCACCCGAACCCGGTGCCCCGGGTCACCGGCCCGATCCGGCGCCGGCATCCGGTGCAGGTGGACGACCTGAAGTTCCTGCGGGCCCACACCAGCCGGACGGTCAAGGTGACGGTGCCCGGCCCGTTCACCATGGCGCAGCAGGCCCAGAACGACTACTACCCGAGCCGGGAGGAGGCGGCGGCCGGCTACGCCGAGGCGGTCAACGAGGAGGTCAGGGACCTGTTCGCGGCCGGGGCCGACATCGTGCAGCTCGACGAGCCCTACCTGCAGGCCCGGCCGGACGAGGCGCGCGGCTACGGGGTGGCGGTGGTCAACCGGGCGCTCGAGGGCGTGACCGGCACCACCGCCGTGCACATCTGCTTCGGCTACGCCGCGATCATCCACCAGCGCCCGGAGGGTTACTCGTTCCTCCCCGAGCTAGCGGCGAGCCGGGCCGACCAGGTGTCGATCGAGACGGCCCAGTCCGGCCTGGACTGCTCGGTGCTCACCGCGCTGGACGGCAAGACGATCATCCTGGGCGTGCTGGACCTGAACGACCACGCGGTGGAGACTCCGGCCCAGGTGGCGGACCGGGTCAGCAGGGCCCTGCCCTACGTCGCGGCCGAAAATCTCGTGCTCGCCCCGGACTGCGGGATGAAGTACCTGCCCCGTGACGTGGCCGCGGGCAAGCTCGCCGCGATGACCGAGGCCGCCGCGCGGCTGCGCGGGGAGGCCGGCGGCTAGGCTCGCGCGCATGACCGACGTCGCTGACTTCGCCGCCCTGGTGCCCGGCGACCACGGGCTGTGCGTGGTGTCCACGCTGCGGGCCGCGGGCACGATCCAGTCGTCCGTGGTGAACGCCGGGGTGCTCCCCCACCCGGTGACCGGTGCCCCGGTGGTCGCGTTCACCACCCGGGCGGGCGCGGCCAAGCTGGCCAACCTGCGCGCCCGGCCGCGGGCCACGGTCGTGGTCCGGGCCGGCTGGCGGTGGGTCGCGGTCGAGGGGCCGGCCGAGATCGCGGGCCCGGCGGACCCGCTGCCCGGCTTCGACCCCGCGGCGCTGCCCGGGTTGCTACGGGACGTGTTCACCGCCGCGGGCGGCACGCACGACGACTGGCCCGCCTACGACCGGGTGATGGCCGAGGAGGGCCGGGCCGCGGTCCTGGTCACCCCGGAGCGGGTGTACCCCGGCGGGTGAGGGCTCAGCCCGGCCGGTACGCGCGGACGAATGCGGCGACGCCGCTGGTCACCAGCCGGTCGATCTCGGCCCGGCCGGCCGGGATCACGCCGAACAGCGTCCTGGTGTTGATCTGGCTGAACGTCAGCCCGAGCAGGTGATCCGCCGCCTCGTCGGGGTCGGTGATGGCCAGCCGGCCGGCCTGGCCCAGCCGGGCCAGGTGCCGGGCAATGATGCCGTGCATGGTCTGCGGCCCCGCCTCCGCCCTGATCAGCGCCGGGAAGTACGGGGCCTCGGCCAGGATCAGCCGGACCAGCGCGATCCGCTCCGGGGCGGTGGTCACGGTGAACGCCACCTCGCGGGCGAACGCGGTCAGGTCCTGCTGCACGTCGCCGATCTCGCTCAGGTGCGCGTCGGCGACGCGGCCGAACGCGGCGATCATCGCGGCGTAGGTCTCCCGGAGCACGGACAGGAACAGGGTCTCCTTGTCCCCGTACCGGTTGTAGATCGTGCGCTTGGACACCCCGGCCTCGGCCGCGATCGCGTCGACGCTGGTGCGCTCGTAGCCGTCGCGCAGGAACAGCCGCAACGCGGCCGCCGCGATCGCCTCGCCCTTCGGCCCTGATCCCCCGGTCACCCGCCGTTCCGCCACCGCGCTCGGCATCGCCGCTCCTCCCGCCGTCCTCCGCTCGCCGCTTGCACCCGCCAGTTTACCTAGATATACTGTACGGTGTAGTATAAATGTCATGAACGCACCGTCTCCCCCCGATGCCACCGCCGCCGCCGTCAGCCCGCCGCCGGCGCGGCTCGACCCCGCACTGGTCAGGCTCATCGTCGTGCTGCTGACCGGCGCGATTCCCGCGCTGCTGGACACTGCGATCGTCAACGTCGCCGTCGACACGATCGGCCGCGACCTGCACGCCACCGTGTCCACCATCCAGTGGGTGATCACCGGCTACTTGCTCTCGTTCGCGATGGTCATCCCGCTGAGCGGCTGGCTACTGGCCCGGTTCGGCGGGCGGGCCGTGTGGACGTTCTCGCTGGCGCTGTTCCTGGCCGGCTCGGTCGCCTGCGGCGCGTCGTGGAACATCGGCAGCCTGATCACGTTCCGGGTGATCCAGGGCATCGGCGGCGGGCTATTGACCCCGCTGATCACGACGCTGCTGGTGCAGAAGGCGGGCACCAGCCACTTGGGCCGGCTGATGGCCGCGGTCAGCCTGCCGGTCGTCGTCGTCCCGATCTTCGGGCCGGTCATAGCCGGGCTGATCATCAGCAACATCAGCTGGCGCTGGATCTTCTACGTCAACGTCCCGATGTGCCTGCTGGGGCTCGTGCTCGCCTGGCGGGAGCTGCCGGCCGGCCGGCCGCAGGGCAGCGCGCCGCGCATCGACGCGGTGGGCCTGGCGCTGCTGCCGCCCGCGCTCCTGGCGCTGCTGTACGGCCTGGCCGAGGTGAACACCGATGGCGGGTTCGGCCACCGCGGGGTGATCATCCCGCTGGCCGCCGGCGTGGTGCTGCTGGCCGCCTACTGCTGGCACGCGCTGCACACGTCCGCGGTGCCCATGGTCGACCTGAGGCTGTTCCGGGCACGCGCGTTCACCGGCGCGAGCAGCCTGCTGTTCCTCGCCGGGCTGTCGATCTACGGGGCCATGCTGCTGCTCCCGCTGTACTTTCAGGCGGTCCGGCACGACAGCGCGCTGGTCGCCGGCCTGCTGATGGTGCCGCAGGGCCTCGGCAGCCTGGCCCCGCGGACGCTGGCCGGCAAGCTCAGCGACAGGATCGGCCCGCGGCTGGTGGCCCTGGCGGGCGTCGTGCTGGCCGCCGCGGGCACGGTCCCGTTCGCGCTGGCCGGGCTGCACCCCAACTACTGGCTGCTGGGCGCTGCGCTGGTGGTCCGCGGCGCGGGGCTGGGAACCGCGACGATCGCGGTGATGGCCGGAGCGTTCGAGGGACTGAGCCGGGAGCAGGTGCCGCACGCCAGCAGCGCGACCAGGATCGTCCAGTTCGTCGGCGGCTCGTTCGGCGCCGCGGTGCTGGTGGCCCTGATCCTGGACCGCCAGGCCGCCGCGCATGCGGCGGCCGGCGCCGCCGGCCTGGCCACCGCCTACGCCAGCACGTTCTGGTGGTGCACCGCGTTCACCGCGCTGGCCGTGCTTCCCGCGCTGCTGCTGCCCGGCCGCCCCGCGGCCGCAGCGCCGGCCAGCTCCTGACCAATCGCCGGGTCGCGGACTGTGCTCGGCCACAACGCGATGTGTTCAGGATTCCGTGGTAAACAAACACGTCATGAACTGCGTGCGGGCCAGGAAGCCGCAAAATCCGACAAGTCAGGACGGCCGGTGCTTGTGCTTGTCAACAAGAGCCGGGAACCCGGACGATGTAGGCTAATGCGCCATGGTGGAAAGGTGGCCGGACTCCCGCCAGCCCTCGGTCGTGCTGGACCACCGCGCGGTCCAGCACGAGAACGCGCTGCTGCGCGAGCTGGTGACGGTCTACCAGCACCTCACCGGCCTGACCCTGCAGGACGCGGACGTGTCGACGGTGGCGCGGCTGCTGGCCGAGCGCACCGTGGCCACGGTCGCGGTGGTCAGCCGCGGTCTCGAGGTCCTCGCCGCGGCCGCTCCCGACCTGGGCGGCGACGACGTCGCCGGCTACGTCCGCGATTACCTGGCCAGTCCCCGGCTGGCCGCGGTGCTGAACAGCACGGCGCAGACCCGCCGGTCGCTGCGGCTGCCGGACGTGGGCGACGCGGCGCCGGTGATCGTGGCGCCGATCCTGGTCGGCGACGACGTCCCCGCCTACCTGATGACGTTCGGCAGCGGGCCCGCCGGCGACGGCGGGGACATGAGCCTGCTGGTCACCGAGCACGCGGCGACGATCTGCGGGGTCATCCTCGGCCGCGAGCGCGTCGTGGCCGCGGCGGCCCGACAGGTACGGGACGACCTGGTCGAGGGGCTGCTGCTCGGCGGGCGCGACAACGGCGACGTCGGCCGCTGGGCGCGGCACCTGGGCTACGACTCCTCCCGCGAGCACCGGATCCTGGCCGTGGCCTTCACCGCGGCGGCATCCGCGCGGCCAGCGGCCGGCGCCGAGGCGCAGCGCCAGCGGGCGGCCGCCGCCATCGACCACTTCTTCACCACGCGGATGCCCGGGGCGATCAGCTCGATCCGGGAGGACGAGGTGGTGGTCGTGGTCCCCGAGCCCGCGGAGGCGGCCCGGCTGAGCGCTCGCTGCGTGACCCGGATGCGGGACCTGTTCCCGGAGACCATGCTCACCGTCGGCATCGGCGGGGCCTGCCGCGACCCGGCCGACATCGCCCGCTCCTACGGCCAGGCCCGGCGCACGATCGACGCCGTGGTGCGCCTAGGCCGCCAGGGCCAGGTGGTGGCGTTCGAGGATCTCGGCATCCACCGGCTGCTGCTCCAGGTCCCGGATCTGGCCGAGCTCCGCTCGTTCGCCGCCGAGATCCTGGGCAAGCTGGGCGCGCAGGAGGGCCAGCGCGGCACCGAGCTGCTGACCACCCTCGCCTGCTACTTCCGGGAGAACAGCAGCCCGCAGCGCACGGCCCGCAGCCTGCACGTGCACCCCAACACCGTCGCCTACCGGATCCGGCGGATCCAGGAGATCACCGGCCTGCATCTCGGCAGCTACCGGGACCGGCTGATGGCTCAGGTCGCGCTCGAGATCGTCGACGCTCTGGAGGGCGGACCATGACCGATCTGGTGACCGCGCTCGGCCAGCAGGTGCTGATCTGCGACGGCGCGATGGGAACCATGCTGCACGCGGCGGGCAACTCCCTGGACCGGGCCCTGCCCGAGCTCAACCTCTCCAACGCCGACCTGGTCAGCACGATCCACGAGAGCTACCTCAGCGCGGGCGCCGACATGATCCTGACCAACACGTTCGGGGCCAACCGGCTGCGGCTGGGTGATCAGGGCTTCGATGACCTGGTCCGGGAGATCAACCTGGCCGGCGCGCAGATCGCCGCGCGGGCCCGGGACGGGGCCGGGCGGCCGGTGTTCGTGGGCGGCTCGGTCTCCCCCGCGGTCACGGCCAGCCAGCGCCGCCGGGTCGCGCCCGCGCAGCGCGTCGAGGCGATCAGGGAACAGATCGAGTGCCTGGCCGAGGGCGGGGTGGACGCGATCGTGCTGGAGACGTTCGGCTACCTGGACGAGCTGGCCGAGGCGGTCCGGGTGGCCGCCGACCTGACCGACCTGCCGGTGATCGCGCAGGCCACGTTCGCAGGCGACGGCCGGACGCTGGGCGGCGAGAGCCCGCCCGAGGTGGCCAGCGTGCTCAGCGCGCTGCCGGTCGTGATGCTCGGCACCAACTGCACGCTCGGCCCGCAGGGGGCGCTGTCGGTGGTGCAGGCGCTGGTGCCGCACACGAGCCTGCCGGTGAGCGCGCAGCCGAACGCGGGCCTGCCCCGCCGGGTGGCCGGGCGCCGGTTCGAGTACCACGTCGACGGCGCCTACTTCGCGCGGTACGCGCGGCGCCTGGTCGAGGCGGGCGCGTCCCTGGTCGGCGGCTGCTGCGGCACCACGCCGGCCCACATCCAGGCGGCCGCCGCGGAGATCTCCGGCATGACGCCGGTCCGCGGCCGGCGGCCGCCCGCGGCGCCGGCCCGGCGGCCGGGCCCGGTGGCGACGCTGTCCAGCCCGGCCGGCGGGCTGAGCGAGCGCCTGGCCGGGGGGGAGTTCGTGGTCGCGGCCGGGATCGAGCCGCCGGTCGGCGGGGCCGCCGACGAGGCGGCCGACCAGGTGGCGGCGCTGCGGGAACGGGGCGTCGGCACGTTCTTCATCGCGCCCCGGCAGAGCCCCCGGGCCCAGCTCAGCTCGCTCGACCTGGCCTTCCAGCTGCAGCAGCGGGCCGGGGTCGAGACCATCGCGACGGTGACCACCTGGGACAAGACCATCATGGCGCTCCAGGCCGACCTGCTCGGCGCGAACGCGCTCGGGATCAGGAACATCGTCTGCGAGACCGGCAACCCGCCGCTGCTCGGCGACTACCCCAATGTGGACGGCATCTGGGACGTCGACTCGGTCGGCCTGGTCGAGCTGGTCGCCGGCCTGAACCAGGGCACCGACTGCAACGGGCTGCCGCTGGCCACCAAGACCTCGTTCCACGCGGGCGCCCGGTTCAACCCGAGCGCGGCCGACCTCGACGCCGAGATCGCCCGCACGGCCAGCAAGATCCAGGCCGGGGCCCGGTACCTGATCAGCCGCCCGCTGTACGAGCTGGGCCAGCTCCGCCGCATGATGGCCGCGCTCTCGGAGGAGGGCGTGCCGGTGCTGCTGTCCATCGTGCCGCTGCGCAGCTTCGAGGAGGCCGACTACCTCTCGCATGAGGTGCCGGACATCAGCATCCCGCCGCCGACGCTCACCGCGATGGAGCGGGCCGGCGCCCGCGCGGCCCAGACCGGGATCGAGCTGGCCGCTGGCTTGCTCGCCGACGCCCGCCCGCTGGTGCAGGGCGTGGTGCTCACGTTCCCCGGCTGGGACCCGGGCGCCCTGGATCACCTGCTCCGCGCCGTCCCGGCCTGAGGATGAGCGCGGTGAACCCCCCTGCCAGCCCCTTGTCCCGGCGGCACAACGAGGTGTCAGCGACGTTGTGGAACCGGATGTTGCCCGGACGAGCCAGGCAAATCCATCCTGAAGCCGAAGCCGGGCGACACCCGCAGGGGCGGCCGGACGGGCGACCGGTACATCCGGGCGGAGGAACGCGGTTGAGCCTGAGCAGCACCGGAGCGGGCCGGGCCGCGGCCGCGCCGGGACCGGCCCGGCGCGCCACACCTGAGCCGGCCGGGCCCGCCGCGCCACGCCCGGTATCCCCCCGGCTGCCGGCTCGCGCGCTGTACCTGCTGAACCACCTGCTGAAGCCGAATGCCGTCAACCGGCGGCTGGCCGCGCTGCTGGAGGCCACGCCGTGGCTGCGCCGCCTGTTCACCGCGGCCGAGAAGGGCGTGAAGCAGGAGATCTTCGGCTGCCGGATGTGCAGCCAGTGCACGCTGCCGTCCACCGGCTACGCGTGCCCGATGACCTGCCCGAAGCAGCTGAGGAACGGGCCCTGCGGCGGGGTCGGCGCCGACGGCCGCTGCGAGGTGTACCCGGCGATGCGGTGCGTGTGGGTGGAGGCCTTCGAGCGGGCCGACCGCCAGGGCCGGCCCGGTGACCTGATGCGGCTGCAGCTCCCGATCGATCACCGGCTCTGGGGGCAGAGCTCGTGGGTCCGCTACTGGCAGGGCCGGGACGAGGACCTGTGGGCGGACATCGAGCTGCCCCCCGCGCGCCCGGCGGGCCGGCCGGTCGCGGTCGCCCTGACCAGCCCGGCGGCGTCCGGGCCGAGGGCCAGCGGCGCATGACCCGGCCAGGCGACGCGATCCGGCCCGACGGCGCCGGGGCGGCCCCGCCCGTGCCCCGCCAGCCCGCGCCCCGCCCGCCCGTGCCCGGCCAGCCCGCGCCCCGCCAGCCCGCGCCGGGCCGGTTCCGCGCGGCGCTGGAGAGCGGGACGTTCACGCTGACGGCCGAGATCGGCCCGCCGCGCGGCGCGGACCCGGCCGCGATCGCGCGCAAGGTGGAGCCGCTGCGCGACTGGGTGACGGCGGTCAACATCACCGACAACCAGGGCGCCTCGGTCCGGCTGTCCAGCTGGGCCGGGAGCCTGGCCGCGATGGCGGCGGGCGTTGAACCGATCATGCAGCTCACCTGCCGGGACCGTAACCGGATCGCGCTGCAGTCGGACCTGCTCGGCGCGGCGGCGATGGGTATACCGAACATCCTGGTCATGACCGGCGACCATCCCAAGTTCGGCGACCATGCCGACGCCAAGCCGGTGTTCGACCTGGACAGCGTGCAGCTGCTGTGGGCCGCGCGGACCATGCGCGACGAGGGCAAGCTGCTGTCCGGCCGCAGGCTCAGCCCGCCGCCGCGGTGGTTCCTCGGCAGCGTGGAGAACCCGTCCGCGCCGCCGGTCGACTTCCGCGCGGCCCGCCTCGGCAAGAAGATCGCGGCCGGCGCGCAGTTCGTGCAGACCCAGTACGTGTTCGACGTGGTCGCGTTCGCGCGGTGGATGGCCCAGGTCCGGGACCTGGGGCTGCACGAGCGCTGCTACATCCTCGCCGGCGTGGGCCCGATCATCTCGCTGCGCGCGCTGGCTCATCTCGAGCAGGGCGTGCCGGGCGTGCAGGTCCCCGCCGAGGTCGCCCGCAGGCTGCGAGGCGTACCGGAGGACCGGACCGCCGAGGAGGGAATGGCGATCTGCGCTGAGACGATCACCGCGCTCCGGCAGATCCCCGGCGTGGCCGGGGTGCACGTGATGGCGGTCGCCAACGAGCATCGCATCCCGGCCATCCTGCAGCGGGCGGGCATCGGCGGAGCCGGGCTGCCCGCGACGGCCGGCCGGAGGCTAGCCGTGAAGGGCGACAGCGAAGGGGGAACGGGGAGGCGGGCGGGCGGCCGGGATACGCGGGGGAATCTGGAGGGGTCGTCCCCCCGAGGCAGCACCTGGACCGGTCATGCGGGTTGATGTGCGGCCGGTGAGCAGGCTCCGCGGCTCGTCC
>Ga0335077_10008724_pt1 | contig 12567 bp, 8 predicted proteins | sample Lox_Sample_31_FD_207151 | JGI IMG/M metagenome (GOLD analysis project Ga0335077, IMG submission 207151) | Soil microbial communities from Loxahatchee National Wildlife Refuge, Florida, United States - Lox_Sample_3.1 | ecosystem: Environmental > Terrestrial > Soil > Wetlands | place: USA: Florida...
CGCGGTAATCACTAAAGCCGACAACCGGGCCGCGCCGGTACCGAGCCAGGCAGCGGCAATTAAGATAAACGCGAACACCAGGAACAGCAAATAGGAAGTAGACGACCCAAAGAAAATGAAGTAGCACGCGACTGCGACAAAGGCCGCGAAGCCAACTGTTTCGAGACCCCTTACGCGGTTAACGGCTCTTTTCGGTTCGGCAACCCACCTTGCCAGCAAGACCAAGACGGGCGTGACGGTGAGAGTGCCGAGAGCATCCGAGATCCACCAGCGGCTTGCCACTACGTGCGCTTCAGAGGCCGGAAAGCGGCCCGCCACAATGAGCAACCACGTGCCTAAGCCGGCCCCCAACGCGGGCGGAATCAAGGCCGCAACGAGCGTAGCCGCCAGGTCCACGAAATGCCCCAGGGACTTCCTCATCCGGGAAAACTGGCGGAAGAACCAAACCGCAACGAGAGCGCGCAACAGGTTGCCGAAGGCCAATGCCGACGCCGAAAACAGCGTCATTCCCGGGCGCTCCGCGCCAATCAAAAGGTAGGCCCCCAGGATCACCGGCCAATACCGTGTGCCGAACAACAGCAACGCCACCAGATCCAGTCCGGCTTCCGGCCACACGGGCGTCACCGACGAACCTTCCTTGATCAACAGAAACCCCAGCCAGGACAAACCGAGGTGGAGGACAAACAGGAAGATGGCTACCAGGAAATAGGGAGCCTTGCGAAGAGGTGAGTCGGCGAAGGGGTCGTCAGATTCCTCTACCCGCAAATACCGAAAAGCGCGATTATCGATTCGCTGAGTCCAGGCAGATCTGCGGGGGGCCTGCGCCATATTACAGATTCAACATTCTGTAATAGTAATTATCCGGATTCCAACGCAATGATTGTCAAGTATTTAAGTGGGAGTAGCTGGCCGTAATCAAATAATATTATCGTTAGATGCCAACTAAAGTTATCATGCGTGGATGTGACTTGAGTTATTCAGCCTGCGGCGAAACCAATTCGCTTTCACTGGCAGAGAAATAGGCACAGTCCGGGTGATGAAAAACCAGAGCACTTACACTGGCTTCAGGGTCCATCATCATACCTTCGGTAAGTTCGACCCCGATATCTTCCGGGTGTAGAAGCTTCCAAATCCCCACCTGGTCTTCCAGCCTGGGGCAGGCGGGATAACCAAAGCTATACCGCTTTCCCCGGTACTTGGAAGTGAACCGATCGTGCATGGTCATGGATGGCGGATCGGGGAAGCCCCAATCCTCACGAATCCGGCGATGCAGCCATTCGGCGCATGCTTCCGCAGTTTCCAGCGCGAGCGCCTGGAGGGCGTGGGCGTTGAAAAACTCACCCGCCCGCTTCCATTCCTCCGATTTGTCGCGAATTCCCGCGCCGGCCGTAACCACGAACATCGCCAGGTGATCGCGTCCGTTATCGGCGTCCAGGATATAGTCACTGAGACATAGCCCATCCTCGCGTTGTTGTCGTCCGAATGAGAAGGTGTGGATGGGCGCTGTGTCGCGCGGACCGTATAGATGAATAGAGTTACCATCGCGCGCCGACGGGAAATACTGCCACGCCGCTTTCACCTTCATGAACCGCGCGGCTTCGTGCTTCAATTCCTCTACCTTATGGAATAACTGCAGTGTCTTCGGCTCGTGCTCTGCCAAGTGCTTTTCGAAGTTACCTTTATAGCCCAGATGCCGCCCATAGAGCATGTAGGGATTGATGTAACTCCAAACCTCAGCTAAGTGCGGGAACTCGCGAATCTTACGATCCAGGTAAGGTGCTGGCGGTATCGGGATTTCACACCGCACTTTGGAACTTCGTTTGGTAGTAGCCGGTGTGGCGGCGGCTTGTTGTTCCACCGGAGCGGCGGCGACATCCCCGCGGTGAGCTGCCAGAAAGGTATCGCGAACCGCGGGGTCCATGATCCGGTCCATCAAACTCAGCCCGGCCATGGCGTCCTTTGCATAGCACGCCGCTTCGCCGTAAGCGGTTGCAATCCGTGTGCGCGTGAACTTCTCGGAGAGAGCTGCGCCGCCTACCAGTAGGGGAACGCGGATGCCGGCGGTTTTGAAATCACCCGCGGTGACCACCATTTGATGCGTACTCTTCACCAGCAGGCCAGAGAGGCCGATTGCGTCGGGCCTGTGCTCAAAATAGGCCCCGATCAACGCTTCAGGCGGGACGCGAATGCCGAGGTTGATCACCTTGTAGCCGTTATTGGACAGGATGATCTCCACCAGGTTCTTGCCAATATCATGGACGTCACCCTTCACCGTGGCCAGTAGTACGGTGCCCTTGGTAGCGGTTTCGGCTTTGTCCATGAATTGCTCGAGGTGGCTCACTGCAGCCTTCATGGCTTCGGCCGATTGCAATACTTCGGCTACGATCAATTCATTGTTGTTGAACAACCGGCCCACCTCTGCCATGCCGCTCATCAGAGGGCCGTTAATAATATCCAGGGGGGCGACGCCGTCAGCGCGTTTTCGATCGAGATCCGCGACCAAGCCGTCTTTGGTGCCCTCGATGATATAGTTGGCGAGCCTCTGATCCAGCGGCAAATCTTCCGCTTGCTTTTTCTCGCGTCTTCCCGTCTTGCGGAAGTGTTCGGAAATCGCTCCGATGTGGAACTGGTTCAACACCGTTTTCTGCCGCAGGGTTTGCTGGCGCCAGTCGTCGGGCGCCGTGCGCAAAGACTCCTCCGCCGCATCTACTACCGGCGAATTGAACAGGAGGTTCTCTGCCAGACGGCGCTCTGCTTCGGGGATGGAGGCAAAGCGTTCCAGCTTCTGCGAGTTGACGATGGCCAGATCCAACCCCGCTTTCGTCGCGTGATAGAGAAATACTGAGTTGACCACTTCGCGCGCCGCCGCGGGCAGTCCGAACGAAATATTGGAAATGCCCAGAGTGGTTTTGACGTATGGCAGATCATTCTTGATCAGGCGGATCGCTTCAATGGTTTCGACCGCTCCTCCCACATAGTTCACGTCGCCGGTCGCGCAAGGAAACACCAAAGGATCGATGATGATGTTCTCGGGCGCGATCCCGTACTTCCCGGTAAGTAACTGATAAGACCGCTTGGCCACTTCGAGCTTGCGTTCGCGCGTGAACGCCTGGGCCTGCTCTTTGTCTTCATCTATGCAGCCCACCACCAGCGCCGCGCCATACCGCCTGGCAATGGGGCACACGCGTTCGAACTTCTCTTCGCCGTCTTCCAGGTTGATCGAGTTAATGACGCTCTTACCCTGGCAGTAAGTGAGCGCCAATTCCAAGGCCCGATGGTCGGTGGTGTCTATCATGACGGGCGCCTTGATTTTGCGGATCAGCTTGTCGTAGAACGGCGGGATATCGCCGAGTTCATCGCGGTCGGTGCTTTGCAGACAGACGTCGATGATGTGCGCGCCATTCTTCACCTGCCAGCGGGCGATCTCCGTGGCTTCTTCCCATTGCTCGTCGGCCACCAGCTTCTTAAACAACTGCGAGCCAATCACGTTGGTGCGCTCACCGACGATCAAGGGCCGATTCGCCTCATCCGCCTCGACCAACTCCAGGCCCGAGTAATAAGCGCGATGAGCCTGATTCGGTAAGGTTCGCGGCCGCTTGCCTTCGACCATCTGGCAGATCACTTTGAGATGGGCATCCGTCGTGCCGCAACATCCGCCGACGATGTTGAGCCAGCCGTTGTCCACGAAGCGCTCGAGTTGCGCGGCAAGACTGTCGGGAGTCTCCAGGTACTTGCCCTCCTCGTTGGGCAGCCCCGCGTTGGGATGGCACGAGACCCAGACTGGCGACATCTCGCTGATGGTGCGCAGATGGTCCGTCATCAGCTCCGGGCCGGTGGCGCAGTTCAGCCCGATGGACAGCAGCTCGGCATCCGCGATCGACGCACAGAACGCCTCCGCGGTTTGGCCGGCGAGCATAGTGCCCATGGGCTCAATCGTGCCCGATACCATCACGGGAACCCGAGTCGCCAACTCGCGTTGCAGACGGTCAATTGCCAGCAGCGCCGCTTTCACATTGCGGGTGTCCTGGCAGGTTTCCACCAGCAGCAGATCCGCGCCGCCATCGAGCAATGCCTTCGCCTGCTCGTAGAAATTTTCAATCAATTCGGGGAACGTAACTCCGCCCGTAACGCTAATGGCTTTCGTGGTGGGCCCCATCGCTCCTGCGACGAAGCGCGGTTTCCGGGCGGAAGAGAATTCGTCGGCCGCCTGACGAGCCAGCCGCGCGGACAGCCGGTTCAGTTCGTGCGTGTCCGGGGCGAGCCCGTACTCCGCCAGCACCAGGCGGGTTCCGCCGAACGAATTGGTTTCGATCACGTCCGATCCCGCCGCGAGATATGCGCGGTGCACTGCCAGCACGATGTCCGGCCGGGTGCGGACGAGATTCTCGTTGCAACCCTCCAGCGCCGCGCCGCCGAAATCAGCCGCGCTGAGATGTTGCTGCTGGAGCATGGTGCCCATTGCGCCATCAAGCACAAGGACACGTTGTTCCAGGATCTCTTTGAGCGCGCGGCCACGCTCACTGGGAGTGGACATAAGGGAGGTGCTAGCCTTATTTTACCAAGTGTCCACGAGGAGCTATGCTGGAGCTAATGAGACTCCGACATCTGGGAATCGTGTGGCTGACGCTGTTCGCCATCCTGCCCATTTGGGCCAATACGCAATTCCGCGTGCGAAAGATGACGCGCACGGACGTCCCTCGCGGTAAAGGGCAGTGCGACATCCGCCTGCGCATTGACGGCGAGGTCGAGGTTGCCGTGCGCGGGGATTTGGTATATATTCGCACGACCTCGGGACGCGACGGCCGCGACGATGGCTCGGAGTGCAATGAGCCGCTGCCAAACCGGCCGATCGAAGGCTTCCGCTTCGAAGGCGTCGATGGCCGCGGAGAAATGCGCCTGGTCGCAGAGCCGTCGCGGCAGACCGATTTCCAAGCCATCGTTCGCATTCGCGATTCAGAATCGGGCGAGAGCCGCTACCATTTCCGCTTGTCGTGGACGATCACCGGCGAGCCAGAGCGGCGCTTCGACCACCCCGACGACCGCGATGACCGGCGCGGCGCGCTGGCTTGGAACAACGTCTTCCATTTCGGCGGGCGGGGGCACGGCATCTCCATGACAACCGGCTATGGCGAGCAGCAACTCTCCGACGCCAGCGTCGACATCGATCGCGGCGGCCGTATCCTGGTTTCGTTCCGCACCAATAGCGGACGGCCGCTCGCGTTTAATGGCTCCGTGATTGATTTCGACCCGGGTTCGATCAAAGCCGATGTCGCAACCGACGATAGCGTCCGCTTACGCGGGTCTATGTTTCTCTCACGCAATGAACGTGGTGAGGTCTACAAGATCGTGCTCGACGCGACCAACGGCGAGCAGCGCTTGCACTTGGATTGGGACCGGCGCTAGCCTGCACTCTTACCAGTGGAATTCGGCTCCGCCCGGAAGTGTTGACACAACGGCGACGGTGAAACGGTTTAGTGCGTTCCTGCCGGCTTGCGGAGACTCGACGACGCCGAAGTAGGGGCCCTTGTAGAAGGCCATCTTACCAGGCTGGATTCGCCATCTCTGGAGAGCGTCGAATGCAGTTGCTCCCGGCCAGCCTGGCATGTAGTAAATGGTGAGACTCATCGGCGGCAAGCCATCGTACTCGGCGCGGCAAGCCCGCCGCGCGTGGGTCGTACCGCTCCAGATGCGGAGTTCGGCGGGCACAGGTTGCGAGCAGACTTGAGGAGAACCAAGCTTCCACTCCGCGGCGACGGGCGATAGCAAGGGAATCGGCGTGGCGCAGGATGGCTGCTCGGAACAGATCGCGATCACGACAGCCGGAATGCCAAGATACGCGAGGCGCTTCAGTCGAGTCTTCATATGGGCCTAACAAAAAGCCGGAGCGCGGGAAAGAATCCCGTGCCCCGGCCGCGATTCATGGCGCTCGGAGGATCTAGTTGTTGGCCGCTGGCGGTTCCGTCAGAGGCATGGTCATACCGCGGTGACACGTGTAGCAGCGTACGTGCTGCTGGCCGTCCGGAAACTTGGCATTGATTTCCCGGGCCATCGTGATCATCATGCGGGCGATTTCCTTCTTAGGATTCTCGTCGCTGGCGAAATTCCCCATCACGTGGCAATACGTGCATTGCACTCCCAGCGCAGCCGTGAACGAGCGCATAGTCTCGATGAGGTTCGTCGGCTGCAACAATTTTAGATTCGTCGGAGGGGGCAATGCCTTCTTCTTGGGCGCTTCCTGGGCAAAAACAGAAACTGCAACTGCGACAAACAGCATCGGAACGAGTAAACGCATTAAACGCATGGGGCTATAGTAATCTCCCATACCGCCGAATGCAAGTGATTCGGTTAGAATTTTTCGCGCGCTCGCGCTCGATGCCGCGGCGCCCGGCCGCTGCTGGACGGCCTCAACTGCGCTATGTCACACTGGTTTCAGTAAACCCATGCACAAGTTGGAGTCGGTGCCTCCGGCCTTCGAAGCGCCGGTGGTCGAAGAGGAAATCCTTTCCTTCTGGCGGGAATCCCAGGCATTCGAAAAGCTTCGGAAATTGCGGCAGGGACGGCCTCTGTTTCGTTTCGTCGACGGCCCCATCACCGCCAACAATCCGATGGGCGTTCACCACGCCTGGGGCCGCACCCTGAAGGACGTTTTTCTGCGCTACAAGGCCATGACCGGCCACTCCGCAAAATACCAGAACGGCTTCGATTGCCAGGGGCTGTGGGTGGAAGTGGAAGTCGAGCGGGCAATGGGCTTCAATGGCAAGCCGGATATTGAGAAGTTCGGCCTGGACAACTTTTCCCGCCAATGCCGCCAGCGCGTGGAAACTTACGCCAAAGTGATCTCCGAACAATCCGCCCGCCTCGGCATGTGGATGGACTGGGATCATTCCTATTTCACGTACGACGACTCCAACATTCTGGGGATCTGGACATTTCTGAAGGAGTGCCATCGCCGCGGCTGGCTGTATCAGCGCGGCCTGCCGATGCCCTGGTGCTGGCGCTGCGGCACGAGCCTCTCCGAACACGAAATGGCCGGCTCGCACAAGGATCTGGAACACCTTTCCGTTTACGTGATGGCGACGCTCAAGGCCACTCCTTCCCGCCGTCTGCTGCTGTGGACCACTACGCCTTGGACGCTCGCGGCCAACGTCGCCGCGGCGGTGAATCCGGATCTGACCTATGTCGAGGTCTCCTCACACCACTGGAACCACACGCTGATCCTTGGTAAGGAAGCGCTCGGAAAACTGCGCGAATTTCATCCCAAAGTGGAGCGCGAGATCGCCGGGAAGGAATTGCTGGACCTCGAGTACGAGCCGTTCTTTCCGGAATTGCCGGAGCAGCAACGCGCAGGACCGCACCGCGTGGTGCCGTGGAGTGACGTGGACGCAGTGGAAGGCTCGGGCATCGTGCACATCGCGCCAGGCTGCGGCCGCGAAGACCACGAACTCGGCGAGTTGTTGGGGCTGGCCGCCATCTCGCCGGTCGATGGCAACGGAAACTACCTCCCCGATTTCGGCTGGCTGGCTCGGAAGCATGCCTCCGAAGTCGCTCAGGACATCTCCTACGCGCTCAAGGAATCCGGCAAGCTGCTCAAAGCCGAGATGTACACCCACAGCTATCCGGTGTGCTGGCGCTGCAAGAATGAGTTGATTTTCCGCCTGGTGAATGAGTGGTTCATCAGTTGTGAAGAGATCCGTCCGCAGATGCTCGAAGCCGCGCGCACCGTGGCGTGGATGCCCGAGCACATCGGCAAAGCCATGGAAGATTGGCTCACCAACATGGGCGATTGGTGCATCTCGCGCAAGCGCTACTGGGGCCTGCCGCTGCCCTTTTATATATGCCCGCACTGCAATGAACTCACGGTGGTGGGTTCGCTCGACGAACTGCGCTCGCTGGCGGTGGATCCGGCCGCGGTCGATCGTCTGCCCGAACTCCACCGCCCGTGGGTCGATGACGTGCGCATCCGCTGTCCGAAGTGCTCGCAGGAAGCGCCCCGTGTGATCGAGGTCGGCGATTGCTGGCTCGACGCCGGCATTGTTCCCTACAGCACTTTGGGATACCTGGACAATCGCGCCGAATGGGAAAAGGCCTACCCCGCCGAATGGGTTTCCGAAATGCGCGAGCAGGTCCGCCTCTGGTTCTATTCCATGCTCTTCATGAGCGTGACGCTGAGCGGGCGCTCGCCGTATGAAAAAGTGCTGTCGTACGAATCGGTGGTAAGCGAAGAAGGTACGCGCTTCTCGAAAACCGGTTTCATGATCCAGTTCGACGACGCCGTGAACAAGGTCGGCGCCGACCCCATGCGGTATTTATTCTGCAGCCGTCCGGTTTCGGTGAACATGCGCTTCAGCTACAACCTGGCCGAAATGGCCGCGCGCAAAATCGCCGATCTGTGGAACATCTATGTATTCCTGGTGAACTACGCGATCATCGATCAGCCCGATCTGTCTCAGCCCGTTTCGTACGACTCGCTACAGGTCACTGACCAGTGGTTGCTGGCTCGCACTGCAGTCATGCTCGATAGCGTAAAGCAGAGCTATGAAAGCTACGATACGCCGACGGCAATCCGCGATATCGAAGCATACCTCGACGATGTCTCCAACTGGTATGTGCGCGTGAGCCGGCGCCGTTTCTGGCGCAGCGGGCACGAGGACGACAAGCGCGCCTGCTATTCATCGCTGCTGGCAGCTCTGCGCTCGACTGCTTTGGCGCTGGCGCCGGTAATCCCATTCATCACCGAGCGCATCTGGCAGAATGCCGTGCGCGGTCTCGATCCCAAAGCGGCGGAATCCGTACATCATGCCGAGTGGCCGGTGGTGCCCGCCGAGTGGCGCGATGAGGCTTTGTTGCGGCGGACGGAAACGGTACGCTCCGTCATCAGCCTGGGATTGAAGGTCCGCTCCCAAAGAACGATCCGGGTCCGCCAGCCTTTGCAGGCGCTGCACGTGGTCTGCCCTGCGGACAGGGTCCAAGCTCTGAACGAGCAAAGTGCGATGATCCAGAGCGAACTCAACGTGAAGGAGGTCAAGGGGCAGTCGGATCGCTCCACTTTCTTCCGCCGCGCTCTGAAGGCCGACTGGCGGGCCGCCGGCGCTCACCTGCGTAAAGATGTCGCCCGTTTCCGCCAGATTTTCGAGTCGCTCGACGAGGAGACCCGTGAAGCTTTGGCGATGCACGTTCAGGACAACGGCCAAGTGCGCGTCCCGGGATTTGACCAACCGGTACCAGCCGACATCTTCCGCCTCGAGCAGGAGCCCGATCCACGGTATGGCGTGGCGGAAGAAGGCGGTGTCGTGGTAGCGCTCGATTTGGAGATTCCTCCCGCGCTCAAGCGCGAAGGCCTGGTGCGCGACCTGGTGCGGAACCTGCAGGTTTTTCGCAAGGACGCGGGGCTCTCGGTGAGCCAACGCATCGAACTGGGCCTCTCCACGGAAAGCCCTCTGTTACAGGAAGCGATTCGCGATCACCGCGAATACATCATGGACGAATTACTGGCGACGCGTCTCGAAGATGCACCGCTCGATCCCTTCCAGGCGGAGACCACGGTGTCAGTCGAAGGGCAAAGCGTCCACGCTACTATGCGCTGGTAACGTACCGTTTCATACTCTGGCAATTGTGATGCTTGATGCATGGGTCTGGAGGTGACTTGTGCGCACGAATTTCCTAGCCGGGTTCGTTACCGCCGGATTCCTTCTTACTTCGCTTGCCTTGGCGGCTGACCAGCCCAAGAAGAAAAGCAAAGAGAGCGACGAAGTGGCGCAGGCCATTGCGTTTGAGCGCTACAAAGATGCCGCCGCCGCGCGGCAAGCGCGCATCGAAGCCAAACACCCCACGGTGACCTATTCCAACTCGGAGGCGGAACGGAGCGCGGACCGGGAGAAGTCGAAGACCGAAAAGCCCAGTGATCAGAGCTCGAAACAGGAGCGGGAGTAACGTTTTTCGCGGCCTGCGGCAGACGACAAAAACCGATCGTCTGCCCTACTCTATTAGTGGTCGCGCTCGGTCACCAACTCGGTAACCGCCAGCAGCGCGCGCTGGTACGGTGAGTCTGGAAACTCGCCGATAATGTGCCGCGCCTTGTCGGTGAACGCCTGCGCGCGCTCCCGCACACGCTCGATGCCGCGATACTTTTCGAGCAGCGCGAGAATCCTGGCAAACGGCACTTTATCGTAATTGCGATCTTCGAGGATCGCCTCCACCAGCCGCCGCTCTTCGGGCGAGGCGCACTCCAACGCATAGACCAATGGCAGCGTGACCTTGCCTTCGCGCAGATCGCCGCCCACTGGCTTGCCGAGCGTCTTTTCGCGAGCGGTGAAATCGAGCACGTCGTCCACCAGCTGAAACGCCATCCCCAGGTTCCAGGCGTATTCCGCCAGGCGTTCTTGCACTGTGACATCGCCACCGCCGGCCAGACCACCAAGTTTCGCGCATACCGAGAACAGGCAGGCCGTCTTGCGATCCACCAGTTCCATGCAATCGGCTTCGCTGACGTCGATTCGCCCGATCCGCTCCAGTTGCAGCAGCTCGCCCTCGACCATCATCTGGGTAAGGCCGATGAGCAGATCGAGAATCTGAAAATTCCGTTCCCGCAGCGCCACGTGGAACGCCTGCATGTAGAGCCAGTCGCCGGCCAGCACGCAGGTGTGGTTGCCCCATTTGACATTGGTCGACGGGCGTCCGCGTCGCGTTTGGGCGGCGTCGATGACATCATCGTGCACCAGCGTGGCGGCGTGGATCATCTCCACCACCGCGCCCATCTGGATGGCAGTGGACCCGGCGTGCCCCGCCAGCTTCGCCGATAGCAGCAGCAAGGAAGGCCGCAGCCGCTTGCCACCGCTCGATTGGAGATATTGCCCGATGGCGGTAACCGCGTCCACCGAGGCGACTGACTCGACAGTGATTTGCTTTTCGACCTGTTCCAGATCGTCCTGAATCAGTTCGAAGATCTCGCGCGCGGTGAGAGCCTGCCCCAGCTTTCCCAAATTCATTGGAAGCTATCCAGTTTAACCGTTACCGGCCCAAGCTCGCAAACAGAGCCGTTCGAAGTTACACGTAGTCTGCTCGGCAATCTGCTCGGGCGCCACACCGCGGACCTCGGCCAGCCGGCGGACTGTCTCCACCAGAAATGCCGGCTCGTTGCGCTTGCCGCGCTTCGGCACCGGCGCCAGGTACGGACAATCCGTCTCCACCAGCAGCCGATCGACGGGCGTGATGCGTGCGGCTTGCCGTACCTCTTCCGCCTTGGGAAACGTAAGCACGCCACCGAACGCCAGATGGAAACCGAGATCGAGCGCTTCGCGTGCCTGCTGCTCATTTCCGGTGAAACAATGCATGATTCCGCCGCCCTGCCAGCGCGAGCGCAACACATCGAGCGTATCGTCCCATGCTTCGCGCGTGTGGATCACTACCGGCTTGCCGGCTTCGGCGGCAAGAGTAAGCTGCCGCTCAAACACTGACCGCTGTACGTCACGCGGCGAGAAATCGTAGTGATAATCCAGGCCGATTTCACCGATCGCCAGCACCTTTGGATGTTTCACCAACTCGTGCAACTGCGCGAACGTTTCTTCCGTCGCTTTGCCGGCATAGTGCGGATGGACGCCTACCGTGGCATGTACAAACGGATACTGCTCTGCCAGGCGGATGGCCACTTCGAGATCGGGAGGGCCGTCACCGGTGCCGATCGCCATCATCATTTCGACACCGGCAGCCCGTGCGCGTTCGATGGTCTGTTGGCGATCGGCGTTGAACTGTTCATCGTCCAGGTGACAGTGAGAATCGACGAGCTTCACTTCAGCCGCGCCCCTACCGGGATGTCTTCGTGGAATCCGGCCAGCACCGGTTTTCCGCCTTCGATCGACGCCGCGACGATCATTCCGTTCGAAGTGAGGCCGCGGAGCTTACGGGGCTGCAGGTTCGCCACAATCACGACCTTGCGATTAATGAGTTGCTCGGGCTTGTACGACTCGGCGATTCCGGCCACGATGGTGCGCGGCTCCGCTTCTCCGAGATCGACCTTCAAGTGCAACAGTTTGTCCGCGCCTTTCACCGGCTCGGCGGAGAGCACCAGGCCCACGCGAAGGTCCACCTTGCCGAAATCATCGATGGCGATCTTCGGCGTCTCGGGAGCGGCTTCGGGCGCAGGCTCCGGCGTCTTGCCGAGCAGGATGTTCTGTTCCGCGGTAGCTTTGACTTCCAACTCGCGCATCTTCTCCACAGCGTCTTTCAACTCGATGCGCGGAAATATAGGCGCGACTTCTCCGATCTTCTGACCGGCTGGCAATTGGCCCCAGCGCAAGTTCGCGAACCGAACGGAATCGATCGGTTCCGCCATTCCGAGTTGCGCCCAGATCTTCGGCGCCGACTGCGGCAAGATCGGATAAAGCAGCGCAGTGGCGATTCGCAATGCTTCGGCCGACGTGTAAAGCGTCGTCGCCAACTGCGGCTGCGCCTCTGGCTGCTTTGCCAGCTTCCACGGAGCTTGCTGCACGATGAACTTGTCCACCGCGGAAATCAGGCCCCAAACCGCTTCCAGGCCGCGCGAGAATTCGAAGCTGTCGAACGCTTTTTCCA
>Ga0335077_10008726_pt1 | contig 12566 bp, 8 predicted proteins | sample Lox_Sample_31_FD_207151 | JGI IMG/M metagenome (GOLD analysis project Ga0335077, IMG submission 207151) | Soil microbial communities from Loxahatchee National Wildlife Refuge, Florida, United States - Lox_Sample_3.1 | ecosystem: Environmental > Terrestrial > Soil > Wetlands | place: USA: Florida...
CGCACGCGGAGCACGACGAGAACGGGCACCGCTTCGTCGTCGGCGACGCTGCGGCTGAACACGGCGGAGCCGACGGGGTGCGCACGCGTCTCGGTGCCCGCCCATTGCGGGGTCGCGCGGGCGGACGGCGCCGCGGCGAAGACGGCCCCCGCGACGAGCCACGCGGCGGGACGTCGGCAGGACACCGGCTCAGGCCCGGATCTGTACCTGGTACAGCTCGCGCGCGTTGTCGCCCAGGAAGCGGCGGCGCGCTTCGGGCGACAAGAGCCCGGCGAGCTCTTCGACCTCTTCCATGTAGTTCGCCGTGTGGTCGGCGTGCGGGAAGTCGCTGGCCCAGAAGAAGCGGTCGGCGCCGAGGCGGTCGGCGAGCGCCGGGATCGTGCGCTCGTCGGGGTCGGCCGAAATGAAGCAGCGCGTCTTGAAGTAGTGACTCGGCTTCTCCGCGAGCGGGACGCGCTCGCCGATGAACGTGGCCTCGTACACGGCGTCGATGCGGTCCATCCAGTAGCCGATCCAGCCGGCGCCGCTCTCGAGCACCACGACGCGCAGCTGCGGGAAGCGGTCGAACACGCCGTAGTCGAACAGCGTGGTGAACGCGTGGCGCACGCCGTCGGCGGCCGTCACGCTGGCGAGCAGCCGCGTCTTGCGCATCTCGCGGAAGCGCGTCGGAGCCATGGCGATGGGCTCGAACGACGGGTGGATCGCGATCGGCACGCCCAGGTCCTGCGCCGCGGCGTACACAGGATCGTGTTGCGGGTGGCCGTGCGGCAGCCGGCTCCACGTGAACGGCACCACGAACGCCCCGCGACAGCCGTCGCGCACCGCGCGCTCGAGCTCGCGCGCCGCGCCGGCGGGATCGCCGAGCGAGAGGTGCGCGATCGGCACCAGCCGCCCGCGCGAGTCGCGGCAGAAGTCGGCGATCCAGCGGTTGTACGCGCGGGCGTAGGCGAGCGAGAGCTCCGCGTCCTCCAGCTCGGCCTCCCACAGGATGCCGATCGTGGGGTACAGGACGGCCGCGTCCAGGTTCTCGGCGTCGAGCCGCTCGAGGCGCTGCTTCATGTCCATCGAGCCGTGCGGCGCGCCGGCCAGGTACGTGCGCTCGGGGCTCGGCCGCACGTCTTCGACGTGCATCTTGCCCATCGCGCCCAGCGTGCCGGGGAAGCCCCTGCGCGCGAGCTGCGAGGGCTTGCCGCCGATCTCGAGATACTCGAGCCCTTCCTCGTCGCGGCAGATGCGCAGCGCGCGGTCGCGGTACTGCGGCTCGAGGTAGCGCTCCCAGAGGTCCGGCGGCTCGAGGATGTGGCCGTCCGCGTCGATCGCCCCGTCGTAGCGGATCCGGTAGACGTCGCTCATGGCCCTCGATTCTACGCCGCAGCGAAACGCGCTGCTTCGCACGGCTGCGTCTGCCGATGAGAAGGCGATGGCGCCGCGCCCCCTCCGCCGCATCGCGTCACTCGGCCTCGCGGCCGCGCTCTGCGCGTGCTTCGGCAGCTACGAACGCGCCGTGGAAGACACGCGCGCGCAGCTCATCGGGCTGTCGGGCAAGGACCTGCGGCGCTGCCTCGGCGTGCCCACCGATTTCGACCGCGAGGACGGCGTCGAGTACCTCACGTATCGCTGGGTGTTCGACCGCGACCGGCCCGGCACGGTTCACGTGGGCAGCGGGGGAATCGGCGGGATCGTCGTCGGGCGCCAGGACGCGGGCGGCGGCTACGACCCGCTCGGCTTCCCGCGCGAGCTGGAAGAAAAGGAGTTCTGCCAGCTCGACTTCCAGCTCGAGGGGCGGCGTGGCGTCACGAAGGTGACGGCCAGCGGCCAGAACGACCAGGGCATGCGCACCGACGGTCCGTGCCTCCTGCGCGCGAAGCGCTGTACGGAGCTCGCTTCCGACACCGAAAAGTGACGCGCTAGGCCGCGGCGCTCGCGCTCTTGTGCAGCGCGAGCGCGACGAGTCGCGCGTCCGGCACGCCGACGGCCAGGTTCGTCGGCGCGGCGAGCCAGCGCGCGCAGAGCTCCAGCGTGTCGGCGGCCTCGGGCCGGCGCCCGGCGAGCGCCTCTTCCAGCGCACGCACCGCCGCCCGCGAGGCGATCCAGTCGCCGCGCAGGCGCACGCGCTCGAGCGCGCCGTCGCTGCGCAGCCGCACGTGCGCTTCGAGCCGGCCGATCGGCGTCGCCACGGGTCCGCCCGAGTGCAGCTCGGCGAGCTCCGGCTCGTCGACCGCCGCGAGCTCCACCGCGTCGAGCGCGCGCAGCTCGCCGGCCGAGAGCTCGGCCGGCTCGGGGGAGAGACCGAAACGGCGCGCGAAGCCTTCGGCGAGCGCCGCGGCGAGCCGCGCGGGGTCGGCGCCGAGCGGAGCGGCCTCGGGCAGCGGCGGCAGGCCGGGGAACTCGGGCGCGGGCTCCTCGGTCGCAAACGCGCGGGCATTCCCGCATACGCCCTGGAACACGAGCGCGCCGGCTGCGCCGCGGCCGAGCGAGAGCTGCACGACGCGCCGTCCAGCGACGGAGACGAAGTCGCGGCCGGGGTAGCTCGCGGCTACACCAATTTGTGTCAGACCGGCGAGCACGCCCCGCGCCAGGCGGTTCAGCACGCGCGCGCCCGAGAGCTGCGCCACGTCGTCCCCCGGCAGCCAGCCGGCAAGCTCCTCTACCACGGCGGCGGCCAGCACGATCCCTTCGCCGAGCCGCGCCGAACGCCCTCCACACGGGCCTCGAATCTCGCCCGGGAGACCCGACCGGCCGGCCGCCTGGAACGCCCCGAGCAGAGCGCCTTCTCCGCAGAGCTCCGCCACCAGCAGCGCGTCGGCAGTGGACGAGTCCGCCAGCCACGCCAGTGCCCTGACCGCCCGTTCCGGAGACACACGCGCCAGATGAGTCACTCGGACTCGCGGGCGCGCATGTCCGCTTCTGCCGTGTGCATCTCCCGTTGGAACCATCACCTCACGACTCGGTCACTCGACTCGAATCCGAGCGCGCGCGCGAGGGTAGCGCCCGGAGACGCACGCGCTCTGCGCAGGAGCTGCCGTCGGTCAATCCCATACAGGGATCCGCCGAAGCGTGGATATCGCGGGGGGATTGCCCCCGGGGGAGTGCCTTTGCCGAGGGTCCTTGCCGATCCACGGAGTCGCTGCGCCTGCGTCGCGCTCGCGATTGTGTTCTCGCTCACAGCGCCTCGCGCGTGGGCCGTAGGAACGCCCGCGGGCACTTCCATCGCGAACGCTGCCACTGCAACGTGGTCCGTTGGAGCTGGAAGCTTCAGCGGCAGCGCCTCGGTGAGCTTCGTGGTCGACGAGCTCATCAACGTCGTCGTCACGCTGCAGACCGTGACTCCTGTTTCGGTCACCTCCCCCGACTCGAATCAGCTGCTCGCGTTCCTCGTGACGAACACCGGAAACGGCAGCGAGAAGTTCTCGCTGGCGTTGAGCGCCGCGCTCGCGGGCGATCAATACGATCCCACGAACCCGCGGCTCTTCCTCGACACGAACGGCGACACGGTGTACGAGCCCGGCACCGATCTGCCGTACAACCCGGGCGTCAACGACCCCGTGATCCCCGCCGACGGCGCGCGCTGGGTGTTCGCGCTGTGCGACATCCCGTCGGCGCTGGCGAACGGCAACCTCGGCGACGCGTCGCTCACCGCGACTTCGGCCACGGGCACGGGCGCAGGCACGATCGTCGTCGGCGGCGGCGACGGCGGCAGCGACGCGGTCATCGGCGGAAGCGGCGGCAAGGCCACTGCGCTCGGCGGCTACGTCGTCACCACGCTGGCGGTCTCGATCGTGAAGTCGGCCGCCGTCGTGGACATCGGCGGCGGTGCCACGCCTTCGCCGGGCGCGACGATCACGTACACGCTCAAGGTCAACGTCACGGGCACCGGCAACGTCGCGAACCTCGTGATCACGGATCCGCTCCCCCCGTTCACGACCTACGTGCCGAGCTCGCTGCACCTGAACGGTGCCTCGCTCACGGACGGCGCAGACGCCGACGCGGGCGACGTCGGCGCCACGACACCGAACCAGGTCACGGTCGCACTCGGCACCGTCGCGGGCGGAGCGCTCGCTCAGACCATCACTTTCGCAGTCACGATCAACTAGGAGGGTCAACAACGTGAAGAAGTCACTCGTACTCAGTCTGTTGCTGGTAATGCCGTGGCGAGCTCTCGCGATCGACGCGGGCGACACCAACAGCTCCGCAATCGTCGTGAAGACCGTCGCGGAGCTGGAGACCAAGGTCGAAGGCTCGGACGAGGTGAAGCGCCTGCCGGCCACCAAGGTCCCGCCCGGCGGCTTCGTGATCTACACGATCAGCGCCTCGAACACGAGCAGCAAGCCTGCGGAGAAGGTGGTCGTCACCGACCCCATCCCCGAGCACATGGACTACGTCGACGGCTCGGCGACCGGCGAGGGTGCGCACATCTCGTTCTCGGTCGACGGCGGCAAGACGTTCTCTGCCAAGGAGAAGCTGCAGGTCCGCGGCAAGGACGGCGTGACTCGCGACGCCATGTCCACGGACTACACGCACATCCGCTGGCAGTTCGAGAAACCCATCCCTCCGGGTGAGTCGCGCGCGGTGCAGTTCCGCGCCCGCTTGGAGTGAGACACCCGTTCCCCCCCGAGAAAGGGGAAGCGCAGCGACACGCGCGGAAGTGTCGAGTCTGAACCACAGGTAGGAGTAGGCAATGTTGAGGCACATGCAGAAATGGATGGCGAGAACGCTCGCCATCGCCGTGCTGGTCGCGAGCACGGCAGGCGTGGCACACGCAACCGGAACGGCTGCGGGCGTCACGATCTCGAACTCGGCGACGGTCAACTACAGCGTCAACGCGGTGGCCCAGCCCGCAATCACGAGCGCGTCGGCGGACTTCGTCGTCGACCGCCAGATCAACCTGACGCTCACCCCGCCGGGCACGTACGTGAACGTCACTCCCGGCACGGCGAACAACGCCATCCCCTTCGTCCTGACGAACACCAGCAACGCCCCGTTGAACTTCGTGTTGGCGGGGGCGAACAACCCGACGGACCCGTACGGCGGCACGGATAACTTCAATCCGAGCACCATCGCGGTATTCGCCGACGTCAACGGCAACGGCACGTACGAGCCCGCGACCGACACGGCGACCCTGGTCGACACATTGGCCGCGGATGCTTCCATCCACGTGTTCATCGTGTCCACGATCCCGGGCGGCCAGGCGAACGGCAGCATCGCCGCGTTGACGATGACTGCAACTGCCCACGAGACGACCGCGAACGGCGGCGGCGCGCTCACCCAGAACGCGGGTGCCGACGTCGCGGCCACCGTGCAGACGGTGTTCGCGGACGGCGCGGGTGCCACCGACGCGGCGCGCGATGCCGCCTTCTCGGCGACGGGCGCGTTCCTCGTGCAGGGCGCGAACGTCACGGTCTCGAAGACCGAGACGGTCATCAGCGACCCGATCAACAACACCACGAACCCGAAGCACATCCCGGGTGCGATCGTCGAGTACCAGGTGACGGTCACCAACGCGGCCTCGTCGGCCGTCGCGGCGACCACCATCACGGTGACCGACGTGATGCCCGCCAACGTGACGTTCCAGCCCAACACCTATGGTGCGGGCCAGGGCATGCAGGTCGGCGGTGTGGCGCAGACGAACGCGGCGGATGCCGACCAAGGCACCTTCGCGGCGAACACGGTGACGGTGACCATCCCGTCGCTCGCGCCGGGTGCGTCGTCGGTGATCACGTTCCGGGTGGCCGTGAACTAGCGCGGTCCCCCCGCAGTGAGCCCCCCCCTCTTCGCGCGGCGGCGCATCTTGCGCTCGTACGCCGGTCCCCCGACCGGCGTGACGGGACGGGTGTGCGCCCGCACTGAGACGGGGAGCTCACGGGACCGCGACCGAGCGGTCCGCACGTTGTGCCTCAACGAACCGGCTGCGTCGGGAAAGCCCCGGCGCAGCCGGTTCCGCGAGGCGCTGGCGTTTCTGCTCCTCGCTGCGCTCGCGTTCGCGCCCGTTGCGTTCGCGGCGCCGACCCCTCCGGGGACGGCGATCCCCAACACGGCTGCCGCGCGCTACGACGTCGGCAGCACCACGGGCATCGTCCGGTCCTCGAACACGCTCGTCATCACCACGGTCGCGTTCGGCACCGCCTCGAACATCGCGTTCCTGCGCTACGCGCCGGGCGCGGCCGGTGCGACGACGTACAGCGTGTCCCCCACGAGCTGCTTCAACGGCATTGCGTTCAACCCGCTCCCGCCGCCCACGGCCTTCGGCGGCGGTGCCATTGCGCTCGGCTCCGTGCAGCTCGTCGACGCGCCCAGCTTCCACCAGGGCGAGCCGATCTTCGTCCGAGTCACCGACCCCGACCAGAACCTGAACCCCGCCGCGATCGACAACATCACCGTGACTCTGGCGGCGCCGACCGTCGGTGACGTCGAGCAGCTGCAGCTGCAGGAGACCGGCGTCTCGACGGGCGTCTTCGTCGGCTACATCCCGTCGTCCGCGCCGCCCGCGCCCGCCAACAACTGCGTGCTGGCCGCGCCCGCGGGTCAGACGGTCACGGCGAACTACGTCGATCCGAACGACGCAGCGGACAAATCCAACGACAGCGCGCTCATCGACCCGCAGAGCCGCGTGTTCGACTCGTCGACCGGCGGCCACGTGAACGGCGCGACGATCCAGCTCATCGACGACACGACCGGCCTGCCCGCCGCCAACATCAAGGGGGACGACGGCACGAGCACGTTCCCGTCCACCGTGACGAGCGGCGGCTCGGTCACCGACGGGGGCGGCACCGTCTACAACTTCGCGCCCGGCGCATACCGGTTCCCGGTCGTTCCCGCCGGCACGTATCACCTGAAAGTGACTCCGCCGAGCGGCTACGTGTTCCCGTCGGGAATCACCGACGCGAACCTGCAGACGCTGCCCGGCGCGCCCTGGAACCTGTCGCCGGGCTCGCGCGGCGCCGCCTTCACGGTCGTCGCGGGCCCGACGTTCACCGTCGACGTGCCGCTCGACCTCACCACGAGCTCCGGCTTCATCGCGATCCAGCCGAGCCGCGACGTGGTGGCGATCGGCGACCATCTGCAGTTCGACGTGACGCTCGCGAATCCAGGCGCGACCGCGGCGCCGGGCGGAGTCACCGTCACGGTCGGCTTGCCGCACGGCTTCCGCTTCACGCCGGGCTCCGTGCGCATCGACAACGCGCAAGAGCCCGACCCCGTGGTCTCGCCGGACGGGCGCACGCTGACTTGGACGCTGCCGCCGTCGGCCACCCCCGTGGTCACGCACATCCGCTTCACCGTCGGCGTGCTCACCGGCACGCCGGCCGGCCCGACGCGCACGCGCGCCACCGCGCTGGCCATCGGCGGGACGCGCACCGCGAGCGCCATCGCGACCGTGCGCGTCGACGACCAGCTGCTCGCCACGAAGTCGTACATCCTGGGCCGCGTCTCGAAGGGCAAGTGCACCGACAACGACTTCGGCGGCGACGCCATTCCCGGCGCGCGCGTGTACCTCGAGGACGGCAGCTACTCGGTCACCGACGAGAACGGCTTCTACCACTTCGAGGGCGTGCGGCCCGGCACGCACGTGGTGCAGCTGGACCTCGCGACGCTGCCGCCGTGGTTCGAGCCGCTGCCGTGCCCGGGCGCCGAGGGCCACCTGTTCGCGGGCCGGCCCTTCTCGCAGTTCGTCGACCTGCAGGGCGGCACGCTGTGGCGCAACGACTTCCGCGTGCAGCTGAAGCCGCAAGCGCAGGGCGCCGTGAACCAGCGGCTCGAGAGCCAGCGCGCGGACAACGTGATCCACTACCAGCTCGCGCTGAACGGCAGCGGCGTCGGCGTGCGCAACGCGCGCGCGGTCGTCATGCTGCCCGACGGCGTCGAGTACGTGCCCGGCAGCGCGAAGAACGGCGACCAGCCGTTCCCCGATCCGCAGATCGACGGCAACGCGCTCACGTTCCGCCTCGGCGACGAGCTGCCTCCGGACTGGACCATGCCGCTCACGCTCGACGCGAAGACCACGAAGGCGGCCGCGAACGAGCTCGACACGCGTTCGGTCGTGCTGTTCGAGACGCCGAGCGACACGGCCGCGAAGACTCCCGTCGCGCTGAACACGTTGCAGGGCAACTCGAGCGCGGGCAGCGGCATGCAGGTCGTCGAGACGCTCGGCCTGCGCCCCGGCGAGAGCTGGGACGCGCCCGAGCCCGCGCCCGAAGCGCCGAAGCCGAGCGTCTACAACAAGGACTGGCTCGAGCAGGCGAAGCCCGGCTTCGAGTGGCTCTCGCCCGAGGAGGGCTTCGCTCCGCCGATCGCCGCGGTGCACATCGCCATCAAGCACCTGCCCGACACGAAGATCGAGCTCACCTTGAACGGGCAGGAGGTGTCGAAGTTCAACTTCGAAGGCCGCTTCAACAACGACGCGCACACGGTCGCGCTGTCGCGCTGGCGCGGCGTGAACCTCGTGGAAGGCGACAACAACTTCGAGGCGAAGGAGCTCGACGCCAACGGCAACGTGATCGAGACGCTGTCGCGCCTGGTGCACTTTTCGGGCTCGCCGTTCGACGTCGAGTTCGTGCCCGAGCAGTCGACGCTCGTCGCCGACGGCAAGACCGTGCCGGTCGTCGCCGTGCGCTTCTTCGACAAGGACCACAAGCCCGTGCGCGAAGGCGTCGTGGGCAACTTCGAGCTCGAGCCGCCCTACCAGTGGAAGCTCGACGAGAGCGTGCGCGAGCTGCGCCGCTCGGCCGGCCTCACGCCCGAGACGCCGTCGTACCAGATCGGCAAGGACGGCATCGCGAGGATCCAGCTGGTGCCGACCACGCGCTCGGGCAAGACGACGTTCCGCTTCGTGCTCGCGGGTCTACACAAGAAAGCGTTGAACCCTTGGCTCGAAGCGCCGGCGCGCGACTGGGTGCTGGTCGGCCTGACGGGCGGCAGCGTCGCGCTGCAGGACGTCACCACCCACATGTCGGGCCTGACGGGCGCGCCGGACGACGGCTTCTCGCTCGACAAGGGCACGGCCTTCTTCGCGAAAGGCACCGTGAAGGGCGAGTGGCTCATCACGGCCGCGTACGACTCGCAGCGCGAGAAGAGCGAGAGCTCGGACGACCTCATGCGGCGCGCGCTCGAAGGCGGCATCGACCCGAACCGCTACTACACGCTGTACGGCGATTCCGCGCAGAACGGCTTCGAAGCGCCGAGCCAGCGGCCGCTGTACCTGAAGCTCGAGCGCAAGCAGTTCTATGCGCTGTTCGGCGACTACACGACCGGGCTCACCACCACCGAGCTCTCGCGCTACAACCGCAGCCTGAACGGCCTGCACAGCGAGTACGAGGGCGATCACTTCACGTTCTCGGGCTTCGGCACCGACACCAACCAGGCTTTCGTGCGCGACGAGATCCGCGGCGACGGCACGTCGGGTCTGTACCAGCTGTCGAGCCGCTCCATCGTGGTGAACAGCGAAAAGGTCACCATCGAGGTGCGCGACCGCTTCCACTCCGAAGACGTGATCAGCTCGCAGCCGCAGGCGCGCTACGTCGACTACAACATCGACTATCAGATGGGCACGATCTTCTTCAAGCAGCCCATCCCGAGCCACGGCGACGGCTTCAACCCGCTGTTCATCGTGGTCGAGTACGAAACCGACGATCAGTCGAAGCAGCACATGTCGGGCGGCGGGCGCGGCGCCGTGAAGCTCATGGACGACAAGGTCGAGATCGGCTCGACGGTCATCCACGAAGGCACCGAGGGCCGCACCTCGAGCCTGTACGGCACCGACGTGCGCGTCGACCTCGACGACGCGACGCGCCTGCGCGCGGAGTACGCGAGCACGCACTCGGCGCTGCTCGACCCGAACGCGAACGCGGACGGCGGCGCGTGGCTCACCGAGATCACGCGGCGCGACGGTGGCCTCGACACGCGCGCGTACTTCCGCGAGCAGCAGGCGGGCTTCGGCATCGGCCAGCAGGCCGCGAGCGAGACCGCCACGGAGAAGTACGGCATCGACGCGAAGTACGCGCTCGACGACTTCTGGCACTTCTCGGGCCAGGCGTTCCGCGAGCTCGACCTGCAGTCGAGTGCGACGCGCGACGTGTTCGAAGGCCGTACGGAGCAGCACTCGGGCCCGCTCGCCGGCTACGAGGGCTTCCGCTGGGCGCGCGACACGCTGGAAGACGGCTCCGTGCAAACGGCGCCGCAGCTGCTCGGCGGCATCTCGTGGATGACGCTCGACAACCGCCTGCGCCTGCGCGGCGATGCCGAAGTCGACATGGGCGGCAACGCGGCCCTCGACTTCCCGACCCGCTTCCTCATCGGCGCCGACTACGAGATCCTGCCGCAGCTCACCGCGTTCACCGAGGAGCAGCTCTCGCTCGGCGACCGCGCCACGACGGAGACGCGCGTGGGCTTCAAGACGAGCCCGTGGCAGGGCAGCCAGTTCACGGCCGCGCTGGGCCAGGCGGCGCAGCAGGACGCGTCGCGCGTGTTCACGAGCCTGGGCGCGCTGCAGACGTTCCGCATGACCGACGCGTGGAGCGTCGACGTGGGCGTCGACAACTCGACCACGCTGAAGGGCTCCGACATCCCGGCGAGCCAGGTCTCGCCGTTCTCGGACAAGCAGCCGGTCACGACCGGCCTCAGCTCGAGCGGCGGCCTGTCGGGCGACCAGGGCAGCACGAGCTTCACCGCGGTGTCGCTCGGCACGACCTACACCGAGAAGCTGTGGGCCGCGAACCTGCGCGTGGAGACGAGCCAGGGCAGCGACGCCGACAAGTGGGGCGTGACCGCGGGCGCGTACCGCCAGATCGGCGACGGCATCGGCCTGGCCTTCCGCGCGCAATTCTTCAGCCTGAACGGCACGGCCGCGCCGCTGGGCACCACGCCCACGTACTCGACCACGTTCGACTCGCCGGCGCCGCCCACGTCGCCCACGAGCCCGTCGACGGGCCCGAGCACGCTGACCTCGCTCTACGGCGTGCAGTCGCTCGGCCAGCTGCGGCTCTCGGCGGTGTACCGCCCGGTGGGCAGCCCGTGGATCTGGCTCGACTCGCTCGAGTACGACCGCGAGCTGCTCGACGGCGACGTGTTCTCGAGCACCTCGCACCGCGTCGTCAACAACATGAACCTGAACCTGAAGCTCGACCGCGCCACCCAGATCTCGTTCCAGTACGGCGCCAAGTACCTGCTCGAGAACATCGACTCGGCCGACATGGCGGGCTACACCGACGTGACCGGCGTGGAGATCCGCCGCGACATCTGGGGCGGCTTCGACCTGGGCGCGCGCGCGGCGGTGCGCCACTCGTGGTCGGACGGCACGGCGCAGCAGCTGTACAGCGCATCGCTCGGCTACATCGTCGCGAAGAACCTGTGGGTGACCGCGGGCTACAACTTCGGCGGCTACAAGGACAGCGACTTCTCGAAGTCGGATTGGACGGCCCAGGGCCCGTTCGTCACGTTCAAGTACAAGTTCGACCAGGAAACGATCAAGGACCTGGTGAACTGGAAAGAGTGAGCCGGGGCTAGGCCTCCTGCTCTGGCCCGCGGTCCACGTCGGGCTCCAGGAAGATGAGCCGCGCCGACGGCACCACCACGCGCACGCGGCGCTCCGTCTCGTCGATCACCTTCGCGAGCGAGGCGAAGTCGAGCTTGGGATCGAACGAGAGCTTGCTCGCCACGAGCAGGTCGTCGGGTCCCAGGTGCATCGTGCGCAGGTGGATGATCCGGCACACGTGCGGCGCGGACTCCATGGCGCCGCGGATCTTCGCCACGTCGCGCGGCGACGCGGCCTCGCCGATCAGCAGGCTCTTCATCTCCGCCGCGAGCACCCACGCGATCGCGGCGAGCAGCACGCCGATCGCGATCGAGCCCGCGGCGTCGAAGCGGGCGTCGCCCGTCGCGATGGCGAGCCCGATGCCGAGCGCCGCGAACGCGAGCCCCGCGAGCGCGCCCACGTCTTCGAGCAATACGACGGGTAGCTCGGGGTTCTTCGTGTGGCGGATGAAGGCGAGCCACGACTCGCCGCGGCGCACGGCGTTGGCCTCGCGGCGCGCCGTCACGAGCGAGAAAGTCTCGAGCCCGAGCGACACCGCGAGCACGCCGACCGCCCACAGCGGGCTCTCGAGCTCGCGCGGATGGCGGATCTTCTCGAAGCCCTCGCGGATCGCGAACAGCGCGCCCGCGCTGAACAGCACGAGCGCCACCACGAACGCCCAGAAGTAGCGCTCGCGGCCGAAGCCGAACGGGTGCTCCTCCGTGGGCGCGCGGCGCGCGCGCGCGCCGCCCAGGAAGAGCAGCGCCTGGTTGCCGGTGTCGGCCACCGAATGCACGGCTTCGGCGAGCATGGACGCCGCGCCCGTGAACGCGAACGCGACGAACTTCGCGAGTGCGATGCCGAGGTTCGCCGCGAACGCGGCGACGATCGCGCGGCGGCTGCCCTCGTGCATGCGCGGACGAGCCTAGCGCGCGAAGACGGCGAAGTCGTGCGTGCCGCGGAAGCCGAGCCGGGCGAACAGGTGCTCGGCCGTGCGCGCGCCTTCGGGCACGTGCGCGAGCGCGCGCCGCTCGGACGTCTCGAGCGCGGAGGCGAGCGCGCA
>Ga0335077_10008730_pt1 | contig 12563 bp, 9 predicted proteins | sample Lox_Sample_31_FD_207151 | JGI IMG/M metagenome (GOLD analysis project Ga0335077, IMG submission 207151) | Soil microbial communities from Loxahatchee National Wildlife Refuge, Florida, United States - Lox_Sample_3.1 | ecosystem: Environmental > Terrestrial > Soil > Wetlands | place: USA: Florida...
CGGTGGCGGCGGCGATCTCGACGGCTGCGCGCGCGAGCTCGATCGCGGCCGCGTGCTCGCCGCGCCGCGCGAGCGCCTCGGCGCGCACGCCGCGCCAGGCGATCGCGGCGTTGAGGTCGTCGCCGGCGAGCCGCTCGCTCTCCTGGCTCAGCACCTCGGCGCCGATCGCGTCGCCCTGCGCGAGGCGCGCGCGCGCCAGCAGCGCGGCCGCCCGCGCCGCGTCGATGCCGAGCCCGTGCTCGCGCAGCCCCTCGTACGCGACCGAGAGACAGCGCGCCGCGGCCTCGGCGTCGCCCTGCAGGAGCTCGATGTAGCCCGCGAAGAACTCGACTTCGAGGAGCTGCGCCTCGAGCCCGAGCTCCTCGACGGTGCGCCGCGCGGCCGCGATCATGCGCCGCGCCGCCTCGACGCGCCCGCGCAGCGCTTCGAGCACCGCCTGACACCGAAGTGCGACGGCCTCGACCGCGGGCGCCCCCTGCGTGATTCGCAGCACGCGCACGACGTCGAGACAGCGGCCGCTCGCGCGCGCGACCGGACTCGGGCCGTACAGCGCGGCGACCGGGGCCCCGGCCAGGACGCCGTTCGCACGGCGGCGGTCGCGCGCGCGCCGCGCCGCCGCGAGCGCGCGGTCGAGCGCCGCTTCGGATGCGCCGAGCCGGCCCAGGCGCGCCAGCGCGGTGGCGTGAACGGAGTGCGCCTTGGCCTCGCCCGCGGCATCGCCCGCCGCCGCGAGCGCCGCTGCGGCCGCCGCCGCCGACTCCGCGGAGGCGCGCAGCGACTCGGGGTGGGTGAGCACGGCGAGCTCCGCCGCGAAGCACGCGTGCCACGCGCACAGGCGCTCCGAGCGCGGCGCGAAACGCGCGAGCTCCTCCACCGCCCGGCTCGCGAGCCCGACTTCGCCCGCGGCGAGCAGCGCCTCGCACCAATCGAGCGCGAGGTCGGCGCGCGCCGGGTCGGCGGCGTCGAGACACTCGAGCGCGCGCCCGACGAGGTCGGCCGCGAGCCGCAGCTCGTCGCGAGCCAGCGCCATGCGCCCTGCCGCGCCCAGGTGGCGCGCCGCGCGCCCGCCGACCGCTGCGCCGTGGGCGTCGAGCGGTCCGAGCTCGCCCAGATGCCGGTGTGCCTGCTCCAGGTGCCAGCCGATCGGCTCCTCGTGCTCGGGTGCCCCATCCGCCTGCGCGGCGATCCAGTCCGCCAGCCGCTCGTGCAGCTCTGCGCGCGTGCGGCGCAGCACGCGGCGGTAGGCGGCGTCGCGGATCAGCGCGTGGTGGAAGCGCAGGCCGGGCTCGCCGAGAAACCAGCCGCTGTCCGGCTCGATCAGCTCGGTGCGGCGCAGCGACTCGAGCTTGGCGTCGAGCTCGGCGGGATCGCGCTGCAGCAGGTGTGCGACCGCGGCGCGCGAGAACCTGCGCCCGACGACCGCCGCGCGCTCGAGGAGCGCGCGCTCGTCGGGGCCCAGGCGCTCGATGCGCGCCGCGAGCAGTGCGTGGATGGTCGGCGGCATCTCGAGCCGCGCGAGCTCGACGCCGGCGACCCAGCGGTCGCCGTCGCGCCGCAGCGCTCCGTCGTGGACGAGCATGCGCACGAGCTCGCCCACGAAGAGGGGGTTGCCCTCGCTCGCCGCGAGCACGCGCCCGACCAGCGCGGCGGGCAGCTCCTCGGCGCCGACCGCGTTGGCGGCGAGCCGCGCGGCCGCGCTCGCCTCCAGCCCGGAGAGCATCACCACCTCGGTCACTACACCGCCTGGTGTCGCCAGCGACGAGCGCAGCTCGCGGAGCTCGGGGCGCGAGCCGAGCAGGACGAGGAGAGGCACGCCGCTCGACCACTCCACCAGGTGCTCGGCCAGGTCGAGGAGCAGAGGCTCGGCCCACTGCACGTCGTCGATGACCAGCACGACGGGCCGCGCCGCGGCCAGCGCCGCGAGCAGCCGCCGCACCACGAAGAACGTCTCCTCGGGCGAGGCGGGCGCGCCGGCCAGCAGCGCGGCGAGCCCGGTCGCCAGCCGCGCGCGCTCCGACTCCGCGCCGGGCACGACCGCGTCGACCGCCGCGCGGATCGCCTCGGGCTCGTCCGCGTCGCCGAGTCCGAGCCGCTCGCGCAGCGCCGCGGCGATGGGCGCGAAGCTGCGGCCACGCGACGGATCGCAGCGCGCCGACAGCACGACCGCGCGGTCGCCCACGCGCCGCGCGAGCTCGGCCAGCAGGCGCGACTTGCCGAGCCCGGGCGAGCCGAGCAGCACGGCCAGGCGCGCACCGGGCGCGGCGACCGCGGCTTCGAACACGGCGCGCAGCCGGCGCAGCTCGTCTTCGCGCCCCACGAATGCCGTGCCCTGCCCGACGGCGGGCGGGTCCAGCGAGACCACGCGATAGGCCGCCACCGGCTCCACGCGGCCGCGCAGCGCGAACGTGCCGAGCGGCTCGAGCGTCAGCTTGCCCGCGACCAGCCGCTGCGTGGCCTCGCCGAGCACCACGTCGCCGTCGCGCGCCTCCTGCTGCAGGCGCGCCGCGACGTTCGCCGGGTCGCCGATCACGCTGGTCTGATCCTCGGCGACGATCACCTCGCCCGTGTTCACCGCGATGCGCAGGCCCGCCGCACCGACCGCGGCCGCCTGCTCGCCCAGCAGCTCGCGGAACGCGGCCTGCATGGCGACCGCCGCGCGCACGCCGCGCACGGCGTCGTCTTCAGCGACGCGCGGCACGCCGAACGCGCACAGCACGCCGTCCCCGAGCAGCTGCACGACGGTGCCGCCGTGCGCGCGCACCACGGCCGCCATCGCGTCGTGGTACCGCGCCATGAAGCGGCGCGCGCTCTCGGCGTCGAGCCGCTCGTGCAACGCGACCGAGCCGACCAGATCGGCGAAGACGATGGTGACCACCTTCCGCGCCGTGGTCTCGACCGGCGCCGACGCCGTCGCGGCGAGCGCCGCTCCGCACGCGTCGCAGAACCTCGCGTCGGCGGCGTTCTCTGCGCCGCAGCTGGGACAGCGCGGCGCGAGCGACTGGCCGCAGCCGCTGCAGAAGCGCGCCCCGGCGCGGTTGGCCCGGCCGCAGCTCGCGCAAGTCATAGGTCCGAGGGTCGCATGGGCACCCTACCCATGCTCGGATGGTCGCACGGGCCTGCGCGCTCCGCGCGCTACGCGGCCGCCCCGTGTCGCAGCAGCTTGCCCGGCGTCGCGCCGGTGCACTTGCCGTCTTCGAAGGTGAGCTCGCCGTTCACGAGCGTCCAGCGGTAGCCCTCGGCGCGCTGGATGCGGCGCCACTCGCCCGCCGGGAAGTCGTGCGCGATCTCGGAGTCCCACCAGTCGGGCACGCGGCGCAGCTTGGCGAGCTCGTAGACGACCACGTCCGCGGGCCAACCCTCGAGCAGCGCCCCGCGGTCGCGGAAGCCGGCGGCGCGCGCGGGCAGGTAGGACAGCTTGTAGTGCGCTTCCTCCAGCGTCATGCGCTTCTCGTCGCGCACCAGCCAAGCCAGCGTGTCGGTGGTGTACGAGCCCGAGGTCAGGAACTTGGTGTGCGCACCGCCGTCGGAGACGCCCGGGATGACGTAAGGAGAGGCGAGCAGCTCGCCCACGAACTCGGAGTTGTCGCTGGTCGCGCTCTTGGTGAGGAAGCCCGCGGTGAGGTCGCTCGCGAGCGACAGCCGCACGGCGGCCTCGACTGGATGCACCCCGAGCTCCGCGGCGACCTCGCCCACCGTCCGGCCGATCCAGCGGTCGAGCTCGGGCGCGTTCTTCGCGCCCTCGAACACGTGCCCCGCGATCGGGCCGCCCAGGATCGGCGTCTGCAACATGCCCGCGTCGGCTTCGGCGGCCATCGCGCGCACGAGCTCCGGATCGGCGAGCTTCGCGAGCTTCTCCTGGTGCGTGCCGGTGAGCGCCCGGTTCCAGGCCGGGCTCGAGTCGAACAGGTTCCAGTCCTCGAAGGTGAAGCGGAACGGCGCGCGGATCGAGTTCGCCTGGCCGAACATGGGAATGCCCCGCGCGTGGCAGCTCTCGAGCCACCGGACGAACATGCGGTGCACCCAGGGCAGCTCGTTCACGGCGAGCACCACGTTGAACAAGACCGGACGCCCCGCCGCGACCGCCACGTCCTCGCACAGCTTCAAGTCTTTCTCGAGCTCGCCCGTCGCGTTGGTGAGCTGGATGAAGCCCTCGCCGCGCCGCCCGAGCGCGCGCGCGAAGGCGAGCAGATCGCCCTCGCTCATGGTGTCGGTGACCATCGGCGTGCCGTCGAAGTCGGCCTGGATCGAGTGCGCGCCCGTCCGCTGCGCCGACCAGCCCAGCGCACCGGCGCTCATCGACTCGTCGAGCAGCGCGAGCATCCGCGCCATCTCGGCCTCGGTCGCGGGCCGGCGCTTCGCGTTCTCGAGGCCCATCGCGTAGGTCATGAGCGGCGCGAGCGGCAGGTAGGAGAGGCAGTTCACTCCCTTCGGGATGCGCTCGAGCGTCGACAGCCACTCGGGGAAGCTCTCCCAGTCCCAGAGCATGCCGGCGCGCATCGACGCCAGCGGGATGGCCTCGAGCCGCGACATGGAGAGCATCGCGCGCTCGCGCTCGGCCGGGCGCACCGGCGCGAAGCCGAAGCCGCAGTTGCCCAGCGCGACCGAGGTCACGCCGTGCCAGCCGGAGATCGTGCACCACGGGTCCCACTGGATCTGCGCGTCGTAGTGCGTGTGCAGGTCGACGAAGCCGGGTGCGACGACCAGGCCGTCGGCGTCGAGCACGCGCGCGGCGTTCGACTTCGCGATCCGCCCGATCCGGGCGATGCGGCCGCCGCGAATGCCGACGTCGGCACGGAACGCGGGGAAGCGCGTGCCGTCGACGACGGTCCCCCCGGAGATGACGAGGTCGAACTCCGCCACGATTTCCCCTCCCTCCAGCGAGCGTTGCCGCGATTCTAGCGCGCGGCGGCCTCGAGCAGGCGGATCAGCTCGTCGGCGCTGGCCGGCGCCTCGACGCGCGAGATGTGCAGGCGGTCGAGCACGAGTACGGTGGGCCGGCCCGACTGCGCGGGGAAGTCCGCCGTCTTCGCGCCGTCCTCGTCGACCAGCAGCCGGTACGGGCGGCGCCGCAGCGCGGGCAGCGCGAACCAGCTGCGCACGAGGCTCGACATGCCGGCGAGGTTCACGACGTACACAGAATGGTTTCGCTCGAACAGCGTCGGCCCCGCCTGCGCGACCGCCTGCTTCACGACGTCGCCGGCAGCCATGTCGCGGCAGTAGACGACGGCGCGCATGGTGGCATCGAGCCTCTGCACCTGGCCGTTCGCGTCGGGCAGCTCGAGCGCAGGCAGCACGCCGTCGGGCGCGTACGTGCCGGCGCGGGCGGTCGCGGCGGCGAAGAGCAACGCCACAGCGAGCGCGAGCCTCACGGCGTCAGCACGACCTTGCCGGTCGTCGCGCGGCCCTCGAGCGCGCCGTGCGCGGCCCCGGCGTCGGCGAGCGGGAAGCGCGCGCCGATGCGCACCTGCAGCTTGCCCGCCGCGACGGCGCCGAGCACCTCGCCCGCGCGCAGCTCGAGCTCGGCGCGGTCGGCCGTGTAGTGCGCGAGCGACGGGCGCGTGATGAAGAGCGAGCCCAGGTCGTTGAGCAAGCGCAGCTCGAACGGCGCCACGGGCCCGCTCGACTGCCCGTACAGCACGAGCATGCCGCGCGGCCGCAGCGAGCGCAGGCTGCCCTCGAACGTGGTGCGGCCCACGGCGTCGTACACCACGTCGACGCCGCGGCCGTTCGTGAGCTTGCGCACCTCGGGCTGGAACTCGACCTCGCCGTAGCGGATCACGTGCGCGGCACCGGCCTCGCGCGCGAGCTTCTCCTTGTCGCCGGTCGAGCAGGTCGCGATCACGGTCGCGCCGAGCGCGTGCAGCATCTGCACGAGCAAGAGCCCCACGCCGCCCGCCGCCGCGTGCACGAGCGCCGTATCGCCGCGCTTCGCGGGGAAGGTAGAGCGGCACAAGTAGTGCGCGGTCATGCCCTGCAGCATGGACGCCGCGGCCACGTCGTCGGCGATGCCAGCGGGCACCTTCACGAGCCGGTCGACGGGCGCGACGACCTTCTCGGCGTACGAGCCCGGCGCCGACGCCCACGCCACGCGGTCGCCGACGGCGAGCCCGCTCGCGCCCGGCCCGAGGGCCTCCACCACGCCCGCGCCCTCGAGACCCGACACGAACGGCAGCGGCCGCGGGTAGAGCCCGGTGCGGAAGTAGACGTCGATGAAGTTCACGCCGGCCGCACGCACGGCGATGCGCGCCTGCCCGGGCCCGGGCGCGCCGGGGTCGTGATCGCGCCACTCGAGCACCTCGGGGCCACCGGTCTTCGAGACGACGATTGCCTTCATGCGCGCCAGTCTACCGTGTACGATCGAGGCGGCGCGCCTCGCGCCACTGGAGGGTGTGTGATGAAGCGAAGGTTCGGAATTCTCGCGTGCGGACTGCTCTTCGCCGGCTCGGCGGTCGCCGCCGACATGAAGACCTATCAGGTCACCGGCCCCGTGGTGTCGGTCACGAGTGACTCGATCGTCGTGAAGAAAGGCAAGGACGACTGGACGATCGCGAAGGACGCGGCCACCAAGGACCCGGGCGTGAAGCCGGGCGACAAGGTCACGATCCACTACAAGATGACCGCGACCGACATCGAGGTGAAGAAGAAGTAGGCGCGATCAGCGCGGCGCGAGCGCCGCGAGCCGCTCGGCCGCCGCGAAGTAGTCTTCGACGAGGTCGTAGATCACTTCGCGGCACGAGCGGATCTCCTTCATGAGCCCGACGGTCTGCCCCACCGGGTTGAAGGCGACCCGCTGTGCGTGGCCCGAGCCGGCGTAGCGGCTCGTGCGCGCGATCGCGTCCATCGTGACCATGCCCTGCAGCGGCATGCCGAGCGGCTCGGGCGAGTCCTCGCCTTCCCACGCCTCGGTCCAGTCGTTCTTGAGCATGCGGCACGGCTTGCCCGTCCACGAGCGGGAGCGCACCGTGTCCTCGCTCGTGGCGCGCAGGTACGAGTCGAGCTGCGCGGGCTCGGCCGCGGCTTCTTCGACGGTGAGCCACAGCGAGCCGGTCCACACGCCCTGCGCGCCGAGCGCGAGCGCCGCGGCGATCTGCCGGCCGGTGCCGATGCCGCCCGCCGCGAGCACGGGCACCGGTGCGACGGCCTCGATCACCTGCGGCCACAGCACGACGCTGCCGATCTCGCCGGTGTGTCCGCCGCCTTCCGTGCCCTGCGCGATCACGATGTCGATGCCCGACTGCGCGTGGCGCACGGCCTGGTGCACCCTGCCGCACAGCGCGGCGACGAGTCGCCCGCTCTGGTGCACCTGGTCGATCACGTCCTTCGGCGGCGTGCCCAGCGCGTTCGCGATGAGCCGCACCTTGTCGTGCTCGAGCGCCACGGCCACCTGCGGCGCCGCGGTCGCGGCCGTCCAGCCGAGCAGCTCGCGCGCGCGGTTGTCGGGCGGAAGCTCGGGCACGCCGTGGTCGGCGAGCAGCTTGGCCGCGAACTCGCGGTGGCGCAGCGGGATCATCTCGCGCAGGTGCTCTTCGAGCTTTGCCGGATCGACCTCGCCCATCCCCTCGTACTTCTGCGGGATCACGAGGTCGACGCCGTACGGCTTGTTCCCGACGTGCTCGTCGATCCAGCGGCACTCGACCTCGAGCTGCTCGGGCGAGAAGCCCACCGCACCCAGCACGCCGAAGCCGCCGGCTTGCGACACCGCCGCGACCACGTCGCGGCAGTGCGTGAATGCGAAGATGGGGAACTCGATGCCGAGGCGGTCACAGATCTCGGTGTGCATGTGCACCTCCCGTGGGGAGCGGGATTATAACGTGTTTCAATCTCGGAGTTCCGCGTGTCGGCGTTCCTGACGGCGCTCGCGCTGGCCGCCTGGCTGTACCTGGTGTTCGCCCGCGGACGCTTCTGGACGGCCGAGGTGCGCCTGGACGGGCGCGCGCGCGAGCCGGCGCGCTGGCCGGACGTGGTGGCGGTCGTCCCGGCGCGCGACGAGGCCGCGCTCCTGCCGCGCACCCTGCCCGCGCTGCTGGGCCAGGAGTACGCGGGCCAGCTGCGCATCGTCCTGGTCGACGACGAGAGCGCGGACGGGACCGCCGACGCCGCGCGCGCGGCGGCGCGGGCGCACCCGAACGGCGCACGGCTCGAGGTGGTGCGCACGTCCGCGCGGCCGGGCGGCTGGGTCGGCAAGATGTGGGCGGTCGAGACCGGCGTATCCACGGCGCAGGCGGCGGATGCGCCGACCTGGTGGTGGCTCACCGACGCCGACGTGCTGCACGCGCCCGACACGCTGGCGCGGCTCGTGGCGAAGGGCGAGAGCGAGCGCCTCGACCTGGTCTCGCTCATGGTGAAGCTCGACCGCGGCATGGGCTGGAACGCGCTGCTCGTGCCCGCGTTCGTGTACTTCTTCCAGCAGCTCTACCCGTTCCCGCTGGTGAACGACCCGGGCTCGCGCGTGGCGGCCGCGGCGGGCGGCTGCGTGCTGGTGCGCGCCGACGCGCTCGCGCGCGCGGGCGGGATCCCGGCGCTGCGCGGCGAGGTGATCGACGACTGCGCGCTGGGCCGCGCGGTGAAGGCCCAGGGCGCGATCTGGCTCGGCCTCGCGGACCGCGAGGAGTCCGTGCGTCCCTACGACAGCGTCGACGACGTGTGGAACATGGTGGCGCGCAGCGCCTACACACAACTGCGTCACTCGCCGCTCTTGCTGGCGGGCACGCTCGCCGGACTCGCCCTGCTCTACGCGGTGCCGCCGCTCGGCGCGCTGGCGTGGGGGTTCGGCGGCGGCGACGCCACGGGCGTGTTCGGCGCGTCGGCGTGGCTGCTGCAGGCGGCGTCGTTCGTGCCGACGCTCGCGCTGTACAAGCGCTCGCCCTGGCTGGCGCTCGCGCTGCCCGCTGCGGGCGCGTTCTACGCGGCCATGACCTTCGACTCCGCCCAGCGGCACTGGCGCGACCAGGGCGCCACGTGGAAGGGCCGCACGGGCGCGGGCGCCGACTAGCCCAGCGCTTCCCGCCGGTCCTGCAGGAAGCGCTGTACCGCCGCGTCGCGCTCGAGGCCCAGCGCGAGCGAGTAGGCGCGCCGCGCCTCGTCGCGCGCGCCGGTGCGCGCCAGGAGCTGCGCGCGCGCCGCCCAGTACGGCTGGTACTCGACGAGCCGGCGGTCGGCCCCGATCTCGTCGAGCGCCAGGAGCGCGGCCTCGGGGCCCTTCACCTCGCCGAGCGCGACCGCGCGATTCAGCGCGACCACCGGCGAGCCGGACAGCGCGAGCAGCGCGTCGTACAGCGCGAGCACCTCCGCCCAGTTCGCGACTCCCGCGCGGCGCCGGTGCACGTGCGCCGACTGCAGCGCGGCCTCGAGCTGATAGCGGCCGATCGCGCCGTGCGCGCTCGCCGCGTGGAGCAGCGCCTCGGCCTCGTCGATCAGCGCCGCGTCCCAGCGCGCGGGGTCCTGCGCATCGAGCGGCACGTACTCGCCGTTCGCGTCGCGGCGCGCGGCGCGGCGCGCCTCCGCGTAGAGCATCATCGCGAGCAGGCCGAGCGCCTCGGGCTCGCCGGGCAGGAGCTCGACGACGAGCCGCCCCAGATCGATGCCCTCGTCGGCCAGCTCGCGCCGCGCGACGTCGGCGCCGGCCGCATCGGCCCAGCCCTCCGCGAACGCGGCATAGATCGCCTCGAGCACCGCCTCGAGGCGCGCCGCGAGCTCGGCGCGCTCGGGCACGCGCAGCGGAATTCCGGCGCGGCGGATCTTCTGCTTCGCGCGCACGAGCCGCTGGCCCATCGCCGCGGGCGCCACCAGGAACGCCGACGCGATCGCCGCCGCGTCGAGCCCGACGACGACCTGCAGCATGAGCGGCGCGCGGATGCCCGCATCGAGCGCCGGGTGCGCGCACGCGAACATGAGCGCGAGCCGCTCGTCGGGGATCTCGGGCGCATCGGGCGCCCGGTCGAGCTCGTCGCCGAGCCGCAGGATCTGCGCGGCCACCGCTTCGCCGCGCGCGCGCTTGCGCGACACGTCGACGAGCTTGCGGCGCGCGACCGTGAGCAGCCACGCCTCGGGCCGCGCGGGGCAGCCGTGCTTGGGCCAGTCGGCCAGCGCCGAGGCGAACGCTTCGCTGAGCGCGTCCTCGGCGCCGGCCAAATCGCGCGTGTGCGCGGCGAGCAGCGCGACGAGCTTGCCGTAGCTGCGCCGCGCGGCCGCTTCCGCAGCGACTCGCGCTTCGACAGCGCGAGCGTCGGAAGTCACCTCACATCGCCCAGATCGGCCGCACTTCGATGACGCCGCCCTGCGCACCCGGACAGCGCGCCGCCCACGAAAGCGCGGCGTCCAGGTCCGGCACGTCGATCAGGAAGTAGCCGCCGAGCTGCTCCTTCGTGTCGGCGTACGGGCCGTTCAGCACCTGCGTCTTGCCGTCGGCCACGCGCACGGTCGTCGCGGTGTGCGTCGGCTGCAGGCGCGCGGAGCCGGCGTCCGCCCCCGCTTTCTTGATGGCGTCCGCGTACGCGAGGTATGCCTCGGTCGTGCGCTTGATCACGTCGGGCGGCCGCTGCGCGTAGGCCTTCTCGTCGGAATAGATCATGAGCAGGTATTGCATGTCGTTCTCCGTCGGGTTCCGGCGGGCATCATGCACCGCCGAACTCATGACGTCCGGGCCGGGCCGATTTCGACAGTCAGGGCCGCGCTTCGAGCACGATGTTGAACGGGGTGTCCGTGGCGCGGCGCACGCGCGTGAAGCCGGCCTGCTTCAGCACCTCGGTGAGCCGCTTCTCGCCCGCCTGCGCGCCGAGCGCGGCGCCGACCTCCTGCGAGAGCGACGCCTGCGTGCAGACGAGGGTCGACACCGAGTAGAAGAGACGCCCGAGCGGGTGCAGGTTCTCGTGCACGTGGTCGCCCGCGCGCGGCTCGACGAGCAGCCAGGTGCCGTCGCGGCCGAGTGACTCGCGCACGTGAGCCGCGGCGCCGACCGGATCGCCCATGTCGTGCAGGCAGTCGAAGCATGCGACCAGGTCGTACTGGCCCGGGAAGTCCTTCGCGCTCGCGACCTCGAAGCGGATGCGGTCGGCGACCCCGGCCTCCTTCGCGCGCTCGCGCGCGCGCTCGATCGACGGCGCGTGGTAGTCGAAGCCGGCGAAGCTCGACTTCGGGAACGCCTTGGCGAGGATGATCGTCGACGCGCCGTGGCCGCAGCCGACGTCCGCGACGCGCGCGCCCTTCTCGAGCTTCGCCTTCACGCCTTCGAGCGCAGGGATCCACGACGCGACCAGGTTCGCGTTGTAGCCGGGCCGGAAGAACCGCTCGGTGCCGGCGAACAGCTCGGGATCGTGCTCGTGCCAGCCGACGCCCTTCCCGGTCTTGAACGCCTCGGTGACCTTCCCCGTCGCGCGGATCGCGGCCGACATGCCCTGGAAGCCGCCGAGCACACAGGCGGGGCTGTCGTCGTCGGTCAGCGCGATGGCGTGCTCCTCGCACAGCGCGTACTTGCCGGTCTTCGCGTCGTAGTCGACATAGCCCGCCGCGGCCTGTGCGTTCAGCCACTCGCGCACCGAGCGCTCGTGGAGGCCGGTCTTCGCCGCGAGCTCCGCCGAGGACAGCCAGCCGGCGCCGGCCAGCCCGCGGTAGAGGCCGAGCTTGTCGCCGATGACGACCAGCGCAGCCGTCAGGGCCGCGCCCAGATCTCCCACGGCCTGGTTCACGAACGCTTCGAGCTTCGCCGGGTCCATGTCGCGTCCTCCTCCACTTCCGAGTGTAAGGCCAGCTAGCGCCCCTTGAACACGGGCGTGCGCTTCTCGACGAACGCCTTGGCGGCCTCGCGATGGTCCTCGGTCAGGCCCGTGTGGACGTGGTGCGTGGCCTCGAGGTCGAGACACTCCTCGGCGCTCGCGCCCTCCTGCGCCCGGTTCAGGTTCTCCTTCATGTACCGGTACGCCACCGTGGCACCCGCGGCGATGCGCGCGGCGAGCGCGCGCGTCTCGGCCTCGAGCGCGGCGTCGGGCACGACGCGGTTCACCAGCCCGAGGCGCTCGGCCTCCTTCGCGTCGACGCGATCGGACAGGTAGTAGAGCTCGCGCGCCTTGGCGGCGCCGACCAGGTGCGTGAGGAAGTACGTGCCGCCGTAGTCGCCGCTGAAGCCGACCTTCGCGAACGCGGTGGTGAGGACCGCGCTCTCGGCCGCGATGCGCAGGTCGCACGCCAGCGCGAGCGACAGGCCCGCGCCCGCGGCCGCGCCCGGCAGCGCCGCGATCACTGGCTTGGGCATGCGGAAGATCCGGCCCGCCGTCTCGCGCTGCGAGAGCCGCTGGCGGTGGATGCGCTCGTCGAGCGTCGCACCCGCGCCGCGGTTCGCGCCCGCCGCCATGCCCTTCACGTCGCCGCCGGCGCAGAACGCGCCGCCCGCGCCCGTGAGCACGAGACAGCGCACGTCGGCCGACGTCTCGGCTTCGCGCAGGGCCGCGGCCATCCCGCGCAGCATCTCGTCCGACAGCGCGTTGCGCCGCTCGGGCCGGTTCATCACGAGATAGGCGACGCCGTCCTCGATCTTCGCGTGCAGGTGATCCGTGCCGGTGTCGAGCGCG
>Ga0335077_10008731_pt1 | contig 12561 bp, 8 predicted proteins | sample Lox_Sample_31_FD_207151 | JGI IMG/M metagenome (GOLD analysis project Ga0335077, IMG submission 207151) | Soil microbial communities from Loxahatchee National Wildlife Refuge, Florida, United States - Lox_Sample_3.1 | ecosystem: Environmental > Terrestrial > Soil > Wetlands | place: USA: Florida...
GGCGGTTGCGACCAGGCTGACGCGGTAGATGAGACTCAGGTTCGCAAGCGTGAGCGTCCCGTCTGTGAGCGAGAACAGCGTCGCCACGTCCGCCGCGGATACGCCGAGCGCGGGCTGGATCGCCTTCACGTGGTCTGCGAGCGTGGGGTCTCCGACCGGGGCCCCGCTCGGAAGGCCGGCCAGGTCAGGATCGGGAGCCGCCCACGTCGTCGTCGGGTTGAGGAAGACCCGCGAGTAGAGCGAGGTCGTCGTCGTACCGTCGACGGCGAAGTGTGAGCCGACATCGACGTCCTGGTAGAGCGCGAGCAACTCGTCGACCTCGAGCTCGGTCGCCGTCTGCAGCTGCCAGAACGCCTGGAGCGCGACGAGCGCATTCTCGTCGAGGGTTCCATTGCCGACGCTAGGTGCGCTCAGGAGAAGGTCGAGCTCCCACATCTCGTAGCCGGTAGCGAGCCACAGACGCAGGAAGCGGTGCGCGCGGTCGAGAAAGCCCGCGTCGAGCGGTGCCGGGCTCAACGTCATCTCGGTCGTGTCGCAGCTGTCGTTCAACCCGACGAGCTTGACCCCGAGTCCGCTCTGGACCCAGCTCACCTCCAGCAGCGCGAGGAGCCCGTCGTAGGTGAGCGAGGACGCGTGCAGGAAGGCGGGTACATACGCGAGCCCGTTCGGCGCGGTCGCGGTGAAGTCAGCGGTGTTCCATGCAACGGCGGGCGTGACGGCGTTCGCGGTCGTGACCAGGGTCTGCGCGTGCGCGTTCATCCCGAGCCGTTCGGCCGCCACGGCGGCCTGCTGCGGCACGGTTCCTCCGGCGAGGGGAAGGAGCGCCTGCCGGAGCTGCCACAGTGGCAGGTTCCACTGCTGCAGGTAGGTGCGCAGCTCGTCGAGGCCCGTGCTGTAGGGGAGCGTCTGTGGGTAGCTCGCGCCGAAGAGGGTTGCGTACGCGTCCTGGTTGAAGTACTCGGGGGCGGCCCTGAGCTGGTCGGCGGTCGCCGTCTCGGACGTCTGTTTCCACGGAGGGTTGATCGTCGAGCTCGGATCGGTGGGCGGCGCGATGGTGTCGGCCAGCAACTCGTTGACGAGATCGACGTACGGCAGCTCGGTATCGCTGTTCGGGCAGTTGAGCAGCAGGTTGCGGATGTCGGGACGCCGCGCGTCAAGCACGTCGAGCGCGGTGTGGCCACCTTGCGGGTGGTTCCGCAGCCAGAGCAGCAGGTCGCAGAGATACGCCGCGGGGCCGAGCACAGACGTGCAGTCCTCGATCGCGCAGTAGTCCTGCGACCCGAATAGCGTCGCGAGGGACTGGTCGCGCTGCACTGCTACCTGAACCGGCTTCTCGTAATCGCCGAGGTCGCCGATCATCTTCGGCAGGACGCCGATGGCGTCGTTGTTCAGCTGCATGTAGGTCGAAACGACGGACGCGTAGCGGAAGGCCGCCGCCTCGTAGGCGCGGTTCGCCTCGACCTTCGTCAGACCTGCCTCTGTTGCGAGCATGAAGAACTGCTGCCGTCCGAGGCTCGCGATCTCGGTCGCCGACGTTATGCCGGCGCCGAGGATCGTCTGTGCAACGTCCGGGTTCGACGAGACGCGGAGGATGCGCTGGAAGCCCCGCACCGCCGTGGTCACCGCCGCCTGCTGCCCGCGGGGGATCCCGGTGAACGCAGCCGCGCCCTTGGTCGTCAGGTACGAGGCGAGGTTCGCGCTGACCAGCTCGAGGTCCGGGTTGTTCGCGAAGAACCGTGCGGTCGACTTTTGCTGCGTCTCGGGTACGAGATTCGCCGATGCGATCCGGCTCGCGAGCGCGACGGTCGGGAACGCCCGCGTTGCGCGCGCGTAGACAACCTTGGCGAAGACCTCCTGAGTCGTGTCCGTCTCGGTTGGGTCGATTCCCGGCGGCGCGCCCGTTTTCGTCACGAGCTCGGTCCAGTCCGCCAGGCTCATCTGCGCGAGCTGAGACAGGGACGCGTATGTGCCGGAGGCGAAGTCGGCCTCGAGCGCCTGCACGAGCGGGACGTAGTTCTTCGCGAGCGCGCCGATCGAAAGGACGCGCTCGACTGACGACGCCTCGTCTGGGGTAAGGCCGGACTTGCCCGCGGCGAGCGTTTCCCAGAAGTCGTCCATCGACGCGCTGTTTGCTGCCAGCAGGCCGGCGAACAGCTGCTGTTTGGACTGCGGCAGCGAGACGACGTCGAGGAGCTGCGAGAGCGTCGTGTTCCCGACGGCGTAGGGCTGGTTCAGGAGGTCGGTGGTGCGGCGGGCCTGCAGCTCTTTCACCAACTCCGGAATCCTGGCCGTGAACTGGGGCCCGATCAGGTCGAGCGCGATCGCAGCCGTGAGTGTGCCCTGCTGCACGTCGCCGGGGAGGGCGAAGACGAGCGAGGCGATGTTCTGCACGAGTGACTCGACGAGGGTGAACCCATGGCTCGCGTCGAGCAGCGGGAACGGGAGCGAGGCGGGCACGCGCTGATCGAGGAAGGCGAAGAACACCTGCGCGGGCAGGTCGTAGGCGTGCTCGAGCCTGGCCGAGAGCGCCACCTGCATCAGCGTCTCCGTGCTCTGGCCGAGCTCGCGGAAGAGGAACGTCAGGTCCTGATGGGTGTCGCTCTCCACGAGCTCGTCGAGAGCAAGCCCGTCAAGGAGCGGCTCGATCGACCGCACCAGCTGGGCCCACGTCGAATCGTCGCGGGGCTCGAAGGCCAGGTCGACCTCGAGACGCCGCGCGGCCACGGTCGGCTGCGAAAAGACAGGCGACTCGAAGAACTCCGAGAGCGCCTCGACCACGACGAGCACCGGGCGCGGCGCCCTCTCGGGGACCTCGTAGCGGAGGAGGTAACGGCCATCCTTCGAGGTCTCACCCGCAGCGAGCTCGATGCGCTCGCGGATCTGCTGCCACCACACGACGACCCGTGCGCCAGAAAGTGGCTCGCCCCCCGGGCCGCCGACGGCGCCGACCACCTCGTACATCGCCTCGTCTTCACGCATGGCAGCCTCCAGCCGTTGCGCCGCAGCCTGCCGCACGCGAGTCTAAACATCGCGCGATGATCGGTTCAAGTTTTTCGATGGTCGTCGACCCCGTCGGCCGGAGACCGCGATTCGTCGGACCACGGCTTGGGAGAGAGCCGTAGGGATGCCGAGGATGCGATGTTGCGGCCACATTTGCGGTGGACCGCTTCGACCTGAGCGCGTGCGTTATCGCGGCGGCGACGTCGCTCGTAACGGTCGCCCCGGACATCGCCACCTGGGTGCCTTAGTTTCGGCGGGGCCGACGAAGAGGGTCGGTGTGCCGGTGATCTTGTCGGTGAGGGCGAGCGTGTCGATAGCCTTTCTGGGCCGCCTTGACCGGGGACGATGAGCGTGCGGCATTCAGGGCCTGGGTGCGGAGGCCGGGAATGCCCCTGGTCGCGGCAGCGATCATGTCGTCGTCGAGCCGGCGTTGCTTTCTTCGGCGTGACCGCCGGCAAGGATCATCACTGCCGACTTCCGACGCGTGGGGTGCAGAAACCCGATCGCGCTTCCGGAACAACGCGATTTGCAGCAGGATCGTGTTATTGCACGCCACGCGCCGGGAGGACGTCGACGAAGCACTCCGCCGCCGACTCCGGCAACAGAAACAGCCTCTACGCAGGAACTAACCGAAAGCCCTCTGACGGACTCGAACCGTCGACCCCCTCCTTACCATATACTTGTGCACGCAACCAACGGCAACCGGCGGCAACGGTTTTGGCTTGTTTGAGCCGTTTTCGGACGGGTCCGCCTTGCCATCGGTTGCCACCGTTTGCGCCCGCTCTGCTCCATAAGTGCTCCACGATCAGACGTTCGGAATGCGGGATCGCTCGACTTCGTCACTCAGATGGAAGGCCTCGGATCGGCGTCCGGTCGGTCTCTGCCCCTAGGCTCGCGTCGTCCAGTAACGCGGTGAACGACGTATGAGAGTCGATGCGACGGTCTGCGTCAGGCTTGCTCGTGATGAGCGGGTATGAACGCGACCTCAAGCTTCAACCCATCCGGATCTTCGAAGTAGACGGCGTAGTACCCGTCGCTGTAGCGCGGATACTCTGCAGGCGCGTCCAGGATCGTCGAATCGGAGTCAACAAGGAGGCGATGGACTGCGTCGACATCGTCTCGCGACCCAGCAAGGAATGCCGCGTGATGCCAGCCGGCTTGGCCCGTGGCATGACGATCGTCAGCATTCTCCTCGAGTGTCCGATAGAGCAGGATCTCAGGGTCAGGACCTGTCCAAGCGCAGACTCGCTCTGACGTCACGGTGCGCGTGTAGCCCACGATGGCAAGGACGGCGTCGTAGAACGCGGCGCTCACACCGAGGTCGCTGCCCGAGATCGCGAGGTGGTGCAAAGCGCTCGCGCGGCTGCGGTTCTCCATGTCCGGGATCGTAACGTGATGCTCGGCTTCGGATTGTGACCGGGCGCTGCGTCGAGCGACGGCACGTCGCCTGAGCGTGGCTTGCTTTGAACTCATCCGTCGTTGTGATACAAGGTTGGGCGACGTCGTCCTGCGGCTGAGGGTCTCCCGTAAGCCGAGTGGGGCATCGGAATACCTAGTGCTACGTAGCGTCTTCGCGAGCAGTGCCGACGGCTGCTGAGTTGCCACGTAGCAAGCGACCAGTTCTCGCGATTGAACGCTTCGAACGTGCGAGCAAGCTAGCGAAATCAGCCTTCCGGGGCCGGGCTGCGCGCCTTCTCGGCTGCTTGACCCGCTCTTTCCAGTTGGCTTGACTGCCGCTACGCGTACTTCAACAAGCCAGGCCCCGGCGGCAACCGGTTCGCGCCAAGTAGCCACCGAGGCCCAGCGAATTTGGAACCGGCCGAGTGTAACTGGTAGACGCGGACAGAGTCACCCGGCCCGAGCGCAAGGAGGTGAACTCGATGCGCCGGAAGCCCACCACTGTGCGTTCCTGGGTTGTCGCGGGCTCGGACTAGCCGACGACGTCGGGGCGTCAGCGGGTGCTGGCGCCCCATCCCTCCCCAAAGCCAGTGACCCACCTGCGGAGGAGACCTGCCGATGATCCCGTTCGAATCCTTCTCGTATCCGTTGTTCGACCTCAACTACGACATCAACCCAAGCGCTTTGGTTGGGTCCTTCCTCGACACACCAGCTCGTGATGCGGTCCGCGATCAAGGTCTGCGCGGGCTCTACGTCCACATCCCCTTCTGCGAAACGATCTGCGAGTTCTGCCCCTTCATTAAGAGCGTCGGCTCGCCAGAGCGAATCACTTGCTACGTCGACGCGTTGCTGACTGAACTCGAGCTGCTCGGCCAGAAGGCACGCCTGCAGCAATGGACTCTCGACGCGGTGTACGTCGGCGGCGGCACACCGTCGGTGTTGACCGAAGAGCAGTTCGCCGCACTTCTCAACCGTGTTCGAAAGTCTTTCGTGCTCGCTCCGGACGCGGAGATCTCGGTTGAGGTCGAGCCGAAAAGTGCAAGCGCGTCGAAGCTCGACACGCTGATGGAGCTCGGCGTGACACGGGTCAGCTTCGGTGTCCAGACCTTTGACCCGCGAATCCGTGACGCAGTGAACCTCACCGCGACCCTCGAGGACATCTACGAGACGGTCGAGCTAGCCACGTCTCGTTTCGCCGATACCAACTTCGACATGATGGTCGGCTTCCCCGGCCACAGCGTCGACGGCGTACGCAATGAGATGCAACTCGCGTGCGAATCCGGGATCGGAAGCGTCTCGGTCTATCCGGTGGACTACGTGATGACCCTCCCGACCTGGCTGGACAAGATCCGCTCGGGAAAGCTGCCCAGGCCGGAACCCATCGGTGAGCGGAGTCGGATGTTCCACGAAGCCCGGGCGGAGCTTGGGCGTGGACTGAGCGAGCAGAACATGTACTGCTTCGGCTCGGAGAACGCACCGCCGACCAAGTACATGTTCTCGATCCTCTACGGTCACTATCACGACCAGTGCGTCGGCGCGGGAGCGGGCGCCTACTCCTTCCTGAACGGCCTCGCCTACTACAACAACGTCTCCGAGCACGAATACGTAGAGCGTCTGTCCGCAGGGCAGCTCCCAGTCGCCTGCGCATCGCCGGGCCACGCCTACGAGAAGGGCCTCGTCTTCTTCCCCAAGAGGCTCAGGCTCGAATGTCGTGACCTCGACCGGACGGGGCTGCGGGAGTTGTACGAGCCGCGGCTGAAGGAGCTCGAGGAGGCCGGTCTGCTCGCTCGTCATGACGAGGTCATCTCGCTGACCGAGGACGGCAAGCTCGTCTACAGCGAACTGATGGTGACCATGTTCTCTGACGCGCAGCGGCGGTTGTACGGGCGCGTTTGCGACCGGCTGCGTACGCAGGTCGGCGTTATCGACGACGCTGACTGGGAGGCAGGGGCTACCCGCATCCGGGCGCTCGGGGCTGTATCGGCAATGACCCGCGCGGCTGGACGGGCGCCGCGGAAGGCCGCATGACGGATCGTCGAGCCACTCTCTTCGGCTCGACGATCCGTGCCCTTGAGGCAGACGACCTCGCACGGATCCGGAGGCCTTTGCCGCCAGAGACCGAGTTCGACTTCGCAGCAGGCGAATGGCGGTTGCGGGTTCCTGATGAGGTCCGCTATGCACTCGCCGAGACCACACGTCGGAGCGAGCTCGGCTATAGCGAGCCGCACGGCGACTCGGCCCTCCGGGAGGCGTTTCTCGGCGACCTCGACGGTGCCCGAGCGAGTCGGCACGAGATCGACGTGATTATCACCGCGGGCGCGAAGGAGGGCCTTTGGATCGCACTTCAACAACTCGTCGAGGAGCGCGAGCCATCCTTTGCGTCAACGCCAAACGTGCTCGCGCCGGAGCCCGGGTGGGAGCCCTACAGATCCTGGATCAAGGCTCTGAACCTACGGCGCGTGGCGTATGACCCGATCGCACTTGTGCGCGACCCCGAAAGCGTCCTCGGGCAGCCGGCGCTGAAGGGCGCGATCTTGGTTGTCAACTACCCGAACAACCCGACCGGAGTCGCGGCTTCCCAGGAGGCACTTAATAGGATCGCATGCGCGGCCCGACGCTATGGCTCAGCAATACTCGCTGACGAGGTGTACCGACACTACGCCGACGAATTGACGTCACTGGCGAAGTGTCCTGACTACGAGCCTCGACTCGACATCATCGTGGACTCGGCATCGAAGTGGCTCGCAGGCGCCGGCCTGCGTGTCGGCTTCCTCGTCGCGGCTCCGGAGCGGGCGGCGCGGGCCGGGCTGTTCCGTACGAGCTACGGATCGTGTCCAAGTGGCATCGGTCAACAGCTGGCGCTCACCCTTATGCAGGAGCCGGCTTGTAGGGACTGGACCGCGAGTCTTCAAACGACCGCGGCGGAGAACATCAGCCTCCTCAGTCGTGAACTCGCCTCCATCGGCCTCGCGGTCGAGTCGGCAGGAGCCCTATACCTGTGGCTCAAGCACCACGACATTTCTTTCAACAGCAACGGCATACCGGCAGCGCTCGTCACAGACGGGGCGACGTTCGGAGCCGCGGGCTACGTGCGTGTCTGCGTAGCCCGCAAGGTCACCAGTCCCCACTCAGCCGCGATCGCGATCGCGATCGGTTCAAAGTCGTGAACGGAGCCCCGCAGCACTTCGTCCTCCCGAAGCGAACGAATGCTGCGAGCACGGAGATCAAGCTCATAGACGTCACGTTCAGGGACGGTGGCTTCACCGTGGGCTTCCGATGGCCGGACGAGGTCGTCTTCGAGGCGACGTGCACGCTGGATCAGCTCGGTCTGACTGCAATCGAACTCGGCTACATCGGCGGGCTGCCGGAGCTGCACGGCGTAGACGCTTCCGGCACATTCGCGGATCTCAAGCCCGAAGACGTGAGTTCGCTGAAGTGCGAGCAGGCCGAGCTCGCCGCGATGGTCCATCCCTCAAGCGACGGATCTAATCGAATTGACTTCGGGGCCTTCCGGCAAGCCGGCCTCAGCCTCGCCCGCTTCGTCTACCACGAATCCTGGCGAGAGCAGTTGCGCCTCCTCGCCGACGACGCTCGCAACGCCGGGCTTCGTGTGACGGCGAATATCGCACTCGCGTCGCGCTACGAACCTGCCGCTTTGCTCGCAGAGGCTGCCTGGCTGGGCGAGAACGTCCACCCGGATGTCCTCTACCTCGCTGACACGTGTGGCGCGATGTACCCGCAGCAGGTAAGCCGGCTCATTGAGCTTCTCGCCGCAGGTAGTTGTTGCCAGATCGGCTTTCATGCACACGACCACCTCGCGCTAGCGTTCGCGAACTCGCTCGCGGCTGTCGAGTCCGGAGCCACGTACATCGATAGTTCACTGCTCGGGATCGGCCGCGGAGCGGGCAACCTTCGAACCGAGCTGTGGCTGACTACAAGAGCGGCTCGCTCCGAGGCGTTGATTCGGCCGAGTCTCGCCGCCGCTTTACGGCTTGTCCGCGCGGCGAACCCTGATCCGCCTGACGTCGTTTTCTCTCTCGCCTGTGCCGCCATGAACCTGACGCCGCCCGAGGAGGATCTCCTGCGCACTCTGGCCGACACGGCGCAGGCAGATCTAGGAGAGACCGCGCTGCACATCGCCTCGCTTGCGCTCCCAGACGGGTTCCCCTTCACGGCAGAGTCGCTACGGCGGCTTCTTGAAACCTCGCCGGCATCGTTATGAGGCAGTCTCTCTCGGCGCGCGCCAGGGCGATCGCAGCTCCGACTTACGAGGATTTTCCGCTTCCGCCGGGCGCGGTGGATCTTCGTGGCGACCACGCGCCCTCACCTGTGGCAGGCCTTTTGGCCGAAGCGTGGAGAAGCAGCGCGGCGCGCACGCACGAACTCGTTACATACTCCGACCCCCAAGGGTCCCTCTCGCTCCGCGAGGAGATCGCCGGGCGCTTCTCCGTCAAGCCCGATGCTGTCCTGGTGACCGCGGGAGCGAGCGAGGCGATCATGATCGCCCTCCTACTCGTGGCCGACGCCGGCGGTCGCATCGCCCTCTCGCGTCCTGGGTTCCCGGCCTACGAACAGCTCGCGCGGTGCATCGGGCTCGAGGTCGTCTCGTACGATCCGGCCGTTCCGGCAGCAATCCAGGTGGGTGGATTGCCGTCCCCGCCGTCCGCGATCGTCACGGTGTCACCGCACAATCCGACTGGATTCGCCCTCGAGGAGGCCCCCGGCGACGGAGCGGCGCGCGAGCGACCTTGGAGCGTGCGAGATATCTCCCACGCTCCGGAGCCTCTCCTCGGAGCGGGTGATTGGACCGATCAAGAGCACGACATGCTCATCTTCAGCTTTTCGAAAGGGCTTCGGATCCCAGCCCTACGCGTTGGCTGTCTGATCGCACGAGATCTCGAGACGATGCGCGCAGCCACGGCGCTCAAGACGCACCTCTCTATGGCGGTCTCCATCCCTGTACAGCGGTTCCTCCTCACCCTTCTCCGAGACCCAGAGCTGCCGAACCTGATTCGAAGCCAGCAGCAGCTCTACGCTCGCAACAGGCTCGTCATTACGGATGCCATCCGCGCAGCCAATTCGCTTTCTCTGGTGGGGGGTGAGGCGGGCACTCACCTGGTCGTGCGGGGACGCGATCGCGAAGGTGAAGTAGCACTTTGGTCGCGCCTCGGTCACGCTGGCATCGGCGGCCTACCCGGGTCGGTGTTTGCCGCTCCGTATGCCTGCGTGCGCTTGAGTTACGGTCAGACAGCGGCGGACATCGATCGGTCCGGGACCCGAATCGCGAGCCTGTGACCTCTCCGAGTGCGATCGCGATGGATGCCGTGGACGGCTCGTGAATCGACGTGCGAGTGTGCTGTACGGCGAACTCCGTGCGCAGCTCCTGCGCTGTGGCGATCCGACGGACGTAGACCGAATCGTTCGGGTGCGGTGCCCGCGGAAGCCTGTCATTGGGCTACGGATGCCCACGATCGGCCACGTTCTCACGAACTTTCTCTCACGTTGCGAGCTGCGCGACGATCATGCTCGGGGCATCGCCGACGCTCTTTGGGACGGGGTGTTTCACGAAGAGGAGCTCGCGGCATGCCGCCTGCTGCGAACGACGAAGACAACCATCACTCCTCATCAGATGTTCCGCTGGGCGGGCTACGCGGACAATTGGTTGAGCGCGGATGAGTTGGCGGTGTGTGTCGGCGAGGCATGCGCCGGCGGGTTGATCAAGATGTCGAGCCTAGAGCGCCTTCGGCGAAGTCGGAGCGATTGGGCGCGACGCGTTTTCGTCGTCGCGATGATCGTTGCTGCTCGGTCAGGAACCGACCGGACTCAGTGCGACCCGCTCATCCGGTCGATGACAGCCGATCCACGTAGGCGAGTGACTGACGCAGTCGCTCGATACATGCGAGCTTCCGATGACTCTGCGGTCGCCAGTTGCGGCGACGACGGTGCGTGATCCGCCTTCGTTGGGTAATGCCTTGCATGTGGGGCTAGCGACCCAATGGGCTGCTGCGTTTCGGAGACGATGTGCGTCGCCTCACTTGTCCACCACCACCGTTATCAGCCACTTCTTCTAGGCGCGCGGTCAGCTTGTAGACGAAGCGGGACTCGGAGCCCTTGCTGCCAGCTATGAGCCTCATCGCGTAGCGCTTGTTAATCTCATCGATCGCCGAGGCGACCGACCTGCTCTCGAAACTGCGCGTCCAACCTCTTGCTCGCATTGCGTCCACCAGCTCGCTGAGCGTCATGGGAGTGCTCGCTGCGGCGAGGGCACGGAGCAGTTCGCAATGGGCAGAGCCGAGCGCAGCGTGCTCAGTGTATGTCGGATCGATCTCTGGGCAGCTGACGATTCCAACGAACTTCTCACCTGCTGGTTGGATGCGGAGAACCGAAAATGGCGAAGTCGGGAACTGACGACGCGCTGCTCCAGCTCGTGTTCCGGCACGCGCGCCGCGGGGCTTCTCGATCGCCAAGCGCTTGACGATCGAACGTGGATCCTCCCTCGCCAGGGCGCGTCTTAGAGCGGTGTGAGCCAACACAGCCGCGTGGAGTCCCGCCGGTGTCACGACCAGCCGTGACCCACGTCGCACAGGGACCGGAACAAGGGCGTGGCCATGTTTCTTCTGCTGCTGCGTTGGCTTGAATCCTCTTGTGATGTCCGCCCACGTCTCGATGCCGCGAACGTTGGAGCGCACGCTTCCATAGCCGCTCGAGATCGTCGTGAAGGCTCGCGCGACGACGCTGGCACCAGGATCCACGGCGCCGCTGTCGAGCATCGCACGCACACACACGCTGTAACTCGGCACGAACCACGTTCCCTCGGCATAGGTGTTGAGAAAAGCATCGGCGTGAGCCCACCACTGATCGATTGTTGCGGAGAGGTGTCGGGCAAGTCGTTGCGCTGTCAGCTGGACCGCGGCAGCCTTCCCAGCCGTCTGCTCGAATCGTGCCTGCTCATTTAGGAGCGCTGCGTACTCGACTAAGACGAGCACGATTAGTCCGATCACACCGGACGGGAGGGGTTCCGTTGTCCAAGCGGCGTTCCAGTCGCCGGTGAGGTATACGGCAAGCCCCTGACTTGAGGGCTCGATACTCAGGCGGTCGAGGATCAAGGTCTCGACGTCGCTCGCCTCGAGGCTATACGGCGGATGGGCGAGTCCGAACCCATGGCGGTCCGCCCTGCAGAGGCCGAGCAGCGTGTAAAGAGTGTTGAGGAGGTTGACCCCGCGTCCTCCCCAATACTCAGTCCAACCCTCGTCCTCTCGCCGCCGCGTCAACCACGGCAGTTCGTGTCGGGCAGGGGGAACGATCAGGTACCGGTAGGCAGTGTGGAGGACGTCCAGATGCAGACTGATACCGGCTCGTTCTTCTTGGGTGCGCGCCTCGCGAGGCGCGATGTGCCTCATCTCCGCGAGACATGCGAGGATCCAGGCAACGTGACGAGTCCGCAAGACCCAGTGATCGCGCTTGCCGCGAGCAGCACCTGGGTCGTGTGCGTTCTCAGGACGGAGGCGCTCCCGCAGTACTAGAAGATGGTGACGGACGCAGTCGGCGCTTGGGTGAAAGCCCAACTCGAGGAGGGCTCCAACCGCTTGGGCGTGCCACACGACCGACGGCGACGTCCCACTGCCCTTCAGGACTCCGCTGATCGGTTCGATGGGTTCGACCTTCCAGGGGATGCGTTTGTCGGTCCGAAGCATGGACCGAATTGCCGCGGCGACATGGACGGCAAAAGGGTCGTTGCACTCCTCCTCGGAGTACCAGAGTGCAGCCAGCGCGGCGCCGCTGTCGATAGCACCACGAGCAAGGCCGGTAGGGGTCTTCACAGCCGGCCAACCCTACCGCGCATGGCTGTCTGCTTCACATTGCGCAGTCGTATGTGGAGGGCGCTGGCAGAACCTAAGTTCGGCTGCCTCGCAGTCGACGACAAAGCCAACCCGGCTCTCAACGTTCGCGCGACTTCAGGACGATGCTCGCGATCCGCTCTTGTTGCTCGGCGGTCAGCGCCGATCCGCTCGGGAGGCAGAGACCTCGCTCGAAGAGATCCGCTGAGGTCCTCCCGCCGAAGATCTCGCATCCCGCGTATAGCGGCTGGAGATGCATGGGCTTCCAGAGTGGTCGGGCTTCGACCCGCTCCCTCTCGAGTGCTTGGCGGACGGCTTCTCGATC
>Ga0335077_10008733_pt1 | contig 12560 bp, 16 predicted proteins | sample Lox_Sample_31_FD_207151 | JGI IMG/M metagenome (GOLD analysis project Ga0335077, IMG submission 207151) | Soil microbial communities from Loxahatchee National Wildlife Refuge, Florida, United States - Lox_Sample_3.1 | ecosystem: Environmental > Terrestrial > Soil > Wetlands | place: USA...
CGGGCGCAAGGGACTTGTCCAGCCGGGGCTGAAGGTCCGCGGGCGGGAGTACCTGCGGATCATCTATGGCCCGGACTACACCGAGCCGGCGAACCTGGAACGGCTGCGCTCGCGTGGCCTCGGGCATAAGCGCTCGCTGGCCCAGCGGGAATACGCGCTGGGACTCGAGGCCCTCGACCGGTCCGCGCGCGGCGAGCCGCTGTGGCGGGTGCACCAGTGCGTGTTCGCCGTCCTCGCCCTCGAGTCCGAACCGGTGGACCCGCGGCTGTGACCGGCCAGCCACCGTGACCGGCGGCGCGCAGCGCCTGGCACAGGGCCCACGCCCCACGGCGCACCACGCACGGGCCTTCTGGGCCAGGTGCCGCATGCACATCCCGGCGCGCGAATGGGTACGCTTTGCTGCCGTGGCGCCCCTCGCGCGGCGCCGACGGCGCCGTCTGGCGGTGGCGCCGAGGGGCGTTAGCTCAATGGCAGAGCAGCGGACTTTTAATCCGTGGGTTCAGGGTTCGAGCCCCTGGCGCCCCACCTGCGAGAACACCGCTCACAACTAGGCCTTCGTGGAACCTCGAGAAGGGTGCCGCACGCGGGGTGCCGGGGGGCTGCCGCGCAAGCGGGGACGAGCCGTTCTCCTGTTCAGCCATGAGCGGATCCTGGCCGCGGGCGTTGACAGCCGGGCCGTAGTTAGTAGTAATTTGCAAGTTACTAGCTACTGGAGGCATGGCAGCGATGACGATCCTTGACGAGATCCAGACAGGCATCAGGCAGCATGCGGAGGGCGCCGGCTCCTCGGTGGTGGGCATCGGGCAGCGGTGGGGCGTCGGCTCGGGCATCGTCCTGGCCGCGGGCCGGGTGCTGAGCAACGCGCACAACGTCCGCGGCGACCAGGTCACGGTCACCTTCGCCGACGGGCGGACGGCCGAGGGCAGCGTGGCCGGGCAGGACATCGACGGCGACCTCGCCGTCATCGAGGTCGACACCGGGGACGCTCCCGCGCTGGCGTGGGCCGACGGCGCGTCCGCCGCGATCGGGACGCCGGTGTTCGCCCTGTCCAACCCCGGCGGGCGCGGGCTGCGCGTGACGTTCGGGTTCGTCTCCGGCGTAGACCGGGCGTTCCGGGGCCCGCGCGGCCGCCGCATCACCGGCAGCCTCGAGCACACCGCGCAGCTGCTGCCCGGCTCTTCCGGCGGCCCGGTCCTCGACGCCGAGGGGCGCCTGCTCGGCATCAACACGAACCGCCTCGGCGAGGGCTTTTACCTGGCCATACCCGCCGACGATGCGCTGCGGGCCCAGGCCGACGCGCTCACCCGCGGCGAGTCAGCGGCGCCACCGCAGCTTGGCATCGCCATCGCCCCGCCTCGCGTGGCCAGGCGGCTGCGCCGCGCCGTCGGCCTGCCCGACACCGAAGGGCTGCTCATCCAGCAGGTAGCCGAGGACAGTCCCGCCGCCCGCGCCGGCCTCCAGCGGGGCGATCTGATCGTGGCAGCCGCGGGCCAGCCGGTCGGCGGCGTCGACGACTTGTTCGGCGCACTCCAGGGGACGCAGGGCGGCACCCTTGAACTCCGCGTCGTGCGCGGCGCGGACGAGCGGACCGTGCAGGTGGTGTTCACCTCAGAAACCGGGAGCAGCTGATGGACGACAGCATCCGCGTTTCCGACGCCGACCGGGACCGCGTCACCGGCCAGTTGCGCGACCACTTCGCCGCGGGCCGGATCACCCCCGGCGAACTGGACGAGCGGCTGTCGGCGGCGCTGAACGCCAAGACCTTCGGCGACCTGCGCCCGATCGTGGCCGACCTGCCCGGGCCCGTCCCGGCGCCGCTCGGTGCGGCGCCGGGCCCACCGCGGGCCACGCCCGTCTGGGCCGTCCGTCGCCACCCGCCCTTCCCGCCGCTGATTCTGTTCGCGCTGCTCGCGGCGCTGCTCATCCCCGGCACCGGCTGGCTGCTGGCCGCGTTCGTCAACGTGATCGTGCTGTTCTGGCTGATGACATTCGCCGTCGGCGCCTTTGCCTTCGGCCGGTCGCAGCGGCGGTGGCACCACCACAGTGGCTGGCAGCGCCCCCGGTACCCCTCGGGGCGCCACTACACGTGGCTATGACGGCGCCGCGACCGTAACGCGGGTCCGGTCGCGGCTCGCGTAGGCACGGCGACGCAGCGATGCGTCTCGCAGACGACCTTGCCAGCCAGGCAGCACGGCTGCGTTCACGGAAAGGACGCGGCATGACCGCCAGCACCGCGGACTACTACGCGTGATCGCAGTCCTGCCCGCCCCGAAATGCCGGCTGCCGGACAGCGGCATCGGTGGCTGGCAGCGGAGGGTGCGCCCGCGCTAGATCCGTGCCGGCCTGCGCTGCTGGCACCTCGGTGTGGCGAATCGCCTGGATCCGGCGACCTAGGCGCGCTTCCTCACCTGCCTGGCGGCAAGCCTGGTAGTGGCCCGCCTCCCGGCAGGCGGCTGGCATCAACCTCCATGAGGCGGTCACCTGGCCCGCTTGGTCATGACGAAGGTTCCAGCCAGATCACGCTGTCGCGTTCATGTTGGGGCCAGCCCGTCGCCGATGAAGCATCCAGCCGGCCGCACACCACCGACAGGAGAATTATCCCGTGGCCCGTATCTTCATCACCGGCTCCACCGACGGACTTGGCCGTGGCGCCGCCCGTGTCCTCATGGATGAAGGTCATGAGGTTGTCCTGCACGCCCGCACCCGCCAGCGGGCGGCGGCGCTCAGCGGCCTGGCCGCAGGCGCCTGGAACGCCGCACAGGCCTACGCCGAGAGCAAGCTGCAGGTAACCGCCCTCGCGCTCACCCTGGCCCGCGCCTGGCCGCAGGTACTCAGCAACGCCGTCGATCCGGGCTGGGTCCCGACCAAGATGGGCGGCCCCGCAGCAACCGGCGTTCTGGAACTGGGCTACCTCACCCAGACCTGGCTCGCCGTCAGCAACGACACCGCCGCCACCGTCAGCGGCGGCTACTGGTACCACCGGCAGCGCCGCGAACCCGCAGCACAAGCCCGCGACCCGGCGTTCCAGAACCAGCTGATGGACCGGCTGGCCGCCCTCACCGGTGTCACGCTCCCTTAACGCCGCGGGTGCGCCCAGCCGGATCCGAGGAGAGCCCGCGGCCGGGGCCCTCAAGCCAGGAGCGCCGCGGGAGCCACGTCAGGCCCAGGTTCAGGCAGGTGCCGAGCGGGCGATGGTGAGGTACCAGTAGGCAGCCGCGAACTCCAGCGCCGCAAGAACCAGGAAGAACGCTGCCCATCCGTAGACGGCGTACGAGAGGCATATGAGGCCCGCGGCGGCCGCGACACCACCACCGGCGATCCGTATGGCCGCAAAGCGGCGGAGGTGACGGTACTCCCAGGGGTGGATCAGGCGTTGCAGGCCGGGTCGCTGGGGAGTTAGCCACCACCGGCGCAGGCGCTTCCAAGCGGTGTTGCCGTTCTGTGCGTTCATCGGGAGTGCCTCCTGTGGCCCTCGGTGCCCGGCCACCCCGGTCATCTATCAAAGTGATATCACTTTGCTATGCGACCTGTCAAGGGCGCGATGGCCCGTCTCGGGGATGGAGCAGGCTCAACGCACGAACCCGCCCGGCACTCCTGCCCACCTCCAGGCCGTGAGGTCACCCGGGCTGGTCGTCACCGCGGGATGGCGGGCTGGCACCGGACCGGCTGGCGGCCGGCGGCCGGCCGCGGGGCCGCATCGGCCCGGCGCGGCCGGGCAGCCGCCCGGCTTGGGCGAGCGCGCGGCGGAGCAGGAACTCGATCTGGGCGTTGGTGCTGCGTAGCTCGTCGCCGGCCCATCTCGCCAGTGCGTCGTGGACGGCGGGGTCGAGCCGGAGCAGGACGCTCTTGCGTTCGGTCACTGCGGTTCCGTTGCTGCCGTCACTGGTAGAGGGTGCCGGTGTTGACCACCGGCTGGGTGGCCTGCTCGCTGCACAGGACGACGAGCAGGTTGGAGACCATCGTGGCCTTGCGCTCCTCGTCCAGCTCGACGACGCTCTCGTCCTGGAGCCGCTGCAGGGCCAGCTGGACCATGCCGACCGCGCCCTCCACGATCCGCTGCCGGGCCCCGACCACCGCGCTGGCCTGCTGCTGGCGCAGCATGGCCTGGGCGATCTCCGGGGCATACGACAGCCGGGTCAGCCGCGACTCGATGATGCGCACCCCGGCCAGTGCGACCCGCGCGGCGATCTCGGCGGAGAGCCTGCTGGTGATCTCCTCGGCGTTATCGCGCAGCGACAGTTCGCCTTCGCGGCGGCTGGTGTAGGGGTAGCTGGAGGCGATGTGCCGGACTGCGGTCTCGGTCTGGATGGTGACGAACTGCGTGTAGTCGTCGACGGAGTAGATGGCGCTGGCGGTGTCGGCGACCTGCCAGACAACCACGGCGGCGATCTCGATCGGGTTGCCGTCGGCGTCGTTGACCTTGGCCTGCGCTGATTCCTGGTTGCGGATCCTGGTCGATACCGCGATGCGGCGGGTGAACGGGTTCACCCACTGCAGGCCGGAGTCCCGGATGGTGCCGCGGTAGCGGCCGAACAGCTGGACGACGCGGGCCTGCCCGGGGACGACGGGGGTCAGGCCCGCCAGCACGAGGGCGCTGGCGAGAAAGATCAGGACGCAGAGCACGACCAGCACCACGGCCGCGCCGTGACTCTGGCGGCTCGCCACCACGGCGAGTACCACCCCGGCCAGCAGCCCGGCGATGCCCACGGCCAGCATGCGCAGGCCGGGCCAGAACCGCGCCTCGCGCTCGGTCACCCGCTGGTCAGGCAGGCCCGGCCCGGCGGGGGTTGCAGTCTCAGTAGTCATCCGGCGCCTCCCCTACGGAGCAAAATTGATATCGATTATTAATCTTATCGATATCGATTTTTCCGGGCAAGGCGACACGCCGGAGGCGGCGGGGCGGCGCAGGCTACCGGGCAGCTGAGCGGCTGCCGCGCCGGGCGGGCACGGCCTGGACGGCGATGCCGGCGCCCCGGTGCGGATGCTCTACCCGGTGCTGATCGAGCGGCCCTGGCGGAAGTACGCGTCCACGCTGCGCGGCGGGACCTGACCGCTCTTCCGGCCACGGAACAGCGGCCGGCCACCGCTCGCCACCCCGGCCCGGCTCCGCGGGCAAGCGGCGGCGGGGCCGCCCCGTGACGGCTGGGTCCCCCGCGACAGCGCGCGGCTGGGCTACCGTGCTGTCAAGCTGGCCCGTAGGGTCATCGGCGGGGAGGAAAGGCGATGGCAGCAGCGAGCGGAGACCGGCCGGGAGCGCCCGGGGCGATCCGGGCCGTGCCCGCCGGGGCAGACGATCCGACCTGGGACCGGCTTGAGGACCAGATCCGCTGGTACTCCCGCAAGAGCGGCGAGAGCCAGCGCCTCTACAAGTGGCTCAAGATCCTGGAGATCGCGGTCGCCGCGGCGCTGCCGGTGGTGGCCGCGGTGCACAGCCCGGTCTGGGTGACCGGCGGCCTGGCGGCGGTCATCGTGCTGCTCGAGGGCGCCCAGCACGTCTACCAGTTCCAGGAGCACTGGATCACCTACCGTTCCACCGCCGAGGCGCTCAAGCACGAGCGCTACCTCTACCTCGCCCAGGCCGGGCCGTACGCGGGCGACGACCGGCACCAGCAGCTGGCGGAGCGGCTCGAGGGCCTGATCTCCCAGGAACACGCGAAGTGGACCGCCAGCCACCAGCCCGCGGAGGGCCACGCCCGGGGCCAGTAACCGGGCACCGGTTCAGGCGTCCTGGCGGGCCGTGCCGGTCATGTGCTCGGCGATGATCCGCAGTCCCTCGGTGAGCTCCCCCGCCGACAGCGCCTGCTCCGGGTCCATGAACCACTTCACGATGACGCCGATGAACAGGGCGTGCAGGACCGAGCCGGCCGTCCGCGCCGCCTCCGGGTCCTGGGCGGGATCGATCCCCAGGAAGAACTCCGCCAGCCCGCCCGCGGCCTCGCGCTGGATCCGGGCGAGGAAGGTGCGCAGCTCCTCGTTGCCCTCCATCGGGCTCAGCAGCTCCAGCTGCGCCGCCCACAGCCCGCGCGCCGGGCCCCTGAACGACTCGATCGTCCGCTCCATGATCGATTCGAACCGCTGGAGGGGCTCCGCATCGAGTGCCCCCTCGGCGCCCAGGGCGCGCTCGACCTCCTGGCTCCAATCGCCGACGAACTCGTAGATGGCCTCGTTCATCAGGGCGTCCTTGGAGCCGAAGTGGTAGCCGATGGCGGCCAGGCTCACGCCGGAGGCCGCCGCGATGTCGCGCGCCGTCGTGCGTGCGTATCCCTTCTCGATCAGGCAGCGCTTCGCCCCCGCCAGCAGGGCCTCGCGGTTTCCCATGGCGAGCAGCATACTCCTCGTTTTGAACGAACGTCTTGAACGAATGTACTAGACGCTCGTCTCAGACGAGTGTACCGTCGGCCCCATGACCTCTCACCAGACACCCCCGGCAGTTCGCCCGACAGCTCACGCCGCCCAGGCACGGGCGGGACGCAAGGAATGGACCGGGCTGGCCGTGCTCCTCCTGCCGCTCCTGCTGGTGTCCATGGACGTGTCCGTGCTGTATTTCGCGGTCCCCTTCATCGCCAGGGACCTGGAGCCGACCAGCACCCAGCAGCTCTGGATCTTCGACATCTACGGCTTCGTGCTCGCCGGCCTGCTCATCACCATGGGCTCGCTGGGCGACCGGATAGGCCGGCGGCGGCTGCTGCTGATCGGCGCCGCGGCGTTCAGCGCCGCCTCGCTGGGGGCGGCCTACTCGCAGACCGCCGGGCAGCTCATCGCCGCCCGCGCGCTGCAGGGGATCGCCGGGGCGACGCTGATGCCCTCGACGCTCGCGCTGATCCGCAACATGTTCCACGACGAGAAGCAGCGGCGCACCGCCATCGCCATCTGGACCGGCGCGACGATGAGCGGCATCGCGCTCGGGCCGGTGCTCAGCGGCGTGCTGCTGAACCACTTCTGGTGGGGATCGGTCTTCCTGATCAACGTCCCGTTCATGGCCGGCCTGCTGGCCCTCGCCCCGGCGCTGGTGCCGGAGTTCCGCGCCCCGCAGGCCGGCCGGTTCGACCTGGTCAGCTCCGCGCTCTCGCTCGGCGCCGTGCTGCCGGTGATCTACGGCATCAAGGAGATCGCGGCCTACGGCGTGGACCTCGCGCGCGTCCTGTGGATCGTGGCCGGCGTGGCGGTGGGTGCCGCGTTCATCGCCCGGCAGGCGCGCAGCTCGGCGCCGATGATCGACCTGACGCTGTTCCGCAGCCGGGGCTTCACCGGGTCGGTGGCGATGAACCTGGTGGCGATGTTCGCGATCGTCGGGTTCGCCATCTTCGCCACGCAGTACCTCCAGTCGGTGCTCGGGATGAGCCCGCTGACCGCGGCGCTGTGGTCGCTGGTGCCGATGGCCGGGACGATGACGGCGGTGCCCGCCGCCCAGCTGCTCGCCGGGCGCGTGGACCGCGCGTACATCGCCGCGGGCGGGTTCGGCATCGCCGGGATCGGCTTCGCCGGGCTCACCCAGCTGCGGCCGCACTCGCCGATCGCGTTCCTTCTGGTCTGCGCCGCTATCTACGCCGGCGGCATCGTCGGGGTCATGACCGTCGGCAACGAGCTGGTCATGGGCGCGGTCCCGCCCGAGCGGGCCGGTGCCGCCGCCGCGGTGGTCGAGACGGCGACCGAGTTCGGGGCGGCGCTGGGCATCGCGGTGCTGGGCAGCATCGGTGTCGCCCAGTACCGCTCCAGCCTGGCCGCCTCGGCGCCGGCCGGGACGCCGCCGGGGGCGCTGGCCGCGGCCCGCGACACCCTGGGCGGCGCGGTGACGGTGGCCGGCCAGCTCCCCGGGCGCATCGGGACCGGCCTGCTCGAGGCCGCGCGTGCCGCCTTCACCCACGGCCTCAACAGCGCCGCCCTGGGAGCCGCGATCGTCATGGTCCTGGCCGCCGCGGCCAGCGCGGTGTTCTTCCGCGGGGTCCGGGTGGAATCACCACCCGCCGCGGCCGGGGCACCGCACGCCGAGGCGGGCAAAGCGCTCGCCGCCCGGTGACGCTCCGCACCCGCCTGAAATACTGCGGGAGACGAGCCGTCCGGCCACCGATGAGGAGTGTGCAGATGAAGGTTGGCTTGCACATCGCGGATTTCACCTGGGACGGCGGGCCGCCCGCGCTGGGCGCGCGGCTGGGTGAGGTGGCCCGGCGCGCCGAGGAGGCGGGAGTAGACCGCATCAGCGTGATGGACCACGTCTGGCAGATCGGGCATCTGGGCCCGCCCGGGCACGAGATGCTGGAGGCCTACACCGCGCTGGGCTTCCTCGCCGGCGTCACCAGCCGGGTCAGGCTGCTCACGGTCGTGACCGCGGTCGTCTACCGCGAGCCGGGGCTGCTGGCGAAGGCGGTCACGACGCTGGACGTGCTGTCCGGCGGGCGGGCGATGCTGGGCATCGGGGCGGCCTGGAACGAGGAGGAGGCACGCGGGCTGGGCCTGTTCTTCCCGCCGACGGCCGAGCGCTTCGAGCGGCTGGAGGAGGCGCTGCGCATCTGCCTGCAGATGTGGAGCGATGACGACGGCCCGTTCGAGGGCAAGCACTACCACCTGGCCCGCACGCTGAACTCGCCCCAGGCCCTGACCCGCCCGCACCCGCCGATCCTCATCGGCGGGCAGGGGGAACGCAAGACGCTGCTGCTGGTGGCGCGCTACGGCGACGCGTGCAACCTGTTCGACACCCCCGAGCTGGCGCACAAGCTCGACGTGCTGCGCGGGCACTGCGCCGCGGAGGGCCGCGACTATGACGCGATCGAGAAGACCGTGCAGGTCCGGTACGACCTCGGCGAGAACGGCGAGCGGGTGGAGCAGACCATCGAGCACCTGCAGGAGCTGGCCGGGCTGGGCTTCACGGTGGCGCACGGCACGCTGGCCCGGGTCGGCACGCTCCGCCCGATCGAGCTGATGGCCGAACGCGTCATTCCCGCCGTCGACAAGTTCTGAGCCGCGGCCGCCCGGGGCGATCCCGTCCCCGGCCGCAGCCACCCAGCCCGGGTCATGACCTACCCACGGGCAGCCCGGCTGGCCGCCAAATCCGGCATTCGCCCGATGCGGCGCGGCTAGCCTTACGGCGAGTCTGGCGGTAGTCATCGGGTTGCTCACGCGCGGAGGCGAGCTGAGATGAGACTCCGATTCCGGCTCACGCGGCATCCGGGGATCCCGGCGGGCGCCGGGCCGGCCGGGCAGGCCGGGGACTGGCTCCAGGGCAAGGGAGATCTGCTCATCGCCGGGATGGGCGGGCAGGTTCCGGTCGCCGTCCAGCTGGGCGTCCTGGCCCACGCCGACCTCGGCCGGCTGGCCGACCTCGGCCGCCACCGCCGGCTCGGGTCCGTCCGCCGGACGTGGGGGACGCCGATGGCCCGGCTGGCCGGCGACCTCGCCGACCTCGCGGCCACCCCCCAGCGGCTCGCCGCGCTGCAGCGCGACCTGCTGGTGCCGCTCGAGCTCATGGCCCTCGGCGGGAGCGCCGAATTCTCCACCCGCGCGGGTGCCGTCAGCTACCTGCGCAGCCGGCTCCCCCTCCCGGACACCCCGGACCGCTGACAGAGCGTCTTCAGCCCGCCGCATCTTCAGCCCGCCGCCGTTCGCCGCGGTCACCCTCGCCTTCCCCGACGACCGGCCGAGCTGAACGAATCTGCGCGGGGCATGCCCGTGGGATGGGAATCGCCGGCGGGCGATCCCGCTGGCACAGGTGGGCCGGATTGTCGGTAGCCGGGGGTAGCGTGAGCAAGCGTGAACCGGACGGACCGGCTGTACGCACTGGTCGAGGAGTTGCGGGCGGTGGCGCCGCGCCCGCGGTCGGCGCGGCAGCTGGCCGGGCGGTATGAGGTCAGCACGCGGACGATCGAGCGGGACGTGCTGGCGTTGCAGGAGGCCGGTGTCCCGATCTACGCGATGGCCGGGCGGTGCGGCGGCTATGTCATCGACAAGGCGCTGACGCTGCCACCGCTGAACTTCACGGCAGCCGAGATGGTCGCGCTGGCCGTGTCCCTGGCACGGGTGGAGCCGACACCGTTCGCCTCGGCGCTGCGCAGCGCGCTGCGCAAGGTGCTCGCCGCCGCCCCGGCCGCGCAGGCGGCGGAGGCGGCGCAGCTGATGGACCGGGTCCGGCTGATCGGCGCCGGCCACCCGGGCAGCGGCGGGCCGCCACCCCCGCTCCAGGAGGCGATCACCGCCCGCCACGTCCTGCTGCTCGACTACCGGGACCGGCGCGACGTCGTGACCTCCCGCGAGGTCGAGCCGGTGGCGTTCGCCGCGACGCGGGCCCACTGGTACCTGATCGCCTGGTGCCGCCTGCGGGACGGCGCACGGGCGTTCCGCCTGGACCGGATCCAGGCCGCTGTGGACACCGGTGAGCCCGCGCCGCAGCGCTCCTATGCTGACCTCGACGTGGACATCCCGGACACCCTCGTCCGGCGGGTCGAGCTCGCGGGCTGACCGGGTACGCCGGGCCTCACCGTCAGGCCCGGAAAGACCGCCGGAAACACCGACAGGGGGGTGTCGCGGGCCTGCGGCAGGGTTCAGTAACGACACGTTGCCCACTGACGGAGGAACCCATGCCCGCTCCCGCCAACAACACCGTCACCTGGTTCGAGATCGGCGCCCCGGATGTCGGCGCCGCCCAGGCCTTCTACGGCCCGCTCTTCGGCTGGTCGTTCGCGCCCGACGGCCCCTACACGCTCATCACCGCCCCCGGCGCCGACGGCCCCTCGGGTGGCATCTTCAACACCGGCGGCAACGTCCCGCCGTACGCCGTCTTCGTCGTCAAGGTGGCCGACGTCGCCGCGACCGCCGCGCAGGCCGAAGAGCTCGGCGGCAAGGTCGTTGTCGCGCCGAACAAGCTGGGCGACGGGATGGTGGTCGCTTACCTCACCGACCCCCATGGCAGTTTGTTCGCCCTGTTCAGCCCGCGGCCGGAGAGCTGAGCGCCGCACCGCGGCCGACCTGCTGATATCCCCATCCGCCGGGGTGGTAGGCACACCAGCAGCAGCATGTCACCGCCCTGGAGCCGGGCCGCCGCCGCGCGTAGCTTCGGCGCCATGAGAGCTGCACGAATCATCTACCGCTACCTGACGGCGCTGTTCCTCGCCGACGTGCTGCTGCAGTTCTTCCTGGCCGGTGCGGGCGTGTTCAGCGCCGGCCCGGGAACGGCGGCACGTGACTCCAGCACGCTCGACCCTCACCGCGGGAACGGCATGCTGGTCATGATTCTGGCGCTGCTGCTGCTGGCCGCCGCCCTCGCCGTCCGCAACGGCCGGTGGCGGTGGGCGCTGCCGCTGTTCGTGCTGACGCTGCTGCAGCCGGTGCTGGCGATCGCGGGCGCGGCGGGCGGCCTGCACGTGCTCAACGCGGCGGTCATCCTGGGCATCGGCGGCATGCTGACCTACCGCGCCTGGTGGGTGGACCGCGTCCAGCCAGCCGGGCCCGCAGCCGCGGTGACGCAAGCCGAGCCCGCCGCGACCCGTCCCGGCTCAGACTAACCGGGCGGGTACCCTGCGGCGCGGTAGCCTGCAGATCGCTTGTGCCCGAAGGGAGATGCTCTCGTGCGAGCTGTCGTGCAGCGAGTGAGCCAGGCCGGCGTGACCGTGGACGGGCGGGTGGTGGGCGCCATCGACGAGCCGGGCCTGCTCGTCCTGGTCGGCGTCAGCCACACCGACACGCAGCAGACGGCGGCGAAGCTGGCCGCCAAGCTGTGGGGGCTGCGCATCCTGGAGGGAGAGAAGTCATGCTCCGACGTGGCCGCGCCGCTGCTGGTCATCAGCCAGTTCACCCTCTACGGCAGCACCGACAAGGGCCGCCGGCCGACCTGGCAGGCCGCCGCCCCCGGCCCGGTCGCCGAACCGGTCGTTGACGCGGTGGTCACGTCCCTGCGCGCGCTGGGCGCCCGGGTGGAGACCGGAGTCTTCGGTGCCGACATGAAGGTCAGCCTGACCAACGACGGCCCGGTGACCATCATCGTTGAGCTGTCATAGCCATCAGCCGGCGCAGGCCGTTTCGCGCCGGTGCCGGCGGCTTCCTCGGCGAGCATCTGGGCGCCGGGCAGGCCCGCGGCCCCGGGGACCACCCGCCGCGCGCGTCAGCCGGTCATGGCCTCCGCCAGTTGCGCGCGCTCGGCCTCGCTGAACGGGACCGGCTTGCGCTGGCCGGCGTCCCAGCGGACCGTGACGACCCGCGCCTGCGCCGCCACCTCGCCCGACGGGGTAAGGACGGTCTCCCGGGTCGTCAGGCTCGTCGTTCCCAGGCGCTCCACCTCGATGCGCACCGTCACCCGGCGGTCCGCGTAACCGACCTCCGCGCGCAGGTCAACCTCGAGCCGGGCCACCACGTAGATGGGATCGCTGCCGAGCATCCGCGTGTAGAAGGCGTCCCGGCCCTCCTCCAGGTAGGTCAGGAACACGGCGTGGTTGACGTGTCCCAGCGCGTCCACATCGCGCCACCTGACATCGACCGGATGCTCAAACATCGGCGGGCTTTTCCCAGATCGAGACGTGCTTGCCGCTCTCGCTGGTGAAGGGCTCCCCCTCCCACCCCTCCCACCGCTCGCGCAG
>Ga0335077_10008734_pt1 | contig 12559 bp, 8 predicted proteins | sample Lox_Sample_31_FD_207151 | JGI IMG/M metagenome (GOLD analysis project Ga0335077, IMG submission 207151) | Soil microbial communities from Loxahatchee National Wildlife Refuge, Florida, United States - Lox_Sample_3.1 | ecosystem: Environmental > Terrestrial > Soil > Wetlands | place: USA: Florida...
CGCAACGGGCGCCGGCCTGCCAGAACTCCTATAAACCTAGGATAGGGTGATTAGTTACGAAAAGGCCATCCTCGGTGTGGTCGGATCCAGCTGCCCGGCGGCCAGCCTGAGATAGCGTTTCATCGTCACAGGACCCGGATCGACTGATCACCAGGCAGGTCGTGGCCGGCAGATCGCTCGATCGCCAAACCGGCTGAGGGAGATGGACAATGGAGCCTGACGGGACCGCGCAGGTGGCCGTGTTCGTGGATTTTGAGAACCTGGTGCTCGGCGCGGTCAAGGAACTGCCCGGCCAGGCCAACCCGGCGCCGTACGAGGCGATCACCCGACTGTGCCGCGGGTACGGCACCGCCGCGGTGCGCCGGGCCTACGCGGACTGGGCCGATACGCGCTTCGGCAGCCACCAGGACGACCTGGCGATGAACGGCGTAGACCTCATCCAGGTGGCGCGGGTCGGCATTCAGAACAAGAACGCCGCCGACATCAGGATGGCGGTGGACGCCATGGAGACGCTCATCGTCCACCCCGAGGTCAGCGTGTTCGTCCTAGTCAGCGGGGACGGCGATTACTCGCCGCTGGTGCAGCGGCTGCGGGAGTTCGGCAAGTGGGTGGTGGGCGTCGGCACCGAGGCCAACGCCAGCCGCAAGCTGGTGTCGGTCTGCTCGGAGTACAAGTACTGGGGCACGCTGGTCGCCGAAGTCGAGCCCGACGCGCGGCCGGTGGCTGCGTTCGACATCAGCGAGGCGGAGCAGCTACTGGTCCGGGCGTTCGAGGAGTCCAGTTCCGAGACGCTGACGGCCGGCGGGCTGAAGACCAAGATGCTGGCCCTGGACCCCGCCTTCGACGAGCACAACTACGGCGCGCGGAGCTTCCGCGCCTTCCTCACCCTGCTGCCCAAACGGGTCGAGTTCGTCGAGACCTCCGGTCCCGACCTCATCGTCAAGCTGATCGAAAAGCCCGCCGCCGCCAAGCCCAGCCGGACGCGGACCCGCAAGTCCTGAGCGGGATGCGGTCTCAGCCGGTGGTGACGGCCAGGGCTAGCGGGAGGACGGCGGGAGCGCCGGCCTCCCGGAGGTATTTCGCCGCGACGGTTATGGTCCAGCCGGTCTCGATGCGGTCGTCGATGAGCAGGAGCGGGCCGGTGAGCTGGCGCAGCGATACGCGCAGCTCGTCGGGGACGCTGAGCGCATGCCACAGCGAGCGCAGCCGCTGGGCGCTGTTGTGGCGGCGCGGGCCGGGACCGTCGGGGCTGGCGTAGCCGAGCGAGCCGAGGTAGGGCAGCCGGCCGACTTGTGCGATCCGCTGGCCGAGGCTCGTTATCAACACCGGCCTGGTGCGCGACGGCAGCGTGACGACGCCAACCGGGCGCTGGTTCCAGCCCCACGCGGCGAGGACTTCGACCGTGGCCGCTACGAGCTGGTTCGTAACCGGCTCGTCGGAAGCCTCGTCGGCGAGCAGCGCCCGGAGCATGGTCCCCCAGCCGATGTCGGTGAGCCGGCCGAGAGCGCGGCCCGGCTCAGGCGTACGGTCCGCGGCGATCTTGCCCGAGGCACCGGGGATCCCCAGGTCCTTCATCCCCGGCGGCCACATCCGCCGCGGCTCGACCTCGAGACCGGGGCGGAGCAGCCGCTGCCGCGCTGCGTCCGCACCGGCCTGCGGGACTCGCTGATCCTGCGGCCGGCCAGTGCAGTTGTCGCAGCGACCGCAGCGGGCCGCCTCCGGGTCGTCGAGCTCATGACGCAGGTACTCCATCCGGCAGGCATCCGTCGTCTGGTAGGCCAGCATGGCCTGCTGTTCGCGGATCCGCTCCTGAGCAACCCGTTGGTATCGCTCCTGGTCGTAGGTCCACAGCTGGCCGGTGGCCTCCCAGCCGCCGGCGGTGCGGCGCACCGCGCCGTCGACGTCGAGCACCTTGAGCATGGACTCCAGCCGTCCTCGGGACAGATCGACCCTTGTTTCCAGCACGGTCGTCGACAGCGGCCGGGCCGCCTCGGTAAGCGCGGCAAGAGCCGCCCGGACCTGGTGCTCGGGCGGAAACGCGAGCGAGGCGAAATAGGCCCAGATGTCCCGGTCCTCACGGCCGGGCAGCAGGATCACCTCCGCCTTGGCTACGCCCCGGCCGGCCCGGCCGATCTGCTGATAGTAAGCGACCGGGGACTGCGGGGCTCCGAGGTGCACCACGAATCCCAGGTCGGGCTTGTCGAAACCCATGCCCAGCGCGCTGGTCGCCACCAGCGCCTTGACCCGGTTGGCCAGCAGGTCGTCCTCGGCCGCCATCCGCTGCGCCGCCTCGTCGCGGCCGCTGTACGCGGCGACCTCGATTCCCTGGTCACGGAGGAACGCCGCCGTCTCGTAGGCCGCGGCGACCGTCAGCGTGTAAACGATCCCGGACCCCGGCCAGCCACCGTCGGCGAGCCGGGCCGCCAGCCAGGCGAGCCGCTGGTGGGCGCCGGGCAGGCTGACCACGGCGAGATGCAGTGAGTCCCGGTCCAGCGGGCCGCGCAGCACGAGCACGTCGCCCGGTTCCTGGCCCGCGCCGAGTTGCTCGGCGACGTCGCGCGTGACCCGGGCGTTCGCGGTCGCGGTGGTCGCCAGCACCGGGATCCCCGGCGGAAGAGCCCGCAGCAACGTGCGGATCCGCCGGTAGTCAGGGCGGAAGTCGTGGCCCCAGTCGGAGATGCAGTGCGCCTCGTCGACCACGATCAGGCCCGCCGCCGCGGTGAGCTTCGGCAGCACCTGATCGCGGAAGCCTGGGTTGTTCAGGCGTTCGGGGCTGACTAGCAGCACGTCGGCCTGGCCGTCGGCAACCTCCGCGTAGACGTGGTCCCACTCCTGCGTGTTGGCGGAGTTGATCGTGCGCGCGTGGATGCCGGCTCGGCTGGCCGCCTCGACCTGGTTGCGCATCAGCGCGAGCAGTGGTGAGACGATCACCGTCGGCCCGGCGCCGCGCGCCCGCAGCAGCGCGGTCGCGACGAAGTACACGGCCGACTTGCCCCACCCGGTGCGCTGCACTACCAGTGCCCTGCGCCGGGCGCCGACCAGGGCGCTGATCGCCGTCCACTGGTCGTCCCGCAGCCTGGCGTGGTCGCCTGCCAGCGCCCGCAGGTGCCGTTCAGCCTCGGCGCGCAGCCCGTGGTCGGTGTCAACCATGCTCCATTGCTACCAGGTGACTACGACATCGAGCTCAGGCCCGGAACAGGGCGAGGTTGACGGCGTTCGCCATGGCCTGGTAGCCGGCGTCGTCGGGGTGCAGGTGGTCGCCGCTGTCGTAGGCGGGCAGCAGCCGCAGCGGATCGGCTGGATCCCGGACGGCCTGGTCGAAGTCGATGACACCGTCGAACGCGCCGCTGGTGCGGATCCAGTGGTTGATGGCTTCGCGTTCGGCTTCCCGGGGAGCGGAGTAGTACCCCGAGCCCTGGAAGGGGGTGAGCGTGGCGCCGAAGATCTTCAGGCCCGCCGCGTGGGCGGCGGCGATCAGGTTCTCGTACCCGGCGATGATCTGCGCGGCCGACGTCAGGGTGAACCCGATGTCGTTGATGCCCTCCAGCAGGACGATGTACCGGGCTCCGGGCACGTCGACCGCGTCACGGAGGAAGCGCGCCTGTCCGCTCACGCCGAACACGTCCGAGCCGGCCAGCACCCGGTTGCCGGAGATGCCCTCGTCGACGACGGGGTGAACCCGCCCGGGCGGGCTGGCGAGCAGCCGCCGGGCCAGGTCGTTCGGCCAGCGGTCGTCGGCGCCGACCGTGGAGCGGTAGCCGTCGGTGATGGAATCCCCGAACGCGACGATCGCGCCGCCGGTCGCCGGACCGGCCTGGACGTCCACCTCGTCGAGGAAGTACCAGTGCTGGCTGGTGCCCGTGAAGCCAGCGGCCGATTCGCTGTCGGCGTAGTCACCGGGCCCGGACACGTAGTTGAGCTGCTGGGCGTCGCTGTGATACGTCGCCGGTCCCGTTGGCCCGCTGGTGTACAGGCTGACCGCGAGATTGGTCTGGGCCGGGACGGTCATCGTCACCGGGTCGCTGACCGCGGCGGCGCCTGGCGCGATGGTGACCGACGTGCTCCCGGCGAACGTGACGCGGTGACTGGTCCCGGTGACGACGAACGGGCCGCCTGCCGAAATGCCGACGTCTACCGGGCCGAACGTGACCGGCCGCGTGCCGAACTGATTGGACAGCCGGATCCGCACCGCCTGTCCCCCGGCGCTGGTCCAGACGATGTCCCTGATCGTCTGGTCGTCGAAGCCGGCCGGGGAAAAGTCATCCGGGGCCGCCAGGCGCGCCGGCGCGGACGCCGTCGGGCTCGCGGTCCACGTGGCCACCCACCTGCAGGAGATGCCATGAGTGCCGCAGCGGGCCGCGGCGTCAGGAGCCGGAAACACGAGGGCGACGGCCAGGGCCGCGGCCGAGGCAACGATAACCGCCAGGCGAAGGGGAGGCCTGAGGTGCATTCGTGCCTTTCGTCCAGCCGGTCACCTCCATGGTGCCTTCCGCACGCCCATCTGCCTAGGGCTCAGGCGGCGGGGCGAGCCTGCCGGAGGCCAAAACCCCAGTTCAGCATCCGTGCGGCGTCCTGGGCGCCGGCGTCCACGCCGGTCGCGGGGCTGTTCAGCACGACGCCGATCAGCGTCCGGCCGTTCCTGACCGCCTCGAAGAGCAGGCAATGCCCGGCGTCGTCGGTGTATCCGGTCTTGATCCCGAGGGCGCCGGGGTAGGTGCTGACCAGGTCGTTGGTGTTGTCCCACCAGTACTGGTGATGTCCCGGCCGCTTCGGCAGGTGGAAGAACCGCTGAGCCACGATCGACCGGAACACCGGGAAGCGCATCGCGGCGAGGCCGAGCGTGAGCAGGTCGGAGGGTGTGGAGTAGGTGGACGTCTCGGTCGGGTAGGGAAGCCCGTCGGGCGAGGTGAATTGAGTATGCGTCATGCCCATCCGCGCCGCGGTGGCGTTCATCCGCGCGATGAAGGCATCCAGGCCCGGGCCGTACGCGTTCGCGAGCGTGTACGCGGCGTCGGCACCCGAGGGCAGCAGCAGGGCCTCCAGCAACTCCGGCACCGTCAGCACATCACCCGGGTGCAGGGCCGCGGTCTCCCCGCCGTATTTCCAGGCGTAGTCGAACGCCGCCTTCGGCACCCGGATCCCCCGGTCCAGGCCGCCGCTTTCGAGTACCACCAGGGCGGTCATCACCTTGGTGACGCTGGCCATCGGCCGTTCGGCGTCTAGGCCGCGGCCCCACAGCACCTGGCCGGTGACGGCGTCGGCCAGCACCGCGCCCTTGGCCTTCACCCCTTGCGGCGCGCCGGTCACCTCGATTACCGGACCAGCCGGCGGGCGCGGCCGGGCGCCGGCCGGCCGGTGCGCGACCGTCGCGGCATGCTCGGAAGCCGGCCGGGTACCCGGCCCGGTGCCCGTGGCGGCCCAGGCGGCGACGCCACCGCCGATGACGGTGGCAGCCGCCGCCACCGCGACGATCCGTGCCGTCAGCCGCATGGCGTGCCTGAACCCTCGCTACCATCGATCGGTTATCACTACGAGCGCCGTACGGCGGGCGTTCGCTGCCTCACTCTACCGGCCGGGGGCCCGCTCGATCGCGGCGAAGCCGACGCGTTCCTGTTCCAGCCGTACCGACGGGCCAGGTGTGCCTTCCACCAGGATCCGGTAAAGCTCGGCCTCGGCGGCATCCAGCAGGTCAAGGCGGGCCGCCACCGGACGCGGCTCGCTCACCACTGGCCGCGGTGAGCGATCTCGCGACGGCGGGCGGCGGGGTAACGCCGGAAAGCCCGGCCAGGCGGGCCGGGCGACCGGTATCGTACCGTTCCGTGCTGGACGGCGAGCTGGTCTTCGTGCCAGGAGAGATCCCGCGACGGGGAGTGTTCGCACACTGGGGCAAAGGCTCGGGATCGGCCAAGCTGGAGCTGGTCTTCCCCGGTGGCAGGTACGGCATCCGCAAGCGGCTGGTGTCCGCGGATCTCATCCCGCTCGCCGAGGCGCTCCCGGCGCTGCTCACCACCGATCCCGGCGAGCACACGGGGCGTCCGATGCGGCGCAGCGCCCGGGTTTGGGCGGCGGCCGCGACCGCGGGCGTGGGCCTGGTGGCGCGCGGCAGGCTGCTGCCGACGGTCGGAGCTGACGACGCCGACGTCTGGCGGGCGGGCCCGCTCGATCCCTCTGACCTCAGCTGGCTGCGCGAGCTCGCCGCCGTCTTCCCGCCCACCGCGCACGCCCTGGCCATCCCCGGCTCGCGGCCGATGCGGCTCCGCTCTCCGGAGACGCTGATCCGCGATCTCTGGGACGCGATCGCCGACCTGATCGCGCGTTCGCCCGCCGCGCCCCGGACCACCGCCTCGGCCGCATTCGCCGCGCCCGGGCCGACCCGGGTCGGCGATCTGGCGGAATGGCTCGCCGATACCACCGACGGCCTCGCGGCCGGGGCCCGTCTCGGCCTGCGGGTCGAGGCGATCCCGGTGCCGCCGGCGGCCGTGGACGAGGCCCGGGACGAAGAAGATCCGGCTGACGCCCTGCGCGATCCAGGTGTCGAGGCTTTCTTCGCCAGCCTGGAGCGGTACCGCAGCGGGGCGCACGAGCCGGAGCAGGCCGACGGGGATGATGAGGACGGGGCCGCGCCAGAGTTCCAGCTGGTGCTGCAGCTGCGGAGCAATGCCGATCCGAGCCTGATCGTGGACGCCGCCGCGCTGTGGAACCAGCCGGAGACGGTACTGTCCAGGTTCGGCCCGCAGGCCGAGACAGACCTGCTGCTGGCCCTGCGGCGCGGCGCGGCGATCTGGCCGCCGCTGGCCGGGGCGCTGCAGCAGGCCAGCCCGTCGGTCATCGGCCTGGACGACGACGCGCTGACCAGCCTGCTCGGCCCGGTGGCCGAGGAACTGGCGGGTGTCGGCATCGAGGTCCTGTGGCCGTCCAGCATGCTGGGAGGCGACCTCGAGCTGAGAGCCGTGCCCACCCCGGCGCCGGGGAAGGTGACGGAGGCCGGGTTCGGGCTGGATGCGCTGCTCGATTTCCGCTGGCAGCTCACGCTCGACGGGGCGCTGCTCGACGCCGACGAGATCGCCGCGCTGGCCGAGGCGAAACGGCCGCTGATCAGGCTGCGGGGCCGCTGGGTGCTGCTCGACCCGGCGATTCTCGAACGGCTGCGCCGCCCGCCCCGCACTCGGATGCGTGCGTCCGAGGCGCTGGGCGCCGTGCTCGCGGGCTCGGCGGAAATCGACGGCGAGACGGTGACAGTGGTCGCGGAAGGCCCGCTCGCCGACCTGGCCGCCAGGATCGCCGGCATCGCGACCGCCCCGGTACAGGTCGAGCCACCTCCGGGGCTCGCCGCCACGCTGCGGCCCTATCAGCGGCGCGGCCTGGCCTGGCTGGCCGGGATGTGCGAGGCCGGGCTCGGCGGGTGCCTCGCCGATGACATGGGCCTGGGCAAGACGATCCAGGTCATTGCGCTGCACCTGCACCGGCGCGAGGCCAAGGCGGGACCCACACTGGTGGTCTGCCCGGCCTCGCTGCTCGGCACCTGGGAGCGTGAGGTGCGCCGGTTCGCCCCCGATGTCCCGGTGCGCCGCTACCACGGAGGCGGGCGTCACCTGGAGGACCTGGCGGCCGACGAGATGGCGCTGGTCACCTACGGCGTCGTGCTGCGGGACTCCGCCCAGCTCGCGGAGGTCGGCTGGGGGCTGGTGGTGGCCGACGAGGCGCAGCACGCAAAGAACCCGCTGTCGCGCACAGCGCGCGAACTGCGCGCGGTCACCGCCCCCGCCAAGATCGCGCTGACCGGGACGCCGGTGGAGAACCGCCTGTCGGAGCTGTGGGCGATCCTGGACTGGACGACGCCGGGCCTGCTCGGCCACCTGGAGGCATTCACCCGCCAGGTGGCGGTCCCGGTCGAGCGGTATCGGGACGCCGAGGCGACGACCAGGTTCGCCGCCCTCATCCGGCCGTTCCTGCTGCGGCGGCGGAAGACCGATCCGGGCATCGCGCCCGAGCTTCCGCGCAAGACCACCACGGACGTGGTCGTGCCATTGACCGCCGAGCAGGTCACCCTGTACGAGGCGATGGTGCGCGAGACGATGGCCGCGATCGAGACCAGGCAGGGTATCGAGCGGGCCGGCCTGGTGTTCAAGCTGCTGACCGCGCTGAAACAGATCTGCAACCATCCGGCCCAGTATCTGAAGCAACCGGGGCCGTTGGACGGCCGGTCCGGAAAGCTGGCCGCATTCGACGAACTGACCGATGTCATCATGGCCAACGGCGAGTCGATGCTTGTCTTCACCCAGTACACGCAGATGGCCACGCTGCTGCAGCAGCATCTGGACGCCCGGGGGATCGGGTCGCTGTTCCTGCATGGCGGGTTGCCCGTGCCGCGCCGGGAGGAAATGGTGGACCGGTTCCAGGCCGGCGACGTGCCGGTGTTCCTGCTGTCTCTCAAGGCGGGCGGCACTGGTCTCACGCTGACCCGCGCCACCCACGTGCTGCACTACGACCGATGGTGGAACCCGGCGGTGGAGGATCAGGCGACAGACCGCGCGTACCGGATCGGTCAGGACCGCCCAGTCCAAGTGCACCGGCTCATCGCCGAGGGAACTCTGGAAGACCGGATCGCAGCCTTGCTGGAGACCAAGCGCGAACTCGCCGACGCCGTGATCGGTTCGGGCGAGAGCTGGATCGCCGAACTGTCCGACGCCGAGCTCGCGGAGCTGGTCAGCCTGCGGGCGGCGCCATGAGCGAGCGGAGCGGCGTGGGCGAAGCGAGCGCCGGGCAGCAGGAGTTCGGCCACACGTGGTGGGGCCGGGCCTGGCTGGAGGCGCTGGAGCAGCGTGCACGGCTGGACCCCGACCGGCTGCCGCGCGGCCGCGACTACGCGCGGTCGGGCGCGGTCGGCGAACTGAAGCTGAGGCCGGGCGAGGCACGGGCTCAAGTCCAGGGCCGCAAGACCGAGCCGTACGAGGTCAGGATCCGGGTACGGCGGTTCACCGACGACGAATGGGACCGGGTACTGGCCGCCATCTCAGCTCGCCTCGGCCACGCTGCCGCGCTGCTGGACGGCGAGCTGCCGCCGGAGGTCGCCGACGACGCGGCGACCGCCGGGCTCGACCTGCTTCCCGGCGGCGGCGAGCTTGGGCCGCGCTGCAGCTGCCCGGACGACGCCGACCCCTGCAAGCACTCGGCGGCAGCCTGCTACCTGCTCACTGATGCACTGGACGCCGACCCGTTTACTCTGTTCCTCCTCCGCGGCCGGACCCGGGACCAGGTGCTGGCCGGGATACGGGCCCGCCGCAGGAGTGTCGCGCCTGGGCAGCCCGCGTCGCCGGGAGCAGCGGCCGGTGATCACACCGGGTCCACGACACCAGCCGCGGCCAGCCAGGCAGTGTCCGACGAGGGGGTGGACGCCAGGGCAGCATTCGGCGCGCCGGAATCCCCGGCGCCGGTCCCCGCTGTGCCGCCGCCGCCCCGTCGGCCCGGGCCGCCCGCCGCGCTTCCCGTGGATCCGCCGCCATGGCGGTCTGGTCTCCGCGAGGATCTGGTGGAATTGGCCGCGGACGCGGCCAGCCGGGCCTGGGAGATGGCGGTTGGCCTCTCGGCCGATGCCGGGCTGAGCCTCGACCCGGACGCCGACCTGGCCCGCAGGGCAGCCCGGGCACTGGGCACGCCCGCCTTCGGCGCGCTAGCGGCGCGCTCCGGAGTCGGCCCACGCGATCTCGCCCGTCAGGCGCTGGCCTGGCGGCAGGGCGGGCCGGCCGGGCTGGAATCGCTGCGTGCCGAGTGGGATCCGGCTGCGGACGATCCGGGTACCGCCCGGCTGCTGACCGCCGCGCAGGGCGTGTTGCGCGCCAGGACCGGTGCGGCACAGGCTGTCATACGGGGCAACCGGGTCACCGCAGGCCGGCTGCAGCTGCGTCTCGGCCGGGACCTGCGCTGGTATCCGTACGCGCGATCCGACCACGACTGGGAGCCCAGCGGCGCCGCGGAGACCGATCCGGTCCGGGCTCTGGCGGATCTGTGACGCAGCAGCCCCAGTTACGAGGCGGCGCTGCCGGTGCGCGCGGCCTTCGGTCAGATCGGGTAGCGGGATCGCGACCGGCTGCTCGCGTCGGGCGGCGACGACGGTCTCACCTGCGGTGAGGTCGGCGACCGGCAGGTGGTCGACGGTCCACACCAGCGGTCACGGCCAGCCGGCCCCCGGCACGTCGACATCGGTGGCGAGAACCTGGCCGCTGCCGGGCGCGACCGGCTCCGGTTCGGTCATGCCCCGCCAGCTCGCGGCCACCATGAACAGCGTGCCGCGGCCGGGCCCGCCCAGCGCGCAGGCGAAGCAGCCGCGGTCGAGCGCGACGGTCTGCCGCACCGCGCCGCCCTCGGCCACACGCACACACCGCTGGTTCGGCACGTCGGCGTACCAGACGGCGTCCTGTTCGTCGGTGCAGATGCCGTCCGGGACACCGTCGCCCAGGTGGGCCCAGATGCGCCGGCCGGACAGGCCGCCGTCGGCGCCGATGTCGAAGGCCACCAGGTTGTGCCGGTAGGAGTCCGCGACGATCAGGGTGGAGCTGTCCGCAGTCACCGCCATCCCGTTGGGAAACGCGATGTCGTCGGCCACCTGGCGCACCGAACCGTCCGCCGCGGCCAGGAACACGGAGCCAGGCCGGAACTCCTCCCCGGCCATGGGGTTGAAGCCGGGCCGGTTGACGTAGGCGTTGCCGCGCCCGTCCACCACGATGTCGTTCCAGCCCGGCTGGCCGAGGCCGGCGTGCGTGACCAGGGACCCGTCTGGTTCACGGCGCAGCAGCCGCCCGTCCGGGGACGAGACGATCACCAGCCGCCCGTCCGGCAGGAAGGCGGTGCACAGCGGCAGCGATTTCACCTTGGCGACGACCTCGCTGCGGCCGGCCACGTCGACCGCGATCACCTCACCCGCGGACCAGTCCGAGAAGTACAGCCGGTCAGCCTGCCAGCGCGGCGACTCGACCAGACCCCGCCCGTTCAGCAGCACCCGCACCTCGTCCATCGCCATCCAGCCCTCCACCTGACGGCAGCGTCTAGCCCGCTCTCACCGTCACGACGAACGGCAGCCGACGGAATCATCGGTGCCGCCGACGACAAATCCTGAGAGCCGGATATCCGGTGATGATGGCGCTGGAACCACGCTTCGTTCGGCTGAAAAGAAACTACGGCGGGGGGTGGGGCGGGCGGTCGGGGAGGCAGTCAGAACTGGCAGGGCAGGCGCTTGATGCCGTTGATGAAGCTGGACAGGAGGCGGTCGGGCTCGCCCGCGGTGATGCCGGGCACTCGGGTGAGCAGTTCGCGCAGCATGACGGTGATCTCGCGGCGGGCCAGGTGGGCGCCCAGGCAGTAGTGCGGCCCGGCGGCGCCGAAGCCGACGTGCGGGTTCGGCCAGCGGGTGATGTCGAAGCGGGCGGGGTCGGCGAAGGTGGTTTCGTCGCGGTTGGCCGAGTAGTAGAACAGCACCGTCTTGTCGCCTTCGCGGTACTCATGCCCGTTCATGGTGTAGTCGCGGGTGAGGGTCCGCCGCATGAACAGGACCGGGGAGGAGTAACGCACGATCTCCTCGACCGCCCCCTCGAGCCGGCTTTCCAGGTCGGCGAGAAGCAGGGCGCGCTGGTCGGGGAACTCGGTGAGCAGCATCAGCCCGTGCGACAGCGCGTTGCGGGTGGTCTCATTGCCCGCAACCACCAGCAGGATGAAGAACGAGGCGAGTTCGGCGGTGGTGAGCCGCTCTCCGTCGATGTTCGCGGTCACCAGGGCCGAGACCAGGTCGTCGGCGGGCGCCTCGGCGCGGGCGGCGGCCAGGCCGGTAAGCACGTCGGCGAGGGCCTGCCCGGCACCGAGAACCTGGAGCACCGCCTGGTCGAGATCCTCGCTGACGAACTCGGGGTCGGCCCCGGACAAGATGATGTTGGTGTTGGCCAGGACCATCTCGTACTGGTCATCCGGGATGCCCATCATGTCGCAGATGATCTTCAGCGGCAGCTTCGCCGCGACGCTCGCGACGAAATCGCACGGGCCGGCGGCCAGCAGGTCATCGACGACCTTGGCCGCCGCGCGCTGCACGTCCTCGGTGAACTTCGCGACCAGCCGCGGGCTGAACGCCCGGGACACGATCCGGCGCAGCCGGGCGTGCCGGGGATCGTCCATGTTGATCATCGAGCCGAAGTACTCGTTGAACTCCACCGGCAGGTCGGCGATGCTGGTGGCACCCTTCGCCGAGGAGAACACCTCCGAGCGCTTGCTCGCCTCCACCACGTCGGCGTGCCGGACCAGGGCGTAATAACCGTGACCCGGTTCGGCGAACGGGGTCTCGGGCTCGGCGAAGAACGGGGGCCCCGGCTGCGCCCGCAGCAGCGCGAAAGCCGCCGCCCGTTCGGGCAGGGGCAGCCCCCAGAACTCCGTGGCCGACAGGTCTATCCCGGCAACAGTCATCACCCGGCGCCTTCCGCGAGAACCTGTTCCTACTTCACCACGACACACCGCGACGGGGCTAGGGCCGGCGAAACCGGAGCAGGACGCGTATCACGGGATCTCCGCCAGCCGGACC
>Ga0335077_10008735_pt1 | contig 12558 bp, 10 predicted proteins | sample Lox_Sample_31_FD_207151 | JGI IMG/M metagenome (GOLD analysis project Ga0335077, IMG submission 207151) | Soil microbial communities from Loxahatchee National Wildlife Refuge, Florida, United States - Lox_Sample_3.1 | ecosystem: Environmental > Terrestrial > Soil > Wetlands | place: USA...
CGTAGTGGTCGCGGGAACGGATTTTGCCCGGGCCCGCAAACTGGATACCTGGTGGTCGGTGAGCGGGTGGCCCTCGGCGCCGCAGCAGGCTTTGCTTGGCGACCGCGTTGCGGCGGCCATCAATCCGCAAGGCCAAGCTTTCGACCTGAGCTTCCAAGGGCACACGATTCATCTCGCTCCTGCCGGAACCGTGCAGACCGGCGCGGCTGAGGACAGCCGCATCTATCTTTCGCTCGCCGATTTTGAAGCCTGGACCGGTGTGCAGCCTTCCACAATCGAGATCGCCGTTTCAGGCTCGAGCGGCGAAGTTCGCGAAAGTATCGGCCGGCTGGCGGCGGCTCTGCCAGCGGCGGTGGAAGTCCATCCGGTTCGCCAGATCATGGAAGGCGAGGCCCGCGTCCTGGGTAAAACCCGCACCACGCTGCTGGCATCAGCGGTGTTGATCATCGCTACCGCCGCGCTTTGCGTGCTCGCCACCTTGATCGGCTGGGTGTATGATCGGCGGCGCGACTTTGCCATCATGAAGGCGCTGGGCGCTTCGGAACGCCTGCTGAACGGCTTCTTTGCCGCCGAGGCGGGAGTTCTAGGCCTGGCCGGGGCGGTGGTGGGTTTCGCCGTGGGAGTTGGCATTGCCGTGTGGATCGGCCGGGCGAATTTTCACGCCCCGGTGGCGCCGCGTTTCTCCATTTTGCCCATTATCGTAGCGGGAAGCGTGGCGGTGGCGCTGCTTTCCGCGGTTCTGCCGATTTCGCTTTTGCGCCGGGTGGAACCTGCTACCATCCTGAGAGGAGAGTGAGATGATCCGGTTGGTCGGTGTGAGCCGCGAATATTCCGCGCGGGCTGCGGCTCCGGGCGGCATGATTCGCGCCCTCGACGACTTCTCACTTCAGGTGGAAGCCGGCGAATGGGTCGCCATTATGGGGCCCTCGGGCTCGGGCAAATCCACGCTGGTGAACCTGATTGGCTGCCTCGACCGGCCCACTTCCGGGGAGATATGGCTGGACGGCGAGAACGTTGCCCAGCTTTCCGCCGCCGATCTGAACCGGGTCCGCGCGGAAAAGATCGGATTCATCTTCCAGCAGTTCCATCTCATCCCCTACCTCACCGCCGTCGAAAACGTAATGCTGGCGCAGTATTTCCACAGCATGACCGATGAGCAGGAGGCGGCGGAAGCTCTGCAGCGCGTGGGCCTGAAAGACCGCACGCATCACCTGCCGTCCCAGCTCTCCGGCGGAGAGCAGCAGCGCGTGTGCATCGCGCGGGCGCTTATTAATGATCCGAAGATCGTGCTGGCGGATGAGCCCACCGGCAACCTGGACGCGCTGAACGAGGAAATCGTGCTGCGACTGCTGCGCGAGTTGCACCAGCAGGGCCGGACCATCGTGATGGTAACTCACGATCCCGTCGTGGCCCGCCTGGCCGACCGCCGCATTGAACTGCATCACGGCCGCATCGAGGCGCAGGAAGTCTTTTCCATGTCGGACGAAGAGCAGTTCGACGAAGTGCTAGAAGAACTGTGGGTGCTCGACGAGCACGGCGAGATCGCAGAAATCGGCCGCATGGAAGTTCACGGCGCTCTGCCGGTAAGCATCGCGGTGGAAAAGATGAACGAGCTGGGGCTGGTGACGAGCCGGCCGCATCCGCCCGAGCCGCACCATCACAAGCGTTTCGTGAATCCCTGCCACGACGCACTCAAGCCCGACGGAGTTTCAACCGGCGACGGCGATACGATTGTGGAATTGACGGAGCGCGGCAGGCAGCGTGCCGCTGACGTGATCCGCCGCCACCGCCTGGCAGAGCGCCTGTTCACCGACAGCTTCGCCATGGACAGCGAAACCGAAATCGAGCAGCAGGCCTGCAAGTTCGAGCACGTGCTCTCCCCCGGCGCCACCGACAAGATCTGCACTTTCCTCGGCCATCCCCGCACCTGCCCCCACGGCTCACCGATTCCGCCGGGGGAGTGCTGCGGGAGGTCGGCCGACTATGCGGGGGCCGCGAAGTCCGTTTCATCGAATCTGCGCAATAGCTAAGACGCCCAGAGATGAAAGGGCACGGCTTTCAGCCGCGCCGTCATCGCATCCAAAAGCAACTCAGGCACGGCCAAAGGCCGTGCCCATTCAAACCTCATCCGGTTCGCACCGCCACCTACGCCATGGCCACGCCCGTCTCCCACCCCAGGCAGGAGGCCTCATCCGCGCCGGAACTCAGCAGGATTTCTTTGGCCCACTCCGCATCTGCCACTTTGGCGCTGAGAACGAAAATCACCGCGCTGTCCTGGCAGAGATCATTCTCCAGCCGCCGCGCTTCTCCGTCGCCAATGCCCAGAGGGGCCAGCAGCCCGCAATCCGCCGAGTCTCTTTCGGTGTCCATCCACGCCTGCAGGAACGACTTCGAGCGCACGAAGAACCCCACGCCCGGAATCACCACCGCGCCCATGCGGCCAAGCCACTCCACCAGCGTGGCGGCATTGGCGGCGCTGTCGGGAGCGGGAGCCAGGCCGGCATCTTTGACGATCTCCGCGAGCGGATGCTGCGGCGCCAGCAGCACACAGATTTCTTCGTTCTCAAATCCTGCCTGGTTTAGAGCCTGAAGGGCCCGCTCGACGCACACCAACTCCGAATCGTAAACCGCATAAGCAGCTGTTTTTCCCGATGTCATCGCGCAGTCCTCCCGATCGAGAATGTGGAACTGTTCAATGCTCGTGAAACAATGCTCGTGAAACAATGCCCCTGAAACGCCGGACAGACTTACCCGAGTGACTAAGACTGAACTCTGGTGCTCAAGGTTTTAATACCGGGCCCTCTTCCCTTCTCGGTCCCAGTTTCCAATGACCTGAGGAGCCCAAGAGCCCCGCTCCAACCTCCCTCGCAACCCTTCGTGAACCCTTGGTGTCCTTCGTGGTTAATCGGACTGTTTGCAGCTCCAAAACCCAAAGCAACCACGAAGGACACGAAGGATGACGAAGGTTCACTAAGGAAAAGCTGCCAAGTCGGATCTGCTGCAGGTGATTTCATTGCATCTGGGATGCCAGACCCGGAAGCCCTGCCTACAAGCCCCACATGCCCCTAAGATGCGTCTTCTGCCAGGTTCCGCTGTGTACTATTTCCCTTCGGCGAAAAAAAATTGCTCTCCTCCAGTCTCCGCAATTACGGATGCGGGTGATTCCCTGCCCAATCGAAGCAAGATGCCCCGAGTAGCGCAACCCACCAACAGGCGCCCGATTCGCAGAGCGTATAATCGAACTCAACGCCGCTCCCTGGGGGTTTTTCTATCATGAGTTTCCCGCGGACCCTTGGCGAACTTCGCCAAAGCCCATTTTCCGAACAGCGTTTGCGGACGCGCCGCGTGAAGGACGAACTGCGCGAAAACCTGGTGGCCAGGCTGCGCGGAGGTTGCCCGATTTTCCCCGGCATCGTGGGCTATGACGACACCGTGGTACCGCAGATCGTGAACGCCATTCTGTCGCGGCACAACTTCATTTTGCTGGGACTGCGCGGCCAGGCTAAAAGCCGCATCCTGCGGGCGCTGGCGACGCTGCTCGATCCGGAAATGCCTTACATCGCGGGCTGCGAAATTCACGACAACCCCTACGCCCCCATCTGCCGCCGCTGCCGCGAACTGATGGCTGACGACGCCGACAACACTGCCATCGCATACCTCACGGCGGAAGAGCGCTACGTGGAAAAGCTGGCCACGCCAGACGTAACCATTGCTGACCTGATCGGCGACATCGACCCCATCAAAGCCGCCCGCGGCGGCCACGAACTGAGCAGCGAACTCACGGTGCACTACGGACTTCTGCCACGCGCCAATCGCGGCATCTTCGCCATCAACGAACTTCCTGATCTTGCCGGAAAAATTCAGGTCGGCCTGTTCAACATCATGCAGGAAGGCGATGTGCAGATTAAGGGCTATCCCATCCGCCTGCCGCTGGATGTGGCCCTCGTCTTCAGCGCCAATCCGGAGGACTACACCGCCCGCGGAAAAATCATCACCCCGCTCAAAGACCGCATCGGCTCGGAGATTCGCACTCACTATCCCGCGACCGTGGATGAAGGCGTGGCCATCACCGCTCAGGAAGCGTGGACGCAGCGCGACGGCCTGAAGCTGCACGTTCCGAAATATGTTCGTGAAGTTATCGAGCGCATCGCCTTCGCCGCCCGTGAGGACAAGAAAATTGACAAGCGCTCCGGCGTGAGCCAGCGGCTTCCGATTTCGTGCGTGGAGAACGTGGTCTCCAACGCCGAGCGCCGCGCCATTCTGCACAACGAAAAGGTAGTTGTGCCGCGCATCGGCGATGTGTACGGCGCGCTGCCCGCCATCACCGGCAAACTCGAACTGGAATACGAAGGCGAGATGAAGGGCGCCGACCACGTGGGGCGCGAGTTGATCCGTGCCGCCATCGCCAAGACGTACGACACCTACTTCAAAGGCGTGGACATGCAGCAGGTAGTGCAGTGGTTCGACCTGGGCGGCGAGATAAAAATGGAAGACACCGCCAGCGCCGCCGAAGCCCTGCAAGGCCTGCGCGGCATCCAGGGCCTGATGGAAAAACTGACGCGAGTAAACGTCGGGCCAAAGGACACTCCCGAGGCGCAGGTTTCCGCGGCGGAGTTCATCCTCGAAGGCCTCTATGCCCACAAAAGAATCGGCCGCAACGAAGAGCGCGTCTTCACCGCCGGCGAAAAACAACCCAAGCGCCAGGAGAGCGCGCTGGACCGGGAGGAGACAAACTACCGCCCGCGAAGGCCGTTTAATTGAAGCCATTAGCTCTTAGCCGTTAGCTCTTAGCTTGAACCCTTTTCCGCTTTGGTTTGCGATCCAACCTCCTGTGAACGCCGGTTTTAAGCTAGGAGCTAGGAGCTAAGAGCCAAAAGCTAATAGCCTTCTATGAAACGCATCCGCTACAGCAAATACGTCCCCGATCCCGCCGGCGAAATGAGCATGGAAGACCTGCTCGGGGCGCTTTCTGACTTCCTTTTGCAGAGCGGATTCCAGAACTACATGTTCTATGACCTGCCGTCGGGCGAGCAGACGATGGAAGATTTGCGCCGCGCCATCGAGCAGGCGCTGCTCGATGGCAACCTGCTCGACGAGCAAATGCGCGAGCGCCTGCAGCAGATGCAGACCGAAGGCAAGCTCGACGAGCTGATCGAAAAGCTCATCGGGCGCATGGAGCAGGAAGACTACATCAGTATCGACCAGCCTCACGATCCTTCGAAGCAATCCAGCGTGGGCGGCCAGGTGGGCGAAGCGCAGCAGCAGGCCAAGTTCGAAATCACCGACAAGAGCCTCGACTTCCTCGGCTTCAAAACGCTGCGCGATCTGCTGGGGTCTTTGGGCAAGTCGAGCTTCGGGCGCCACGATACCCGCGATCTCGCCACCGGTATCGAAGCCAGCGGAGCCTCCCGCCGCTACGAGTTCGGCGACACCCTGAATCTCGATATCACCGCAACTCTCTCCAGCGCTATCCAGCGCGAGGGCCTCAAGCTGCCGCTCAACATCGAGTACTCGGACTTGCAGGTGCACCAGTGCGAGTACCAGTCTTCATGCGCCACTGTGCTCATGCTCGATTGCTCGCACTCCATGATCCTCTATGGCGAAGACCGTTTCACCCCGGCGAAGAAAGTCGCCATGGCGCTCTCCCACCTCATCCGCACGCAATATCCTGGCGATTCTCTGTCGTTGATTCTTTTTCACGACTCGGCGGAAGAAGTGCCCCTGTCGCAACTGGCGCGAGTGAAAGTCGGCCCCTATTACACCAACACGCGCGAGGGCCTGCGCCTGGCGCAGCGCATCCTGCAACGCCAGCGCAAGGACATGAAGCAGATCGTCATGATCACCGACGGCAAGCCCTCCGCCCTCACGCTCGAAGACGGCCGCATTTACAAGAACGCTTTCGGGCTCGATCCGCTGGTAGTAAGTCAGACTCTGGAAGAAGTTTCCAAGTGCAAGCGCGCCGGAGTAATGATCAATACTTTCATGCTTGCTTCCGACTACGGCCTGGTGCAGTTTGTGCAGAAGGTCACGGAAATGTGCCGCGGCAAAGCTTACTTCACTACGCCGTATACTCTGGGGCAGTACCTGCTGATGGACTACATGTCCCGCAAGACCAAGACTATCCACTGATCTGTCCGGCAACTTTTCATCCCTTATCCGCATCTCGGAACCAAACGCCGCGGACCGGTGTCAACTATCAGAAGGGACAGGTATCAGCCCCTTTTGGTGTGCACGGTGGGCTGGACGGTTATGAATCCCCTCCGAACCTTTGCTGGCGCCATCGGCCAGGGGAGGCTAAAACCCCTGTCCGGCAAGGCCTTTGCCGGTTTCTCACCAGGTTACTGCCGTAATTTCCACAGATGGCACGGAAAAGCGGAAGTGGTACCATTATGGAAACAGGTTCAACCTAGGAAAATTCCGGCCCCTGCTGCGCCAGTGCTGCGTATCAGCCTGGAATGGCCGAGGCTCCCACGTGGAGGACCGACAATGAAGAGTCGTATTCTGGTAGCCCTGCTGTTGTGCACTGCTTTTGCCCTCCCGGTATTCGCGCAATCTTCTGATTCCAGCGCGCAGCCGGCCGCAACTTCTTCGGCTCAAACCGCAACCGGCAAAGAGCCTTTGCAGTACAAACCTCAGAACTTCTGGGACGGCGATCAGCCCAGCGGTTTCTGGCTCATCTTCCACGCCTTCGCCAGCAAGGGATACGTGCAGCGCAACGCCCAGATGATCCAGGACCGGATCAACGAACTTAACGGCCTCACCGATGCCAACGCCCAGAAGATCAAAGACGTTGACAACAACGCCCAGCACGGCATTCAGCTGGCGTCGGCCAAAGTGGACGAAGCCGATCAGCACACCCTCGACGCCTCCAACAAAGCGCAGATGGCCTCGCAGACCGCCAACACCGTCAACACCCGGGCCACGACCGTCGCGACCGTGGTCGGGAATCTCGATCAGTACAAGGCTGACAACCGCACCGTGATCCGTTTCCGTCCCGGACAGGGTGCATTGAGCAAGCAAGCCAAGGAAGCCCTCGACCAGGCCGCGGCCCAGTTGAAAGACCAGCACGGGTACGTCATCGAAGTGCAGGCCTTCTCTTCCGGCAGCGGTCAGGCCGGCATCGCCGCTTCGCGCAGGATGGCTGACTCGGTGGAGCGCTATCTGGTGCTCAACCACGACATTCCTTCCTATCGCATTTATGTTCTGGCCCTGGGCAATGCGCCGGTGGCTGGGGAGGAAACAGCTAAGGGAACCAGCAAGAACCGCGTCGAAGTCAGCGTGCTGCGCAACGGCCTCGATCAAATGGCTTCCAGCACGGCAAAGTAGAAACCGGCCGGATGACGACAAAACCTGCACCCTGAGCCGGTAAGCTCAGGCCGGCGAGGCGGGCGCCCCGCAAAGGCGCCCGCCTCCCACGTGGGGCAAACTCTCTCCTTGAAAACCAGATCCGTTGATTGAGACTTAAGGATCTGGAACCGCCGTCTCGGCAGCGCGCTGGCGAGGTTTCTTAGTTCCTTATCCCCGCCACGCTCAGCTTGATGCGGTAGATGCTGGTGCTGGCGGTGATGTAGAGCGTCTTGCCGTCGGCGTCGCCCCAGGCCACATTGGCCACCCGCTCAGGAACGGTGATGGTGCCGATGTGTTTCCCTTCCGGCGAGATGATCCACACTCCGCCTGGTCCCGAGCCATAAATATTTCCCAGCTTGTCCACGCGAATGCCGTCCGGGCCGCCCACGCCTTTTTCTTCCGAGGCATCGAGGAAAATCTCTCCGTCGCCCACCGATCCGTCGGGCAGCACCTTGTAGCGCATCCAGCAGTTCCTGCCTGATTCCGCGATGTACAGATATTTTTCGTCCGGTGAAAAAGCAATCCCATTCGGCCTGCCCAGATCTTTAATGATGAGTTTCAGCTTGTCGTGCTCAGGCGGCGTCCCCGGCTTGTGCTGCCGCGCTCCTATGATCCGGTACACGCCGTTGACCTTCAAGTCTTTCTCAGGATCGGTATCGCTCTGCGTAGCCAGTCCGTAAGGCGGATCGGTGAAGTACAGCGAGCCATCCGACTTGTACACCAGATCATTCGGGCTGTTGAGCCGCTGCCCCTGGTAGGTATCGGCCAGCACCGTGATCTTTGCCTTCGGGCTGAGCGACTCCAGCCGCCACACGTTGCGCCGAGCGTGCCCTGCCACCGAGACTCTGCCTTCCGGATCGAGCGTCATGCCGTTCGAGCCAGGCTCCGGCCCCTGGAACGGCTCCTTGCCGGTGTATCCGCTGGGATGAATGAAAACGCTCGCGCCCTTTCCCGGCACCCACTGATCGATATTGTTGGCGGGAATCTCGGCGAACAGCAGCGTTCCGGCGTGAGTCCAGACCGGCCCTTCCGTCCACTTGTCGAAGCCGGAGGCGACTTTCTCCAGCTTGGCATTCGCCGGAACCAGCTTGTCCACGGCTGGATCGAGCCGCTGAATTTCCTGGGAAAAGAGCGGGAGAGCAAGAAGACTCAACGTCAACACCATGAGGGAACACACTGTGCCTATCTTCATGCCGGGGATTGTACCTCAAACTGAGCGGAGAACAGGACCTGGGGGCAGGTGGCGAAACCAGGCAGCCCGAATCTTATCCTCGGATCGCCCAAGACTAAATCCCAACCTCTTGCCCATATCCCATGTACTAACTATTTCCCCAAGTCACGGCCTTCCACTATTGCCTGCCCCGCCGCACCGCCCCTTAAGAATAGTGCCCGTCCCCCTGCGGGCGCAGACTCCCTATGGAATGCAGCACTCCAGCTTTAAGTTTGGGTTCGAGCAGCTGGGGACGCGCTCGGCTCACCCACTCGGCAAACCGCCCTAATGCGTCTGAGCGCGGCCAGACCTTATTGCTGGTCGCCATTTCTCTGGCCGTGGTGGTCGGAATGGCCGCGCTGGCGATTGACGTAACGAATCTGTACCTTGCTCGCAGCCAGGCGGAAAAGGCAGCCGATGCCGCTGCCCTGGCCGGCGCCAAGGCTTTCGTCCGGTCAAGCTTCACCTCCGGAGGCCTGGGCTCGCCGCTATCTGAGGCCGCACAAAGCCAGGTCTGCAACGGGGGTTCCGGCCTGGCGGACCGGCAAGCCGTGGCCGAAGCCAATCAGAACAAGATCGCCGGGGTCCAACCCGGCAGCGTAGCTACGTCGTGCAATCTGGCCACGCCCGGAAATCCCCGCATCGCCGTGACCGTAACCCGCGACAACTTACCGACTTTTTTCGGCCGTATTTTCCACCGCGAGGGAGAGCTTGTCCGTGCCACCTCCCGGGCCGAAGCCTACAACCCAGCCGGCCAGCCACTGCCAATCAGTGTGGGATCGGTGAAGCCCTGGCTGGTCTCCAACTGCGATGCCACCAACGCTGCTCCAGCCAATCCCAATTGCCCGGGCAGCGCCTACTTCCTCGATCCCTCCAGAAACTACGCCGTGGCCAATTCCGGCAACTTCATCGGCCAACGCATCACCCTGCAGCAAATCCTGCCGGGAGTAGTTCCACTGAACCTGCTCAACAGCTACTACATGCTCAACATGCCGATCAGCAGCGCGTCGGCATTCTGCCCCGCGGAATCGGCGCCCTCGTGCGGTCCTATCGACGCCGGCTCGCCTGGCTACTTCGAAAGCGTAGCCTGCGCCAACTCGGTGCAGTTGACCTGCGGCCCCAGCGATGCCCAGGGCGTTTCTGTTTCCCTGCTGGGCGGCATTCTTTCTCCGCCTAATGCCGACCGGGCCGTACAGTGCCTGATTCACGCCGATGATTACGGAAGCAATCAAGGCCAGGACTCCTTCGAGTTCACCGGCATCGGCGATCCCATGACCATCGACGGAGGCTACAACAACCCCAACCCGCAGCTTCGCAGCATCGATAACATCAGCCGCAGCGACTCCGTGGTCACGGTTCCCATCTGGGATGGCAACGGCGCCTGCAACCCGGGCGTTCTTTGTCCTCCATTCAAGATTGTCGGCTTCATGCAACTCGGGATTCTCCGTGTCCGGCGGCCGGCGCTCGGCATTCTCGGCAGCGGCCGCATCGACGCCCGCATCCTCAACGTCGCAGGATGCGGCTCCGCCAGCGGCACGGCAATCTCCGGCGGAGGCGGCTCGCCCATCCCCGTGCGCCTGGTTCAGTAAGGCTGGTTCAGTAAGGTTGGTTCCAGTAATTATTTTCAGTAGTTATTTTCAGTAGTGATTTGCGGACAGAAGAAGGCCTCAACCCGATATGACGAGACCGATGTTCAGTCAGGCGCCCGGCGGAATGCCGGCCGCACTCGACGCCACCGAAGGCTCGCAGCTCGTCGAACTCGCAGTCTGCCTGCCGCTGTTGGTGGTTTTTGCCGTGGGCATCATCGATTTCGGCGGCGCCTTCAATCTCAAGCACAAACTGGACATTGCCGCACAACAGGCCGCCCGCTTTGCCTCAAATCAGCCTTCCGCCGACATCACCAATTTCAATCCGCGCTCCACTGAGGCCATTCACGACTTCATCCTGAGTTCCCTGCTCTCCGCCAATATCAACACCTGTGGCCTCGCCGCTTCCGCGCCCACCAAGCAGAACCTGAAATGGACTTACATCGCCGCCAGCAATTGTCCGGGCACGCTCACATTGACGATCGACCGCGGGTACACATTCCAATCCAGCGGGCGAAATCGGCTGACCATGGAAGCAACTCACGTCACCATCAGTTATCCCTATCAATGGCGCTTCGGACGCGTGATCCAGCTGGTCGCCCCCGGAGCCACCTACGGCGGAACATCCCTGATCTCAGCGGAAGCGATTGCCGAAAATCTCAACTAGGACAGCCAATGGCCGAGAAGAACACAACCACGGAGACCGGCAGCCAGATTCTCGAACTCGCCCTGGTGCTGCCGATTCTCTTCCTGGTGATTTTCGCAATCTTCTGGTTTGGCCTGGCTTATTACATCACCTCGACCGGAGAACGTGCCGCCAAGCAGGCCATCCAGATCGCCGACCGCCCGACCTGCGCCACCTGTGGCAACACTTTCAACACCGATACCCAGGTGACGGACAGCATCAAGTCCGTGCTGCAGGTGGGCCACTTGAACCCCGCGAATCTGACCTCGGTTTCTCCGCCCTTTGCCTGTGCCGCCGACCCCGCGCCCAGTTGCCGGACTCTGCAGGGAGTGGAAATTTGCAGCGATGTACCGCTAACCTGCGGCAGCGCTGCTTGCCAGCAACCCCCAGCCGCTTGCGGCCGCGATACCGCTTTTGGAACCAGGATCAGCTTCGCCTATCGCCTCGATTTCCCCCTCGCCGTGGGTGGAGAGAGGTCCTTAACAATTCCGCTCAGCGCCCAGGGCATACCCCAGCGCTGAAGCGAGGCGCGAGAGGAGGAGAATTTTGCTGCAAAATGATGCCAACAGGAACTTTCACACCGTGGTCACGGTTTACCTGCCGGGAGAGCCGCCAACGTCACAGAAGTACGAAAACATAAAAGAGTGCACGCTGTGTGACGGACGCATCCAGTTCATCACCGCGGACGGCCGAAGCATTGCCAGCAACCTGCCCTTCCTCCTGGAACGGGCGCCTGCGTGGTAAGACCGCGTCGCCTGACCGGTGCCGGCAGGAAAACTGCCTACGGCTCGTACACCGCGCTGCCAAATCCCGCACGACGGCAGGCTTCCTGCATATCGCTCAGCGCCTTCTTCTGTTCGTCCAGCCGCTTCTGCAAACGCTCGGATTCCTGTTGTTTGCGCAACTGCGCCTGGTTGTACTGCACGCCGTTGGTATAGCGGTTGGCTTCCACGTAGTGGACGGACGCGTTCAACTTGTCCACATCGCTCTGCATGGCGGCAACTTTGGCTTTCTGTGCCTGGATCTGTGACTTCCACTCCTCCGCCGTTTTCTTTCCAGCGGAGGAGGAAGACGCGGCAGCGCGCTTGCTGTCCTCAGTGGTGGTGACGCTGGCGGAATCGGCATCGTCCGCGCTGTGCGCCGGAAGGTCCTCGTTGGTAATGACCTTGTGCGGAGCCGTGGCCTTCGTCTGCTGCTGTTTCTGCCGCTGCTGCCGCGCCACGTCTCCCAAAGACTGCCCGTAACTCACCGACGCAAAGAGCATGAGCACGGCAAGAACTGCGGATAGCTTCACGTGATTCATAAACACCCCAAGCGCCCTCCAAAACAGAGAGCGAGCCTTAGACATTGATGCTAATCCCGAGAGATTGAAGAAGGGACGTTACGGGAGTGCACTGCCAAAAACCGGGATTGGGCCTCTCGGATTTCCTTCGTGGCCCCTGGTGTCCTTGGTGGTTCTGCCTTACGCCGCGTCCTTCTCCACGCGACTGGAAGCACCGCCGCCAACGCTACTTCAACGCTCCACGCAACTCCCGCCGCAGAATCTTGCCCGAAGCCGTCTTGGGCACGGCATCCACAAACCGCACTTCGCGCGGCTGCTTGTAGCTGGTGAGCCTCTCGGCGACGAACGCCGACAACTCCTCCCCCATCTTCCCGCAGGCCACAAACCCGTCGCGCAGGGCCACGAACGCCACCGGAATCTCCCCCGCGACCGAATCCTGCCGCCCCAC
>Ga0335077_10008738_pt1 | contig 12556 bp, 8 predicted proteins | sample Lox_Sample_31_FD_207151 | JGI IMG/M metagenome (GOLD analysis project Ga0335077, IMG submission 207151) | Soil microbial communities from Loxahatchee National Wildlife Refuge, Florida, United States - Lox_Sample_3.1 | ecosystem: Environmental > Terrestrial > Soil > Wetlands | place: USA: Florida...
CTTTTGAGTTAGCTTACTTCGCAGGCGTCGGTGGAAGCGGCATGGCTTTGTTGACTCCGGATCTGTGGGCGCCCTTCCCTTCCTATCCAACCGTCTACTTTTTCCTGGCGCATGGGGTGGTCATCGCGGCCATTCTGATGCTGGTCTGGAGCAAGATCGCCGTGCCGAAGCCCGGCTGTCTGCGACGGACTTTTCTTCTTCTCAACGTGTACGCTGTTCTGATCGGAATCTTCAACGCCATCTTCGGAACCAACTATATGTATCTGTGCCGGAAACCGTCCGGCGCGTCGCTGCTCGATTATCTCGGTCCTTGGCCGCTGTATATCGCAGGTGGGGAGGTGGTCGCGTTGGCGATTTTCTGGCTGCTTTGGCTTCCTTTCCGAAGCGGCGGCCACCCCGCAGCCGATAGTTAGCATCCCGACGCATGCTACAATTTTCCTAACTTCCACTCACGGGAAAGTCCGATCCTGCGATGACGGAAACATTTTTCATCTCCGAGAGCCAGCGCACAGGCAAACCGTCCAAAAGGCGCGTCCTGTTCGTGGACGATGATCAAGAAGTCCTTGACGGGCTGAAGAATACACTTCTGGGGATGCGCGCCGGATGGGAGATGACCTTCACCACCAGCGCCAAGGACGCACTCCATAAACTAGATGAGCGTGAGTTCGACGTCATTGTGACCGACCTCCACATGCCGGACATGAATGGTTTCGATCTGTTGACGGAGGTCCTGCGCCGCCATCCCGAGACCGTGCGCATAGTGCTGTCCGCTACGGTGAAACAAGATCTGGGGATTCGTTCGTCGAACGCGGCCCACCAGTATCTGGCGAAGCCGTGCGACGCCGCCACCCTACGAACCGCCCTGAACACCGCCTCGCGAATCCGCGAATTGCTGCTGTCTCCGAAGCTGCGGAGCGTGATTTCGCGCATCACTTCCTTGCCCAGCCTGCCGTCGGTGCACACCAAGCTCATCGAGTCCCTCGCCGATCCGGAAATCTCGAGCCGTGACCTGGGCGAAATCATCGCCCAGGATGTGGGCATGACCGCCAAGGTCCTTCAAATCGCGAACTCGGCGTATTTTGGCTTATATCGCTACATCGCAAGCCCAGCCGAAGCCGCCGTCTATTTGGGCGTGGACACCATCCGCGCGTTGACCATGTCCGCGGGCGTGTTTTCCTCGTTCCAACACACCGGACTCCCGTCCGCATTCATCGGACAGTTGCAGCGCCACAGCATGACCACGGGGATGGTGGCCCAAGCCATTGCCATCGCCGAAGGACTTCCCAAGAAGATGTCCGACAGCAGCCTGGTAGGCGGTCTGTTGCATGATGTCGGCAAACTGATTCTGGCGGCAAGCTGGCCGAAAGAGTATGCGGATGTCCTCGCCGCCGCCGGCAAAGAGGGCGTGTGTTCCTTCGACATGGAACACGAAGTGTTCGGCGCCACGCACGCCGATATTGGAGCCTATTTGCTTTGGCTCTGGGGGTTGCCGGACGCGATCTGTAGTGCGGTCGCGTTTCACCACAAGCCGGCCGAGTGCTCGGACAAAGCCTTTACCGTCGCCGGCGCAATTCACGTCGCCGATGCCCTGGAACGGGAGCGAGCCTTCTCACCCGATTCGGGCCGCCGGACGCAGATGGACATAAATTACCTGACGGCTCTCGGGCTGGCGGACCGTGTGCCCGAATGGCGTCGGATTTGCAACCGCTACGCGGAACGAGCCGAAGCGCAATAGCTGTCTGACAATCGACTTGGCGGATTCCGCGCCGCGACCGAAGGGAAGGGGTTTTCACCCCCGCCTCCCGCTTTTCGTATCATAAGTACCGGGGTTACCACCAATGAGCACAAGCAGGCGTCATTTTCTACAATCGGCGGCCATGGCGGGCCTGGCCGCGCAGAGGATCGCAGCCAACGATCGCATCCGCATCGCGCTGATCGGCGCAGGCGGCATGGGCTCCGGCGATACCAGTTACCAGTTGTCCTACCCGGGTGTGGAACTCGCCGCCGTCTGCGACATCTACGACGGCCGCCTCGTCCGCGCCAAGGAGGTTTGGAGCAAAGACGTTTTCACCACCCGCGATTACCGCGAAGTCCTGGCGCGCAAGGATGTCGACTCCGTGATCGTGGCTACGCCCGACCACTGGCATTCGCGCATCACCATCGACGCGCTCAATGCAGGGAAGGACGTCTATTGCGAGAAGCCCATGGTGCACTATCCCGACGAGGGCAAAGACGTGATCGCCGCGCAGCAGCGCAGTGGGCGGATTCTGCAAGTAGGAAGCCAGTACGTCAGTTCGCTTGTGTATCAGAAAGCGCGGGAGCTATTGCAGGCGGGCGCCATCGGCCAGCTCAACATGGTCGAGGCTTGGCTCGACCGCAACACCGCGATCGGCGCATGGGAATATTCCATTCCGCCCGATGCCTCGCCTTCCAACATAGACTGGGACCGCTTCCTGGGCAACGCGCCCAAAGTGCCTTTCGAACCGGTGCGCCTGTTCCGGTGGCGCAACTACCGGGATTACGGCACGGGCGTCGCGGGCGACCTGTTCGTACACCTGCTCAGCGGCCTGCATTACGCGACGCGTTCGCTTGGTCCGACGCGAGTGATGGCCACCGGCGGCCTGCGTTACTGGAAAGACGGGCGCGATGTGCCCGACGTCATGCTCGCTATGCTCGACTATCCCAAGACGGACACTCACCCGGACTTCACCCTCGCGCTCCGCGTGAATTTCAAGAGCGGAGTGGCCGAAGAGCAGTTCGGCTTCCGCTTCGTGGGAAGCGACGGTGTAATGCACACCAGCCCCGCCGGCGTGACCCTGAGCACCGTGCCGCCCGAAGCCGAGCCCGGCTACACCATCGGAACTTTCCCCAAAGCGGTGCAGGAGGAATTCCTGGCCGAGTACCGTAAAAAATATCCCAAGACGCGCAGTACGGCCGACTCCATGCGCCCGGAGAAGGAAGACAAGTACGTGCCGCCGGAGGAACACGACGCCCATCGCGAGCACCACGGCGCGTACCTGGAGTCGGTGCGCACCCGGAAGCCGTCGATCGAAGATGGCGTCTTCGGTTTGCGCGCAGCCGGCCCCGCGCTGCTCAGCAACGTGGCGTACTTCGACAAGCGCATCTGCCACTGGGACCCGCAAAGCATGACCGCGTCGTAGCGGCCTCTACCGCCGTCGCGGCGGAGGGTACGCAATCATCGACAGGAACAGCGAAAAGACCACTGCGCTCGCCAACCCAAACGGAACCCACATAAATCCTCCTCGCTTATAGAACAATCTGAAATTGCTGCTTAATCTCTAAACGCGGCAACACATCAGGAATCGGCTCAAAAAAGCGTTTTATGGCTGAGCCTCCCGCCGGCGCGGGATAATACCAGGACAGGCGCGTGTATGACACTCAAGAGGGCACTGTGGGTTTGCACGTTTAGCCTCGCCTTCTTCGGTGCTTTGTACGCCCTCCAGAAGCCCTTTCGGCAGTATCCCGGCGTGGAATACCGCCGGTTTGAATTGCCTCCCGGCTGGGACGAAAAGACTGAATGGGTGTTCGCACGCCTGATGTTTCCCCCTGGGCCGAACGACGGGTATCGCGGCCGATATGACGGCGACTGGCGCGAAGGGCTGTCACTGTGGACGCAGGATTATCCGCGCGCGGACCGCCATTTTTCGCAGGCCGTGCGCCGCCTCACCCGTGTCCACACGCGCTCGGTGGAGCAGCCCGTGAGCCTGGAAGACGGAGATGACGTGTTCCACTGGCCCTGGCTCTACGCAGTCCAGGTCGGTGAATGGGGCTTGACCGATGCCCAGGCCAAAGTGCTCCGCGAATACCTGCTCCGCGGCGGTTTCTTCATGGCCGACGATTTCCACGGCACCGAGGAGTGGGAGGTGTTCGCCAATAGCATGGCAAAAGTGTTTCCTGACCGCCCCATCGTCGATATCCCCAACGACGATCCGATTTTCCACACCGTCTACGATCTCGACAACCGCTATCAGATTCCGGGCGCGGAGCACCTGGACCGCGGGTACAAAAAGGACGGCAAGGGAGCGCACTGGCGCGGCATCTACGACGACAAGGGCCGGATCATGATCGCGATTTCTTATAACTCAGATGTCGGCGACTCCTGGGAGTGGGCCGACGAGCCGGCATATCCCGTCAGGTTCTCGGACCTGGGCATTCGCATCGGCGTGAACTACGTGGTTTACGCCATGACGCATTGATCAACGCTTCAACTCCACAGCAATCACTTCGAACGGCAACGGCCCCTCGTTCTTCTCCTGGTGCCGGGCCGGACCGCCCAGGCGGATGTCCCCGGCTTTGCCGTTCAATTCGACGGTGTTGCCGTCGGGCGTGGTGACCTTCAGGTGCTGGTCCGTCAGGAACACCGTCACGCGATTGAGAATGTGCTCGTGCAGCGCGCCGGCCTCGTGAGGCCCGTATCGCGCACGCAGAACACGCACCTGCGGATTTTCGAATTCGACGTTGTAATGATGGGGATCCACCCGCACCGGGTCGAGCGGGCTCGATGGCAGCGTGCCCGGCCCGTTCTTCAGTTCCAGCTCTACAATGCGGTAGGTTGTGCTGCCGGTGTTTTCACTGGTGTGCAAGCCTCCCGCCGGACTCCACCGCACGTCGCCTGCTTTCCAGCGAAGCTCCTCGACTGTGCCGCCGGAATGCGTCAAGGTCATGTGGCCATCATCAAGGTAGATGAGCACCCGATTCATCGAATGCTGGTGCGACGCGCTCCTTTGGCCCGGCGAAACGGTGGTTTCAATGACTGCTGTTCGCGCTTAAAACGCGCAGGGGAAGAGCACCTCGAAGGTCGTGCCGGCACCGGGCGTGCTCACGACCTCGATCACTCCTCCTAATGAACGGACGATCCCGTGAACCGCTGATAGCCCCAGGCCTCGACCCAACGACTTTGTGGTGAAAAACTGATCGAAGATCTTGGCACGAATCTCCGGAGTCATCCCGCAGCCGGTGTCTGATACGGTAAGGCGGACATACTCGCCCTGTGGATTGGCCAAATCGTTGGCGCCGGATCTCGGTTCGGCATGAACTCTCTCTGTACTCACCGTGATGATCCCTTGCTTGCCGCACAGAGCTTCAGAAGCGTTTGTAACAAGGTTCATAACGACCTGTCGCATGTGCGCGACATTGCCCCGAATAGCCGGAAGATCTTTGGCCAAGCTAGTGCGCACCACAGCTCGCTTGGAGATTGAAACGGTCAAGAGTCGAAGCGTTTGCTTGACGAGAAAAGAAAGATCTACCGGCTCGGTCGAGTTAGAATCGATGCCGGCGCCCGCAGAAGCCATTAACATGTTGACGATCTCTGTGGCGTACGTCACGACCGCCACCATTCTTTCTACGTTCTCGCGGCCAGGCGTTTCCGGAGGTATCTCTGATAGCGCAAGGTCGGCTTCAGCGAAAATAGTGCCGAGCAGGTTGCCGAAATCGTGCGCGACGCCGGCGGCCATCACGCCCAGGCTCTCTAGCTTCTGCGCCGCGACCATCTTGTCATGGCTCTGCTTGAGGTCAGTGATGTCGATGGCAGACCCGATGTAGCCCTGGAAAGCACCATTCGATGAAAAGCGTGGAGCTCCGTTATCGACCACCCATCGGTACTCCCCATCCCTTCGGCGTAAACGGTACTCCATTTGGTACGTCTTGCGGAGCTCGAATGAAGAAGAATAGGTTGCATGGCAATGCTCCAAGTCATCGCGATGCACACCGGCCGCCCAACCGTCGCCCAGTTCTTCGTCAAGGCTTCGACCGGTAAATTCCAGCCATCCTTTATTGAAGAAGGTACAAAGCTTGTCAGTGCCGGAAACCCATATCATCACCGGCGCGGTATCGGCCATGTTGCGGAAGCGCTCTTCACTTTCGCGCAAATCGGCCGTCCGTTCCGCAACTTGCTGTTCCAGGTGAGCACGCAGCTTACCCAACTCCAGATGCGTACACACACGAGCCAGTAGTTCCTCACGCTGAAATGGCTTCGTGACAAAGTCAACGGCGCCTAGCCGAAACCCTTCCACCTTCTCCGACAACTCCATGCTCGCACTGAGAAAAATGACGGGAATGCCGCGTGTTGCTTCACGCTCCTTGAGTCGCCGGCAGACTTCAAACCCGTCCATGCCCGGCATACGGATATCCAGCAGGATCAATTCCGGCGCCTGAGCCGCAACCGCCACTAGCGCCAATTCGCCACTGTCGGCGGGGCGCACCTGATAACCTTCTGCTTCCAGAAGGCTCGTCAGTAGCCTCAACGACTCAGGTTCGTCGTCAGCGACAAGGATGGTGCCTTTGCCGCCGGTCATACACTCTCTCTGGCCGACGTTGCTTTGGAGCCTTCGATGGTCTTGAGGATCGCCGTATATGCGAATCGCTCCGCACAACCTGCCAGCGCGGACCCAAGGGTGGCATCTCGTCCCGACACGCGGCCGATGACCTCTGCAATCCGCTCCCGATTCAGCGAGATTAGGGCATCCCTAAGTTCCGCACGCAACTCCTCGGGAAGCGCCGCTAGATCTGCCGGGCACAGCGCCAAGGCCGGCTCCCCGAACGACGGTTCTCGATACCGATACCGTACGCCCAGGTGACGCGCCATGCAGTCGAAAATCTCGCTCGGCCGGAAAGGCTTCTGGAGGAAATCGTCCATGCCTGCCGCAAGTACATCGCTCCGATCGACGGCGAATACGGACGCGGTGACGGCCGCGATCTTCACCTCCCGCCCGCCGTCGAGGGCGCGAATACGCCTCGCCGCCTCTACGCCGTCCATAACCGGCATGCGCAGATCCATCCAGATAAAGTGCGGCCGGAAGGCTCGAAAGATCTCGACTCCTTCCGCACCGTCCGCGGCCACACGCACTCGGAATCCGGCATTCTCTAGCAGGCGTTCGAGCAGCATCCAGTTTTCCCTCTCATCGTCGACGATGAGGATGCGGCATTCGGGTTGGCCCGACTCCAGGCCAATGATTCGTGGCCGATAGGGCATTGGTGCCGGAACCTCGAATTCCCGTGCCAGTTCCACCGGTACCTCCACCTGGAAAAGCGATCCTTCTCCCCGCGTACTCTCAACCTGAATCTTCCCACCCATCAGCTCGACAAGTTGGCGCGTGATGGCCAGGCCCAGCCCCGTGCCGGTCTGCCGGCCCGTTTTGCCCACCTGCACGAAGGCGTCAAAAATCCGCGTCTGATCCTCGGCAGAAATACCGATCCCGCTGTCCTCAATCTCGAACCTCAGCACCAGGTGTTCGGCATCATCAGCCGGCCTGGTATTAAAGCGCAGGATCACGAATCCTGCCTCGGTGTATTTAATAGCGTTGCCAAGCAGGTTGATCAACACTTGGCGCAGCCGGGCGGCATCGGCCCGGACATACCGGGAGAACTCTGAAGCGTCGACCTGCAGCGCCAACTTCAGATGCTTCTCTTCGGCGCGCACGCGCATCATCTCCGTAACGTCGTACACGAGACGTCCCAGGTCACAGGGCGCGATTGCCAGGACCGTGCCCCCCGCCTCGATCTTAGCCACGTCCAGCACGTCATTGATAAGGGCAAGGAGGTGGGTGCCGCTGCGGCTGATGATGTCAAGATGATTCCGCTGCTCCTCGGCAACGCACCGTTCGCGTAGCAGATTGGAGAAGCCCAGGATGGCGTTCAGCGGAGTGCGCAACTCGTGGCTCATGTTGGCCAAGAAGATACTCTTGGCTCGGTTTGCAGTCATGGCCTGATCACGGGCTTCCACCAACTCCGTAGTACGCTGCTGCACCAGTTGTTCTAGATGCTCCTTGTATTCCTGCAATTCCTGTTCGGTCTGCCGCGACTGCGCCAACGATTCTCGCAAAGCCCGCAAAACTTGTGCAACCGGCACAGCGCCGATCAATATGACTTGGAGCAACCTGGACCATATCGCCAATGGCGTGAGCGGAATGATGCGCGCCAGGTTTATGCCTACGAGCTCAAGGAGCGCAAAGACAAGCGCACTGCAGAGGCAAAGGCTTGCAGTCCATAACGCCGCTTCATACCCAAGAAGCCACGTCGCTAGAATTGGTAGCGTTACGTAGTGCACTTGGCCGGGGCTGCGAATGCCACCGTTGAGCGCAATGACGATCGTGGCGACCGCCCATGCGCAAATCAAGTAGACCAAGGAGGCTCGCCGGAGAGAACCCAGGCGAAGCAGAACCAAAGCGGCGACCGGACCGACTTCATTCAGCACAGCGACCAGCAGCCTGACCGCTACATTTGGATAAAGTGGCAGTAGTATTATGCTCCAAAGCCCATACCAAATGGCGAGAACGAGAAGGAGAGCATGCAGCATCCGAGCAGTGGGATCCACCGCCAGAGGGCCCCGCAGGCGCAAAGCGTGTGTCACATTTCGGACGTGCTTGCGGACTGAAGATCTTTCGATCACCGGCCGACCCCACTATCGACGGTATAAACAATAATGCCACACTTGCTCATGTAAGACGCCAATTGTGGGAACCAGCGACAGAAAATGAATCCATGAAAGAAATCCGTAATCGGAAGATTTATCTAAGGTTGTGTGGAGACGCGCGGCGATGAGGCCCATATTTGTCGCACTTGTTGTTATTGGTCACACTCTCGCGCAAACCACAGGGGCCTTCGCAACATTGGACGGCACCGTTCGAGACGAATACGGCGCGTTGGTAGGTGGTGCCAAAGTCACGTTGACCGAGAGATCCAAGGGATTAATTCGGGAGTCTGAGTCCGACAGGAGCGGATCGTTCGTGTTTCCAGCCGTAATCGCGGGCGTCTATTCCGTACGTGTGGACAAGCAGGGTTTCAGCGTTGTTCAGATGCGCGACGTGACAATCGCGGTCGGGGAACAAGCATCCATCGTCATTACCTTACATCTAGGGGAGATCCGCACGGCCATCACTGTAATGCCGCCTACAACAGTCGAACTCGACGCGGAGTCTAACACGGTCGGTTCGATAGTGGACTCCGGCCGGGTGCAGGACCTGCCCCTAAACGGTCGGAATTTCCTACAGTTGGCCCTGCTCACGGCTGCCGCCGTTGACATTAGCCCTGCTAGCAATCTATTTACCAGCAACGTCGGCCCTCCTGCCCGCACGATCGTTCTACCCGGAACGCTTCCTTCTTCAGTGGGCTATTCCCTCAATGGAATGAACATCAGAGGTTCGAGGGATGGTGAATTGGCGCTCAGTCCGTCGGTAGCGGCGGTTGATCAATTCAAGGTCCAGGAGAATTTCCTGATGCCAGATCAGGGTATAAATCCCGCATTAGTGAACATCGTCACTAAGAGTGGGAGCAACCTGTTCCATGGAGAAGCCTTCGAGTTTCTGCGTAACAGCACTTTAGATGCCAGGAGCTTCTTCGCAGCCGGACCGGAGGACTTAAAGCGGAACCAATTCGGTGCGGCATTGGGTGGGCCGCTCTGGAAAGACCGTGTTTGGTTTCATGGATTCTACGAAGGACTCCGGGAACTCACGGCATTCGCCGCCGCTGGATACAGCCCAACTGAGGAAATGTTCATGGGGAATTTTGCGGGGACGAGCCACATAATCTACAACCCGGCCACCGATGACCCTTCTTCTGGAACTCGTCAGCCATTTCCGAATAATGTTATTCCCCTGAGCCAGATCAACCCGGTGGCGAAGAGTCTCCTCAAATACTACCTGCCGGGTTCAAGCCTCTTGAGCATGCCGAGCAACGTCCAGAGAAACCCAAGAAATACGTTCAACGACGATCAGGGAGGACTGCGATTAGACGCCGCATTGAGCGGGCGACATCAACTGTTCACCCAGCTCTTCCGGCAGAATTCTCCATCGGACCAGCCCGGATTGTACCCGCTTAGCGGGCGCTTGTACCAGAACGAGTCGGAACTGGCAATGTTGCAGGACGTATGGACAGTGAGCCCTCACGCGGTTAATACTCTGCGCATCGGTTTTCTGCGCAGCATCGCGATCGGGGGTAATGAGGCCCAAAACCTTGGCCCGATTCTCTCTTCTATCGGGATAACGAATACTTTCGAACAGGACGGAATCACGTCCATTAACCTGCAGGGGTATTCTTCGTTCGGTAGCTCCAGCGGTGAGGTTGGCAACCGCGACAACACTTGGCAACTCGACGAGGAGTTTACGTACATAAGGGACAGACACAACTTCGCGTTTGGTGCCGAGGCGCATTATCGCCGCGGGCGGCACCTGAACGGAAACTCAGTGGCCCTTGGAAGCCTATCGTTCCAACCTACTTTCACGGCACAGTTGGCACTGAACTCACAAGGGCAATTAGTACCACTGGCGAACACGGGCGACTCCTTCGCCGATTTCCTCCTCGGCTTTCCAGTCAGCGGCGCCCTGCTCGGTCTGCCCGTCGTACAGTTCCGAGCCACGCAGTTCGTTCCATTCTTCCAGGACTCTTGGAAGCTTACCAATAACATGACTCTAAATTACGGACTTTCGTGGTATCTGGAAACGCCTCCCGATCCTCAGGGCTGGGCACGGAACGCTGTCCACGGCTTCGATAACCGCACCGGTCTCCTCATCTACGCAGGCCTTGGGCAGATGAGTTCCAAGGCCGTAGCTACAGACATGAACAATTTCGCCCCCCGGCTCGGCTTCGCCTGGAAGCCCGATTTTCTTAAGGCCACAGTCGTCCGAGCCGGGGCCGGAATTTACTACTCCGAGTTCCCTTGGGTCCTAGCGCCGTACCCATTAGAGGGTGGCTCGCCTATTGGCGCCGGGCGCAGCTTCACGAATCCCTTGGGCAATCCGATGCCGGCTTATGTGTTGGGCGTGAACGTTTTCCCCCCGGCACCAACAGGCGGCCTAACGGATAGCTATGCGGCGAACTTGCCTCCGGGCACGGTCGCTGCGGCTCTCAATCCCTCCTTTCGATCCGCCTATGTGAGCCAGTGGAACTTCTCACTCCAACACAGTGTCAGCCGGAGCGACGTAGTTGAGCTAGACTACTTGGGATCGAGTGGACATAAGCTTGCGAATGTCTTGGATCTTTCGCAATGCCAGCCCACTTCGAGCCTGTTCTGCTCGCCCGCTAACAAACCCTGGCCGCGCTATGGCTTGCTGCTCTTTGGCGATAGTAGCGGTAACTCGTCGTTTGAAGCCCTCACCGCCAGGTATGAACATCGCGTGGGTTCGGGGTTCAACCTACGTTTTGAATACGCGTTCGCTAAGGCCCTAACTGACACCTACCAGTCCAGTCTCTCCATTTACAATCAGATATCGGATTGCCGCCGCTGTTCGAAGGGTCCGGCAACGTTCGATGTGCCCCACCGAGCTGTCGGCAGCACGGTTTGGGAGATGCCCTTTGGCAACGGGCACCGCTTTGGCGCGAACATGCCAGGATGGGTAGATTTGGCTACCGGAGGCTGGACGCTAACCGCTATCATTACCTTCGCTACCGGCCAACCCGTCGAGCTGACGGCGCCCAACCAGACCGGCAGTACGTTGATTACGCCACTTCCCAACCGGGTGTGTAGCGGACGGAGCGATCAACTCTCCGACAATGTTCGTAACAACGGCTTTTTGTGGTTCGACACCGCTTGTTTCCCCGTGCCACCGGTAGGATATTTCGGCGACAGCGGACCCACTGTTCTTAGCGGCCCTGGCCTTGACAATTGGGATGTTGGTGTAGAAAAGAACTTCCGTCTGCGGAACGACAACAGGATGCAGTTGCGGGCGGAGATGTTCAATACGTGGAATCACGCACAATTCGAGTCGCCTAATGGGAATGCTGGCGCGGGTGCGAACTTCGGTCGAATCTCGGCCAGCCGCTCTCCGCGTCTGATTCAGGCCGCGGTGAAAATAGTATGGTGAGCTTTCTATTATGCCTCGTCCGGGGAATCAGTGGGTAACTGGTAGGTTCAGAGCTGGGGTTGAATCAGGAAACGGTGTAGTTTGCGGCAAGTCGAGTCGAAGGAGCGTTGCTCCTCCTGCGAGCCATTGTGGATCAGCGGGCCGCCGTCTACATGGATCCGATCTCTGAGGACACGCTCGACATCGATGTTCAGAGAAGCGGTATGGTTTAGATCCCTGATGATCTCGCCGCCGAGCAGCCAAAGGTTGTCTACGTGTTGGCGAACGGTCTTGCGGGAAAGGCCGGAGCAAGCCAGATGCCGGATGAAGGGACGGAAGCAAGCCACCAATTTTTGACCAGACGGCAAGTCTTTTTCCCACCCCATCCAGGAGCGGGGCCAATTCTCCAAGTCCGGACAATACGCGGAAAGGTTCACCAGCGGCACCGGCGCGGTGGTGCGGGTTACTGTGGAAGTTTTCGCCATCGAACCTGTTCGCGCCATGGAACTGATCACGATTCTAAACGCTCATGAGGGATGGCCTCACCCCCGAGGATGAAAATGCCGGGCAGTCGAGGCACCGGGTATCATCGAAGCGCCGGAGGGCGGGGCCGAAACGGTTATTGGCGGTCAATCCGTATTTTAAACTGGCCCGATTGACGTGACGGAATCCCTGATTGGTGTGGCAAACGCCGCCCGTGGAGCAAGATCGTGTAACACGAACCCGTCAGCAGGCCCTCCGGTCGAAGGAGGTCGGTATGA
>Ga0335077_10008740_pt1 | contig 12555 bp, 7 predicted proteins | sample Lox_Sample_31_FD_207151 | JGI IMG/M metagenome (GOLD analysis project Ga0335077, IMG submission 207151) | Soil microbial communities from Loxahatchee National Wildlife Refuge, Florida, United States - Lox_Sample_3.1 | ecosystem: Environmental > Terrestrial > Soil > Wetlands | place: USA: Florida...
AATGGCAATGACCACCAGCAACTCAATCAAAGTAAAGGCAGGCGCTGGCCGTTTTTGACAATAGCCAGTGGGTTTCTTCTTCGTGTCAGTCATTCTGACTTTTCCTTCCAGCAGTGTCTGTTTTTTTCAACTTTTGTCTTGTCGGCTAAATGAGTGACGTTGCTTCACCGACAGTTTTTACATAAGCCATTGAGTACAAAGTCACACCGTTGACTGCCAAACAGGCGGAAAAAGGCGCTCGTGCGAAATGGTGTGGTTACAATGATTGTTCGCCAGGAAGTAGGAATCGTAAGCCGAACCAGCGTTTCCGTTCACACTTACCTGCTGGCACTGGCACAATTGGCGACTATTTTGTCAGAAACTGTCAGGACAAGATGCTTCAATCGCCCAGATGGGGAAACTGGCGTGAGGCGGTTTCCGCGGCTGTGAGCTCAACGATGGCGGAGGGACAGTCTCCCGGCATAGCTTGAGATGTCGCAAACGACTAAACCTTCTTCAGGCGTTCGTTTAGCTCGCAACTGAGCGCCACTCACTGGGACATTGGTGGAGACTGGAGATATTTGGCCACCGCCTGGGCTCGCGAGTGAACGTGCATCTTCTCGTAGATTCGTCGGATGTAAGTGCGCACCGTATCGAAGCCAAGCCCTAATTGATCAGCAATCTCCTTGATCAGATAGCCTTTCGCCAACAATTCCAAAACCTCCCGTTCACGCACGGAAAGCTCTCCCGCCTCATCCTGGGGGGTGCTGATGTGAAAGAATTGAACCACTTTTCGCGCGATTTGGCTGCTCATAGGCGCGCCACCGTGATGCGCGTCCCTGATTGCATTCAACAATTCCGCCGACGGCCTGTGTTTAAGCACATAACCGATCGCGCCGGCGGTCAGCGCTTTGAAAATGCGCTCGGGATTTTCGTAAACGGTGACCATCACAATGCGGAGCGAAGGCTTCAGCTCTTTCAATTTTCTAACACACTCGATACCATCCATGCCGGGCAGGTTGATGTCCATTAGAACGACCTCCGGCGGAGTCTGGGCTATTTCCCGTAATGCGTCCTCAGCATTGGCATAGCAACCCAGGCAACGCATGTCCCGTGTCTGCCCGATAAGACGAGCCAGCCCTTTACAAAGACTGGGATCATCTTCAACAATGGAAACAGTGATAGGCATGTTCTCAGGTTGCCGGTCAGACCGACACCAAGCTGCACATATACTTTATTAGTCAACTACCCTTCAGGGATTGTCAATTATCAAAATGACTGAGACACGACACCGCCAAACACACAGGCCGGCGTACGGAAATTGCTTTCGCCGTACAGTTCGATTTTCCGGGGTAGTGATGGCGAAGCAGAAGATCCAAGTCCTCCGCATCTCTCTGGGGTGTCGGTAAAAGGATGGTCAATTGCGGAGGTAAACGGTCAACTCCACCCGCGCTCCTTCTCCGGGTTGGCTTTGCAACTTGATCTGACCGCCGATACTCTGCATCCGCTTACGCATGTTGGTCAGACCGTTTCCCCGCAAGTCGTGAATTGCATTTTCCGCTGTTAGGCCGACTTTTCCATCTGGCGGCGGCGTAGTCTGGAATCCTTTTCCATTGTCCTGAATCGTGATGGTGAACTTCGCCGATTCGATTGCGGTTTGAATCCAGACTTCAGACGCGTTGGCGTGTTTGACGATGTTGTTTAACGCCTCTTTCAAAACCATGAAAAGATTGTGGCGGATGTCAGCAGTGAGTGGAGCATCTGGCAGACAGGAAGGCACTTCAAGGCGACAGCGAATTTTCGCTAATTGCAGATAGTCCTGGGCGAAGTTGCAGGCGTAAGATACGAAGTTGTCCAATGTGTCATTCTCCGGATTCACCGCCCAAACGATTTCATCGAGCGAGCGCGCTAACGCCCGTGCTTTGTCGGTGACCCTGCGGACATCTATTTGGACAGTATCGTGGGAACCTTCGGGGTTTTGAGCCAGTTCACTGAGGATGACAATCTCTGTCAGTCCGGCGCCCAAGTCGTCATGGATGTCATTGGCAATGCGTCCCCGCTCCACTTCAATGGCGCGTTCCCGCTCGATGCGATCGATCCGCCGTTGTAATTTCCGCCTCACGGCATAGCGCACCGAACCGGCAACGCTTCCCAGCGTCGTCAGCGCAACCAACGCCATAAACCATTTCGTCTGCCAGAAATAAGGCAATACAGTTACGGCCAGGGTGTCTCCCGAATCATTCCAGACGCCATCATTATTGCAGGCAACGACGCAAAACTGGTAGTGTCCCGGCGGCATATAGCTATAGTCAGCCGCGCGTTTCGCGCCCGCCTCGTTCCAGCCGGTTTCGAGGCCTTCCAATTTGTATCTAAATCGCACCTTTTGAGCATCGGTCAGGCTTAATGCCGTGTATTGAAATTCCAAACGTTGCCTGCCCGGTGGAACTTTCAGTCCGCCACCCGAACGTTCAACCCCAACTGCATTGCCCTTGGGCAAGAGTGTGGTCCCGTCAACTACCACTCGCTCAATCACCACCGGCGGCGGCAGCGGGTTGTGCGGTACCTTGTCCGGACTAACAATGGCTAAACCCTTGACGGTCGGGAACCAAAGGCGCCCGTCGCGCGAATGCAAACCTGATGGCTGACACCCCCCCACGCACTCTATGCTCGGCAAACCATCGCTCTTGTCGTAACCGACACATTGAATCACATCGTTGGTGCCGGTGCCGGGCGCCAACTGGCGCTTGCTGACGCAGAAAACACCACCGTAAGACCCCAGCCAGAGATTGCCTTTTTCATCCTCAAGAATCTGGCAGATGACATCGTTGATTAAACCGTTCTTGGTTGTCCACGTCGTGATGGTGTCGTTCTTCCATCGGCTCAATCCGCCCCCGCAAGTACCAATCCATAGAGTGCTGTCGTCGTCTGCATAGAGGGACCAGATGGTTTCGCTGGCCAGCCCCTCTTTTTTGCCGAAGTGGGTCCATTGGCCGTTTTGCCAATGATACAGGCCTTCGCTCTCAGTTCCAACCCAAAGACTTCCTGCAGAATCCTGAACCAGGACCCGCACATCCAGGCTGGAAGATGCTCCGGGAATCCGGATGAGGTCCCGTTCGTCTCCGTGCAACCGGCTGAGCGCGCCAAGCCCCTGCTGGCCCAACCATAAGTCACCTTGGTGGTCTTCGTCGATCGCCAATATTTGCCAGCCGATTTTTACCCCGTCGGAAAGGCCGACAAACCGGTCGTCCTGGCGTCTAAACAACCCATCCCACGTTCCGACCCAAATTGTGCCCTGGCGATCCTGAACCACCGACCAGACATGTCCATCCATCAACCCTTGGCTGGAACTGTAATGCTCAACCTTGCCGTTGCTTAATAAGTGGTCCAGACCGTTTCCGTCCATCCCGATCCAAAAACTGCCATCGGTTGATTCACACACCGACATGACTTGGTCGGAACACAAGCCCTGATTAACGCCCAACGTCTGAAAGATCACCGGCTTCAACCGGCATAAACCGCCGCCTTCCATTCCCACCCACATATTCCCCTCCCGGTCTTCTGTCACACAGCGTACAAAATCAGTTGGCAATCCATCCTTGGTCGTCAGATGAAGCACTTTCCCGTCGGGACTGAAACGAAACAAACCACTTCCCATCGTGGCCACCCAAAGCCGATTCTGGCTGTCTTCATAAAGGCCGTAAATCTGCGAGTTGGTCCAACCATATGCTCCAAGATCAGCCGCCCAATGTCCGGACTCAAACTTCCGCAGACGCTGGTTGGCCGCCACCCAAACTCCTTCCGTGCGACTTGTTGCCAGAAAATCCACGTGGAAATTCCCTTTGTTCGTCTCGCTCCAAATAGTTCGGAAATTCCCATTTTGCCATACTGCCAGTTCCGTTTCCGTGCCCACCCAGACTCGTCCATTTTGATCGTTCGCCACCGCAGCAGGTTGGACACCTTTGAGACTCCAATTCGCAGATGGCACCGTAAAGCCATCTTTTCCGAGACGAATCAATTGCCATTCGCAGCTCACCACCCACAACTGTCCTTCCGCATCGTCGCACATTTCCCTGGCGTAATTGAAGGCCGTCCCTTTGCCCGGCATTTCATACGAAGCAAACCGGCCGTCCCGAAGACACAGAAGCTCCCCTTGTTCACCCGAAACCCATAGCGTTCCTTGGTGATCCACGAACAATTGAACGAATCTGTTATTCTTGATCGCCGGGGTAACATTCTCGTTATACACCTCGAAATCAACACCATCAAACCGCACCAGTCCATTTTGCGTCGCCAGCCACAGATATCCGTCGCGGGTCTGAACAATGGAAGTAACCGTGCTCTGTGGCAACCCCTCGTCTGTATGCCAAACATCAATTTGGTAAGTCGATGAAGCCGTTGTACTTTGCACAAAGCCCGCCGACAGCAGCAACCAGTAAATTTGTTTGCAAATGGTTCGCTTCATGGGGATTGAATCCAACCAATGCGCAAGCACATGCAGATGCTATTGCAGTCCAAGGTATGAAGCAAGTCGGACTTGCCCCGGCTTTTATCCGAAAGCGAAAACACATTATTGGCGTGCTGTGGTTCCGTCAGCTGTCCGTGTTTTTTGCCCCGGCCCGCTGCGTGTGCCGCAGGCACAAATCTCCTTTTCGTGAGTGCATTTCGGCTTTGCGCCAAGGGCACGTGGAAATCGGCGGACGATTACACTTTTTTTCTTTACTGGCTGGCTTGCCGCCGCATGCCGTCGAGGATGTGCGGGTGGACTTTGAGAAGGCGTGCCAGGTCGTTCGCTGTTCTACCCGGGGCTGGGCGTTATCCGATATTAAATTGCAAAGGGCGTTGTCGCGGCAGCAGACTACTTCACCCTTTCAAAAAAACACAATTCGTCATCCGGAACAGCCACCGAAGACGTTGCGGGCCCTTGATACAGTTTCCCATCAAATCCCTTCCACGCGCCGCCTGGCAAAATCACTTTCCTTTCAGTCGCTCCCTTCTCCAATACCGGCGCAACCAGAATTTGATCGCCCAACATGAACTGATCATTCACGCGTTCATAGCCTTCATGGGGAAATACATATTCCATGGAACGGACGACTGGTTCGCCGGTCAAGGCCGCTTGCTTGACCAAATCCAAAATATAATCCTTGTGTTCCTCCCGCACCCGGACTGCCTTGAGAACCGCCTGCAGATGCGCCTTATCGAGCACACGCCACGGCGCCACCGAGAATTGCATCATGGGCATCAAAGCCTGACATTGTGCGGAACGTACAAGCAACTCCTGGTCGATGGTTGTCCCCGGGAGGAAGGATGTGAATTCACCTCCTCCAATCATATCTGGACATGAAAAAGGGTAACCCATCAATCCTTCGAGGATCATATCAGGTATTAATTTTCTGAGATCTGTCCAAGAGTGTTCCTTGTCGCTCAACCGTTCACCGAGAGGCTGGCCGCCCATCTTCCACATGGCCCGATACTCGTTCAATGGATAGTGAAGCCCAATTTCCCCGTACAACTCAGTTTGTGCATTGGGCGACTGCGGCTGCAAAGTTTTAACCCCGCAATAAAATGAACTATCACCGCCATCAAGCTTGAAGCCGTCCACCTGATAGGTTGATTGCAGGTAATCCAGCCGGGACCGGAACCATTCCACGGCCTTGGGATTGGTAAAATCGAGAAGGGCGCTTGCGCCATTCCACCATCTGATAATGGCCGGCTCGCCTGAATTATCCTTTACCAGAAGCCTTCGCTTCGCCAAATCACGGTAAACATCGCAGTCGGGACTGATAAACGGACACACCCAGAGCATCACCTTGAACCCTTCCGCGTGCAAAGTGGCTACCATGGTTTTAGCATCAGAAAACCTTCCCTTATTAAAATCCCATTTCCCGTAATCCTCCTGCCAATTGTCATCAACCATCAGCACTCCGGCGGGAAGACCATGATCTTTAATACCTTCGGCGTATTTCAGAATACCCGATTGATTCTGGTCATACATTAACTCGATCCAGGTATTGTACTGAGGACTTGAAAACAACAGCTTGTCCGGGGCTTTTCCTGAGGGAGGAAAATACCTGCCGCTGGCATACAAAAACGCGTCGCGCAGTGAATTTCCCGCCTTGCTTTGAAATATCTGACCACCCGGGGGATCCACGACCAGGCTTCCTCCCGCTCGAAACTGAATCTTGAATGGTTCTTCTGACCAGATCACGTCACCCTGGTCGGACAATAACAACGGCTGAACCTGGTTTTGGTGATTATTTCCGCGCACGTCAACGGTATAGCCATCCGCCAGCGGCATCTGGAAACCGTCTTCAATAATGCCAACCCACCAGGCGACATTTCTTGGCGTTGTAATGGTGACGGTGTTCGCTTCCGTATTCTGCGACGTTTGACCCGACACGAAAAGTGGGAGCACAGCCAGCGCAATAAGGATACGTAAGCAGCTTCTCATGCGTCAAAATTGAATGAATATCGGGATGGCAAAGTTATATGTTATATACGGGGCGCCGGAAAACCGGCGCCCCGTTCTTTCCAATTACGGATGGTAGAGTCCGAAGAAGCAATTCGTTGGGGCATACCCAAATGCCGCGTTCAGCGTTGATTGATTGATAATAGTTAAACGTTCGGCGCCTCCCACACTAATCCAACCTGTGGCAGCGGTTGGAAGACTCGACCACAGCGAGATATCGGGGTTGTTTGCAAGATTGTCGCTGGCGTACAGGCTGGTGAAACCATTGGTGGCACCATAGTCCGGAAGGGGCCAGGTGACCCAATACTTTGCATCCGAAGCGGTAATGAAAACGCCCGGAGGATCCTCCGCATACAATGCCCAAGTGGCAGGATTGAGCGATGCGAAGGTGTCGTTGATAGAACCGGCCGAACCTGAAACCTGGACCCGACTAAAGGTGGACGATTGCCCGATATTCGCATTGTTATTCGGCAGAGTCCCGACATAGACTGACAGTGGGTCCTGGAAAAGTGCCGCATCACTCGCGGGGATGGTGAAGTTTGTGCTGGTATTATCCGGGGCCGTTATCGTGACGTTGGTGTTGTTGTTAAACGTCAGGCTCCATGTTCCCACGGGGCCGGAGGCGCAATTCTTGCTCACGACCAAAGCAGCCGTCCAATCACTCGGATCATTAACCTTGTATTGCAAAGTGCCCGACCCGGTTCCATCCGGGTTCGCACCCACGAAGAGGTTAATCACATTTGCTGAATACCAATCCACGCTGGGACCAGCTACCATACCCAATTGCGGAATCAGGAACATTTGAGATTCAAATCCGGGGTAATTCGGGCCCGGACAGGCGGCAATGTTCATGGAATAGGTCGTCGTATGGGAGACCGCCGTGGCCGTGTTCCAGGAATAGTTGCTGTTGACCGTTGAAACCATCTGGCGCTGATAGGTGCCGAGCGGCTTGCTGCAAATGCAGGTCAGACCCGGCGGCGGGGCTTTGGCCAGGCTTAACGTCGGCTGGTTCGTGAAAACAGTGGCCGGAGCAGTAAATACGATATTGTCAATCCAAACAGAGACGGGGCCGGTCGGGCTGGAGCTGCCGTTGGAGATGAACCCGATAATAGCCTCGCTGTTGGTCACATTCGGAAGCCCCGCGAAGGAAGCACTGATGTGCTGCCACTCGGCTGTAGGAGCCAAATTGACCCAGCCCGCCACCGTGGTCCAAGGATTGTTGATGATAAGCTCCACCGCGCCGTAAGAATACCCGTCTGCCGAAAGAGAAGAATTGGCGACGTCAACCTTGATATCAGCATCAAAGTTTATATAGCCAGTGGGATCGAACGGTGGGGTGCCCCAGGCGAATTGAATATCGTTCCAATTCTCATTCCAAATGGGATCGGATTGCAGCGGCCATTGCACCGTCACATACATTGAGCCGCTACTTGGGTTGCCCGTGGAGTCCTGCGTTGCATCAAACACATAATTGACGCTATAGGCATAGTTCCTGAAGTTCGCCCAGTCGAGGCCGAAGGTGCCCCCTCCGTCGGTGTCGAAGGAGTTGACGATCAGGTTTTGAGCTTGCGTCGTAAAGGCCAAGCATATCAGGGCGAGACCAGCCAGGGCTGAAAGCACACGCCGTTGTATTTTTGGTATTTGTTCACTGTTTTTTGTTTTCATGGGATTTGAGTTTGTTTTTGGTTGAGGTTATTTACGGTGATTATTATTGCGATTGTGCAACCCATTGGCATTTAAGGCTGGCTCACGACCCGATAGAATCGCACTGGTGACAAGATCTCATCAGTAAAACTCCATTGGGTCGTGCTGGTGTTGGTTGTGAGTAAAAGTGTCCACGTGAGAAAATTGGATGTATCCTGAACGTTCCATATTCCCGGGGCCGCACTGCTGACCTGGAGAATAAAACCGGAAGGAAATGAAATGCCGCTCAACGTTGGTGGAGCGGGCAGAACAGAAAATTGTCCCAGGGTAAGCCAGCCAGCGAGGTCGGCATCTTGCGTTTGGTTGGCGAATCGGAGCGGCACGCCATTCGTCTGCGGATTCAGCACACCCATCAGAAGTTTGTATTGGCCAACAGCCAAGCCATGATTGGTTTGGGTGTAAGTCCAAACAGTGTTCGTCCCGGGAAGAAGTGAAGAGAGCCGCCATGGTGTTGTCCAGGACTGCACGAGCGTATCGCTGCTGTTGAGGACGGCAAGTTGCACCGGCCAGTCGTAGTAAAACGGCGCGACGCCGGTGTCCAGGATTCCCACACTCATGTTCAGCGGCCCGGAAGCACGCGCATCCACCAACATCGCGTTGGTGACATAAAGCTCGTAGCCCAACTGCTGTGCGCCAGCCAGCGCCAGGTTTTTCTGCACTCCAGTAAAGCCGGGACTGAACACGCCTTGGTTTAACATCCACGAGGCGTGGGTAAGGACGACGCAATTGGTGAACGCCTGGCCCGCCGGAACGCAGTCTGTCTGGCTGGTGTCCCACATGCACGGCTGGACTTCCGGCCGCACCTCGCCGCCGATGGGCTGTGCGAGCCACTTGTTCGTTTCACCTGCGGCCACTAACAAGCCAAGGAAGTTGTAACTTGGCGGGGCGATGGTGTCATACGCGAACGAATCATCATGATATCCGATCGGCAGCGAGGCCGGATTAAGGTTTCCAGCGGGCCAGCGTACGAGCAGCTTTGTCTTGTGAAACGCATTTGTGTACGCCACCAGCACTTCGTTCTGCACGGTAACCGATGCAAACCACTGGGTTTCCGGGTAGGTGTGCCATTCGCCCCAATATCCGAGCAACCCGAGTTCGATAAAACCGATGCGCACGTCGCCATCGTAACGCGCGCCAAGCGCGGCAATGAAATTGGTCAGCGCCTGATCCAACAACGGATTTTCGTAATCCGGGCAAACGCTGATGCCATCGTTGCCATAGTCATCGTAAGAGTACGTTATGAGGCCGGCGTCCAGCAGATACTGGGGTATGCCGGTAGGCAGCGTCGGATAATCAAGATAAACGCGGAACACGGTTTGATGACCGCGTCCGGTGTCGCTGCTGAGTAACGCATCAAGGCTGGCCCAGTTAAAATTTGTTGGCCCGGTCATCAGTGAGCGCAGGGGAAGGTAGCTCCACTCCATGCTATAAGGAAACGTCGTGTAACTGCCGGTATAAGGCATAAAACCCTTGAGGGGATTGTTGGGTGGTGCCGGAGTGTAACCCAGAGCATAGAAATTCGTCACTATGGGTGCTGCCGCCAGACGGTAGGCGAATAACGCGGCAAGGATGAAACAAGCAACGAACTTCATAGCAATGACACTATCAAAGCCAACAAGGCCTTCGTGAATTTACAACAGCACTGGACAGCTCCCCATGGCAGGGGCGAACGGTGTTGAATACCGGTTTAATGATGTAGTATGATTACTTTTATGGTTGCCCCCGACTCCATTACATCGCGCCGGCAAAATTAATTCCGCGTTCATCCGAAACCTTCTGTTTTTCAAGGATCCAACTTTCATTACTTGAGTTAGTGCGGTCTCACTTGGGTGGGGGAATGGTGGCTGGAGCCACCCAGTTTTTATGCCAATCAAAGGTCCACAGGTCACTCAACTTTTGAAAACTTGCGTGGCAATCATAAAAAGCGATGTTGATTCCACCTGGCAAACCTGAACTTGATGTAATGTTTCTCGGGGCACTACCCGGCGCGGCTCCGCCATGCCGAGCAATGGTGACACGTCCTATATATGTGTTCTGGCTGCCCCAGTATAAATCTTTCGCCGGACCTTCCTGTTCATTCGGCCATCCATCCACCCAGACGGAATCACTAAACAACGGCGTCGTCGCGCCCAGGAAGACGCTTGAGGCCGTGTACTTCTCGCCGGCCGGCACAATAATCGTCGCAGAATAATCACCATAGTATAACCATCCATTATAGCTGTAACTTCCATAATAATTGGTGCTATATGGGCCCCACGTCCACATTTGGTCGCCGGTTCCGAAAACGTACTGGGGGCTTATATACGTTCGCGTTGATGGAGTGGTTGCCAGCGGACAATTTCTAATTTGATCCACATTGCCCTGGTAATCCATCAGCATGGACATCCAGAGATTCTTGGGGTCTGATTTAATAAATTCGTTGCCGAAATCACTAACGTACGCCGCGTGCGCAATCCCCAATTGCCTCAAGTTACTCTGACACTGAACGCTAGCAGCCCTGAGTTTGGCCCCTGCAAGGGCCGGTAGCAGCAGCGCCGCCAGTACGGCAATAATGGCAATGACCACCAGCAGCTCAATTAAAGTAAAGGCAGGCGCCGGGCACTTCTGATAATAAATAGCGGGCTTTTTCATCATGCTAATCATGCTGGTCTTTCTTTGCAGTATTGTCTATCTTTTCTCAAATTCTGTCTTGTCGGCTAAATGAGTGACAATGCCTCAACCGACAGATTCCCGTTTTTACATAAGTCATTGATTTTGAGGCTATACCGCCGCCTGCCAAACGGTCGGAAAAAGGCGCTCGTGCGAAATGATGTGGTTACAATGATTGTTCGCCAGGAAGTAGCAATCGTAAGCCGAACCAGCGTTTCCGTTCACACTCAGCTGACGGCACTGGCACAATTGCGACGATTTTGTCAGAAACTGTCAGGACAAGATGCTTCAATCGCCCAGATGGGGAAACTGGCGTGAGGCGGTTTCCGCAGCTGTGAGCGGCAACGATGACGGAAGGACAGTCTTTCCGGCATAGTTTGGGGTCGCCGGATAAGCACGTAGGCGAAGTCGGCAAAGATGCGCCAGTCCCGTTTTTCGTTGGCGTCGGCCAAGGTGCCGCGGGCAATGGGTTAGAGGATGCCGGCGTGATAGAGTTTCGGGCCAAAGGATTCCGGACAGGTTTCGATGTCGCGCAAATTTTCACGCCAGGTCAATTGGGCGAAAGCCAGTGCGAGGAATTGTTCGTAGGCGGGCAGTTTAGGTTGCGGAAATTGCCGTGGCAACGGGCGAAACATTTGTCGAACTCGTATTGGGGCAGGTAGTCGAGGAGTTGGGCGAAGATGGTGCGACCTTCGTTCACAAGGTGGAAACCACCAACTGGCGGTGGAACACCCTCGGAAAGTCGTCGCAGGATTGAAATCGAAAAAAATCCGGCCAGGGATAGAACGCCGATTTTATCGAAACGAAATCGCCGTCAGGAAAAACTTAACCGGACGGTAGTGATTAAATGAGTAAATGAACAAAAGCCGCTTCACTCAGCGTTGGGGGGCGGGTATGTTGGGCGGAATAATCCAACTTTTATGCCAATCCAATGTCCACAGGTCATTCAATTTTTCAGAACTCGCGTGGCAATCGTAAAAAACGACATTAATTCCACCTGGCAAACCTGAACTCGATGTAATGTTTCTCGGAGCACTTCCCGGCGCGGCTCCGCCATGCCGAGCAATGGTGACACGTCCCATGTAGTAGCTGCCCTGTGCGCCTAAGTATAAATCTTGCGCAGGACCTTCGGTTTCCTTCGGCCATCCATCCACCCATACGGAATCACTGAACAGCGGTGTCGTTGTGGATTGCATGACGCTTGAGGCTGTGTAATACCCGTTAACGCCACCCGGCAGAAAGAACACTATAGCAGGCTGTAAATATAACCATCCATTATAGCCGTAACTTCCATAATAATTAGTGCCCTTCGGACCCCACTTCCACATTTGGTCGCCGGTTCCGCCAATGTAGCCGGGAGATATCCACGTTCGCGTTGACGTAGTGGTTGCCAGCGGACAATTTCTAATTTGATCCACATTGCCCTGGTAATCCATCAGCATGGACATCCAGAGATTCTCCGTCTCTGCATAAAAAAATTCATTGCCAAAATCACTAACGTACGCCGCGTGCGCAATCCCCAATTGCCTCAAATTACTCTGGCACTGAGTGCTGGCAGCCCTGAGCTTGGCGCCTGCAAGAGCCGGTAACAGTAGCGCCGCCAGTATGGCAATAATGGCAATGACCACCAGCAACTCAATCAAAGTAAAGGCAGGCGCTGGCCGTTTTTGACAATAGCCAGTGGGTTTCTTCTTCGTGTCAGTCATTCTGACTTTTCCTTCCAGCAGTGTCTGTTTTTTCTCAACTTTTGTCTT
>Ga0335077_10008741_pt1 | contig 12555 bp, 15 predicted proteins | sample Lox_Sample_31_FD_207151 | JGI IMG/M metagenome (GOLD analysis project Ga0335077, IMG submission 207151) | Soil microbial communities from Loxahatchee National Wildlife Refuge, Florida, United States - Lox_Sample_3.1 | ecosystem: Environmental > Terrestrial > Soil > Wetlands | place: USA...
GCGGTGACCCTGGTGTCCGTTGCAAGTACGACGCCGTCGGAGCAGACGATCCCCGCGGTGGTCGTCCCGTGGTACTTCGCCTGCTCTGGGACCTTCTGGCTGGTCGCGCTCAAGCTCAATCTCACTCTTGTTGTTTCGAATATCCGTCCGGAATGTCCTCCGGGAGAGGACGATTCCGTATGACCGCCGTCTCTTAATTAACCTTCCGCGTTCTGCTGGTTGGCGCGCTCGGAAGCTTTTATCGACGGAGGTACGGTGCGCGCGTCATGCAGACGGGTTCCCACATGATGGAGTTCCCCCGGCGCATAGTCGTCGGGGAGGGGGTGCTCCGCCAGCTCGGGGACTTCATCGACTTTCCCGCAGGAAGGAGGTCCGCGGTGATCTCCTCGGGGTCGAGTGTCCAAGGGAAGATAGGCGACGCCGTGACCGAGGCGCTGGATGCGGACGTCCACTGGGTCGAGGTGGGGGCGTCGGACATACAGAACGTCGACAAGGTGATCAAGGCGACCCGCGGAGCGTTCTGCATAATAGGGATAGGTGGCGGGAAGAGCGTCGACGTCGGGAAGCTCGCGGCGTTCAGGATGAAGATGCCCTTCTTCTCCGTCCCGACGAGCGCCTCGCACGACGGGATAGCGAGCCCGTTCGCCTCTATCTCTGGGATGGGGACGCACTACTCCGAGAAGGCCAAGCCCCCCGTGGGGATACTCGCGGACATCGACGTGATATCTGCCGCACCCAAGAGGCTGGAGGCCGCGGGGTGTGGCGATCTCATATCGAAGCTCACCGCGGTGAAGGACTGGGAACTGGCGAACAAGAAGACAGGCGAGTACTACGGCGGATACGCCGCGAGCCTCGCCATGATGAGCGCCCGCGTCTGCCTTGACGGCTCCAAGAAGCTTGGGGCGTACGACAAGGGCTCTGCAAGGGTCCTCGTGGAGGGGCTCATAAGCGCCGGGGTCGCGGCAGGGATCGCCGGGAGCAGTCGGCCTTGCAGCGGGTCGGAGCACCTCTTCAGCCACGCCCTGGACTCGATATGCCCGGGGAAGGGGCTCCACGGCGAGCAGTGCGGGATTGGCACGATAATGATGGCGTCGCTCCACGGGCTGGACTGGAGGAAGGTGAGGAGGGCGCTCAAGGACGTGAAGGCCCCCACCTCGACCTCGGAGCTGGGGATATCGGACGACGAGACCAAGAGGGCGCTCGTCGAGGCGCCTTCGATCAGGCCGGACCGCTATACGATACTCTCGAAGGTGAAGCTGACGAAGAAGACCGCTGGAGAGCTTGCCAGGGCGACCGGCGTGATCTAGGCCGTCTGGGCTTCGGTGGCCTGCGCGGGCTCGGCCTGCTTCTCCTTGGGCTTCGGCGTCTCCTTCCTCGGGTACGCCTCGGTGAAAGCCACCTTGGTGACCTCTGGCACGAAGTGGAGAATGTCGTTGGCTATGCCGCGCTTTATGATCTGGAGACCTTCGACCAGGAACGCCTCCTCGGGGACGGTCACCGAGACCTCTCCCCCGGTCTGGGTGAAGGCCATCTTGTCGCCCTCTCCGGGGAACCGCCTCTTCATCAGCGAGCGAATAGTGTCCTCTCCGGGCTCGACCTTCCTCACGACCTCGATGTCGTAGATCAGGGTCTTGCCCGCGAGCCTGTGGTTGTAGTCGACCTGGGCCCTTCCCGAACCTATGAAGCGTATCACGGCGACCCTGTCGTCCATCTCGACGACGTCGCCTACCCTCAGGTCGTCCGCCTTGTCGCCGAACTTGCGCAGCGGGACCATCCTGAGGAGTGTCGGGTCCCTCTCGCCCCATGCCCTGTCAGGCGGGAGCTCGGCTGTCTTCTTCTCGCCGACGTCCATCTTCGATATCTCCTCGTCCAGGCCCTTCAGGACCCAGTCCTCGCCGACGGCGACGAGCCTGGGCTCGTACCTCCGGTCGGCGTCGTAGATGTCGAGCTTCTTCGCCTGCTCCTCGACAGTGCTCTCTATCGGGTCGCCCGTGTCCTTGACCTTGGCCGTGTAGTTCACGTAGACTAGTGTGCCTTTGGAGAAAGCCATCTGGTGTGAAGCACCATCGTCGTTCCGGGTCTGTTTAAATGCTTACCGCATCAGGAGACGGTTTGAGTAAGGAAATCGAGGCCCGCCCACCGTTCCCAAGGACTGAAACTAGCCATGAAGCCGGTCACCAAGGCTGCGGCCGAAGGAGACAGCGCAAGAAGAATCAGACACAAGAAACCCCAAGAAACCGAACTCAACTCCGCGCATCGCTGGCTCCTAGAAGCGCAGGCGTGGTCGCAGTCGCTTCTTTGAACTGGGGTGGAGGGGGTCAGCGGCTCCGAGTGACCACGCCAGGCTTGGCGTCGAGCGTGTGGCCCAGCTCGGAGAAGGTCTCGGCCATCGCATCCGTCGTCCGCCTGATGTCGGCGGGGGTGACGTTACCCATCGAGCCCACCCTCAGGATCTTGCCCTTTAGGGGGCCGAAACCGCCTGTTATCACTACGTCGTGCTCGTCGCTCAGGACCTCCCTGAACTTCTCGTCTTCCACGCCCTCGGGGCACGCCAGGGTGATCACGGTGTTCGACCTGCACTCCTTCTGGGCGAACGGCTGGAGGCCCATCGACTCGGTCGTGGAGTATAGGAGGCGCGCGCACTCCACGTGCCTCGCGACCCGCTTCTGGAGGGTCTCCTCCTCGAGCTCTGCGAGCGCCTCCTCGACGGCGTAGAATATCGAGACGGCGGGGGTGAACGCCGTGAACCCGCCGCGCTCATAGAACTCGAGGTGCTTGGCGAGGTCGAAGTATCTCACGACCGGCGGCGTCTTCTTGACGTAGGCCTCGACCTCTTTGTTGAGCGAGAGGAGGACTGCCCCGGGCGGCGCTGCGATGCACTTTTGGCTCGCGGTGACGCAGATGTCCACGCCCCAGGCGTCGACAGGGACCGAGTAGCCTCCGACGCTCGAGACCCCGTCCACCGCCATGAAAGCTCCCTTCTTGTGCGCTGCCTCCGCCAGCTCCCTGATGTACGGGATGGCGCAGCCTGTGGCCGTCTCGTTGTGGACGGTGTAGACCGCCTTTAGCTTTTCTGTCCTCCGGATGGCGTCCTCGATGTCGGCGAGGGGGGGGATCCTCCCGGCCTCCGCGGTCACCTTCACGACCTTCGCACCGGCTATCTCTATCACCTCCGCGAGGCGCTGGGAGAAGTCCCCGTAGACCGGGACGACGACGCTGTCTCCCGGCCTGACCAGCGCGAAGGTCATCGCCTCGACCCCTCCGGTCCCCGAGGCTGTCAGCGTGAGGAGGTTCTCCTTGGTCTGGAACAGCCGCTTGCCCTTTTCGGTGATGCTCGCGAGGAGGTCGTGGAACTCCTTCGACTTGTGGTTCACGAGCGGCTTGAGCATCGCCCTCATGACCCGGTCGGAGACGTTTGTGGGCCCAGGGATCATCAGGAGCTTCTTCTTCGGCTGGACGGTGGCGACGGTCATCGGCTAGTCTTCCCTCTCCAGGTCTTTGTGGATCATGCTCCTCACCCTCTCGACGCCGCCCACCTCTTTGACCATCGAGGCGACCGGCTTGGGGACGAGCTTCTCCCAGTCCTTCTCCTCGAGTATCCTGTTCCTCACGTTCGTCGCCGAGTAGTTCGAGCGCTCGAAGTAGGGGACGGCCTCGACCTTGATGCCCTGCTCCTTGAGGAGCCTCGTGGTGAGGCCGTCGTTCGTGAAGACTATCTGGAACGGAGGGACTGTCGCCTTTAGGATCGCCGGCCAGAGGGCGTGGGAGAGCGTGTCCGCGATAGGTATCGCCATCCACTTCTGGGGGTCGACTCCGTTCGCGTCCAGCGCGGCCTTTATCATCGCGACCCGCTCCCCGGCCGTGAAGGGATTGTCGCGCTCGTGGCTCTTCTGCGAGCTCCCTATCACGATGTAGAGGTAGTCGACCTTCTTCAAGGAATAGCGCACCGCTTCGAGGTGCCCACTGTGGAAAGGCTGGAACCTTCCCACAAGTACGCCGACGGTCAAGCGACTCTGGGTCTGCGGATTTTCGGTGAGTATTTAAGCGGTTTTTGCACCCGAGCAGAACTCACGACCCAAGACAGTCGCCCGCGGGTGACCGGGGGCGCGCCAGTAGAGGTGGACGGCTCGTTCGGGGAGGGGGGCGGGCAGATCCTGAGGACTGCGGTCTCCTTCTCGATGGTCCAGGGCGTCCCCATCCACGTGACCAAGATCAGGGCAGGGAGGAGGGTCCCGGGCCTGAGGCCCCAGCACGCGGCGACCATCAAGATACTTTCGCAGATATGCTCGGCAGAGGTCTCGGGGGCAGAGGTCGGCTCGACGGAGCTGAGGTTCTCCCCGGGGGAGGTGAGGGCGGCGAAGGGAGAGTTCGACCTCGGGACGGCGGCTAGCATCCCGCTCGTCCTTCAGGCGGTCATACCGGCGGTTTCGCTCATGGGGGTCTCCTATGACATAGACCTGGTGGGAGGGACGGACGTCCCATGGAGCCCGACGTCGGACTACCTCGGGAGGGTCGTCCAGCCGGCGATGAGGGCCGCGGGCGTGGGTTTCTCATTCGACGTAAGGAGGCGCGGCTACTACCCGAACGGAGGTGGCAGGGCGAGCGTCCACATAGACCCCTGTAGGAGGGTCGAGGCGATGGAGCTGTCCACCCGGAGGGGCCCCGGGGAGGCCAAGGCGGAGACCGTCTCTGTAGTCAGCAGGTGCGGGAAGCTCCCGGTCGGGGTGGCGGAGAGGCAGGCGCGGGCGGCCGTCGCCTTCCTCAGGGAGCGCGGGGTCGAGGTCGGGAGGAAAGAGGTCGCGCTTGAGGAGTCCTTCTCGCCGGGGACGTCGGTCCTGGTCTCCCAGGTCGGAGACGAGTGTTACATCGGCGGGGACTCAATCGGCGCGAGGGGGAAGCCGTCCGAGACGGTGGGGAGGGAGGCATGCGAAAGCTTCCTGGCCGCCTACGAAGCAGGGGCGAGGGTCGACGCCCACCTCGCTGACATGCTCGGGCCGGTGCTCTGCCTCTCCGACTCTGCGTCGGCTATCCTGATCCCGGGCGTGACGGAGCATCTCAAGACGTCGCTCCACGTCGCGACGCAGTTCACAGGCGCGATGCACGGGTTCGAGCCGAGGGAGCGGGCCGTGTTGCTCTCGATTTCGCCTCGGCGAGCACAATAGTTAAAAAACGGGCTCGGCGGCGACAGTTCGAACCAATTCTTGTCATTCGACGCATACATCCCGGGGGCGACCGCGGTGGGCATCACCTACAAGGACGGCCTCATCCTGGGCGCTGAAAGGAGGATCACACTGGGGAACATGGTCGTGAGCAAGAGCGGGAGGAAGGTCTTCAGGGTGACAGAGACGGTGGGCGCAGTCTGCGCGGGGATGATCGCCGACATGCAGAACCTCGTCAAGGAGGTCGGGGTCTACGCCAAGCTGAAGGAGCTGGAGGCCAAGAGACCCTTGAAGGCGGCCGCCGTGGCGAAGCTCACGTCCGTGATAATGTTCGAGAGGAGGTACTCGCCGCTCCTGACCCAGGTCATACTGGGAGGGATGGACGGCAAGCCGAAGGTCTGGGTCCTCGACCCCCTCGGGAGCCTGATAACCGACGAGTACGCAGCGGTCGGGACGGGCGCGGAGATGGCCACGGGCGCAATCGAGGCGGGCTACGCTCCCGGCATGTCGTCTAAGGACGCGAGGGACCTGGCGGTAGCCTCGATAAGGGCGGCAATCGAGAGGGACGCGATGAGCGGCAACGGGATAGACCTTCTGACGATGGACAAGGCGGGCTTCCGCGAAGAGCAGATACCCACCTAGGCTATTCCGGAACGCTCTCGGACTGGATCTTTCCGTTCTTCAGCGAGACGAAGAGGAACCTGTTGTCCTCGAATACGAGGGTCAGCTCGTTCTCCTTCTCGGTGACGGTGAGGAGCCTCTTCTCGACAATGCCGTCGAACTTGGCCATCTGGCCTTGGCACCCTCGGCGAGTTTATTTCTGTCTTGCGCCTTTTCCGGGCGACTAGGCGAAGGACGGGAGACGGGCGTTGTTCTTCGCGGGCGAGTACTGCTCGACGCTCTTGCCCGTCGCCCCCTTGATCAGGGACCTGATGACCTCGTCCATGCTCTTGCTCCTGCTGCTGTTCTTGATGGACATCAGCACCCTGTGGGTGTCGGCGTGGACCTTGACGCCCTTGATGACAAGCATTTGTAACGCCGCCGCACGGGTCTCGCTTGAAAAGGTTCCTAGGCACGGTGTCCGGCCATTACCGGACTGAACGGACTCGGTTGGAATGCGACCCAGCGCGAGGAGCATGATCGGTGTGGTTCTCAGGGACGGGAATAGTCTACCGGGTTATTATGTTGCGAACTTCTCTGCTAGGTTCGACGAGATGCGTAGCAAAAATGCCTGCCCATGAGTTGTCTCTTTGTTCCGGGGCCGATCTTCATCGCTCGACCTTCATGGGAGATCACTGGCCCAGAAGGGCGGGATCGCTCGATCGACGGGCCGAGCAACGAATCTTCATGATTTGTTACCGGACGTGGTCGTCATGAACAGAATCGCTGTAATTCTTGTCCCGCTCCTGCTGATCGTTGGCGCGTCCTTCACGCAGGCCGAAGCCCACTCCGCGGTCCAGATGTACGCGACCTCCCAGGAGAACCAGAGCATAATCACCGAGGCTTACTCCATAGTGGTGCCGCCGCTGCCTTCGGTCTGCTGCCAAGCCGCCTACGAGATACACGCGGGCATCGGTTCGGCTGACAACCAGACCCTGATGAAGACTACCATTTCTTACGGATGCCAAATCGCGCAACACAAGCCGTGCATGTCACCGTACCTCGATCGTTATGTCTTCTACCTCAGCATAATCAACCAGACTTCATCAGACAGAACGCAAGTCCCAGGCGGCGGGTGGGTGCTGACGCCGGGGAGCAACTATGCGGTCATCCTGACTCAGGGCAAGCCCTGCACCGCGCAGACGTATCCGGCGTGGGTGGTCAAAGCGACCAACGGCAGCAGTTCCTTCTCGACAACGGTATGCGGTAGCTCACCACTGCTTCAAGGTCGGACATTCAATGCGGCAGTCTCCGGAACGCTCGAGGTACACAACCTCACCTCCTGCAGTCAGCTCCCACCTTCCGACGGCGCGACACAGTCTTCGATGACACTCCTCAACTCTGCGGGCCAGCCTCTCCCTCTGTCATGGGCCCCAAAGGTCAACCCAGGCCAGCCGACCTGCGGCGACAACTTGGCATTCACCAACAACTCCAAGAACGTCAACCTGATCTGGGGAAGCAATCCTTGACGGGCGCATGTCTCGGCTGCGACTCGCGAGGAAATCCGGTCGACGGACGCTAGGCTCCTGCCGGGCATTGAATGACTCAGTATCGTCGCGAGTTCATCATCTGGCCCGAGCTTATCCGGGCCTCTGACTGGGACGGCGTTTACCTCATCGTCGATGGCACGGAGCCCCGCTCTCCTTTTAGGCTTTCCCAGGACCCCAGGCCCGAAACGGCGGCGAACGTTAATATTCCATCGCGCGCAAACCCTGCGCAGATGTCGTTCGACCCAACGAGCCTGCTCGTCGGAGTCGCGGCCGGCGGGGCGGCCGGCCTGGGGATATCCTATGCCTCATTCTACCCCAGGAGGGGGAGGAAGGTCGAGGCGATGGCGAGGGACGAGACTGGCCAGCTCAGGAAGAAGATGGTCACATCAGAGGAGCTGGCCAACTCGAAGAGGGAGATGAGGACGCTGATGCTCGAGAGGGACCTGCTCTCGTCGGCCTTGACCAAGGTCTACGAGGCTGAGAACGAGGGTAAGATAACGCGGGAGGAGAGAGAGATGATCGCGAAGAGGTACAGCTCCCAGATCCACGACCTCGAGTCAAAGCTCAGGGACAAGGAGCTTGTCGTGGAGGTCGGGGAGCTGGAGGGGCTGAGGGACGAGCTGGTCACCCTCTTCAAGGAGAAGATCCAGAACATAGAGAGCAGGCTCGACCTCGCGAAGGAGCGCCTCCCGTCGGTGCCGCAGCAGGAGAAGGGCCTCGAGGCCGCGGTCGCGAGGAAGCAGGTCGCCGTGGCGGCCACGACGGCCGGGTCGACCGAGACCCTCGACAGGGCTGTCGAGCGCAAGGCGCCAAAGAGGGACGACACGGAGGGCGAGAGGAGGGTCAAGGCCATCCGCGACGAGGTGATGGAGGCTCTCGAGAGGCTCGAGCAGATAGACTCGCGCAAGGAAACAACCACCGAGTCCAGTTGAGCAACCAGTCGCAATACACCGAGAAGCTGGGCAGAGAGCTCGCCGCGGGCATCAAGGACGGCGACACCGTCGGGCTCGGCAGCGGCTCCACGGTCGCGCGCGTCCTCCCCGCCATGGTCAGGGCGATGAGGGAGAGGGGGGTGGAGGCAACCTGGGTCCCGACCTCGCTCCAGATACAGGCCGTGGCGCAGGAGCTCAAGGTAAGGGTCGGCCCTCTCACCAGTCCGGAGATCGTCAAGGTCGTGGACGGGGCGGACCAGGTCGACGGCAAGCTCAACCTCATCAAGGGCGGAGGCGGAGCGCTCCTCAAGGAGAAGATACTGCTCGGGAGCGCGAAGGACTCGGCCATCGTCGCGGACGAGAAGAAGTTCGTGGACAAGCTGGGGGCGGGGGACTACCGGGTCCCCATCGAGGTGAGCCAGTTCGCCCGGGAGACGGCGATGGCCATGCTCAAGAAGAGGGGGAGCAAGGACGTCAAGATAAGGCTGGACGCGAGGGGGTACCCCGCCTACTCGGAGAACGGGAACATGCTCTTCGACGCGCTGTTCTCGCCGATCGACAACCCGGCGAAGCTCGAGGTCGACCTCAAGACGATACCAGGCGTGCTCGAGGTCGGGATTTTCGTCATCAGGCCGATTACCGTCTACAAGATCAAGGCTGACGGGTCGTACGAAGCCAAGTCGGCTCGCTAGATTAGATTTATAATCTGGGCGAGGGCCGGCCTGATTCGCAAACATGACGCGTGAGATAGGCTACAAGACAAAGCCGATCGACCAGGCTTTCCTCTCCAAACCGGACCAGTTTCCAATCACCGGAGAGCACAATGGTCACAAGGTGAGGGCGGCAGGAGTCCAGAGGATTGACGGCGACGGCAAGCCGCTGCCGACCGCGCACGGGATCCACGGCACGAACACGGCGGTCGACTGGGACGCGTGCAGCGCTGACGGGGTCTGCATGGACGTCTGCCCGGTCTTCGTGTACGAGTGGGCGCTGAACACCGGTCAGTCGGGCTCGGGCAAGGACATGATACTCGCTCAGGGCTCTCCCGACTGGCAGGCTTGGAGGTCGGACAAGTCAGACCCGGTCAGGGAGAAGGATTGCATCTACTGCATGGCGTGCGAGACCAGCTGCCCTACACAGTGCATCAAGATCACCCAGCCGTAGTACGATCCAAGAAAGCGGATCACTCTCCTAGACACTAGGGGCATCTCCAGACCACCTCGCGGCGGTCCCCATTGGGGGAAGGACGGAACAAAGTATTTAGGCCGAAAGCGGGGCGGTTTTCTTCTCCTTGGACGAGGACCTCGAGCTCAAGATGATAAACGCGCGCAAGCTGGCGGCGATGAGGAGGCGGGCGGAGATCGCGTCTGCGGCGGCGGCAGCCTCCCAGGCGCCTCCCAAGCCTGAGAAGACGCCGAGGGAGCTTGTCCTCGAGACCCTGTATGACCGGGGGGACGAGGTGCTGAGCGCGGCGTACCAGGCGTACCCCCGCGAGACCGAAGCGATCGTCGTCCAGCTGGCGAGGTTACTCAAGCAGGCGGGGGCGAGGGAGAGGATCTCCGGTGGCGAGCTCTACTCGCTGTTCAGGAGCCTGGGCCTGAGGTTCAGCCTCAAGACGACGATAAAGGTCGAAGAGAGGGGGAAGTTCGTGGAACTCAAGGACAAGCTGAAGATGGACATGGAAGAGGGTTGAGCCAGATGGGGCGCGAGCCGGCCGGGACAACGCCTCTCCACGACGTCGAGGTCAGGCCCTTCTCGTCGCCGTCGCCGAAGAGGCCGGTCCTGGTCTGCGGGCTACCGGGGAGCGGGTACGTCGGCAAGCTGGCGGCGGACTACGTGGTCTCCGTCTTCAAGGCGAAGAAGGTGGCCGAGTTCCACTCGACGGCCTTCCCCCCCAACGTCAACGTTAACGAGGAGGGGCTCGCCCTCAGGCTGAAGGGCGAGCTCTACCACGCGGAGACCGGGCAGGCGAGGGACCTGCTCGTGTTCACAGCGGACGCACAGCCTGGGACCTCGGAGGGCGAGTACGAGCTGGCGGACGTCGTCCTCAGGGAGGCGAAGAGGCTCGGCTCCGAGATGGTCTTCACCCTGGCCGCCTACGTGACTGGGACGTTCGTCAGGGAGAGGAGCGTCCACGGGACCGCGACCTCACCGGACGTCCTCCCGATGCTCTCTGCGAGCGGGGTCAGCATAATGCACGAGGGAGGGATTAGCGGGATGAACGGAATCATGGTCGGGATGGCGAAGCTTCACGGGATGGAGGGGATCTCCCTCCTAGGAGAGACCGCCGGGTACCTCCTCGACCCTGCGGCCTCGCACGCGGTGCTGGAGAGGCTCTCGGAGATCCTCGAGATCAAGATCGACCTAGCGCTGATCGAGGAGAGGGCGAAGGAGGCGCAGCAGGTCTTCGGCCAGGTCCAGCGCCTGACCGAGCAGAGCGTCGAAGAGGTCAGAGGCTCGAGGGAAGAGGGCACGCCCGGCTACATCGCGTGAGTTTCAGCCCTTGATGTTGCCGATCGGCCGGAGGGCGGCCACTTTGACCGAGATGCCGGCGTGGTGCATCGTCTCGACCACCTCCGAGATGTCCTTGTACGCCATCCCGGCCTCCTCTGCGAGGCCTTCCATGGTCGCCGCCTTTACGTAGATCCCCCGCTTCTCCATGCTGCGCTGGAGCTCGTAGCCGCTCACCTGGCGCTTGGCCGCAGTCCTCGACATCGTCCTTCCCGAGCCGTGCGCGGTCGAGCCGAAGGTGTCGGTCATGGCCTTCTCTGTCCCGAGGAGCAGGTACGACCCCGTCTCCATGGAGCCCCCGATGATCACTGGTTGGCCGACGGAGCGGTAGGGGGCGGGGATGTCGTGGTGGCCCGGGCCGAAGCTCCTCGTCGCGCCCTTCCTGTGGACCAGGACATCCTTGGTCGAGCCGTCGACCACGTGCCTCTCCATCTTGGCGATGTTGTGGCAGACGTCGTAGATGATGTGCATGTCGAGGGCCTCCGGGTCCTTGTGGAAGACCGTCTTGAAGGCGTCGCGGACGCGGCAGACGATGACCTGCCTGTTGGCGAAGGCCATGTTAGCGGCGCAGACCATCGCGCCGTAGTAGTCCGACCCCTCCTTCGAGGAGTAGGGGGCGCAAGCGAGCTCCCTGTCCCTGACGGTGATGTTGTACCTCTTCATCGCCCCGTCGAACACCCTGAGGTAGTCGGAACCCACCTGGTGGCCGAACCCCCTGCTCCCGCAGTGGACCATTATCACCACCTGGTCGTCGTGGACGAGCCCGAAGTGCTTGCCGAGCTTGGGGTCGAAGAAGCGCGCGGGGTCGACCACCTGGATCTCACAGTAGTGGTTGCCGGAGCCGAGGGTGCCGAGCTGGCTTATCCCCCTGCTCGAGGCCTGGGCGCTCACCTTGGATGGGTTCGCCCCTTTGATGTACCCCCCCTCCTCGACCTTGCCGACGTCGTCGTCCCAGCCGTAGTCGTTCTCGGCGCACCACTTTACCCCCCAACGCATTATCTCCTCGAACTGCGCCTGGTTGAGCTTTACAGTCCCCTTCACGCCTACTCCTGCTGGGATTAGCTTGAAAAGCAGGTCGACTAGTTCCTTCACCCTCGGTTTGACCTCCGAAAAGCGCAGGTTGGTGCGTATCAGCCTCATTCCGCAGTTGACGTCGAATCCGATGCCTCCGGGTGAGATTATCCCTTTTTCAGGGTCGAAAGCCGCGACGCCGCCTATGGGGAAGCCGTAGCCCCAGTGCGCGTCTGCCATGGCGTAGGAGTACCTGACTATGCCCGGCAGGCAGGCGACGTTGGTTACCTGCTCGAGGACCCCGCTGTCCATCTCTTCGAGCAGCTTCTTGGAGGCGTAGATCCTCGCGGGGACGTTCATCCCCTCCTTGGTGGAGGTCGGGAACTCCCAGACGACGTCCTCGACCTGCTTGGCGCCCTTGGGGTCGGTCATGGTGGTGCCACCTGGGTTCGCGTCCGACCAGCGCATACCCGACTTAAGCGTTTATCAGGGGCGGCGCCATCGGGTTCAGATGTCCAAGACGACGGTGGCCTGCCACCGCCCGGCCTTCTTCTTGACGCCGAACATGTGCATCGTGACGGCCTTCACGTCGTTCCGGAGGGCGTGCCTATCCCTGTCGATCTCCTCCCCGCGCATGACGCAGGTGAGGCTCGGCTCCTTCCCTGGCCCGAGGGTGACCTTGAACGTCTTGAAGAGGAGGGAGTCGACGTCCTTGATCACGATGAGCTGGGTGAGCAAGTCGTAGAGCAATATGTCCGGAGGCGAAGGGCCGAGATTGACCCTCCTCTCGAC
>Ga0335077_10008742_pt1 | contig 12555 bp, 10 predicted proteins | sample Lox_Sample_31_FD_207151 | JGI IMG/M metagenome (GOLD analysis project Ga0335077, IMG submission 207151) | Soil microbial communities from Loxahatchee National Wildlife Refuge, Florida, United States - Lox_Sample_3.1 | ecosystem: Environmental > Terrestrial > Soil > Wetlands | place: USA...
GCGGGGGTACTGGCGGGCGTTCAAGGACCGGATCGCCTGGACCCCGGCGATGACGATGACGAGGCTCAGCACGATCGCGATAACCGGTCGCCGGATGAAGAGGTCGGTGAATCTCATGGTCGTTTCTCCAGCTCTTCACTCATCCGAGGGCCTGGGGGCGAGTTGCGCATCGGGTGCAAGGGCGTTGTTCACGGCCACCGCGGCCCCGTTCTGGAGGCGGAATCCTCCGCTGCCCACCACCGTCTCGCCGGCCTTGAGCCCGGAAACCACCTCCACGAGATCGCCCCGGTGCTCTCCCAGGCGCACGAACCTCTGCCGGGCCACCGCGGCGTCTTTCTCCTTCTCGATGGAGAAGACCGAGTCGCCGTAGGGCGCGTACAGGACGGAAGTCGCGGGGATGAAGAGCACGCGCCGCTTCTCGGAGGAGAGGACCTCCACGTTCCCGAACATCCCGGGCCGGAGCCGTCCGTCGTCGTTGCGGAAGGTGGCGCGCACCTTCACGTTTCGGGTGCTCGGGTCCACCTCGGGGTTGACGGTGGTGATCGCGCCCGCCCATTGGGCGTCGGGATAGGTGTCGGTGGTGAGCCGCACCCGCTCGCCGGGCCGCGTGTCTCGCAGGGATTGCTGGGGAAGCCAGAAGTCCACGTAGATCGGGCTCACCTGCTGGAGGGAGGCGAGGGGTGCGCCGGGCGAGAGGATCTCCCCGAGGTTCACCTCCCGGATGGAGAGGCGCCCGTCGAACGGGGCGTGGATGGTCTTCTTGGCGATGGTGGCCCGCAGGTTTGCCACCGCGGCATCGGCCTGCTTGGCCCGAGCCTCGGCCGCGTCCAGGTCCGCCTGAGAGTTGGCCTCGCCCCGGCGCAGCCTCCTGGCCCGCTCGAGCGTCACCCCCGCCAGTTGCGCGTCGGCGAGCGCCGAGGCGAGCTGGGCCTCCTCGGAGGAGGCGTCGAGCCTGACCAGCACGTCGCCCCGCCGGACCGAGGTGCCCGACTCAAAAGTGATCTCGCGCACACGCCCGGAGACCTCCGAGGCGAGGGTCACCCCCTGCACCGCCACGACCGTGCCGACCGCCTCCCGGGTGGCCTCCCACTCCGCTCCCTGGACCTGGGCCGAGGTCACGGCCACGGCCGGGGGGGTGAAGGACCCGGCGGCCCGGACCATGGTGACGATCTGGCCGGCCTTCACCCCCACGAGAATGGCGGCGACCAGCAAAAGCCCCACTGCGACGACGATGCGCTGCTTTGTCTTGCTCTTCATGGGTATTCCTCGGAATCGGTTGATGCGTTGCAGGCGGTGGGCCATTCCGCTCAGGGTGGACTTTCGCTCAGGACTGCGTCGTCCCCGGCCCCGGGCGTGCGGTGGGCCTGAGCGGATCGCTCAAAGCCTGTGCAAGGGCCATCGAGGGCATCGACTCGGGTCATGGAGCTCTCCCTGCCGCACCCGGCAGGAGGCTCTCCCCCGCCGCGATCCGGAGCTGGGCGCGCGAATTGAGGAGGTCGGCATCCGCCTGGATCCTCGAGGCCTCCGCGTTGAAGGCATCGCGCTGGGCCTGGAGGAGGTCGAGTTGGGTCGCGGTGCCGTCCCGGTACTGCTCCAGGGCGATGGCCGAGGCCCGAGCGCTCACCTCCGCCTCGACCCGAGCGGACCGGCTCCGGGCGATGTCAGTCTCGACGGTCATCCAGGCGCGGTGGATGTCGTCGCGCGCGGTGAGCCGGGCCCGCTGCTCCTCGGCCCTCGCGGCGTCCGCCGCCGCCGCTTGAGCGCGGACGTTCGCGACCTTGGTGAGGTCGAAGGACCAGGTGAGCCCGACCACCGCCTGCCAGAAGGCCTCTTGGCCCGAGAACCCCTTCACGTTGGAGGTCTGTTCGGTCAGGGCCGCCTCGAGGCTGGGAACGAATGACAGCCGCTCGGCGGCGGCGGTCTGCTCCGAGGCGACGCGGTGCTCGATCGCCGTGGCGATCGAGGGGATCCCATCGTCCGGGGTCTGGAACTGCTCGAGCGGTGGCTCCTCGTGGAGATCGTCCCCGAAGGCCATCTGCCCCTGGAGATCGGGCGAGACCCCGGTCGCCGACTGGAGTGCTCGAGCGGCGAGCGATACCTGGAGCTCGGCGGCTGCGAGCTGCTGGACATTGCGCTCCACCTCCGCCCGGGCGCGATCGGCATCGAGGAGCGCGGCGGCGCCCGCCTCGTACCGCTCTTCGGCGATCCTCAGGCTCACCCGGGCCACCTGGAGGGCCCGTTGCGAGGAGTCGACCAGGGCGGCGTAGGCGATGAGCTGGTAGTAGTCCTGGGAGACCGTCGACTGGACGCGCAGGTCGGTGGCCTCAGCTCCCGAGGTGGCCGCCGCCGCGGTGGTTCGGGCCGCCGCGATCCGGGCGAACTTCGCGAGGTCCACGAGCGGCACGGTCAGGATGGCCTCGCCGTCGACCTGATCCCAGGGGGTGATGGTCACGGCGCTAGGCGGCCCCCCCCGGCGGCCGGGATCGGGATCGATGCCTGGTACTGATTGCGGGTGTAGTGAGCCTGGAGCGACAGGCGCGGGAGAGCCTGGCCCAGCGTGGCGGTCGCCTCCGCGGCCGACTGGCTCTCGAGAGCCCGCGCCTCGGCGTCGTCGGGGCCGTTCGCTCGGGCGCCGCGCAGGAACTCTTCGAGCGGCTGGAGGGCGGTAGCGTGCGCGGCCGTCGCGACCCCGCCCAGAGCACCGAGGACCTTGAACCACTTCATGGCCTCCTCCTGTGACCAGCGGTGAACGATGGGCCGTCGTCACCGGCCCGCCGCTTGAACCCGTGCGTTTGCAGGGGCCGGGCCAAGCCCGACCTCCCTCTGCCACGGGCGGAAGTCGGGCCGTTCAAGACAGGCGGTAGAAGGACCGTGGCGCAGATCGTTCACGGTCTGAGCACGCTCGCGCGGGGGCGCGGCGAAGTGGCGAGCCGGTCAGGCTCGGGGCACCCGGGCGGAGAAGGGCACTTCACTCGTAGCGCACAACAGGACGGCGCCGAGGGGGGCGCGGCCCGTTCAGGCGACTCTCGAGCGGCGGGGGAGCGTGGCCCGGGCGATCGTTCCCTTGCCGGGCTCGCTCTCGTAGCGGAGGGTTCCGCCGTGCAGGGCGATGGCCGAGCAGGCCAGCACTACTCCGAGCCCGGTGCCCTCCGCGCGCGTGGTGAAGAAGGCCGTCCCCAGGCGTCGGAGATCGTCGCCATCCATGCCGCGGCCCGTGTCGCAGACCGCGATCCGGATCTCCTCGGCCGAGCGGCTCACCTCCACCCTCACCGTTCCGCCCGGCGGGGTGGCCTCGATGCCGTTCGCGACCAAGTTGAGGAGGGCCCCCTCGAGTTGATTCGGATCGGCATCGACCGTGGCGTCGCCCTGCGAGGAGAGCCGGACGCCCGCCTCCTCGGCCCGGGCTTTGAGCGCGCAGAGCACGCCCGAGACCAGGGGCCCAAGCTCGAGGTGGACCGGATTGACCCCGCCGAGAGGAGGGGAGGAGGCGGAGGAAAGGTACCTCTGCAGAAGCTGCAGAACCCGCTCGATCTCCGTCTCGACTGCGGCCAGACGGGGATGCGACGCGGCCTCGCCGGGGTTGCGCAGACCGAGCTGCACGAGGGCCCTGACCCCCGCGAGTGGGTTCTTGAGGTCGTGCAATACCCTCAGCCCGAGTTCCTCGGCCGGTGCGAAGGCGAATGTCTTTCCCGTACCTCGTGTCGCACTCATGAGACCTCGCGGGCCGCGTCGCCGCGCTGGCCGTCTGTCCCATGACGATCGACGGATCACCGTCCAGACGAGCCCATCGGGGGGTCAGGGAGGTGAACCACCTAATCGAGGCCACCGGGTATACCCGCAGTACGGTGGCTGCTCAAAGCTTGCGCAACCTGCGCCGGCTTCACTGCCCCGGTTGGGCGCGGAAACGGATCGGCCGCCCGCGTACGCTCGACGGGAGGGAATGAAACGGGTTCTGACGACCGGTCCGGAATTTGCTCCACGTTCCGACATGACCGAGGCGGTCATGGAGCAGGAGGAGTCGAGCGGTCTGCCAACCGAGGGCCCGAGGGGCTGGCGTGCCCTCGGGCGGCGGCCGCGCTCCGAGGTCTTCTTTCCGCTCGCCTTCTACACCGTCACCTCGTCCTTGCTCCTCGCCAGCGGGTACCCCGCTCCACGGATCGCCGTACTCGCGCTCGCCGCCGTGGTGCAGCAGGTCCAGTATCACCTTGCGTTCACTTGCGCCGGGCACGACCCGAGGCGATGCGTGAACGCCGACCCGGATCGGGTGGCCTGGCGGATCGCACTCACGCAATCGATCGTCCTGTTGACCACGGGCTTGGCCGTGGTGGTGACGGGAGGCATCCGGAGTCCTCTCTTGGTCACGGTGCTGGCGGCATACCTGGCCGCGGTGGCGGCGGTGGGCGACGGTTTCCAGACGCGGCTTCTACTCTTCGCGACCAGCGCCAGCGTCTGCGTCATCGCCCTATTGCCGCGCTCCTTGACCGGGCCGCAGATGCCGGAGGGTGCATACGGGGCGCTCGCCGCTCTGAGCGTCCTGGGAGTCGGTGCGCTGCTCGCCCCGACGCTCTCCATCGTGCGCGGCAGGCGGGACGCCTTGGCCCGCTGGAGAAAGGACGTTGCGGCGGATGCCCTTCAGCGGGCTCAGAACCTCGAGCAGATAGGGGCCAAGCTGGCGCACGAGCTCAAGAACCCGCTCACGGCGGTGAAGGCGCTCATCCAACTCGGTTTGAGAACCGGGTCCGAGGCGAGTTCCCACGAACGGCTGGAGATCGTGGACCGAGAGGTCACGCGAATGCAGGACCTCTTGCAGAACTACCTCTCGTTCACCCGTCCCCTGCAGGAGGTGATGCCGCGGCGCATCGGCCTCGGGTCGCTCGTGTCCGACACCCTGGACGTGCTCTCGGCGCGCGCCGACGACGCCCAGGTTCGCCTCTTCGCGCAGGGCGACGCGGTGGTGGAGGCCGATTCGCGCCGCCTCAAGGAGGCACTCCTCAACCTGGTTGCCAATGCGATCGAAGCGACCCCGCCCGGCGGGCAGGTGCTCGTGGAAGTGCGGTCGAGCGGGGAGCTGGCGGAGATCGCGGTCCGGGACACGGGTCGGGGCATGGCCCCCGACACCCTGAGGCGGGTGGGCACCCCCTTCTTCACCACCCGCGCCCAGGGAACGGGCCTGGGCGTGGTGCTGGCGCGCTCGGTGATCGCCCAGCACGGCGGAACCCTCCGTTACGAGAGCGAGCCGGGCAAGGGAACGCTGGCGAGCCTCACCCTTCCCCTATTCACGACAGGAGCAGCCCGTGCCTCGCGTGTTGCTCGTGGATGACGAGCCCTCGGTTCGCCTCGCCTTGAGGGAGCTGGTGGAAGGCCGTGGCTGGGAGCCGCTATTGGCCGGCTCGGGGGCGGAGGCCCTGAACCTCGTGGAACGCGCCGATGCGGTGGTGACCGACTTTTCCATGGAGGGGATGGACGGAATGGGGCTCTTGCGCTCCATCCGGGAGCGGGACGAGAGCCTCCCGGTGATCCTCCTCACCGCGCACGGGTCGGAGCGCCTTGCCGCTCGCGCCATCAAGTCGGGTGCCTACGAGTACGTCACCAAGCCGTTCGACGTGGACGAGATGCTGGTCGCGCTCGAACGCGCGCTCGAGGCGCGAACGCTCCGGCTCCGGAACCGCCAGCTCGCCGCGGAGCACGCCATCGGCCTGCGGGTGGTCGCCGACTCGGCCGCGATGCGGCAGCTGCTCGATGCCGTGGCGCGGGTGGCGGCCAAGGAGATCACGGTCCTGGTGCGAGGCGAGACCGGGACGGGGAAGGAGCTGGTCGGGTCCCTCCTCCACGCGCAAAGTCACCGCTCGCAGGGGCCCCTGGTCCGTTTCAACTGCGGAGCCATCCCGGCCGACCTGGCCGAGTCCGAGCTCTTCGGGCACACCCGCGGCGCGTTCACGGGCGCGACCCAGCCCCATGCTGGGTTCTTCGCCCAGGCCGATCATGGGACCCTGGTTCTCGACGAGGTGGGCGAGCTGCCCCTCGCCATCCAGGCGAAGCTCTTGCGCGCTCTGCAGGACGGGGAGATCCAGCCGGTGGGCGCAGGGCGCCCGGAAAGGATGGACGTTCGGGTGGTCGCCTGCACGAACCGAGACTTGAACGCCGAGGTGCGGGCCGGCCGCTTTCGCGAGGACCTGTACTATCGGCTGGCGGTGGTGGAGCTGGTGGTGCCGCCGCTTCGGGATCGGCGCGAGGACATCCCCGCCCTGGCCCACGAGTTCGCCCTTCGCTATGCCGATCGCTTCGGCTCCGAGGGGGTTCGCCTCGCTCCCGCGCTCGTCGACCGCCTGTCGGCCGCCGACTGGCCGGGCAACGTCCGCCAACTGGAGAACGTGGTGGCGCGAATGGTGGCGCTCTCCGGAGGCGGCGAGATCGGGCCGGAGTCATTCCTCGACACCGCATCTCCGGTTCGGCCGCCCCCGCCCCCGGACTTTAGTCCCGGGGTCAGCTTCACCGCCGGACGAACCCTTCGCGAGCAGGTCGAGGCGCTGGAGCGCCAGGTCATCATCCGGACCATGACGGCCGCGCGGGGAAACCAGTCGGAAGCGGCCCGCCGGCTCGGGATCAGCCGGAACACCCTTACGGAGCGCTTGCGCCGTTACGAGATCGAGGCGGATTTCGGCTCGGGATCCGGGACCTGAGCGGGAGGGCGGTGTCTCCTCCACGTTCGGGTCTTTAGGTTCGAGCCGGCGGCGAGCAACACGCGAGGGGCGAGGGTTCACGGCTGTGTCAATCGCCCGCGCCCTGGCGGTGACGCCTCGCGGCCGGCTCGCTTCCGATGGTGCTGGAGCTGAACGAGCGCCTGGCGGAGGTCGATCGCCGGAGCAGGGTCCTTTGCTCGCGAAGCGGGCGATGGCTCTCTCGCGCTGGATCTGGGTGGTTGGCTGTAGGCGCGACACCTCGAAGGACAAAAGGGGTGTTCGGGTGAACAGGAACCGGCCGGTATGGGACTGGCGAACCCATCGAGCACCGCTTCAAGAGTAGGGAGGGCTCGAGACATGGACGCTTTGAAGTGGAAGGGCATGTTTGTCGCGAGGCTCTCCCTCCTCTCCAAGCTGGGAACCCTGGCAGGCATCCTGGAGTACGAGGAGGCGCTGACGGCCGTGGCTCGGCTGGCCATCCCGGAACTCGCCGATTGGTGCGTGGTCGACGTCATCGAGGAGGGAGAGGCTCACCGGGTTCACGTCGCCCATCGGGACCCGAGCCGGGCCCCGCTCGCAGAGGCGCTGCGCCGGTACCCGCTCGACCACGCCTCGCGCGCCCGGCTGCCAGCGGCCACGGCGGCGCGCACGGGACGGCCGTTGCTGGTCTCCGATTCCACCGACGAGACGCTGCGGGAACAGACCGACGAGGAGTACTTCGAGCTCATCCGTCAGCTCCACGTCTGCTCCATCCTCGTCATCCCGGTGACCCTCCCGACCACCATCGCCACGATGGCCTTCTTCATGACCTCGGAGTCGGGGCGAAGATATGGCGAGGAGGACGTGGCTCTGGCGGAGGAGCTGGTGCGGCGGGCGGCGCAGATCGTCGAGAACGCGCGGGTGCATCGGGAGCTGCGACAAACGGAGGAGCGGTTCCGGGTGGCCCTGGCACACTCGAACATCACCCTCTTCGAGCAGGATTCGCAGGGCCGCTACCGCTGGATCTACAATCCGCCCCTCGGTTACCGTGCGAGCGACATCCTTGGGAAGACGGCCGAGCAACTCTTCACGCCCGAGGAAGCCGCGCCACTCAACGCTCTCGATCGCGCGGTTCTGAGGGAGGGACGGCGCGTCCACGCCGAGGTCCGGATCCCGGCGCGCCGCGGCGATGTCCACCATCTGCTCATCTCGCAGGAGCCGCTGCGCGACTCCTCGGGAGCGATCGTCGGCCTCACCGGAGCCGCCACCGACATCACCGACCAGAAGCGGGCCCAGGAGCAGCTGGCACGGGCCCTCGCCTTCCGGGAGCAGATGATCGGGATCCTGGGGCACGACCTTCGCAACCCGCTCGGTGCCGTCCAGGCGCTCTCTGCGCTGATCCTGCGGCGGAACCACCTTCCCCAGGGCGTGCGTGAGTCCATCGCGGGGATCGGGGGTGCCGCCCAGCGCATGTTGGAGATGATCGGCACCCTCCTCGACTTCACCGATGCGCGGTTCACCGGGACCCTGCCCATGGCCCCCGTGCCCACCGACCTGCACGAGGTCTGTCGGAACGTCGTTCGCGAGCTTCGGGCGGTGGCACCGGACCGCGCCATCGAGCTCGCGCTGGACGGGGACGGCCGGGGCGTTTGGGATCCAGCGCGCATGGCCCAGGTGGTGTCGAATCTCGTCTCGAATGCGCTCCAGCACGGAGCCAAGGAGGCCCCGGTCCGGGTGTCGGTCGGGGGAGACGAGGAATGCGCGGTGCTCGCCGTCGAGAACCAGGGGGAGGCGATCGCTCCCGAGCTCCTGCCGGTGCTGTTCGAGCCATTCTCGCGCGGATCCCTCCCGGACGCTTCGTCTGCCCGGGGACTGGGGCTCGGCCTCTACATCGTGAGACAGGTGGTGACCGCACACGGGGGCACCATCGACCTCGACTCGACGTCGGAGCGGGGGACGGTGTTCACCGTGCGCCTGCCGCGCGCCTACTCGGCGCCTGAGGCTCGAGGCGCGAGCTTCGACGAGAGGCTCGTCGCCGACGCGTGATCTCGGCTGCTCGCCGGGCATCCTCGTTCTCGCGCCGGACGCGCAGCTCCACGAAGTAGAGAAGGCCAGGGACCAGGGCGGCGAGCGCCGCGGCGAGGTAGGCGACGCCGCTCATCCCGCCGAGCCGCCCACCGGGGAGCTGCCAGAGCATCCTTGAGGCGACCAGTGCCCCGGTCGCAGCCCCGAGGTGCTGCGCCACCGACTGGGCCGACATGAACCGCGCACGCTCCTCGGGTGCCGGCACCCGGCTCGTCAGGGCCTGAACCGGGACCGTACGGAAGGCGCTCGCCACCATGAAGCCCACGAACAGGGCGAGCGCGGGGGGCTCGCGACCGGGGAAGACAAAAGCGGTGAGCAGCACCGCCAGGTAGAGCGCGGTCGCGGCCGTGGCGGTTAGGGCGGCGCCCACGCGATCGGCGAGCCGTCCGGCGATGCGCATCGTCGCGAAGCTCACCGTCCCCCCCAGGATGAAGAGCAGGCTGAGGTTCTTCCTCGGGTAGCCGAGATTGAATTGCCAGTACGCGGCGATGTTCGGGACGATGGCGAACTGCGCGGTCATGAGGGCCGCCATGGCGAGCAGTGCCAGGACGACCGTGGGCCGGCGAAGGATGTTCCCCGTCTCCGAACGTCTGGCAAGACGAGACGGGAGAGGGGAGGCGAGGGGAGGCAGGAGAAGAAGCGCCGTCGCCGCCAGACCTGCCCCCAGGGCCGACACCGCCAGGAAGGGCAGCCTCCACCCACCCAGGCGAGCGAGTTCGAGGCTCGCGGGAACACCCACCACCGAGGCCGCCGCGAAGCCGCCCATGACGCTGCCCACGGCGCGCCCGCGCCGCTCGGCGGGGACGGCGTCCGAGACGATCGCGAGCGAGAGTGAGGCCGCCGGTCCCCCGAAGGCCCCGGCGAGCAGCCGCGCCGCAAGCAGCGAGGCGAGGCTATTGGCGAAGGCACCCGAGGCCGTCCCCAGGGCCAGCCCTCCGAGCACGACCCAAAGTGCCCTGCCACGGTCGAACCGATCGAGGATGAGAGTGCCGATGACCCCGCTGAGCGCTGCCGCGGCGGTGTAGACCGCCCCGACGAGCCCGAGCCTCGCGGTCGGGATCTCCAGCGTTCGCGCGAAGTCCGGTCCGAGAGGCATCACCATCATGAAGTCCAGGACGTTCACGAACTGGACAGCGCCGAGCAAGAGGAGGAGCCGACGTTCTGGAAGCGGTCCGCGCACGCTCCGGCACGGATGCAGTCCCTGTGCCGCGTGAACTCCACCGAAGGATCCGCGAACCTCGTGCGCCTTACGGCTCCGGTTGCACATCTCGTGGCAGCGGGCTTTGTGCAACCTCTGAGCACCAGACGCTCTCGGGCGCTCGGGACTTGCGCAGGCGGGGAGCGGCCCAATCGGCCCGCGCCAGCCGGAGCGAGGGTCAGGGTCGCGAACCCCTTCGGGTCCGATGCTGCGGGGCCCAGCGGCGCCTATGGTCGCGGAAGGCAGCCCGCCCGGCGCCGCATGTGGCGCGGTCGTGTTCTTCCTGGCGGGCAGAGGCGCTCGCCCGGATCATCCAGCGGCCGCGAGCCTTCCACCGTCGACGGTGAGGACGGAGCCCGTGACGAACGACGCAGCGTCGGAGCAGAGCCACACGACCGCAGCGGCGACCTCCTCGGGGAGGCCGATCCTTGCCATGGGCACCGCGCGGAGGATGGGCTCTCGTTGCTCGTCCGTGAGCGCCGCGATGCGGTCCGTCCGTATCGGTCCGGGGCGACGGCGTTCACGCGGATCCCCCTGGCCGCGTAGTCGAGCGCCGCGCTCCGCGTGGCGCCGATCAGCGCATGCTTGGTGGCGGAGTAGGCGCTCATCCCCCGGACCCCGGAGAGGCCCGCGGTGGGAGGACATGTTCACGATCGCCCCACCACCGCCCGCGAGCATGGCGGCGATCTCGAACTTCATCGCGAGGAACAGGCCCCGGAAATTGACGGCGATGGACCGATCGAGATCCTCCACCGAGAGGTCGGCAAGGGGGGTGGGCTGATGGCCGGAGCCGGCGTTGTTGAATGCGAGGTCGAGCCGCCCGAACCGGCTCAGGGTCTCGTGCACGAGCCCCTGGAGGCTTCGAGCATCGGTGGCGTCCGCCGGCACGGCGAGCGCTTCCGCCCCCGCCTTTCGAATGCTCCCTGCGACCTCCTCGAGCGCATGGGCGTCGCGGGCCGCGAGGACGACCGCTGCTCCAGCGCGCGCGAGCGCGTGGGCGGTGGCCGCGCCGATCCCGCGGCTCGAACCGAGGACGAGAGCCACCTTGCCGCCGAGAGCGGTAGCCGCAGGCCGAGGCGTCACGGCGTCTCCCGTGACACGGCCGGCTGTCTCCAGCACCTGAAGGTGCTGAAGGAAGCGGGGCTGGTCCTCGACCGCGCCGACGGGACGCGGCGCCTTTACCGGGCGAACCCGGCCGCCCTCGAGGCGCTGCGGTCGTACCTGGACCGGTTCTGGGATCGCGCGCTTTTTGCTTTCAAGAAGGCGGCCGAGCGCGAGGCCCAGCTGCAGCAGGCGGGGGACAGGGAACGGAAGGAGCGGTCGCGATGACGACGAACACGGCGCAGGTGAACGCGGTCAGAAAATCCCTCACGGTGGCGGCTCCTCAGGAGGTGGCCTTCCGGGTGTTCACCGACAAGATGTCGAGCTGGTGGCCGCTCGAGACACACCACCTTGGCGCGGTGAAGGCGGTCGCGGCCGTGATCGAGCCGCATGTGGGCGGTCGCTGGTTCGAGCGCGGCGAGGACGGCTCGGAGACGCCCTGGGGCTCGGTCGTGACCTGGGACCCGCCGCGCCGGGTGGTGCTGACCTGGGACATCTCCGCGGATTTCCGGTGCCAGCCGAACCTTGGGACCGAGGTGGAGGTGCGCTTCGTGGCGGAGGGTCCGCGCGCGACGCGCGTTGAGTTCGAGCACCGGCACCTCGATCGTTTCGGGCCGCGCGCCGACGAAATGTGGGCGATCTTCGACTCGCCGGGCGGTTGGACCGGACTGCTCGAGCGGTTTGCTGCCGCCGTGGCGGGGTGACGCCTATCGGGGCCAATTCCGGGGACGCTCCCGGTGACGAGCGTGACCGGCATCGGGCAGCCAAGTCGCGCAGGCATCGGGCCAGGGCGGTCGGCTTTTCGGATGCTCAAGGAGCCCGGTCCCGGCGAGGGCGAGGTGGCTGGCACCGATGGCCGCCAGATACCAGTCGCAGTCCTCCCGATCGCGGTCGGGGTCTCGTTCTCGGAGAACAGCCAAAGCCGACGAACGCTTTGACGAGGCTTGCAGGGACGGCGCCCCAGAAGACACCCCGAAGGATCGAGGGAGCGGTATGGCGAACTACGACTTCCGAGCCTGGGGCGGTGGGATCACGCCGGGACGATCTCAGGGCATCTGTTCCGGGCTGCACGAAGCGGCACCGCGAGGGCCGTCCGAGGTGGGAACAGAGGAGCAGTAGAAGGTCTTGCCCTGGCAGGTCGCGATCCACGCGGTGGGGCTTTCCTCGTCGGCGGGCCAGCTCAGGTCGGCGATCTCGGTCTCGTCGGCCGCACAACCGATGATCGCGGCCGAGGTGAACCGAAGATCGGGCGGCGCTCGTTGGGCGACGACGGTGCCCACCGTTCCGGCGCAGCTAAGGGAGGCAAGCAGGAGGGCGACGAGGATCAAGCGAGCCAAGGGGGTTCTCGCCTCCGTTAGCTTCCTCTCTCTTCGAGAGGGGACAGGGTTCCAACCCGCGAGCCGGCGAAACGTTGCCTTCGTCTCACAGGCCCGCGGCGATCGCTTCCGATTCTGAACCCCAAGGCCTTCGGAGCTCGGAGGAGGGCGAAGGCTGCCGGCCACATCTGACTTC
>Ga0335077_10008745_pt1 | contig 12553 bp, 6 predicted proteins | sample Lox_Sample_31_FD_207151 | JGI IMG/M metagenome (GOLD analysis project Ga0335077, IMG submission 207151) | Soil microbial communities from Loxahatchee National Wildlife Refuge, Florida, United States - Lox_Sample_3.1 | ecosystem: Environmental > Terrestrial > Soil > Wetlands | place: USA: Florida...
GGAAGATGCCGTGCAAGACGCGCTCCTGCGAGCGTTCGTTCATCTGCGCGATTTTGACGGCAGGTCCAGCTTCGCAACCTGGCTGACGCGTATCGCCATCAATTCCGCACTCATGATTCTTCGCAAGAAGCGACATTCGCTTGAGGTGGCCATGGGAGGCGCGAATAGCTCTGACGACGATGCGTGGACCTACGAGATCCCGGATCACGCGCCGGATCCCGAAAGACGGTATGCGAAACGGGAAGAAGAAGGGATTTTGAGGAAGGCCATTCAGCATCTGCGGCCAGGCCTGCGCGGAGTTGTCAGCATTCAGCAACTCCAGGAAGCCTCGATGCGCGAAACGGCTAACGCCACGGGTATCTCGGTGGCGGCGGCAAAGGCGCGGCTGTTCCACGCCAAAGTCGCGCTGCGCAGGTCGCCGATGCTGAAACTCATGCGCCAACGCCGGCGGGGCAGCCCGATTCGTGCTTTGTCGGCCGCTTGATGGTTCATGGGCTGTAGCAACTGAATGAGGGAGAGCATTTCTGAGGAAACGCAATACTCGGAGTGACGAAGGAGAACAAAAACATGGCGACGATTACCACCAAAGACGGCACGACCATCTACTACAAAGATTGGGGGAAAGGGCAGCCGATAGTTTTCTCCCACGGTTGGCCGCTGAGCGCTGACGACTGGGAGGCGCAGATGTTGTTTTTTGGCCAGCACGGATACCGCGTGATCGCCCACGATCGGCGCGGCCACGGGCATTCCACGCAAACGTGGGAAGGCAATGAAATGGACACCTATGCGGACGACCTGGCGCAACTCTTTGAGACTCTCGATCTGAAGAACGCCATCATGGTCGGCCACTCCACCGGCGGTGGCGAGGTCGCGCGTTATCTCGGCCGCCATGGCTCCAATCGTGTTGCCAAGGCGGTGCTCATCAGCGCCGTGCCGCCGCTTATGCTGAGAACAGAAGAGAATCCCGGCGGTCTACCCCTCGCGGTCTTCGACAGCCTGCGGACGGCACTCGTGGCCAACCGCGCGCAGTTCTACAAAGAGATTACGTTGCCGTTCTACGGCTACAACCGGCCCGGCGCAAAGATCTCGGAAGGCATTCGCGAACGTTGGTGGCTGCAAGGCATGTTAGGTGGTGTGAAGGCGCACTACGACTGCATTAAGGCGTTCTCGGAGACGGACTTCACGGAAGACCTGAAGAAGATCGACATCCCAGTGCTGGTCATGCACGGTGACGACGATCAAATTGTGCCGATCGGCGCCGCGGGTCTGAGGTCCGCGAAGATACTGAAGCACGCAACGCTAAAAGTTTATCCGGGCTTTCCGCATGGCATGCCCACGACCAATGCGGACCAGATCAACGCCGACCTGCTCCAGTTTGTAAAAGGCACAGCCAGTACAGTGGCGGCGTAACGCGTTGTCGTCAGCCTCGGCTTGATCGCCATCGCTCGATAGGCCGCGATGCAGGGAGCCCGGGCTGACGACGCAAAACTCGCCCCGCTTGCCCGACACAGAATCACTCGCGGCCGTTTGACAAAGGGAGGTATGCACCATGAGCTTCGGTTTAGCGGCATTCACACTGTTTCACGTGGTCTTAAGTCTAATCGGTATCCTTGCGGGCTTCATGTTTGTCTTCGGCCTGTTTAAGGGAAAACTCTTGGGACGTTGGACCACGGCATTTCTCGCGACCACCGTGTTGACGAGCGTGACAGGATTTCTGTTTCCCTTCCACAAATTGCTGCCTTCTCATGTGCTCGGCATAGTTTCCTTGCTCGCGTTGGGTGTGGCGTATTGCGCGCGCTACGGGCGGCAGCTCGCCGGCGCGTGGCGGCAAGGTTTCATTATCAGCTCAGTGATAGCCCTGTATCTCAACGTATTCGTTCTGGTCGTACAGCTTTTCCGGAAAGTGCCGGTCCTCCAGCAGCTAGCCCCGACGCAATCGGAGGGGCCGTTTAAGCTGACCCAGCTGGTGGTGTTACTGCTCTTTGTTGTGTTGGGGCTGGTGGCGACAAGGAGCTATCGCGCGCAAGAAATTTAGCATCCGCGGAGGTGTCTGGGGCATCGAAGTCGTCAACTGAACAAAAAGCCGCACCACGGGAGGGGGGTAATGAACTTCATTTGGAAATACCGCTTTTGGATCGCCGGAGGGCTTGGGCTAGCCATCATCGGGCTGATCATTGGAGCCATACGACCAAAGGGTGTTGCCGGTGCACCCCCCCCCACGCCGGACGTGGAGGTGGTGACCGTCGAGCAGAAGAATGTTCCGGTGTACGGCGAGTGGATCGGCACGCTGGACGGTCTGGTAAATGCAGATGTGCGCGCGCAAGTCACCGGCTACTTGTTGCGGCAGGACTACCAGGAAGGTTCGTTCGTAAAGAAGGGCCGACTGCTGTTTGAGATTGATCCGCGGCCGTTCCAAGCGGCCCTCGATCAGGCGGAAGGGCAGTTGGCACAAGCGAAAGCCATGCTGGCAAACGCCCAGGCGGTGCAGCGCAGAACCGAGTTGGACGTCAACCGCTACACGCCGCTGGCGAAGGAGCAAGCCGCCAGCCAACAGGATCTGGACAACGCCGTCCAGAACAACCTCGCTGCCAAGGCCACCGTAGCGACCGCCGAAGCGCAAATCCAGACGTACGAGGCAGCCGTAGAGAACGCCAAAATCAACCTCGATTTCACCCGGCTGATTGCGCCGATTGACGGCATTGCGGGACAGGCACAACTGCAGGTCGGCGCGCTGGTGAGCCCCAGCAGCGGCCCGGTCACCTCAGTGTCAACGCTGGATCCTATCAAAGTGTATTTCACCGTGAGCGAGCCGCAGTACCTTGAGTGGCATCGGCGCTATCCGACCGAGGAAACTGTTGATGAAGCACGTAGAAATCTTCACCTCCAGCTCATTTTGGCGGATGGCTCGACGTACCCGCATGAGGGCAAGTTCGATTTCGCCGATCGCCAGGTAAACGAAGGTACGGGGGCAATTCGCATCGCCGGCCTGTTTGCGAATCCAGGAAATGTTTTGCGGCCTGGGGGTTACGCGCGAGTGCGAGGGCTGATCCGCGTCCAGCAGGATGCGCTGCTCGTCCCGCAGCGTGCCGTGTCCGAGTTGCAGGGCAGCTACCAGGTAGCGGTGGTGGACAGCCAAGACAAAATCAGCATCCGCCCGGTGACTCTCGGTGACAGTTTCGGTTCGGACTGGATTATCAACACGGGGCTGAATCCCGGCGACAAGGTTGTTGCCGAAGGCGTTCAAAAAGTCCGCCCTGGCATGCGTGTGAACCCCAAGCCCTTTGGCCCGGAAGCGAAGGGAAGGTGAGCCCGTGTCAAAGTTCTTCATCCACCGCCCCATCGTGGCGATGGTCATATCCATCATCCTGGTGCTGGTCGGCTCGTTGACGATTCTGGCGCTGCCGGTGGCGCAGTTTCCGAGTATCGCGCCACCGGAAATTCAAATCGTGGCCACGTACGTCGGCGCGGACGCGCAAACCCTCGAGCAGGCCGTTGCCACGCCGCTGGAGCAGCAGATGAGCGGCGTGGACAACATGAACTACATGTACTCGCTGAATGCGACGGGTAACTCGACGACCAGCTTGATCGTGGATTTCGACGCGAAAACGGACCCCAACAACGACTTCATCCTGACACAGTCCCGCGAGACGCAGGCCGCGTCGCAGCTTCCGGTGGACGTCAACAATTACGGAGTGACGGTGCGCAAGTCGGTGACTGCGCCGCTGATGTTGATTGACGTTTACTCGCCCAACGGAACCTATGACGCCACGTTCCTGGCCAACTACGCGTACATCAATCTGGTGGACCCGCTGCTGCGCTCGTACGGTATCGGTATCGTCAACGTTTTCGGCGCTGGTCAGTACGCCATGCGCATGTGGGTAAAACCCGACCAACTGGCAAAGCTTGGAGTTACGGTCCCGGAAATCATCAGCGCGGTGCAAGCGCAAAACACTGTCAATCCGGCGGGAAAAGCGGGTGGCGACCCGGCTCCGAAAGGGACCGAGTTTACTTACGCGGTTCTGGCGCAGAGCCGGCTCGTCTCGCCCGAACAATTCGGACAGATTGTCGTGCGCGAAACGCCCGACGGTGGGACAGTTCGCGTCCGCGACGTAGCGCGCATCGAGTTGGGTTCGCAGGACTACAGCGTGGGAGGGCGCTTCAACGGCAAACCGAGCGCGGTCCTTGCTGTTTATCAGCTACCAGGCTCGAACGCCGTGGAGGCCGCCGCCGCTGCAAACAAGCTAATGGGCCAGTTGAAGCAGCGCTTTCCGCAAGACCTGGATTACGTCGTCGCCCTGGATACCACCCGCGCGGTCACCGAGGGCATCAAGGAAATTGTGATTACCCTGCTGATCGCGCTGGCACTGGTCATTCTGGTGGTTTACATCTTCTTGCAGGGCTTGCGCGCCACACTGATCCCTCTTCTCGCGGTGCCCGTCTCCCTGGTCGGGACGTTCGTACTTTTTCCTGTGTTTGGATTCTCGATCAACACGCTCTCTCTGTTTGGTCTCGTGCTGGCGATTGGCTTGGTCGTGGACGACGCGATCGTGGTGGTCGAAGGTGTCGAGCGCCACATCGAGGAAGGGATGACGCCGAAAGAGGGCGCCCTGAAAGCGATGGAGGAATTGTCCGGACCGGTTGTCGGCATCGCCCTAGTGCTGTCCGCAGTGTTTGTGCCTACCGCGTTCATTCCGGGTATCACTGGCAAGCTGTATCAGCAATTCGCGGTGACCATCGCCATCTCGGTCCTGCTCTCGGCGTTTAACGCGCTGACCCTCAGTCCGGCGCTGGCCGCGCTGTTGCTAAAGCCGAAGAAGAAAAGCGGCGGGTTATTGAGAAAATTCTTCGACTGGTTCAATCGCGTTTTCGAACGCGCCACGGAAGGGTATGTGAGCTGGAGCGGGGTGCTTGTGAAGAAGGCCGCCGTGGTAGTTGTTCTGCTTGTGGTTTTCGCGGCGGCGGGCGGCTTTTTTGCCAATCGCGTTCCCACCAGCTTCCTTCCCGATGAAGACCAGGGCTACGCCTACGTGAATGTGCAACTACCGAACGGGGCGTCGCTGGAGCGCACGCGCGCCATCGTCGACCAAGTTGAGAAAACCATCATGGATACGCCGGGCGTGCAGTATTCGACCTGCTTTGTGGGCTTCAGCTTGCTCAGCTTTGTGCGCACCACCTATAACGCGACATTCTTTGTGAACTTCAAGCCCTGGGATGAGCGCACCTCCCGTGACGAGCAATTCCAGACGCTAAAAGCACACCTGAATCAGAGGCTGAGCAAGGTGCCCGGTGCGGTAGTTTTCGGCTTTTCTCCTCCGGCTATTCCAGGTGTGGGAACCGCCGGCGGCTTCACCTTTATGCTGGAAGATCGTTCCGGCGGTGATGTGCAATTCCTGGCCAAAAATCTGGCTACTTTTCTCGACGCCGCTCGCAAGCGGCCGGAAATCGCCAGCTTGAGCACCACCTTCTTGGCCACCGTGCCGCAACAGTTCGTGGATGTGGATCGCGACAAAGTCTTGAAACAAGGCGTGAACCTCAGCGACGTCTACAAGACCATTCAGGCCTTCATGGGGGGCTATTTCATCAACTATTTCAACCGCTTCGGCCGCCAGTGGCAGGTGTACATCGAAGCGGAAGGCGAGGACCGCGCGAAAGCACAGAACGTCGGGCAATTCTACGTGCGCAATAACCAGGGGCAGAATGTTCCGCTTTCGACGCTGGTCAATGTGAAGCCGCGAGTGGGCCCGGAATTCCTGCTGCGTTTCAACGAATATCGCTCCGCGCAGATTAACGGCAGCGCGGCGCCAGGCTATAGCGCGGACCAAGCCACCGCAGCGCTCGAAGAAGTCTTTCACCAAACCATGCCACGCGAGATGGGATTCGACTATTCCGGAATGTCCTTCCAGGAACAAAAAGCCCGCGAAGGAGTGCCGCCGTCGGTCATTTTCGGACTTTCGCTTCTGTTCGTCTTCCTCATCTTGGCAGCGCTCTATGAGAGTTGGTCGTTGCCGTTCAGCGTTTTGCTGAGCACACCGGTGGCGATATTCGGAGCGTTTTTCGTTCTTTGGCTGCGCCGTTTCCTGGTGGGCGTTTTCTATCCGCCCTACCTGGTGCAGATCGAAAGCGATGTCTACTCGCAAATCGGTCTGGTCATGTTGATCGGCTTGGCGGCCAAGAACGCGATCTTGATTGTGGAGTTTGCCAAAGACGAATACGACAAAGGCAAGCCACTCGTCGACGCCTCGCTGGAAGGTGCCCGTCTGCGCCTGCGTCCGATCTTGATGACTTCTTTCGCCTTCATTCTCGGTTGCGTTCCGCTGTGGACGGCGAGTGGTGCGGGCTCGGTGGCCCGGCAAATCATGGGCACGACGGTCATCGGCGGGATGATGGCCGCCAGCGTCATCGGCATTTTCTTTGTACCTGCAATTTTCTACCTGGTTGAGAAATGGTCGGGCGCGCGCAGAGAGCAAGTCGCAGACGCAATGCCGGCAACTCCGGCTCCAGCGGAGGGGGATTGAAATGGTCCACAGTGCAACACGCCCGCACCAACAACGCCAGCATTTTTCAGGCGGACGGACGGCATTTCTCGCGGCTCTGCTAGCTTGCGGCGTGACCGCGGGCTGCATGGTCGGCCCTAATTATCACCGACCAGTCGTGCCGACGCCAACCGCTTTCCGTGACCTCAGCACAAGCCCGCAGGCAGAAGCGCAGGCGACCTCCTACGCCGACCTCCCGTGGTGGCAAGTGTTTCAGGACCCGCAATTGCAGGAACTGATTCGCACGGCGTTGAAGCAGAACTATGATTTGCAGCTCGCGAGCGAGCGCATCAACGCGGCGCGCGCACAGGTGGCTGTAACGCGATCCAGTTTGTTTCCCCAAGTCCAGGGGAACGGCAATTTCATTGGTGGAAAAGAAAGCAACTTTCAAACCAAATTCAATTTTCTGACCCTGACAGCCGACGCCGCGTTCCAGCTGGACTTCTTCGGCAAGCTGCGTCGCGCCAACGAAGCAGCGCGCGCTGAGCTGCTTGCCACGGAAGACGCACGGCAGACGGTCATACTAACTCTTGTGAGTGACGTGGCGAGTGATTACTTCGCGCTGTTGCAGCTCGACTTGCAGCTCCAGATCACGCGCGAAACTGTCAAAACGCAGCAAGACTCCGTAAAGCTCACCAATCTTCGCGTGGAGCACGGCGTCGCCACAAAGCTCGACGTGTTGCAGGCTCAGCAAGTCCTCGATTCAGCAAACGCCGCCGTTCCTGACCTCGAGCGCCAAATCGCGCAGGAGGAAGACGCCATCAGCATTCTCCTTGGCAACTATCCGCAGGGCGTGCCGCGCGGACGCCCACTCGTCGAACAACCGCTGCCTCCGGCGGTTCCTCCCGGTCTGCCTTCGGCGCTCCTTGAGCGCCGGCCAGATATTCGTGAAGCCGAACAAATCCTGGTTGCTGCAAACGCCGAAATCGGCGTCGCCAAAGCCGAATTCTTTCCGCAAATTTCGCTCACCGGTTCCGGCGGCGGGGCTTTCGGGCGCAGCAGCGCTTTTTCAAGTCTGATGAGTTCGCAACTCGGAATTTGGTCTTATGGCGCGAATGTGAGCCAGCCCATCTTTACCGGCGGGGCACTTCGCGGAAACTTAAAGTTGGCGGAGTCAGAGCACCAGCAGGCTCTGATTGCGTACCGGCAAGCCATTCAGCGCGCTTTCGGCGACGCGTCCGATGCCCTCATCGGCTACCAGAAAATTCATGAAGTCCGCGTTCGCCAGGAGGACACCGTCGCCGACCTGCAGGAATCCGTGCGTCTCTCCAACCTGCGGTACACCGGAGGCACGACGACGTATCTCGAAGTCTTGGATGGCCAGCGCTCGCTCTTTGCCGCAGAACTTACCCTGGCGCAAGCTCGAGGCAACGAATACCAGAGTCTCGTGCAACTCTACCGCTCCCTCGGCGGCGGTTGGCAGCTATAGCCGTGCGCCAGTTTAGTGGTAGTCGTGGGATTGCATGTCGGCGGCGCTGATGGTGATAGGCAGAACACGCGAGGCTTTGATGGAAACCACGTTGTCTTGATTCTGCAGAAGGCCTTCGATGCGCAGGAATTTTTCGCGGTTGATGACCAGGCGATACTTTTCATAGAGATCCGGCTTGAGGATCACGTTGGCGATGCCGGTCTCGTCCTCGATGCTCAAAAACACAAATCCTTTGGCAGTTCCTGGGCGCTGCCGCACGATCACGCAGCCGGCGACGCTGGTGTACGCACCATCCGCGAGGCGCGCGAGATCGATAGCGCGTTTCACCTTCAACGAATCGAGCGCTGCCCGGCAATAAGCCATGGGATGTTGTCCCGCGGTCAGGCCGGAGCCGTGAAAATCGGCAACGAGCCGCTCTTCGTCGGTCATGCGCGGCAAAGGGGATGGATCGGGTTGTTCAGGAATGGAGTCGAGCAGAGGACCGGAGGGTCTCGCTGCGCGTTCCACTTGCCATAGCGCGGTGCGGCGGTGGATTTCTTTTCCTAGACTATTCAGGGCCCCGATTTCGCCTAACGTTACCAGTTCTGATTTCTGCAGCTTCGGAACACGCTTTGTCAGGTCCTCGATTCCAGTAAAAGGCTCGCGCTCCCGCTCGCGCACCAGCGCTTCGGCGGTGGTTTGCCGCAGGCCATGTACGTAGCGAAGGCCGATGCGGAGACAGAGCACATCTACACCATGTTTGTCCACAGCGCGCTCGATCGTGCAAAGCCACTCCGAACGCAACACATCGATTGGTTTGACGCGCAAGCCGTGGCGCTGCGCATCTTTCACGATGGTGGCAGCGCTGTAAAAGCCCATGGGCTGGTTGTTCAGCAGCGCCGCGGTGAACGCCGCCAGGTAATAACACTTGATATAGGCACTAGCGTAGGCAATCAGCGCGAAACTCGCGGCGTGCGATTCGGGAAAGCCATATTGGGCGAAGGCGGTGATCTGCTTGATAATCTCTTCCTGCGCCTCTTTGCCAATGCCGTTCTGCTCCATACCACTGCGCAGTCTGATTTCAATTTCGCGCATGCGGACTTCCGAACGCTTGAAGCCCATGGCGCGGCGCAAATCTTCCGCTTCGCCTCCTGTGAAATTTGCCGCGGCCATGGCCATGCGCAGCAACTGTTCCTGAAAGAGCGGCACTCCCAAGGTTCGTTTAAGAATGGGTTCCAGCAAAGGGTGGGCATACGTGACCGGCTCGCGCCCCTGCCGACGGCGCATATAGGGATGCATCATATTGCCAACGATGGGACCCGGACGAATGATGGCCACTTGCACGACGAGGTCATAAAACTTGACCGGCGCGTTCCGCGGAAGAGAAGACATCTGCGCACGGCTTTCGATTTGAAACACTCCCACCGTGTCCGCGCGCCGGATGGTTTCATACACCAGCTTGTCGTCTGCGGGAAGTTGCGCCAGGTCGAGCGGCACGTTGTAGTGCCTGGGCACGAGTTGCATGCACTCTTCCAGAACCGCGAGCATGCCGAGGCCCAGCAAATCCACTTTCACGATGCCCATGTCCGCGCAATCTTCTTTGTCCCATTGCACCACCACGCGGCCCGGCATCGTCGCCGGCTCGAGCGGAACGACGGAATCCAACTGCCCCTGACAGATCACCATTCCGCCGGAGTGTTGTCCCAAATGGCGCGGCAGATCCTGAATGCGTTCGCACAAATCCCGGAACTTTTGCACGTGCGAATGCTGTAAATCCAAGCCGGCCTGCTGGAAATTTTGCTGGATACTGTCGGTTTGACCGCGCCATCCCCAGGTATTCACCAGGCTGGACAAGCGGTCCAGCGTCTCCTGATCAAAGCCCAGCACTTTGCCGACTTCGCGCGCGGCGGAACGGCCGCGATAGGTGATGACGTTGGCAGTCATCGCGGCGCCGAGCTGCCCATAGCGATGGTAGACGTACTGAATCGCTTTTTCGCGCTGGTCGCCGCTGGGCAGGTCGAGGTCAATGTCCGGCCATTCGCCGCGATCTTCGGAGAGGAAGCGCTCGAAAAGCAGCTCCATGCGAATGGGATCCACGGCGGTGATGCCCAGCGCGTAGCACACCGCGCTATTGGCCGCGGACCCACGCCCTTGCACAAGAATGCCCTGCTCGCGGCAAAAACGAACAATGTCCCACACGATGAGAAAGTAGCCGGCCAATTTGAGCTTTTCGATAAGCGTCAGTTCGCGACGGATTTGCCGTTCGGCGCGCTGCAAGAGGTCGTCGTCACCTTTTGCCACGTAGCGTTCGCGAAGGCCTTCCTCCGCGCGTTTTTTGAGAAAAGAATCCATCGTTTCTCCGGGAGCTGTCGGATACCGGGGAAACTCGTAACCCAAATCGGACAGCGTGAATTGCAGGCGCGCGGAAAGTTCGCCGGTGTTGGCAATGGCCTGCGGCAAATCGGAAAACAAGCGGGTCATTTTTGTTGCGGTGCGCAGATGGCGTTCGTCGTTGCGTTCCAGAAGCCGGCCCGCCGTCTCGAGTTGGCAATGGTTGCGCAGGCAGGTAAAGACATCGAGAATTTCGCGATCCTCTGGGCGCACGTAACGCACGCCGTTGGTCGCGAGCAGAGGCAAGCCCAGAGTTCCGGCAAGGCGCACCGCGGCCTGGTTCCGCATTTCTTCTGCAGGATCGAAATGCCGCTGCAACTCGACGTAGACATTGCGTTTTCCAAAACTCGTTATCAGCTTTTCGATGTTCCGGCGCGCACCTTGTTCTCCCTCGTGCGCGAGAGATGCCGCCAGCACTCCTTCGTCGCTGCCGGTCAGGCAGACCAGCCCTTCCGCGTGCTCCGCGATCTCTTCGAGAGTTGCTGTTCCGGTTCCCTTTTCCTGCTCGCGCAATTTATAGCGTGTCATGAGGCGGCAGAGGTTTTGATAGCCGGTGCGGTTTTCGACCAGCACGGCCAGCCGCACAGGGCGCGGAGGAATTTTGTTGGGCATCCAGGAAGGCGCGCCCACCTGCGCGCCAAATCCCGTTACGGAAATTTCTGCGCCGATATGCGCGCGAATGCCCGTTTTCTTCGCCGCCATGTGAAAACGAGGAGAACCATACACGCCGTCGCGATCGAGCAAGGCAATGGCGGGCAGTTCCAGGCGCGCGGCCTCGGTCACCAACTCTTCCGGCAACGAAGCGCCTTCCAGAAAACTAAATGCCGAGCAAGCGTGCAGCTCCACATACATCAGTCGTAAACCCCTTCGACAAACCAGCGCCGCGAACGCAAATCACGGTAAATGCGATACAGCGCCGTCTCTTTTCCAGCGTCATTGCCGAACTCTTTCTGATACTTTGGCCGCAACGCATGCAGCAAAACGTCCCATTCGTCGCGCGACCACGCCGTTTCCGACCACCAATCGCCTTTCGTTCGCCACGGTCCGGCACACGAAAGCACGCGTCTCTGCGCTCCGTCGCACACAATTCTCGCCGGTTTTGCTTTGTACAATTCCACCGTGGCAGGTAGCGGCGGGCGGTAAATGCGCAAAGCTGCCGCGGCTGGGCGATGCGGTGCAACAGCCCTCTTTTCGTTCATTTCCGGGAGGACAAATTCATCCTGGCGAAATGCATTGGGCCGATGGGTATCGAGCAACACAGGTGCCCCGACACGCCCTTCGCCCACTGTGCCGCGAATGCGCGCCAGTGTGACTTCCAATTTTTCCGGCTCCGGGCTCAACGGCAGGTAGAGCCCCCATTGCCGGGTGCGCGGACGCGTGGGCACCGCCATCATGCACACCCCCGTGACCGGCGCGCTGGGCGGATGCGCTTCCAAATCGAGCTTCAGCAGCTTGAGAAGGAATTTGCTTTCTTTCGCGGGCACTGGCAGCCGCAGCGTGCGGATGTGCACAGGCATTTTTTCGTTTTTCGATTTGCTTGCGTTCTTTTGCAGCGTCAAGGTCAGCCGGATCTCGCTTGTGGCCAATACGTGCATCCGCAAGCGCACACACAATTGCTCGAGCAAACGATTCATCACAAACAGCAGCGGATCGAGCAACTCGAGGGGGAATTCCAGTTCCATGCATTCCTCAAATGCCGGCTCAGACTCCTTTGCCATTAGCGGCCGTGGATCAGCGCCCTGCGCCAGCAATTGCCAGCGCCGGCCTTCCTGTCCAAAGCGCTCGACCACCGCAATCTCCGGCAAAGCGGCAAATTCGCCGCAAGTCCGAATACCCCAGCACGCTAACGTCTCCAGAAATTCCTGCGTCATCGGCAGCGAAGTTACAGGCAGCGTGCCGAGCTTCCGGTTTTCCTCTCCCGGCGGAATAATCGTCACGCCAGGAAATCCCCGTGCGGCGCAAACGGCGGCTTCCGGATTTTCTGCAATCGCCACGTGCGTATCGAATCCCACTCTTGCGGCCACGCGCTGCAAATCACCGGCAATTTTTTCCTGCGCACCAAACAGCTTTTCGCAGCCGGCAATGTCCAAAACCACGGCGTCCAGCAGTTCCTCTTTGCCGCCATTCCGTTTGTCTTCCACGCGCGGCGAAATTGTCCAGGCACAATCGAGCAACGCCGTATGTGCGGTGGCTTCCTGCGCGCGCGATCGCCATCGCCAGA
>Ga0335077_10008747_pt1 | contig 12553 bp, 6 predicted proteins | sample Lox_Sample_31_FD_207151 | JGI IMG/M metagenome (GOLD analysis project Ga0335077, IMG submission 207151) | Soil microbial communities from Loxahatchee National Wildlife Refuge, Florida, United States - Lox_Sample_3.1 | ecosystem: Environmental > Terrestrial > Soil > Wetlands | place: USA: Florida...
CCCGGCTCGACGGAATGCGCGCCGGCCGGCAGATACAGCAACGCCTCGTCCTGCACCGGCCAGGCATGCCCGTCCACCAGCGCCGGTCCGGACCACCGCATAGCCACACCGCGCGGCGAATCCACCATCAGCTTCGGCCCCACCGTCTCCGCGCGAGTTACCACCGCCGCGGAAGCGGGCAGCAACGGCAGGTCCTGCGTCAGGATCGAGTTCTCAAAATACAGCGCCACCTGCGCGAACGCGCCCGCCGCCGAGTGCACCACCTCGAACAACTCCGCGCCGGTCTGCTGCTTGGTGGGATATACGTTCTGGTATCGGTCCACAATATTCAAGTCGATCGCCAGGCGGTCCAGCCGCGCAGTCAGCGGACGGTAACGCTTGGCAATCTCCTCGTAGCGCTGCGGCGCCAGGTTCCACACCGTCGCCGGATCTTCCACCAGGAACGTGAAATTCCCGTGCTCCAGCAGCGGCAGCACTTGTGCCGAATCCGCGCCAATCGCATCGCGCATCGACGTATCCAGCCGGTCGTCCACGTGCGTCAGCACCACATCCAGGTAAGGCCGCGTCCGGCGAACCTTGTCGATTTCCGCCAGCCATCGCTGCTGCATGTCGCGCGCCAGGCCGGCCCGATAATCCAGAAACGCGCGCTGCGATGCCGCATCTTTGCGCGACGCGAACAATTCGATGGGATCGAAGCCGCCTGCCTGCCGGAACCGTGCGCGCACGTCGTCGTTCATCGGCGTGAACCGCGACGGGTTCGACAGGCCTTCCAGCGATTCGAAATACAGCTCCGCCAAGTTGACGCCGTCCCAGTTGAATCGTTCGACCAGGCCCGTGACGCCCGCCGCCGCCGCGCGAAAACACTCCGGATCGGCCAGGTTCATCAGCTTGCGCCAGTCGAGTTGTGCGTCCTGCAGCACACCGGTTTTCTCGCGCCACGCCGGATGGTCGTTCCAGAATTTCTCGCTGACGTGCGGCAACTCCAGCCAGGCGTACACCAGGATGCCGTGCGCATGGCATGCCTCGATCAGGCGTTTCAGGTATGCGTCGCTCTCGGGATCAGCATCGAAGAAATGCCACGCGGCTACTTGCAGCGCCGCAATGCCCGCATTGCGCCACCGGGCCGCAAAATAATCTAAATCGACGCGCAGCCGGTAAGACGAGTCAAAAAAGGCCCAAAGCCGCGTCGAGCGGAACGGCGGGTCCAGTCCCAGATCCGCCAGGGCGTGCAGCAAATACGGAAAGCGTTCGTAGCCGCGCTCCCCCGGAGGCACGGCCAGCCACAGAACCGCGCCTGCGCCGCGCCGGAAACCGGCCAGCATCGGCGCACCCGTCCAGCGCTCCTTGGCGAACACGATCGTGCCGTCGGGCACGTTGTAGCGCGGCAGCTCCAGGCCTTTCTCCCAAACGATAGGCACTTTCGGGGCATGCACGTCCTCCAGGCTTACAACTCGAACATTGGTGGACGTGCGGCGGAAACCCAGGCTATCCGCGGTGGACGATTCGCCCTCCAGGATCAGGTAGGCGCCGTCTTCCACCTTCGCCGGCCAATCGCTCATTGCGGGCGATCCCGCGCGCAGCACAAAGACCCGGGCCGATCCCGCCGGCTGCTCACGAAATCCCACCGACGCCAGCAGGAGCGGCCAGCCGCCCTGATCCTGCGACATCACGTGATAAGAGGGCAGCCCCGCCGCGAAGCCCAGCTGCCCCACCAGCAGAAACGGAGCCGCGCGCGTCAGCAAGCGGTATCCTCGCGTGTTCAGCAAGCTCCTAATGCGTGAGCGCATACCAAAACCCCGCCCTCAGATCGTTAAAGGTAGGCCCATTCGGATCGCCTGGCACGGTGTACGTCCCGCGCAGATAATTCACGGTCAGGTACAACGAACTGGGCATCGCCGAAACGCGAAAACGCAAGCCTGGCCCGGTCTCGAAGAAGTTGGCCCAGGGCTCGCGTTTCATGTCCGTCGTCAGGTTGAAGTTCCAATAGAACTGTGTCTGCAGCGGGCCTAGCGCCGGCGTGTATCCTGCGCGGTTCTGCGAGTAAAACAGAAAGTCGTTGTCGAAGCGCCTCACGAAAATCCCATCGTCGTTGGTCTCGAAAAACAGCCCGCCGGTCTTGGATTTCAGCAGGTGCCCGAAACCCTTGGTGAACGAGACCCCGCCGCGGTAGTCCGGCAGAATGTGGTGGGTGCGGTATCCGAACGACTCGCCGGCCTCGGCCCAACCCATCAGCCCGTGCCACACATTAGTTGCCAGCCCAATGCCCGGAATCACCGCGCTCTCGGAAAGATACTGCGGCATCATCCCGCCCCCCACCGGCCCGGTCGTTCCGCGCGTGTCGGCAATGAAGCGCACGCTCAGGTATGGATGCACCGGAAACCTCCACCGCAGCTCGCTCTTGACCTGCGCGTAGGAGAACAGATCGCTCCAGCGCGTCGAGTACATCGGAAACATCCACAGAGTGGTCCGGATGCGCTCCTGTTCCGGCAGCAGGTTGTGATACGCCGTGTTGGCTTCCTTGGCGATCTGCGGGTCGAAGCTCTTGCGCGCCAGGTCGAACCACCGGATAGCCTGCGCGTCATCGTGCAACATGTTGTAGGTCCAGCCCAGCTTCAGCATCACCGCGAAATCCGTGGGATCGTCTTCCTGCGCCAATTGCAGGTACTTCAGCGCATCGCGGATAAACCCGGCCTTCAGGCTGCGCTCCGCCATCACCTTGGCGTCGATGCTCGCCGGCGCGGCCTCTGCCGGGCGATTCTGCAACGTCTGTGGCATGTGCAGCACGGCGCGCACCCGGTTGGCTAACTCCTGGTCGGCGCCTTTCAGCACGCGCTCCAGCAGCGGCATGGCGCTGGCCTTATCGCCGCGCGACAGGTACAGGAAGCCGAGTTGCGCAGCCGAAAGGTAGTCCGTGTCGGATGCCCTGGTCAAATACAGGAATTCCTGCTCGGCCTCCTGCTGGTGATTCATGCCCAACAACAGATACGCCAGTTCGCGCCGCAGATCCAGGTTCTTCGGGTCGAATTCCAGCGCCTTCCGGAACTCGGTCACATAAGGATACCGCGCCGGGAGCAGTTCCTTGGCGGACTCCGCCGCGCGCGGCTCCCCCCCCCGCGAGGCCGCCAGCAGCGCGATATAGGCTTGTTCGGTGCGGTTCAGCGCGATCAGCATGCGCCCCAGGTCCACCAGCACCGTACGCCGGTCCGGAATCAGCCGCCAGGCCTTCTCGTAATGTTCCGCCGCCAGTTCCAATTGGTCGCGCTGCTCGGCCAGGGTCGCCAGTTCGAAGTGCGCACTGAAGTTGTCTCCACCCATCTGAATAGCCTTGGTCCAGCGCTCGATGCCCTCGGCCAGCGGCCGGTCGATGTTCTGAAACGCGCGCTCGGCCGTGGCCCTCGACTCCGGGTCGCCCGCCTTCCGCACCCGGTCGAACACCCGCCGCGCCTGTGCCTGCTCCTTCGTCTCGTAACACAGGAACGCGTATTCCAGGGCCACATGGAAATCCTTCGGATCGATCCGCATGGCCTCGCGAAACTGGTCCCGCGCCGCCACGTTCTCGCCGATCTTCAGATAAGTGTAGGCAAGGTCTTTACGAATGGACGTCCGCCCCGGCGCCGCCGCAATCGCGTGCTGGAAGAAGGCGATAGCGTCGTCATACCCGCGGATCTTCAAGGCCTCGTAAGCTTTGCCGAGGGGTTCATAAGCCGGGTCGGGAATCTGCGCGGCGGCCAGCCCGCAAAAAAGGACAATTGCCCAGTGCCGCATGGTGGTATACACCTAGTGCAATCGGCGCAGAATTCCTCGCATCTGGAAACCCTCGCACTCCGTGCCACAAAATTGCTGCACCGTCGGCGTCCAGGAACGTGGCCGCCTCCCGGCCAGCAGTCTGCCCGCCCAAACCGCACGCGCTGGTAGGAAGTCCCGTAACGTCATTCACGCGCGATGACCCGCAGCCCGCGCCCGTTCGACGCGCGCGCCGGGTCCGGGCCCTCTTAGCGCCGCTTTAAGGGCAGGAAAAATTGCGGCACCGTCGCGTCGGGACTTCACCCACGGAACCCCTGTAATCATTGACGTTCGTGGCAGACATCCGAGGCCTCGAGATTACAAAACGCCGGGCCCATCCGGGCCTGGTCCAGACGGCGCGCAGGCGGAAACTGTTCGATTGCAGATCAGAGCCCAGACACCTGATACAGAGGGCAGGTGGGTGACGAGGGATAGAAGACCTGATTTACATCGTCATAGGCGCCGCCCATAGTGCCGTTGGGGAGGTTAGACGGTCTGCGCGCGACGTACCAACCGGCCGGATCGGAAAGGGCGTGGCTGAGATCATGCTCCACCCAGAAGAGGGACATATCGGCGCCAAAGCCGACGCGCGGCCAGCCGGTGGCGGTATTCAGAAAGCCGAGCTGAAATCCGGCGATGGCGCTCTGCCCGGTCAGAGGGCCCGCCTGATGGACGGTAGGCCAGTGGTTGGCGGCCCATTGCGGATTGGCAGTCAGCGAATTCAGGTCGAAGATCTCCCAGTTGGGAGGCGCGGTGGCAGGCTGATCGGTGCCAGTTATATCCACATGTGTCCAGTTGTGATGTCTCATAGTCCCGATGAGGACACGGGCCGTAGTGCTTTCCAGGGTGGGGGCGTAGGCGTCCTTGAGCCCGCCGGGATAGATGGCCCATGGAATGAAGTACAGATACTGGTTGGCGTGCGCGGCGTCCCAAGCCACAACGCCGCCGGTGAAACCAACCAGATTCGCCACGCTGCCCAGCCCGGTTACGGGAGGAGCGCCCGGCGAGCCGAGGGTGGTAGGATCAAACACTTTGTAAGCCGCGGGAGTGGTGAAGGCCGACGGGTCGGGGGTGCCGGGAGTGTGATATTGGGTGTCGTAGCGGACGATCAGGTGATTGGTATCGGGGATGAAATACAGGAAACGGTAACCGTCGTACACGGCGGACTGGAAGCCCTTGGCCAGTGGATTGACTTGGGCGCCCATATCGAACCAAGCCCAACCTGACTTGCGGGAGAGAGGATTGAAGTAACCCGTTGTGTCGAAGCGAAGGACGTTGCCGTGATGCGGGTCGCCCTGGAGCGTCTGATCCTGGCCGGGGACGTAATAGACGAACCTGCCGTCGTACACGCCGCCGCACCATCCGTAAGTTGGGCCTAGCGGGCCACCTCGCGGCGGGGCGGCGTAGGCGCGGTATGCCGTGGGCTCGTCGAGGGGCTGGGTGGTGTCGTATGCGACGAAGACCGGGTACGAATTGGCAGCGGAGGGAACGAGGTATACATCGCGAAGGGCGACGGCGGCGCCGTTATAGCCGGCTGCGATGTTAGGCGGGGAGTTAATCAGCGTCGTGAGATCGAAGAAGGTCCAGCTTCCGGATTTATTGAAGGCGCCACCGCCATCGAGGTTATAGGAAACTATGATGCCTTGAGGAATGCCATCGGCAAGCGCTCCGGACATGCCGCCGGTGGCGCCGGGGGGAAGGACCTGCCAAGGATAATACAAGACCTTTCCGTTGACGAGGTCGCCAGACTGGTAGCCGATCGTTGCCCGGGTAAACGTACCGTTGTCGGTGACGAGTGTGGTCAGGGGCATATCGGGGAGAGTGCCCGGCCAGAATTCGGAACTGGCCGGCCTAAGGGTTTGAAAAACCTGGCCGCGACAAAGGGGTAAAAACCCCAGGGAAAGCAGCAAGGTCACCCCGGCTGTGTTCCATGCGCTAAACTGGCGCAACGATAGCATGCTTCTTTTCTCCAAAATCATAAAGTTGGTTCTGTGAACCTAGCCTGGCTCCCGAATCCCGGCGCTGCGCGAGAGGCCGGTGGTGGCGAGGCCGATATAGTGAGATTATAATCACATTCTTGCGGAATGCGACTAACCAAAAAACAGTTGTCATTAGTTAACGACACAAATCTCAAAAAGCGTTGTCGTAAGTTAACGACACAAATCTCAAAAAAACGGTTGTCATAAGTCAACGACACAAATCTCAAAAAGCGTTGTCGTAAGTTAACGACACAAATCTCAAAATAAGAGTTGTCCTAAGTTAACGACGCAAACCAAAAAAGCGTTCCGAGCAACCTGTGAGATTTTGTTTTTGGGCCTAAGTGGGCGGGTATTTGCTTTTTGTTCGTCTTTCGTAGAGGCCGTAATGGAAGTAATGGAAGGCAGGTGTCCTCAATTAGGCGAGCCAATCGCCTAGCCGCGCTTGTCGATTTCATGTTTCAGGCCGGCTGGATGCCGTTGCGGCTAAGCGTTTTTTTCCAGAACGTCTCGCGTGTTCCTGGTCACCCCGCCCCGGGGTGATCAACGTCGATGGCAACCCGTCCTATCCCAAAGTTATAGCGGAACTAAAATAGGACAAACTCGGTCGTCTGTGTTTCACGGTGCGCGGCGGACGATCGCGAGATATGAGGCAATGCATATGATCCGGAAAGGTCAGGTCAGGTGGTTGCTTCCGAGGGATGGGCTGGGCTTGCTATTCACCAAGGATATCTTCGGACTGAGCACGAAATAACTTGACGCCGGATCCATCTTTTCGGCCGGATTGCATCGCTCCGCGGTTTTTGCAACACTACCTACAATAAATCGTGCATTTTACCCGATCCAGCGGCATCCTGCTGCACCCCACCTCCCTGCCCGGCCGCTTCGGTGTCGGCGACGTCGGCCCTGACGCCTACCGCTTCGTCGACTTCCTCGCAGCCGCCGGACAGCGCATCTGGCAAGTGCTGCCCCTAGGCCCCACCGGCTTCGGAGACTCGCCCTACCAGCTCTTCTCCGCCTTCGCCGGCAACCCCCTCCTGATCAGCCTCGAAATGTTGGCCAACGACGGCCTCCTCACGCGCCAGGAACTGGACCACGCCCCCGAGTTCCCCGCCGCCCACGTCGACTACGGGCGCGTCATCCGCCACAAAATGCCGCTGCTGCGCGCCGCCTTCGAGCGGTCCAAGTCCGGCTGGACCCATGGCGGCTTCTTCGAACAGTTCCGCACCGCCAACGATTTCTGGCTACAGGATTATTCGCTCTTCATGGCCGCCAAGCAGGCACACGGAGGCGAAGCCGTCTGGACCCATTGGAATCCGGCCCTCTCCCGCCGCGAACCGGCGGCGCTGGCGTCCTGGCGCGAACGCCTCGCCGAAGAAATCGCCGCCATCGAATTCGCCCAGTATTGCTTTGATCTCCAGTGGCGCGAACTCCACCACTACGCGCGCCGGCACAACGTGCGCATCATGGGCGACCTGCCCATCTACGTAGCTCACGATAGCGCCGACGTCTGGGCCAACCCGGACCTCTTCCAGTTAGATGCCGCCGGCAATCCGGCCGTCGTCTCCGGCGTGCCCCCCGATTACTTCAGCGCCACCGGCCAACTCTGGGGCAACCCGATCTACAACTGGGACCGCATGGCGCAGACGCATTTCGCCTGGTGGACCCGCCGGATGTTGCACGCCACCATCCAGCTCGATATGATCCGCGTCGATCACTTCCGCGGCCTGGAAGCCTACTGGGAAGTCCCCGCGGGCGAGGCTACCGCGCGGAACGGCCGCTGGGTGAAAGGTCCCGGCGCCGCGCTGTTCCGCGCACTCGAAGATGCGCTCGGCGAATTGCCCATCGTCGCCGAAAACCTCGGCGTCATCACGCCCGAAGTCGAAGCCATCCGCGCCGAATTCGGATTCCCCGGCATGGCCATTCTGCAATTCGCCTTCGGCAACGATCCGCAAGCCCCCGATTTCAAGCCGCACCACTATCCTCGCGACCGCGTCGCCTACACCGGCACTCACGACAACGATACGACCATGGGCTGGTGGAACAGCGCGGGCGCCGGCGACAGCACCCGCACCGCGGAAGACATCCGTAAGGAGCGCGAGTTCGCCCGCCAGTACCTGGCCACCGACGGCCGCGAAATAAACTGGGTGCTCATCCGTGCGCTCATGGCCTCTGTGGCGGACACCGTGCTGTTCCCGCTCCAGGATGTGCTCGGCCTTGGCAGCGAGGCGCGCATGAACAAGCCCGCCGTGCCCAGCGGCAACTGGCGCTGGCGCTTCACCTCGGACGCGCTCTCCGGAGCAATCGCCGCCCGCTTGAAGGAGATGGTCACTACCTATGATCGTTAAGCAGCGCCTGGAATTCTGGCAGATCTGGAACATGAGCTTCGGCTTTGTGGGCATCCAGTTCGGATGGGCCTTGCAGATGGCCAACATGAGCGCCATCTACGAATACCTGGGCGCCCGCGCCGACCAGATCCCCATTTTGTGGCTGGCCGCGCCGCTCACCGGGCTGATCGTGCAGCCCATCATCGGCCACGCCAGCGATCACACCTGGAACCGCCTGGGCCGCCGCCGCCCTTACTTCCTCGCTGGAGCCATCCTCAGTTCCGCCGCTCTTATCCTAATGCCCCAGGTCTCCGCCCTGTGGATGGCCGCCGGCCTCCTGTGGATTCTCGACGCTTCCATCAACATCAGCATGGAGCCGTTCCGCGCCTTCGTGGCGGACCTCCTTCCGGAAGATCAGCGCACCCGCGGCTTCGCCATGCAGAGCCTGTTCATCGGTCTGGGCGCGGTGGTGGCCTCCGTGTTGCCCGGGTTACTGCTGAACATTACCGGCAACCCGGCCGGAGGCGGAAGCATCCCGCTGCCCATCCGGCTCGCGTTTTACCTCGGCGCCGCTGCCTTCTTCGGCGCGGTCATGTACACCATCGCCACCACCCGCGAATATCCGCCGGAAGACCTGGATAGCTTCCGCAAGATGAAAGCGCAGAAGCGCGGGCTCGCCGACAACGCGCGCGAGATCCTGGACTCCATCGCTGCCATGCCTCAGACCATGAAGCAGCTCGCCTGGGTGCAGATCGCCACCTGGCTTGGGCTTTTCTGCATGTGGCTGTATTTTCCCGTAGCCGTCGCCCACAACGTCTTCGGCGCGAACGATCCGCACAGCCCCCTCTACACCGAAGGCGTGACTTGGGGGGGGGACTGTTTCGCCATGTACTCCGCGGTCTGTTTCGCCTGGTCGTTCGCGCTGCCCGGACTCGCCGGCCGCATTGGCCGCAAGGCCACCCACAGCTTGTGTCTGCTCTGCGGTGCAGCCGGCCTGATTTCCGTCGCGGTGATTCACAACAAGTGGCTGCTCTTGCTCTCGATGGTCGGCGTCGGCATCGCCTGGGCCAGCACCCTGGCCATGCCCTACGCCATCCTGGCCGGCTCCTTGCCCGCCCAAAAGACCGGCGTCTACATGGGCATATTCAACTTCTTCATCGTCACGCCCGAGATCGTCGCCTCACTCGGCTTCGGCTGGGTGATGGCCCACATCCTGGGCAACAACCGCCTGTTGGCCGTCGTCGCCGGAGGAGCCTTCTTCGTAGTGGCCGCCGCCTTGATGCAACGCGTCCAGGACGTAGCCGCAACTACGCGGCACTGAGTAAATGCGCCTTGCCGGCCTTTGGCGAAATCCCGACTTCCTGAAACTCTGGGCCGGCCAGGCCATCTCCCAAATCGGCTCTTGGATTACGCTGGTCGGCCTGCCCCTTGCGGCCATCATGGTCCTGCATGCCTCCCCCTTCCAGATGGGCATCCTGGGCGGAGTCGGGGCCGCTGCTATCTTCCTGTTCGGCCTCTTTGCGGGTGCTTGGGCCGATCGCCTGCGCCGCCGCCCTATCCTCATCGCCGCCGACCTGGGACGCGCCGCCATCCTGGCCACCATCCCCTGGGCCGCCCTGCGTGGCCATCTCACGATCGGCCATCTGTATGTCGCGGCCGCCGCCTGTGCGATTCTCACCGTCTTCTTCGACGTCAGCTACCAGGCCTACGTGCCGTCATTGGTCCCTTCCGGTGCCATCCTGGAAGCCAACAGCAAGCTCGCCTTGTCCGAATCCATCGCTGGCGTAGCCGGCCCGAGCCTCGCGGGCGCCCTCGTACAAGCCATCACCGCTCCCTTGGCGATCCTGTTCGACGCCGTCTCGTTTCTGGTCTCGGCGCTCTCCATTTGGCGCATCCGCAATCCCGAGCCCCGCCCCGAGCCCAGCGCCGCGCCACACATCGGCCGCGAGATCCTGGAAGGCCTGCACGCATCTTGGCGCGACCCCATCCTGCGCACGCTCTTGCTGCGTACCGCCAACGCCGCGCTCTTTCTAGGCTTCGGCAGCAGCCTGTACTTCATATTCGCCATTCGCGAACTCCACCTGGGCCCCGCCCTGCTGAGTGTCATCATTTCCCTCGGCGGCGTCAGCGGCTTGTTCGGAGCCTTAGCCGCCGAGCGCCTGGTCCGCCGCATCGGGACCGGCCCGGCCATGATCGCCGCCGCCACGCTCGCCGCCGTGGCCAGTCTCCTGCCGCCCCTCGCCCGCGGACCGGTCCCGCTCTGCGCCGCCATCCTGGCGCTCGCCCAACTCGGCGACCTGTCCTTCTCGATCTTCGACATCGCCGAATTGAGCCTGCGCCAGACCATCGCCCCCCCCCAACTCTTGGGCCGCGTGAACTCTGCCACGCACCTGATGTTCCGCGGCGTCATGCCTGCCGGGGCCTTGGCCGGCGGCACGCTCGCCCAATTCATCGGACTCCGCCCCGCCATGTTCGTGGGCGCAACCGGATTCCTGCTCTCCACCCTCTGGCTGGTCTTCTCCCCAGTGCGCCTCCTGCGCGAGTTGCCGCAGCAGGTAGCCCGATAGCCTTATCGCCCGCCCTTTTCCTTGACGTATCGCGCCACTTGCTCATGCGTTGCGAACCACACGCCGGGGCGTGACTTCATATGCAGGATCAACTTCTCGAGTCCCGCTATCCGAGAGCGATGGCCGGTGACATGCGGGTGCATCGTCAAAATGAACAAGCCGCCTTCGTCGTAGGCCATGTCGAACTCCAATTGGAACACCTGATTTACGAATTCTGGCGAGGGCATGACGCCGCCAGGCAAGTTGAGCACCGGGTAATCGTCCAGATTCCATTCGATCGGCAATTCGACCACTCCCGTGGACTTGCCATCCAGCAATACCTCATAGGCATCGTCGCTGGCCATCAAACTACTGTCATACAGGAACCCGGCCTTGGACACCTGTCCCATCGTGTACGGACTGAAGGCCCAGGACGGCGCACGGTACCCCACCGGCCGCCGGCCCGCGACCCTGGTGAGGTGCGCGATGGCCTGGTCGAGCAACTTTTGCTCTTCGGCTTCGTTGTGGAGTGCCGGCAGATTCTCGTGAATCCAACCATGCACCGCGATTTCATGCCGCCCGCTGGCCAGGATGTCGCGTATCATCTGCGGGTGCAGCAAATCGCTCACCGCCGGGATGAAGAACGATGCAGGAATCTGGTGCTGATCGAGGAGTCGCAGGATGCGAGGCAATCCGTCGACCGCGCCGTATTCGCCACGCGTGAGGCCTACAGGCAGGATTTCACCGCGCGCCAACGACGCCGACTCATTGTCCACGTCGAAACTCAACGCTACCGCCACCCGCGCGCCGTCGGGCCACGATGCCGGACGCAGCCGCCGGCCGGCCGTGACATGAATTTGCGCCTTGAGTTCAGCGATGCTCAGCTTGGTGCCGGGCTGCGGCTCTGGTGGCTGCGCGAAGGCCGGGCCAACCATGGAGAGCAACCCGGCGAGAACCGGCAAACTTGGTTTTGGCATGAGGGCCATGATATCGCGGCAAGCGCACTCGCGCTCGGAGGTCTGTTCCCGGGTTTTCGGTCTGTTCGGATGCCTCACCACTCGCTCAGGCTAATGCACCCGCTTTTGGCGAACGTACCAGCGAGATTGTGGACGTCACCCACGGCGTGTCGGTCAGCAGCAACTCCAGCAACGAGTCCCCGCCGAAGCGCGTTAGCATCGGTCTATGCTCCAGGTCCGCCGCCATGCGTGGCGCGCGCTGCCTCTGCTCCTCCTGCTGGCGCTCTACTGGCCGGGCCTCACCACCTACTTCTATCAGGACGATTTCGGTTGGCTCAACCTGCATCGCGATGTCTACTCCTGGCGCGACGTCCCATCCGCGATCTTCGCGCCCAAAGCCCACGGCAACATCCGTCCACTCGGCGAGAACGCTTACTTCCTGCTGCTCTCCAGCTGGTTCGGCGTCCACCCGCTGCCCTTCCGAATCTGCGCTTTCCTCACCCAGATGGCTAACCTCCTCCTGCTGGGCAGCATCGTCGAGCGCCCCACCGCCTCGCGCGCCGCCGCGTTCACCGCGCAAATCCTCTGGATCGCCAGTCCGGGCCTCGCCGCCGCCATGTCCTGGACCTCCATCTACAACCAGATCCTCAGCGCCTTCTTCTTCCTTCTCGCTTTCCACTCGATGCAGCGCGGCCGGTCCATGCTCCACTGGATTGCGTTCATCCTCGGCTTGGGCGCGCTCGAAACCAACGTGGTCTACCCGGCTCTGGCGGCCGCGTACGCGCTTCTGTACGCCCGCCCGCGGCTCAAACCAATCCTGCCCATGTTCGCAGTCTCCGCGCTCGCCGTCTTCACGCATTTCAAACTCGCACCCCTGTCCGCCGCCGGGGCCTACGCCCTTCACTTCGATACGGGCATGCTGGCCACCCTCGGCCACTACTGGATGCTGGCTCTGGGCCCCTCAC
>Ga0335077_10008748_pt1 | contig 12552 bp, 7 predicted proteins | sample Lox_Sample_31_FD_207151 | JGI IMG/M metagenome (GOLD analysis project Ga0335077, IMG submission 207151) | Soil microbial communities from Loxahatchee National Wildlife Refuge, Florida, United States - Lox_Sample_3.1 | ecosystem: Environmental > Terrestrial > Soil > Wetlands | place: USA: Florida...
CGTGCTGCGCGGCACGCGGCTCAGCCTGGGCCCTAAGCTTGAGGAGTTCGAGGCAATGGCCGCCGGCTATGCAGGCGTGCCGTACGGGGTCGCGCTGTCGTCGGGCACCGCTGGGCTGCACCTCGGCCTGGCCGCGCTCGGCATCGGCGAGGGCGACGAAGTCATCGTGCCGTCCTTCACGTTCATCTCCGTAGCCAACGCGGTTCTTTATCAGCGCGCGCGGCCCGTGTTCGCCGATATCGATCCGAACACGCTCAACCTGACCGGCGAGACCGTCGCCGCGGCGATCACTCCGCGCACTCGCGCCGTCATCGCCGTTCATACCTTCGGCTGCCCCGTGGATCTCGATCCGATCCTCTCGCTGGCGGCCGCGCGCGGCGTGAAGGTGATCGAAGACGCCTGCGAAGCGCTCGGAGCCGAGTACCGCGGCGGAAGGGCCGGCGGGCTGGGCGACCTCGGCATCTTCGCGTTCTATCCCAACAAGCCCATCACCACCGGCGAAGGCGGCATGGTCGTCACCCGTGATCGCGAACTCGCCGAGACCATCCGCGCGCTGCGCAACCAGGGCCGCAGACCCGCGGATGGCTGGCTGGACCATTCGCTGCTCGGTTACAACTACCGGCTCTCGGAAATCAACTGCGCGCTCGGCATTTCGCAGTTGCGGCGGATCGACAGCATCCTCGCGCAGCGCGAGAGCCGGGCGGCCCGTTACTTCGAGCATCTGCGCGCCGTGCCGGAGATCACCCTGCCGGTGCGCGCGACGGCCGAAGGGCGCGTGTGCTGGTTCGTGTTCGTGGTGCGGCTGGCGGATTGCTACAGCCAGGAAGATCGCGACCGTATCCTCGCCTTCATGGCCGCGCGCGGCATCGAGTGCGGCCGTTACTTCGCGCCCGTGCACCGCCAGCCGCTGTACGCGCCCTACGCCGCTCGCGCGGGCGATCTGGCGGTGACCGAGCGGGTGGCGCAGCGCACGCTGGCGCTGCCTTTTTTCAATCGGCTGGCCGACGGCGAAATCGCCGAGGTCTGCCTGACGCTCCGCGAAGCGATCGAAACCGTCGGCGGGCGCTCTCCTCACGACTCTTGAGCCGAGGGCCGCAGCACGTACAGGAGATGCCCCGCCGAGCTCCGCCGGCGGAGTTGCCCGGAAGCGTAGTCCACTACAAAGCGCTTCTCGATTCGCAGGCCCGCGGTCTCCGCCAGCAGCGCGAATTCGCGGTGCGTGAAAACGTGGCCGGTGGTCGAGACCGGGTGCCCCTCGATGTTCCAGGTGACGGTGACGTCGCCCCTCGCGTCGTCCCCCGAGACGCGGTCGCGCAAGTAGCGAGCCGCCGTCGCCAGCAGCCCGTAATGCCGCGCGTTGTAGCGGTGGTTGACATCGATGAAGATCCTTCCCCCGGGCGACGCCAGGCGCCCGAATTGGCGCAGCGCTTCCAGGCGCGCGGCCGCGGGCAGAACGTGTCCGAGGACGTTCCACAGGCAGGTGATCGCATCGAAGCTGCCCTGCTTCCGGTGCAGATCTTCGGCGCGCATGGCCCAGATTTCGGCCTGCGCGGGACAGCGGCTTCGCATGCCGCGGCTCGGCTCCACGAGCACCAGGTCGCGCAGGCCCGCCGCCGCGGCGATGCGCGTCGCGCGCGCGCCGTTGCCGGCGCCGATATCGAGCAGCGAGCGGCTGCCCGGCGGAATCTCGCTGATTACCAGCCGGTCCACAACGCCGAGGTATGCCGCGCGCTGCTGCGCCAGGCGCTCGTAGACCGGCGCAACCAGGTCGTAAGCGGCGGCCGGATCGAGCAACTCCCCGTCGAGGATGCCGGGGTGATGCATAAGCACCACCAGCCTACTACGATTTCGGATCAACCGGGCGAAAACAAGGCGGTCGTTCCGGACGGAGTTGCCATGTATTGAGAGCTGTGCGACGGGCGCTTCCGCCTGTCAACACGTTGCTCTCACCGACCCTAATGCAGGGCCTCCACCCCCGGCGCCACCCACTGGAACAGGAATTGAGACAACGACGGGAACAGGCGCGTGAGCACTCCCAGTAGAGGAAGTCCGCCCAGGGTGAGGATCTGGATCCAGAATTCGCGGTTGAGTTCGCCCGGCCTGCTGTGCGCGATCCGGCTCAGCAGGCCGTTACGCTCCATCTGCGCGAACACCCAGGTCATCACGCAGCCAATCGCGAGGAACAGCCCGGCCACGAACCGCGCCACCATTTGCGGACCCTGCGGCGAGTAGGAATTGAAGAACACGATCAGCAGCACAAAGCTCAGCGACACGCAGGTCGCGATCCGCTGCATGTGCTCGACGCCGTAGGTGATGAACCGGCACCACTGGAGCGCCACGAAGTCCGCGCACGAGCGATAGTAGCGTTGCTCCGGCGTCTCGGCGGCATCGGAGTTGGCGCGGATCGCCTCCTCGGTTCCCGCGGCGTGCCAGCGCGGCCGCAAGTCCTGGCGCAGTATCCGCTCGGCAACCGCTGCGCTGGCTATCTCGAATTTCTTGTTTTCCTGGAGCAGGAAATGCGCGCCGGGCAGGGCTCTTCCGCGGGCCGTGTCGCGCAACGCGGGATACTCCCTCCTTTCGCTGCCGCCTAGCGCCGCGGCGGCCAGAAAATCCTGCAAATCCCGCGCCGCACTGTCCGCCGTCGTGGCGGTGTCAGCCGTCCATTCGGCCGCGCCGGGCCGGTTGTTCACGGGCGCCGATGCGCCGGCGGCCATCGCGGCAGGTCGCGCCGTTTCCTTCCTCAGCGCCACGGCCCTTTCGTGCAGCGCGTAAGTCATTTGCCTGACCAGCCGTTGCCTCGAGACGGACTTGCGGAACGCCCATATCGGACGGCGCGGCCATTCCCGCGCCACGCGCTCGAAGGCCGGCTGCAGCGGCAGCATCTCGATCAGGTCCAGCATCCGCTTCATTCGCTTCCACAGCATCGCCAGGTCGTAGCATCCGACGGCGAGCCAAAACAGGATCAGGGACAGCTCCGCCAGAAGCACGGCGTTGAAACCGGGCAGTTCAAAGGCCCACGGAGTTTTGCCGAGCAATTTCAAAGTGAAGATGGCGAACAGGACGCCGGCCGCGGTCCGCCCCAGGGAAGGCCAGAAGCGCAGCGTCGACGGCGCCAGGATCTGCCGGTCGATGGCTTCCCGCGCGGTCTGCAGCTTCTTTTGAAACGCGACGGCGCGCTCGGCTTCGCCCTCGCCCGTGGTGAATTCCACGCGCGGATGGCCGGGGCCGGCCAGCGTGTAGCGCTTGAAGTAGAGAATCGAGACGCAGAAACAGATCAGCGCCAGCGTCGCGAGAGGAACCGCGGGAGAGGAACCGGAGTAGAGATCCATCGCGCGGAAGCGAAAGAAAAAGCCCGCCTCCGTCGCGCCGTAGCAGGACTCGTACCACGACGCCGCGACGATCGCGAAGAAGGCGGCGATCACGGCCGAGTAAAGCGGGCCCCGCAGGCGAAAGCCCGGGATGCTGCGCGATATCGCGCCCTTGCCGTACCGCCTCCGGCGCAGGATCAGCAGGTACGCGAACGTAAGAAGCGGCGCCGCCAGGCCGCCCACCGCCACCGCGCTGAAGAACAGCCAGATCGGATGAGCTGCCGGGAAGAACGCAGCCGCCGGCGACAGGGCGGGGCTGATCAGGATCCAGTCGAACGCGGTCAGTGAAAGACAGGTCCCCATCAACGCCTGAAATCGCGGACCCAGCGCGCCCGTCAACACGAACCACAGCGGCTTGGTGGGAGTCGGCGAAAGATTGCACCGGATGACCAGAAAGCAGCCGATCAAAATCGACACGCTCACCAGGAACACCGAGATGCGCCAGCTCCGCAGCGGTGTGATTTCGGCAGGGAAAGCGGGCAAGGCCGCCGCGCTGTCCGCGCGCAGCCAGCCGCAGTCCTCCGCTCCTTCGCAGGAGCTGTTGGGCAGCGCCGTAAGCTTCCATGTCCACGCGCGCTGCCGCAGATTCAGCGGCGCAAAGCCGTACCGGTTCAAAGTCAGGACCCAGATGCCCGGATAATGTTGCCCGCCTTGGAAGCCCCGGTAAGCCCGTAGGTGCGGCATACCGAGAGCGCCGATGTCACTAAGAAGGAGCTGCGAGACGTTATACAGCCCTTGCATCGTGGAGTCGTCGAAGAATAAGACGCTTTTGAATCCGGGCTGGTCAAGCCAGTCCTCTCCTTCGGGAAACATGGGATAGCTCGAGAGCATCACCGCGCCGCTCAGACCGTCGCGCGCCGCGGCAGGCACCAGCAGCACGTTCGGGTTTTCGATCAACACGCGTGTGTCCGGGCTCTCGCGCCGGATGGCTCGCATCAGAAACAAAGTGTCGAGAACGTTCGCCGCGGCGATGAAGACCACCCGGGTATTGCGGCGTCTGAAGTCCTCCATGATGGAGTCGACGATGGCGTCCTGCGTGAGCGGGGTCTGCAACGTCGAGAAAATCGGAATGCTGTCCTCTCCGCTGTTCGGATCCCTAATCGAGAAACTGATGCTGGGCGATTGGCTCGCGTAAGGATCGCGCGCGGCCGGCCCCGTCGCTTCCTGGTACGCATTCCGCAGGTGGGCGATGTCCCTCGAGAAGACATACGTGCGCGGGTTGCACGCCTGCCGGCCCTCGCGCTGCGCCGGGCTGGGCGGCTCAAACGCATTGGAATAGCCGGTTTCGTCTTCCTTCAGCAGCGCGGCCTCGTCGAGCCCGAATCCGTATTGTTTGAGCACCTCGCAGAACACGTCCTGATAATCGCGCGTATCTACAATGCCGCCGTGAAAGGCCAGCCTGGTGGTTTGCTTGAAAGCGTCCGCGTAGTCGATGTTCGAAACGCCGCCGCTGTAAACCGTGCCGGAGAGTTCCCGGTCGCCTGTTCTTTTTTGCCAGGATTGCACCAGGCCGGTGAGCGAAGAGAACGAGCCGGAGAATGTCGGGGCCAGCAGGCCGACCTTGTTGCCCTCGCTGGTCAGGAGATCGGCCATGTGCATGGCGGCGAAGAAGGAGGGCCCGTTGATGCCGGCCGTCGCGGTCTCGGGGACGAGAAAGACGAATAACAGGCCGTCCGCGGGCAAGCGCAGGTCCCGCGGCTGCGACCGGAAAATCAGGAGGCCCGGCATCTCGTCCTGCTGGCGTTGCAGCCATCTTTGGCGGCGCCGTTCCTCGATGGCGGTATTGCCGGCATCCGGATGATCGCCCCAGGGAAGCCACTGTCCCGCGAATTCCCACCGCGCGGATTGCAGGGAGTGTTCGATGGCCCCGATCTGGCCGTCGAGATAGAGGGCCATTCGCGTATGCAACGGGTCGGGTACCGTGGCTACGACGGTCCACATCCGGGGAAGGCCCGTCACGCCCGATAGGCCGAGTAACTTGCCGAGCTCTCCGCGATCGGGGTGACCGGTGGCGGTGAGAAGCTGCTGAATCAGCGGATCCTGGCCGGACGGCCCTTTCAAGCTGCCAGGCACGTGGAAGTATGCCTGGGAGGCGAGCCATGGCCCTTCCAGAGGCTCCCCGGCGCCCGCGCCGTTCTCGCCCGCTCTTTCTTTGCCGCCCGCCGATGCGGCCGACGGCCGTTCCGCCGCTCCACGGCCTTCCGAGGACGGGGCGAACTGCGTGTGCAGAAACACCGCCAGAAGAGCCAATAGGCCAGCCGAAGTGCCAAGTTGTCTCCGCATCCCGCACATCCCCCCTCGGAACGGTCCGTCACCCCCCTATCACCCAAGCGGCCGTTCGCGAGCCCGCACAAATATCAGCGCAATTCTAACCCAACTGGAGTCAATTCTCTTGTTAACTTATAAGGCGGAGTGCTAGGACCGGAGTAATACCGGAACAAGCCGCCTCATAACATCGAAACATGCCGGGACGGGTCATCCGCCAGTGCAAGCGCGCTGGCGCGCGCCGTTCTTACCCTCGCTGTCCTCAGCCGGCTGTGCCGCAATACAGGGCGACAATACCTCCGGTGAGATACTCATAACTCACCTCGGTGAAAGACGCCCGGCGCATTTCGCCCGCGAGTTCTTCAGGCGCGGGGAACTTACGCACCGATTCGGGCAGATACCTGTAAGCGTCGCGCGACCCGGAGAGCGCGCCGCCGATCAGCGGCAGAACGCGCCGTGAGTAGAAATTGTAGAGCGCGCCGAACGTGCGGTTCGGTGGCTGGGAAAATTCGAGTATGGCCGCCATGCCTCCCCGCGCCAGCACGCGGCGCATTTCTGCCAGGCCGGCCGCATAGTTGGCCAGGTTGCGAAAGCCGAACGCCACGGTCACCAGATCGATCGATCCATCCGCCAGCGGCAGGCGCAGCGCGTCGGCTTCGACGAGCGCCGCGTGGGCGTGCCGCGCCTCCATTTTTTGCCGCGCCGCGCGCAGCATGGGATGGCAGAAATCCGCGCCCAGCACCGAACCGCGCCGCGCGCGCTCGAGCGCCAACACCAGGTCGCCCGTGCCGCAGCAGAGATCCAGCACGCGCGCCTCCGGCCGCTCCAGGATGCGCCGCACGCGCTTCACCGTGTGCGCGCGCCAGTGGCGGTCGATGTTGAAGGAGAGGAGATGGTTGGCGAGGTCGTAGCGGTGCGCCACGCGGCCGAACATGTCGCGCACGAAAAGCGCAGCCTCCCGCTCGTCGCGCGCGCCCTCCGGCGTGGTGCCTCTCATGAAAGCGCAAACCTGATGGCGTCGAGTATCGGCGCTTCGTCGATGCCGCTCGCCACTTCGACCGCTCCGATCCGCACTGGCAGCACGAAATGCACCTTGCCGCGCACTGTTTTCTTGTCGTGCACCAGCCGCGCCACCAAACGCTCCGCCGCGATTCCCTCGAGCGACGGAATCGGCCCGTAGCGGGCGATGATGCCGAGCATCGACCGCGCATCGCCTGCGGACAGGCGCCCGGTGCTTTCCGCCAGCCGCACGGCCGCTCGCATGCCGAACGCCACTGCCTCGCCGTGAAGGAACCGCCGGTACGCCGTCTCTGCCTCGAGCGCGTGCCCGAATGTGTGCCCGAGGTTGAGGATGCGGCGCAGGTCGCCCTCGCGCTCGTCAGCGGAGACCACTTCGCATTTCATGCGGACCGAATCGGCGATGATGCGATCCACCGCCTCTGGCGCCCGCGGCAGCACGTCGGCGCTGCGTTGCAGCAGGAAATCGTACAACTCGGGCTCGCGGATGATTCCGGCTTTGACGATCTCCCACAACCCGGCGCGGTACTCGCGCTCGGGCAGCGTGTCGAGCGCCGCCGGATCGATCAACACCGCGATCGGCTGATGGAAGCTGCCCACCAGGTTCTTGCCGCATTCGAGGTTGACTCCGGTCTTGCCGCCGACCGCCGCGTCCACCTGCGCCAGCAGCGTCGTGGGAATCTGAATCACCGGAATGCCGCGCATGAAAATGGCGGCCAGGAAGCCCGCCATGTCGGTGACGATGCCGCCGCCGAAGGCGACCACCACGCTCGAGCGGTCGCCGCCGTCGAGCACCATGCGCTCCGCCAGCACTTCCAGCGGCGCCAGCCGCTTGTTCTCTTCGCCGCCCGGCAGATGGAGCACTTCGTGCACCACGCCGCCCATGCCCGCTTCGAGCGCCGCGCCCTGATGCCGCCACACGTCTTCCGTCGAGACCACGAACACCTTGCCGGCGCGCGCCGGCACGAACTGCGCCGCGCGGCCGATGATGCCGCGCTCGACCGTCACATCATGACATCCCCGCGGCGTTTCGACGCGAAAAGTGGGCATACGCTTTTTGTACCACGCGCCGCGCCGCGCTTCTCAGAACAGCTGGCCCTCGGCCATCGCCGCGAACACGGCCCCTACCTCGGCCGGCGAGCCTTCGAATAAGTCGGCGGGAAAGCGGCGGTAGCTCAGCAGCCCGCTGTAGATACTGTCTTCGTGGTTGTAGTTCAGAGCGAAGCCGGCCAGGTATTGCAGCCGCAGGTTGCCATCGCGGTTGATTTCGGCGCCCGCGAGCCACGGCCGCAGGTCCGCCGCCCGGCCGGCGTAAATCGCCATCAGGTCCGGCACGGAGCGGAACCCGATCTGGCGCAGCGATTCCACCACGCGCGCGTAGTCCGGGCTCGCCAGACGGGCCTCCAGCCGGTCCAGGTTGATCCGCAGCGGCCCCGTCCCGCCCAGCAGGAAAAGGTCGTAGCCGCCGCCGTCCAGTTCGTTCGCCCACACCGTGCCGTCCGGAAAGGCCTCGAAGAAAGTGGCCAGCTCGCTTTTCACCGTTTCCGCGTTGCTCTCGTAAAGCGGCACCCATTGCGTGACGATGCCGCCCGGATTCAGATGCCGCTTGACCAGCTCGAAGTATTCGCGCGAATAAAGCGTGGCGCTGCCTTTCACCCAGGGATGGATGGGATCCGAGGTGACGATGTCGAACTTTTCCGGCGTGGTGAGCACGAAGTGGCGGGCATCGTCATAGATGATGCGTGTGCGCGGGTCGTGGATTACGCCGAAATTCTCGCGGCCGAAATAGCGGGCGGCGACCCGAGGCACCAGCGGTTCCATTTCGCAGATGACGATGCGCCGCACCTCGGGGTGCACCACGAAGGTCCCTGCGGTGACGCCGGCGCCGAAACCGACCACCAGCACCGATTGCGGGCCGGCGTGGAGCAAAGCGGGCAGGTGGCCGAGCATGCGCTGCAAGCGCATGTCGTAGCTTTCGGTCGAGGCCTCCACTTTTCCGCTGACGTGGAATTGCACGGCGCCGTCGTCCCATTTCGAGATTGCGATCGACGAGTTGATGCCTTCGCCCCAGTAGAGAATTCTGGCGCGGTCGGCGGAAGTCACGGTGCGGCGGCCGAAAGCGATCAGCATGGGCGGGGGAGGCTCGACGCGAGCGGCGAAGAAGAAGGCGCCGGCCACGGCGGCCAGCGCGGCCAAGGCTGTCAGCGCGTCGAATCTCGCGCGGATCGCCGGGGCCAGCATGATCAGCGCGCCCGCCGCGGCCAGCAGGATCAGCAGTCGCTCCGCGCCGGCGGTGCCGATCCAGGGGACCAGGATGAGGCTGCAGCCCAGCGCCCCCACGATAGCGCCCACCGTGTTGGCCGCGTAGACTCCCGCCACCAGTTGGCTCGGATCTTCGCCGGGCGAAGCGGCCGCCGCCAGCGCCAGAGGGAAGCTCGCGCCCCATAGCAGCGCCGCCGGCAGCATCGCCCACAGCGCGCGCACCAGATCGGTTTCGAACAGGTACCACGCCTCGGTGGCCAGCTGCGAATTCACCGGCCACCAGGGCAGGGATTGGGAAATCTGAAACGCCGCCCAGGCAATCGCCGCCACCAGCAGCGCCTGCGCGTATCCCAATGCCAGGCGCGGCCTCGCGCCGCGCGAGATCCGGGCGCCGGCCGCTGCGCCGATTCCGAGGCCCGCCAGGAACACGGCCAGGATGATGGAAAATGTGTAAACCGTCGCGCCCAGCATCAAGCCCAGCAGCCGCGTCCACACCACTTCCGCGCCCAGCGCGCAGGCGCCGGAGATCGCAATGGCCGCGTGGGCCAGCCCATAGCCTCTGGCTCGCACGCGCGTTGCCGGCGGCACCGAAGACTGCTTCGCGCGCCGCGCGAGCGCCATGCTGCCGATCGCCGCCGCGAAGTTGATCGCGGCCGCGCATAGCGTCGCCGTGACCGTGTCCGCGAAGCGCAGCAGGCAAAACCCGGCCAGCAGGCAGCCTACTACGGCGCCGGCGGTGTTTGCCCCATAGAGCAGCCCCATGCGCGCGATTCCTTCCGGTGTCGATTCGAGCCAGCGCGAAACCGCGGGCAGCGAGGCCCCCATCAGCAGCGTCGGCGGAAGGAGACACAGCGAAGCCGCCAGCGCGCGCAATAGAATCGCCGGCATGCCGTGGCCCACCGCGGCGGCGTAAACGTGATTCACCGCGGGCATCGCCAGCAGCACCAGCAGGGCAGCGGCGCCGATTCCCAGTTCGAGGTACGCGTAAACGCGCAGCGGGTGCAACCGGCGCGCCGCGTCAATCCGCGGCAGCGCCAGGCTGCCCAGGCAAAGCCCGCCCATGAAAGTAGCCAGCAGCACGCTGAGCGAAACCGCGGTCGACCCGATCGCCAATTGCAGTAACTGGTACCACACGATTTCATAGATCAGCGCCGAACAACCGCTCATCCCGAACAGCAATAACAGCACCGGCAAGTAGCGTGAGGGCTCTGGCTGCGCGGGAGGGTTTGACGGCATGGAGTGCGCCACGGTGCGCCTGCAGTGCGCGGTCTCCCGAATGATAGCACTGGGAGTGAGGGCAGCGCGAAGCTGCGCTCGAAAGAGGGTAAGTTGGCGTAGAATGAGGTTGGGATGAGTCTCGACGACTACAAAGTAGTCTTGTATCGGAATCACCCGAGTGGCTGGGTGGCGGAGGTGCCCGCCATTCGCGGCTGTTACGCGCTCATGCCGACGCGAGAAGAGGCCTTGGCCGAACTCGGAGGCGTGTTCGAAATGATCGCCGCTGAATACAGCGAGAAGCTAGCTTAGGGAGGTCCCGTGTCTAAGCTGGCAATTGAAGTCCCTCGCGCTGATTTGCGGCCCGAAGGACCATGAGTTACTCGTACCGCAGCGCTTCCACCGGGTCCAGCCGCGCCGCTTTGTTGGCCGGCCAGATACCGAAGAAGAGGCCGACCGCCACGGAAACCACCACGCCGGTGATGGCGGCCCAAAGCGGAACGCTCGCCGGCATCGAGGTGAAAACCAGCCGGCTCACCAGCGAGATCAGCCAGCCGAACAGAATGCCGGCCAGGCCGCCCAGGCCGGTGAGCACGCTGGCTTCGAGCAGGAACTGGATCAGGATATCGGTGGTGCGCGCGCCGACCGCTTTGCGGACGCCGATTTCGTGCGTGCGCTCCGTCACCGAGACCAGCATGATGTTCATCACGCCGATGCCGCCCACCAGGAGGCCGATGGAACTCAGCACCGCCATCACGATGAAGGCGATGCCGGTGATCTGCCGGAAATCGGCGACCATCTGGTCGGCCGTGGAAAGCGCGAAGTTGTCGGGCTTGTTGTAAGGCACGCGCCGGTCGATGCGCAGCACCGTGCGCACCTCGTCCAGCGCCTCCGGCAGCCTGCCATCGTAGGCCGTGGCGATGATGGCGATCTCTTTGGCGTTGGGGTACATCTTGCGCATCATGCCGTAGGGCACCAGCACGCGGTTGTCGGTGTCGCCGAAAAATGAAGCCGCCGGATGCAGCATGGTGCCGATGACCACAAACTCGTGGCCGTCCACCAGGATGATTTTGCCGATCGGGTCCGTGTTGGCATACAGGCCTTTTTCGATGTCGGCGCCCACCACGGCCACCGGGACACGGTGCCGGCTCTCTTCGTCGCTGAAGAACCGCCCCAGGTGAATGTCGACCTGCCCGCCGCGCGCATAAGCCTCCTCCACGCCCATCAGGTTGACGTCGTACATGTCGTTGCCCTTGGCGCGCGCGTTCACGCTCTTGTTCGGGAAGATCATCGGCGAAACGTCCTGGATCGCCTTGCAACGGTCCCGGATGTCGACCGCGTTCTCATAAGTCAGATCCTTGCGCGTCCGCTCCTCCGCGCTCAGGTTGCCGACTCGTGGCCCCACCGGGAACTTGAAAACGATGATTGAATTCGGGCCGAAGCTGCGCAGCACCCCGGCGATGGAGGCATCGAAACCGGTGAGGATGGCGCTGACGCCGATGATGGTGCCGGTGCCGATGATCACGCCCAGCACGGTCAGAATGGCGCGCAGCTTGTGGCCCCAGATCGTGTCCAGGGCAAGTTTCAGTCCGTTGAAGAAAGCAAGCTTGGTCACGATCAGTGCTCCGCCCTCAGGGCCTCGATGGGGTCGAGTTTGGCTGCTTTGGTCGCCGGATAGATGCCGAAGAACAGCCCCACCACCGAGGACAGGCCGACGCCGACCACGATCGACGACGTCGGCAGCGACATCGGCACCGAGGTGAGCGTGCGCACCACCACCGCCACCATCCACGCGGCCGCCACGCCCACCAGGCCGCCCACGCCGGAGAGAACGGCCGATTCCACCAGGTATTGGTTCAATATGTCGCGCCGCCGCGCGCCCAGCGACTTGCGGATGCCGATCTCCCGCGTGCGTTCCGTCACCACCGCCAGCATGATGTTCATGATCACGATTCCGCCCACCACCATGAATACGGAGACAACGCCGACCGCCATTGCCGAGATGGCCTTGGTGAGCTGCTCCCAGAGTGTGACGAAAGTCTCCGAAGCGAAGATCACGAAGTTGTCGTCCTGCGCCGGCCCGAGGTGCCGGTAGGCGCGCAGCAGCACGCGCACTTCGTCCTGCGCCTGCGACAGGTGCTGCTGGTCGATCGCCTTCGCCACCAGCCGGATGCCGTTGCGCGCGCCGTACGTCTTGAAATAGCTCTCGACGGGAATCATCACGAAGTTGTCCTGCGACTGCCCGAACACGCTGCCCAGCGCCTGCGCCACGCCGACGACTTCGTAGGGGTCGCCCTCGATCGCGATGGTCTTGCCCACCGGGTCGTGGCCATCGAAGAAGCGCTTGTAGATGTCGTTGCCGATGAAAGCCACCGGCGCATGGCGCCGCACTTCGTCGTAGGTGATGCCGCGCCCGATCCCCACC
>Ga0335077_10008751_pt1 | contig 12550 bp, 13 predicted proteins | sample Lox_Sample_31_FD_207151 | JGI IMG/M metagenome (GOLD analysis project Ga0335077, IMG submission 207151) | Soil microbial communities from Loxahatchee National Wildlife Refuge, Florida, United States - Lox_Sample_3.1 | ecosystem: Environmental > Terrestrial > Soil > Wetlands | place: USA...
GCGGGCCGGACTGATACCAGTACATGGAGCCGAGCAGGCTGCCATTGGCGGCGATGTAGCTGCCTTCCCAGGTGTGCGGGTCGGGAGAGATGACGATCGGTCCGGGCAGCCAGTGAATGCCGTCGGTGGTGGAGGCGGAGGCGGTGTGCCAAGTGCGGCCGTCGAAGACGGAATAGAGGTTGTCACTGGCGTAGACGGAGGGGTTGAGGGCGTCCTGGAACCGGCCGCGTGCGAGGACGGGATCGGGGGCGGCAACGAACCGGAAGGCCAAGGCGGGATCTCCGCCCGGGGTGGGAGGCAGTGTGAAGTCCGAGTATCTCGCGCAGCCGCACAGGAGAAGACAGGACAGGGCCGTGAGGGGTCGCACCGGCGAACTCATTGGAGCGGAATGCGGAACTTGATGCCGACGCCGCGGCCGGGGCGGGATTCGAGGGTGAGGTCGGCGTTCAGGCCGCGCGCGCGGCGCTTGAGGCTGGCAGGGCCAAGGCGGAGGAGCTCCAACTCTTCCAGGGTATAGCTACCGGCGAAACCGAAGCCGTGGCCGTTGTCGTCGATGGAGATTTCCAGGCCGCGGTCGGTCTTTTCCATGGCGACGGCGACGCGGGTGGCGCCGGCGTGTTTTTGCACGTTGTGCAGGGCCTCGCGGAGCATCTGGAGGAGCTCGAGGGTCATTTCCTGGGGCAGTCCGAGCGGACCGTCGGTGCCAAGGAAGGTAACCGGGATGCCGCTCTCTTTCTGGAAGCTCTCGGCGGCGCGGCGCGCGGTGGCCACCAGGTTGGCGCCGTCCACATCGACGGGGCGCATGCTGTGGAGGAAGGTGCGGAGGTCGCGGATCTGGGTTTGAGCCAGGACCTGGAGCTGTTTCAGGTCCTGCATGCCGGCGTCGAAATCGCGCTCGAAGAGCTTGCGGAGGATCTCGAGGCGCATCTGGAGACTGATGAAGCTTTGCAGAGGGCCATCGTGGAAATCGCTGGCGATGCGCACGCGTTCGGCTTCGCCGGCCTTCTCCGCGGCGCTTTCCGCCGCGGAGGCGCGGTCTTTGTGCCGGGCGATCTCGAGATTCAGGCGCCGCATGGTGGCAGCGAACGCGCAGGCGAGCGCGCCGGAGACGGCGACGGTGCGCTCGAGCATCCAACTGCCGGCGGGTAGGACGGCGCAAAAGACCGCGCTCACGACGGCGATGACGGCGACTTCGACGGTGCCGTAGAAGACCAGGGCCTCGGTCAGCAGGTAAAGAAAGAAGGCCGAGGCGAGCCAGAGCATCGGCTCGGAGCCGCTGCCCGCGACGATCAGGAAATAGGCCGTATCTCCAAAAAGCACCAATAATCCCAGCATGCCGCTGGAGGATTTGCCGCGCAGGGCCAGGAGCAGACTGTAAACGAGGTAGACCCCGATCAGGGCATAGAGCAGCGGCGCCGACTTAGGCGGAAGGAAGGCATAGGTAAAGAGGAGAGCGGCCGCGGCCAAGGCCACGCGAAACCAGGCCAGATAGCGAGGCCATGCGAAACTCACGGTGAACAGCAACGGCTTACTTCCGGTAGAGGTAAAGGGTGTGGCTACGCCCTTCACCGTCGTCGGCGATGTTCTCGACTTTTTCGGGTGTCCAGTTCCGGAAATCGAAATCTTTGGCCACGATGCGCGCGCCCTTTTTCAACTGGCCGTCGAGGAGCGGCTGCACCTTATTGTTGACCGAATCGGGGAGCAGGTAGACGGTAACCAGGTCTGCCGAGCTGTAATCCTGCTGGAGGAGGTCGCCGTTTACGATGCGAGCGTACTTGTCCAGGTGGAGCTTGAGGATGCGATCGGCGCTTCTCTTGGCCAGGTCCTTATCGAGCTCGACGCCGACCGCGAAGGCATGGAACTTTTGTGCGGCGGTGATGACGATGCGGCCGTCGCCGGAGCCGAGATCGAACATCTTCTCGCCGGTTTTGAGGCTGCCGAGCTGGAGCATTTTTTCGACGATGGATTGGGGCGTCGGGTAGTAGGGCGCGAGTTTTTCGGTGTCGCCGGTCTGGGCCAGGGCGGGCGCAACAGCGAGGCCCAGCAATAGAAGGAATTTCCCCATCAGCTCAATCGTAACTAATGGTAGCTCAAAGCACGATGGGACGGAGGGTCAGATCCAGACCTTTTCCAGAGGAACGCCCTGGCGGCAGAGCTCGCAGCGGGCGGCGTCGGCGAAGTAGCGGGCCTCGAGCTTGGCCAGGTAATACAGGGGCAGGTTGCCGAAATCGAAAGTATCGGGTGTCGGCTGGTAGATGATGACGGCCAGGCCCATGACGATCGCGCCACGCGATTCCAGGAGTTTTTTGAGCTCCTGAAGCTTGCTGCCGGTGCGGAGGATATCGTCCACGATAACCACCGGCTCGCCCGGCCGTTGTTCCAGAAACTGGCGGAAGCGGAGCGGCTCATCGCTGCGGTCGCGCTCGGCCCAATAGACCTGCTTGGCGCGGAGGGCTTCGGTCACGCCGTAGGCGACCGGAAGGCCGCCGGTCATGGGGACGACGATGGAGAGGTCGTGGATGATGGCGCGGATCTCGTGGTTGGCGCGCAGGAGACGGCTGAGGCCGACGCTGAGCATGCGCTGATGCTGGTAATAGCGCATGGCCAGGGGGACCTGCAGGTATTCGTTGGAGTGCAGACCGCTGGGGTATTCGAAGTGGCCGTCGCGGAGGGCGCCGGTTTCGCGGAGCACAGCGACGACCTCGTCTTGAGTGGGAATGATGTGCATGTGTCTCGTCCGTTCTCAGTTGGCACCGCGGCCGGTCAGCACGCGCGGAATGGTGCGCAACAGGATTTTCCAGTCTAGCGCCAGGCTCCAGTTATCGATGTATTGCATGTCCATTTTCATCCAGGTATCGAAATCGACGCCGTCGCGGCCGGCTATGGCCCAGAGGCAGGTGAGGCCGGGGCGCATGCGCAGGCGGCGGCGCTGCCAGCGCTCGTAATTCTCGACCTCACCGGGGACCGCGGGCCGCGGGCCGACGAGAGACATATCGCCGCGAAGGACGTTCCACAGTTGCGGCCATTCGTCGATGGAGAACTTGCGCAGCCAGCGGCCGATGGGGGTGAGGCGGGGGTCGTCGGGAATCTTGAAGGCGGTTTGGCGGACGTTGAGATGTTCGAGATCCTTTTTCAACTCTTCGGCGTTTGCGACCATGGAGCGGAATTTGAAGAACAGGAAGAGGCGGCCGTTCAAGCCGCAGCGGACCTGTTTGAAAATGGCCGGACCGGGCGAGGTGAGGCGAATGGCAAGCCAGGTGAGCCCCATGAAAGGCAGGAGCACGATCAGCCCGGCGGCGGCGATCAGAATGTCTGTGAGGCGTTTAACCAGCAGCTTGATTTCGTCGTAGGGAGCGGCGGAGAAGGTGAGCAGGGGCGTGGGGCCGAAGCGCTCCAGCGAGACGGTGCTGTTGACGTGCGGGAAGAAGTCCACGGCCACACGAGTGCGGACACCTTCTTCGTCGCAGAGCAGGAAGGCTTCTTCAAGGGACGCGAGGGACTCGCTTTCGACGGCGAAGATGACTTCGTCCACGACGTGCTCGCGAAGGATGGCGGGCAGGTCCTGGACGGGCAGGACCTTGTAAGGCACGCGCAGGACGATGTCGTTCAGCGCGTTGGGGACCTCGCTCAGGAAGCCGCGCAGGCGGACACCGTATTCGTAAGACTGTTCGAGGGCGCGCGCGATACGGACGGCGCGCTCGCCGGTGCCGACCACCATCACGTAATGGGGTGCGGCGAACTCGCGCCGGATGACGCCGACGATGCGGCCGGCGGTCAGCCGGAACAGTACCAGGAGGGTCCAGGCGTAGGCGGCGAAGAAGGCGACGAAGAAGCGGCTGAGGTCGAAGCGACAGAGGTATTCGAAGAGCACGAGAGCCAGGGCGCCATAGGCGCACTGGCTGGCGGCGTCGCGGAGGATGATGCGCGGATGGCCGCTGTCGAGCTTTTCGTAGATTTCGAGCCAGAGGCCGATGGCGACCCAGGCGGTCAGCGAGAAGGCGAGCACGAGCGCCTTGCGCTCGACGGTCATGTAGAACTCGTAATGGAGGTGCAGAACGGCGCGTGTCTGGTAGGCTGCCTCAAAGGCCAGAGAAGCCAGGATGATGTCGGATAGCCCGAACAAAACACGGGCTTTACGATGTCGGGCAAACATCCGGCTTCAGGATACCATGGGGTGCCGGGCGAGGGAACGCGCGGGTGCCCGATTCAGGACGGGGTCACCTTGGCCGGAAGATCAGGACGTGTGAGGTGACGGACAGGAAGTGGTCCCTGCAGGCGCCAGCGGGCGGCTCGAAATCATAACCGGGCCAGACTGCTTTGACCGTTTGCGGAATAGCGGACGCATCGTCGGGCAGATGCTCGGTGGATAAGGCCATCCTGGGACGGAATCTCTTGATGGTTTGGGCGGCTCCGCGCAAGGCCCATTTCTCGGCGCCCTCGATGTCCATTTTGATGAAATCCACGCGCGGGAGGTGGAGTTCTTCCACGAGCAAGTCGATGGTGGTCAAGGGTACTTTGATCTTGCCGGGACGCAACGCATCGTGAATCACCAGGCTGCTCCCGCTCATGGTGCCTCCATTGGAGACCTCGAGATCCATGGTCGTGACCTGGTCCCAAACGCCCTTGGAATACACGATCACACGACCATCGCTGATTTCGCGCGCGAAGGTTTTTTGCAGTGCTTCGACGCTGGACGGCGCGGGCTCGATGGCGACGACTAGCCGCGCTCCGCGAAAGAGCGCGGTTCGGGTGAAGACGCCGATGTCGCCGCCGCAATCGAGCACGATGTCGCCCGGCCGGACGCCGTGAGTCAAGTCGCCGTAGATTTCGGTTTCCTGTTCGGCGAGCAGAAAGCCGATGAGAGGCTCGTGACGGGAATTCCAGTACTGGCCGCGCGGAGTGTCGACGAGCTCAAAACCCGAGGGTTCGATCTGGATCACGTGGCTGAGCGTAGCCATCTCGGCGGAGGCCTCAGTGAACCGTAGCAAGGTCTCATGCGACTGGAGAGTGTTTGCGAGGGAACAGCCAGCATTCCGGCCGACGAGCCACACGGCGAACAGCCGGGCCTGGGGCGAGACGGCCGCCGCGGCAAAGGAGATGACCACAAGAGTCATGACGATCTTGAGGAGCATCCGTGATTTGTGCATCCTTCCGATTCTGCTCGAGGCCGCGGCCAAGCTTCAACAATGGCGGCGGTGAACGGAAATCGGTTGACCAAGGTTAATCCCGCAGGCGCACCAAATCGCCGCTTTCTCCAACGCGTGAATCAGACTAGGGGAGCCTACAGTTTTGGGCGGGACGGCCGATCTGTGTCGTGAAGGAAGTCTGCTCCCGAGGGCAGACCGGACTCAGATGACCTGTAAACCAGAGCGGGCGGCGCGCGTATGCCACTGCCTTTCGTTCGCGATCGCGATGCTATCCGGCGCGAATCTCGCCTTTTGCGCAACTGCCCCAGATGTCTCCTTTTCCCCCGCCACACTGGACTTCAAGTACCTGGTCGGAAACGCGCTACCCGCGGCGCAGACGCTGCAGATCAAGAGTACCGGCACCGCATTGGACTACACACTGACGGTCACAGGCACGGCGCCCAATTATATGGGGCAGTGGCTCAGCCTTTCGGCCGCCTCGGGCACCACTCCGGGCACCGTGAAAGTGTATGTGAATCCATTCGGTCTTCCCTCGGGCAATTACTCGGCCAGCATCGTGGTCGCCGCGCCTAAAGCGAACACCACGTCGGTCATCTATGCCGTGACGCTGGAGGTGGGCGATCCAGCGCCGCTGCTCAGTGTGAATACGCCGGATCCGGGAGGCTCGATCCTGTTCACGTTTGTGACCGACGGCGCGGTCCCGGCTCACAAGACGTTGAGCGTGATGAGCGTTGGCGGGGCGCTTTCGGCGAGCATCGCACTTTCGGGCGGCACCTGGCTGAAGGCAACGCCGACGGGGAATATTGCGCTGGTGGGGCTGCCCAGCGCGGTGGATGTTTCGGTCGATCCGACAGGTTTGACGCCGGGCTCGTACAGCGGCAAGATCGTGGTGTCGTCGACCACCGCGTCGAACAAGGCGATCACGGTGCCGGTGACTCTCACGGTGTCGGCAGGCAAGCCGGTAGTGACCAGCGTGTGGCCGATGGGAGCGCCGGTGAACACGGCCAGCAACGTTACGATCACGATCACGGGATGTTACTTTTACCCGACGTCCACGGCGACGCTTGGGGGAAAATCGTTCGCGGTCACGTACATCAGTCCAACGACGCTGCTGGGAACGATCACGCCGGACCTGATGGCCGCGGCCGGGAAACTGCAAGTTGTGGTCAGCACGCCGACTGCGGCATCGTCCTCGACGGACCCGACTACGTTCTGGGTGTATCCGCCGGGACCGCAGGTTCTGTCGGTGGCGAACACGGCGAGCTATACGGTGAACACGGTCTCGCCGGGCGGAATTGTCACGATATACGGGATCAATCTCGGGCCGGCGGCGACCCCGCCGGCGCTGGTGACGGTTTTTCCAGGAACGGACCCGATTCCGACCACTCTTCCAGCGGCGGGCGGCACATCGGTATCGATCGACGGCAATCCCGCGCCGATTCTGTACACGAGCCCGACGCAAGTGAGCTGCATCGTTCCCTTTGCGGTATCGGCGAAAGTGAAGAATCCGGCGATTACCGTCAATCTGATTGTCACCTATGGCACCGCCTCACAGCCGCAAGCGGTCACCGTGGTCGGAGCCGATCCGGGTGTCTTCACGACCGATGCCTCGGGGACGGGACAGGGAGCCATTCTGAACATCAATGCCACGACCGGAAATATGACGGTGAACAGCGCGACCAATCCGGCGACCAAGGGATCGGCGGTAGCCATCTACATCACCGGATTCGGCACCACACAGTGCGTGGATGGCACGGCTCCGAATCTATGCAATCCGACGGCAACCGAGGCTAACCTGATCGCGGGGGTGGTCACGCCGGTGCTGCCCGTCTCTGTCGCGATGGACGGAATTACCGCCCAGCTTGTGGGAGCCGGATACCAGGCGCCGGTGGGATCAGTGCCCGGGGTGTTGCAGATCAATGCGACGGTGCCTGCCGGGGTAACGGCACGGGCGACGGTGCCGGTGGCAGTGACGGTGGGAGCGTTTACGAGCCAGGGAAAGGTAACGCTGGCGGTGAAGTGAGGCCTATCTGCCCTTCGCGGCCATTTTCTTTTCGAGCGCCTGCATGAGGCGGCTTTCCACATCCGCGGGAATCGGGTGCGGCTCCATGCCCTTGTAGATGCGAATGGTTCGGCGAGTGGTATCGGCGATCACCCAGCAATTCGGGCACTCGGCGATGTGGCGTTCGAGCTTGGCGCGGACCTCGGCGTCGACATTTTCGTCGAGGTAGTCGCTCAGCTCGCTCAGAAAGGCTTTACATGTAAGCAAAGGCGTCGTCTCCCTTGCGCTTGAAGAAGCGGGTCAGCTTCTCCCGCAGTTGCAATCGGGCTCGCAAGAGCCGGCTCTTTACAGCGGGCACTGAAAGGCCAAGCGCGTCCGCCGTCTCCTCCGTGGACAGCTCATCGATATCACGCAGGACAAACACGGAGCGGTAGAGCGGGTCGAGACTCTCAATCGCGCCATCCAGAATCTCGCCCAGTTCTTCGCGGGAAAACCGCTGTTCGGGATCCTCTTCCCAGGAAGCGATTTCCCGCACGACTGTGTCTTCGCCGGTATCGATCGATTCATCGAGCGAAACGGACTTGTCGGTCCGCCGCCGCCGCAGTTTCATGAGCGCCTGGTTGACCGCGATGCGGACGATCCAGGTATAGAATTTCGAGTCGCCTTTGAACTGGTTCAGGTGCTCGTAGGCTTTCATGAAGGTTTCCTGCAAGACGTCTTCCGCATCCTCGCGGTTCTGAGTGACGTGCTGCGCCAGGCGGAAGATCTTGCCTTCATATCGCCGGACCAACTCGCCGAACGCGCGGGTATCGCCTTCGCGTGCCTGCGCGACCAGTACGGATTCGTCGATGCCGGCTTGGCTGGTGACGGCCATAGTGAAACCTACGCTTTCATCATAGCGTGGGCCGCAAGCGGAACGGGTTAAGCGGTCTGCGTGCTACGCTAAAGATCTTCCGTATGAGTAACATCGAAATCACTCTGCCCGACGGCAGTCATCAGTCGGTGCCACCGGAAACCCGTCCCGTCGACATCGCCAAAGCGATCAGTCCACGGCTGGCGGACGCGGCTATCGTGGCCAAGGTGAATGGCGAACTATTCGACCTCACCCGGCCCATCGAGAAGGATGCAAGCGTTCAGATTCTCACGCCCAAGGACCCCGAGTCGCTGTACGTTTACCGGCACTCGACGGCGCACCTGCTGGCCGCGGCAGTGCTCGAACTCTATCCCGAGACCAAGCTCGGCATCGGCCCCCCGATCGAGAACGGGTTTTACTACGACTTCGACCGCGCGACGCCATTTACTCCCGAGGATCTGGAAAAGATCGAGAAGAAGATGTGGGAGATTCAGGCGCGGCATCTGCCGTACGAACGCATTTACACGCGCAAGGAAGACGGGTTGCGCAAGTACGCAGATGCCTGGATGAAGTGCGAGCTGATCGACGAACGCGCGGATGCCGTGTTCACCGAATACACTCTCGGCCCGCACTTTATCGATTTCTGCCGCGGCCCGCACGTGCCCGACACTTCGAAAATCAAGGCATTCAAGCTGCTGTCCATTGCGGGAGCATATTGGAAAGGCGACGAGCACAACAAGCAGTTGCAGCGCATTTACGGCACCGCATTCTTCACGCGGCAGGACCTGGAAGACTACCTCAACCGGCTGGAGGAGGCCAAGCGGAGAGACCATCGCAAGCTGGGCAAGGAACTCGAGCTGTTCACGTTGAACGAGGCGGTAGGCGCCGGACTGCCGCTCTGGCTGCCGAAAGGCGCGACGGTGCGCCGGCTGCTGGAGGAGTACATTCTGGAACGCGAGCGGGAGCTTGGGTATCAGCACGTGTGCACGCCCGATCTCGCCAAGGTCGAGCTGTACGAGCGATCGGGCCACTGGGCGCATTACAAGGACAGCATGTTTCCTCCGATGGACCTGGAGACGGAGAAGATGGTGCTGCGTCCCATGAACTGCCCGCACCACATCCTGGTGTATGAATCGAAGCAGCGCAGCTATCGCGACCTGCCGGTGAAGATCGCCGAGCTGGGCACGATGTACCGTTACGAGCGATCAGGCGCGTTGAGCGGGCTCAGCCGCGTGCGCTGCATGACGCTGAACGATGCCCACATCTTCTGCATGCCGGAGCAGGTGAAAGAGGAATTCACCGGCGTGATGAAGCTGGTGGAACGGGCTTATCGCGATCTCGGGATTACCAAATACCGCTACCGCCTGTCGCTGCGCGACAAGGCGGACAAGGAAAAGTACGTCGACAACGACGAGATGTGGGCGCTGGGCGAACGGGTGTTGCGGGAAGCCCTGGACGCGCTCGGGCTGCCTTACGTCGAGGCGCCGGGCGAGGCAGCGTTCTACGGGCCCAAACTCGACATCCAGCTCGCCGACGTAATGGGCCACGAGGAGACGTATTCCACCATCCAGGTGGACTTCCATCTGCCAAATCAGTTCGATCTGAAGTACGTAGGGGCAGACGGGAAGGAACACCGGCCCGTGATGATCCATCGTGGGGTCATCAGCACCATGGAGCGGATGGTCTCGTATTTAATCGAGCTCTATGGCGGAGCTTTCCCGGTCTGGCTCGCGCCGGTGCAAGCCATTGTTCTGCCTATCACGGATAAACAGACCGAGTACGCGCGCGCGGTCGAAAAGCAACTTGTGGCGGCCGGCATTCGGGCCACGGTGGACGAGCGCAACGAGAAGGTAAACCTGAAGATCCGCGAGGCCCAGTTGCAGAAGATCCCGTTTATGCTGGTGGTGGGCGGCCGGGAGGCCGAAGGCAACCAGGTTTCGGTGCGCAATCGCAAGCACGGCGACCAGGGCGTCAAGACGGTCGGGGATTTTATCGGCCAGATTCGGGCCCTGATCGATTCCAAGGCCTCGACGGAATAGCGGGCTTCGCGCCGGCGCCAGGGGCGTGATGGAGACGATCGAAGTCGGCGGCGATCTCGCGCAGCTCGATGCGGCTATCGAAGGGCTGCCCAACTCCCCCGCGGTGTTCCTGTTGTGGGCCGAATCGGGTGAGCCATATCTGTCCAAAACGGCGCTCCTGCGGCGCCGCCTGCTGCGCCTGTTGAAGGAGCGCGAGAGGCCGTCGCGGCTGCTCAACCTGCGCCATACAGTAAGACGCATCGAGTACCGGCTGACGGCGTCCGGGCTGGAATCCACGGTCGAGTTCTACGAGCAGGCGCGGCGGCATTTCCCGGAGACTTATCTCGAGCTGATGAAGCTGCGCATGCCCCCTTACGTCAAGCTCGTGCTGAGCAACGAATTCCCGCGCACGCACATCACCACGCACCTGACGCGCACCGGAGGCTTGTATTTTGGGCCGTTCCGGACGCGCGCGACCGCAGAGAAATTCGAGGGGCAGTTCCTGGACCTGTTCCAGATCCGGCGCTGCCAGGAGGACCTTGCCCCCTCGGCGGATCACCCGGGCTGCATCTACGGCGAAATGGCGATGTGCCTGCGGCCGTGCCAGCAGGTGGTTGGCGCGGCGGAGTACGGAAACGAGGTCTCGCGCGTGGTTCAATTCCTGCAGACCGACGGGCGATCCCTGCTCGAATCCGTGGCGCACTCGCGAGACCGGCTGAGCCAGGAGATGGCGTTCGAAGAGGCCGCCCGCCTGCACAAGCGATTCGAAAAGGTGCAGGAGGTGCTGCGGCTGCGCGACGAGCTTGCGGCCGATGTGGATCGCCTGCACGGGGTTGCCGTCACGCGCTCGGTCGCAGCGGACGCGGTGGAGCTGTGGTTTGTGCGCGACGGCATGTGGTGCCAACCGGTGCGATTCGGGTTCGAAGTGCGGGAGGGCAAGCCGGTCTCGATGGATCGACAACTGCGCGAGATTTGCGCCGGCGTGGCGCCGGCGAAGCTCACGATTGGCGAGCGCCAGGAATATCTCGCGATCCTGGCGCGCTGGTTTTACTCGACGTGGCGGGACGGTGAATGGATCGGCATCGAGAGCTTCGAACGCATTCCGTACCGGAAGCTGGTGAACGCGGTCGGGCGGGTGGCGCGCGGCCCAGCCAGCATATAATGGTCCCTTATGAAGGAGTGGGGTTTCGCACAGACCAATGCGAACGAGGAACTGGCGCAGGTTCACTTCTTCTCGATGAAGAAGGTTCAATCGAACGGGGAGGTGGAGTTCCTCATCACGGTGAAGGAGTTCATCACGCCGAAGGAGCCGACGATGCACTTCTTCGCGCAGTCGGATAAGGAGACGAATCAGCATACGGCGGCGTATCGTCCGTGCGGATGGGGAAAGACGATGCTGGAAGCCCTGAGCGAGTGCATTCGGGCCATCAACCGGTTCCCGTACGAGGGTACGGAGTTGAAGGCGGTGAAGGCCTAGCCGCTACTTTTTCTTAAGTACCCGTTCTTTGATATCGGGCCAGAACTCGCGGAAGCTGTTGGCCGAGACCTTGACGCCCATGCCCACGCTGCCCCATTGCACGATCTTCCAGGGAGTTTGCAGGTCCGGCGGATTCCATCGCGTGGCGATGGCCCAACTGCCGTAGACGCCCGCCGGAACGGAGAAAGCGAAGGTGCGGCCGCCGCCGGGCTTGGGCACCCAGAAGGTGCTTACCACGGAGTATTCGAGGCGGCGGAAGAAACTGCCTTTGCCCAGGCGGAAGTAGCGCGGATCCTCCTTGTGGATCGCCTGTACGCCGCCTTCGATGAGCTCGCTCAGCACGAACTGACCATACTGCGACGCGACGCGCTTGCCGAAGCCTGGCCAGGTGCGTCCCCACTGTTCGGGGAAGTTGCGGACGTGGTCACTGATGGCGCCGGGGACGGTTTCATAGAAGGCCTGCATGCCGACCAGCTTCTTGAGAAAAACCGTTTCGCGGGTTTTCCAGTCGGCGGCGCCGGCGGGCTTGTCGGATTCCTCGGTCGCGGCTGGAGCTGGAGCAGGGGCGGCTAGGGGGTCCTCCTGCGCACGGCTGGGGATGCCCGCGACGAGAGCGAGCAGGCACAGAGACAATACGGGTTTCAGAGGGTCGAGTTCCTTCTAGAGATCACTGGCGCGCAGCCGGGTCCGATGGTTACACCGGCCGACCAAAGCGACCTTCTCATTATGTGACAATCGCAGGTGATTATGCACGGCACCCGCCGGAAGATGCTATCCATCTGGCTGTTCGTCGGCATTCTGCTGCTGGCATACGGCGCTGTGATCATGGGTGTGGGGATGTGGGAGCTTTTTTCGCCGCCCGCGCATCCGACCATTCTTGCCGAGCTTCATCCGAGCCTCTGGTGGGGCGCGCTCCTTTTGGTGCTGGGCGCCGTGTTTGTGGGCAGCAACTCGCGCTGGTAATTGCCTGCCTTGTTCCCGGGGGCCTGCGGGGATAAAATGTCCCCCAGTTTTGCCAAGGAGGGGATTGTGAGCCCAATTCGCCAAGTCGCC
>Ga0335077_10008753_pt1 | contig 12550 bp, 5 predicted proteins | sample Lox_Sample_31_FD_207151 | JGI IMG/M metagenome (GOLD analysis project Ga0335077, IMG submission 207151) | Soil microbial communities from Loxahatchee National Wildlife Refuge, Florida, United States - Lox_Sample_3.1 | ecosystem: Environmental > Terrestrial > Soil > Wetlands | place: USA: Florida...
GTGGAGAAAACGGGTTTGGAGCAGGTTCCTGATTCGCAACATTACTTCAGTATAATCAACGGGTTTGCCAAGGAAATCGTTCGCCCCGGCCGCCGTTGCCTGGCTTCGTGTCTCGGCCGTGTTTTGCCCTGTGAGCACCAGCACCGGCAGGAAATCCCCGGCCGGCACGGCCTCTCGCAGTTGTTTCAAAACGGCGAACCCATCAGGCGCGGGCATGTTTAAATCCAGCAGCACGATGTCGGGTTGAAACTGGTTGAAGGCTTCCAGCGCCCGGCTCGAGTCGGTCACGCTCCGGAAGTTCGGAAACTTGGCCATCTGAAACGCCCATTCAAGCACGCGAATGTCCGCCGCCTCATCGTCAACGATGAGAATTTTTGCCGCGCACAGCTGCTGTTCGTCTGGAAGCAAATCAACGTTCATGGCTCTGTTAGAGTATTGAATTGAAAATCTGAAGCTAGTCTGCAGTCTTTGTCAACCGATTCATCGCTTTGGCGATTGCGTTTAGCAGTTGTTCGACGGTGAAGGGTTTCCCCAATGTCGTCACGTGGGTCGTATCAATGCGTTGAAGGCGACTGGTGTCATTCTTGCCGCCGCTGGCGAGAATGATTGGAAGATCTGGTTTTAATTGCTGGATGGCGCGGATGGTTACAATACCGTCCAGGATTGGCATGTCCGTGTCGGACACCAGCACCGCAATCTCGCGCTTGTGCTCTTCAAAACAGGTCATCCCCTGCAAGCCGTTCATTGCGGTCACGACCTGGTATCCGTAATTCTCCAAGGTCGTTTTTGTCAGTTGCCGCACTCCGTCTTCATCGTCCATGACCAAAATCGTTTCGCCATTGCCTTTGGGCAAAAGCGCCTCCTGCGATTTCGGTTCATCCACCTTGGCACATCCTGTGACCGGCAAGTAAATTCTGAATTCCGCACCCTTACCAACCTCGCTTTGAACCCGGACAAAGCCGTTATGGTGCTTGACGATGCCAGCCACCGTGGATAATCCCAAACCCGTACCTCTGTCTGGCGACTTGGTGGTGAAAAACGCCTCAAAAATTCGCGGCAGCACTTCTGGCGGAATGCCCGTGCCTGTATCAGAGACCGACAAGACCACATACGAGCCGGGCGCGGCATCCTCATGTGCCAGCAGGGTCTTCCGATCCATGGTCACATTTTCTGCGCGCAGGGTCAATTCACCACCTTTGGGAATCATGGCGTCCCGCGCGTTGACGCACAAATTCAATAGCACCTGATGCAACTCCGTGATGTCGCCCGAAACGCTTGCGAGAACTTTGGGGACCCGGACGTTGACCACCATGGATTTGGGAAATGTGTCACGAATGAACTTGGCCATCTCGCCAATCAGATGGCGTAACGGCACCTCTTGGAACGGACCTTTTGATCCACGAGCAAAACCAAGGATTTGTTTGACCATGGCTGCGCCGCGTTGGGCGCTGGCAGCCATCATCTCCAGCACCTGCTTCCGTTCCGCTTCATTCCGACTCTTTTTAAGCAGCTCGGTGCCCATGATGATGGGCGAGAGTGTATTGTTCAGGTCGTGGGCAATGCCACCTGCCAGTGTGCCGATGCTGTCCATCCGCTGCGAACGCAGCACCTGCGCCTCGTAGTTCTTTTTCTCGGTGATGTCCGTGTTGATGACGAGGATGCTCCTGGGCGCTCCTTTCTCGTCGTTCACGAGCGTCCACCGGCTTGCCACGGTGACCTTCCGGCCGGTCTTGGTGATCTGTTCTAATTCCCCATTCCAGGCGCCGGTTTCAAGGATCGTTCCGCAGCCTTCGGGCCGTGATGACTCACCCCCAAAAAGCAATTCATTGGCATTCTTGCCGGTGACTTCCTTCGCCGTCCAACCATACAGCCGTTCAGCGCCTTTACTCCAAAAAACAATCCGGTGCTGTAAATCCCGCACCAGGATTGCATCCTGCGTCTTGTTCAGCAATTCAGCCTGTTCCCGTATTTTTTCTTCGGCCCGTTGTAGCTCAACGATCTGCGTCCGCAGCGCCGCGTTGACATTATTGATCGTTGCGGTGCGTTCCAAGACCCGGATCTCAAGTCTGTCATGCGCCATTTGCAACGCTTCCTCAGCCTCCCGCCGATGGTAATCCGCTCGATTCAACAGAATCGCATTCCACCAGATCAAACCCGTGAAGATGGCGATACAACCAACCACGACTACCGTGATGCCAAACTCCCCAGGATAAACTCTTATCTTCTGCGTCCAAATGGTCAGCGCACCAAGCGCAATGGGCACGGCAAAAGCAAACGGCAGCAGCCGCCGTGCGATGGTGCCGCCGGGCGTATTGCTGGTAAATAGCGCCACTACACCAGCATCCGTTTGCGCCAGCAGCATTCCCAGTGCGAGCAAAAAGAACAGCGCCGCCGTGTGTAATGCCATGGGAATGTACGAACCGATGCTGTAAAGATAACTTGCCTGGTAAATGTAGCCGACCAGGGGGACGAGTGAAACAAAGGCCAGGGTCAGGCTCAAGTTCTGCCCCCAACGCGAAAAACGGCGGACGGGGGAATGAAGGAAGCGCGGGGCCAGGCCGCTGAGAATGAAATTAAACGCGGTGTTTGGGGCAATCTGGTTGGGAAAGCCGGTCCCGTCGTTTTGGAGTTGAATCCGAAACAGCGTTTGGTCGAAGGCGAGGTGCCAGCCAAACGTGTATTCACCGAGTTTGAGTGTTCCGATGACCACCAGGACGTCGGCCAAGGCACGGCCGTATTCACATTTATGTGCGGGTCTGGTTTCCGCCAGCCAATAACAGAGAAGCGAAGCCCCAGCGATGATAAAACCCAGGGCCGTGACGGGGTTCATGGCGACCAATCCCGGGAGAATGCGTTTGAGCACCTCATTCCCCAGCGACCAGCCCAGCAACACAATCCCGCCCCCGAAAGCGACTACCCAGCCATCCCATCGTGAGAAGCTTTTCAACCGACAGGTTAATCGAACGTTATTTTCGATTGAAACCATTTCCTCTAGCGACTTTTCACGCGCTGACGCGGAACAACAAGTAATCCAGCTTCTTCCAGCGCTAAACGCATCTTGTCGGGCTTGATTAACCCATATAATTCGATGCCTTAGAGCAGCATATATTAGACCATACGCACGTTTCGGGCAGATTTGGGCAGTGTTAAAGATCGTTGGGCACAGTTTTCTCCTACCAGCCGGAATTGAATAGCCCTTTGAAACCCACTCCATTGATCGTCGATGTTCTCGAATCAGGCGCTAACTAATTTGCCAAGAGAGAATCTGAGGTGGTTGGATGATAATTTACGCAACGCTATAAAATGGGGTCCCCAAACCGGCAGGAGGCAACAAATGATGTTGATGAAATGAAAATAAAATTGTACAAGAATCCGCGGTGAGGCTGCAAAGGGCACAGGGGTTTAATCATGAATTCCAAACAGTACAGATGGATTTTTGTTTTGATGATTTTCGCGTTTGCTTTTGGCGAATTCGTGTTGGATTTGCACACGCCGCGGGGGGCGACGGTTTGGGTGTGGTACTTCATTCTCCTGTTGTTGGCGGTCTTTGCCGGTGGCCAGTATTTGCCCTATCTGCTAGCCGGCATTTTCTCGGTGATGATGCTGGTGGGGTATCATCTGGCGCCGCAGGGGATTGATCCCCACCAGTCGCTCAGCAACCGCGAGATCGGCATCGGTGCCTTGTGGTTAATGGCACTGCTCATCTCCCAACGCAACCGGATGGAAGCAAACCTGCGCCGCACCGAGCGCACCTTGAAAACCATCAGCGCCTGCGACCAGACCTTGGTGTGGGCCGCCACCGAACCGGCCTTGTTGGAGGAGATTTGCCAGGTCATCGTAAAAGAAGGCGGATACCGGCTGGCGTGGGTCTGTTTTGCAGAAACGGACGAGCAAAAGAGCGTGCGGATTGCCGCCCACGCAGGTCACGATGGAAGCTATCTTGACGGATTGAACCTCACGTGGGCCGACACCGAAAGGGGGCGCGGCCCCACCGGCACGGCCATTCGCGCCGGCCGCCCGGTGCTCTCTAGCAACATTGTTAAAGATCCGAACTTTGCGCCTTGGCGCGACCAGGCGCTCGACCACGGCTATGCGTCTTCTTTGGCATTGCCGCTTCTGGATGAAACCCGCGCGTTCGGGGCGCTGTCCATCTACGCTGCCACGCCAAATGCCTTCAACGCTGAAGAAGTTGAGTTGCTGACGAAATTGGCCGATGACATGGCGTATGGCATTCTGGCTTTGCGCAGGAAACTCGACCAGCAAAAGGCGCAGGAGGCGGTGCGTGCCAGCGAGGAAAATCTCAAGCGCGCCCAGGCGGTGGCGCACATCGGCAGTTGGCACTTGGACATCCGCAACAACGTGCTGACCTGGTCGGCGGAAACCTACCGCATGTTTGGCATCCTGCCAGGAGAACCGCTGACGCTGGAATCGTTTTTGGCCTGCATCCATCCAGCGGACCGTGGGCATGTGCTTGAGGCGTGGAGTGCAGCCATGCGGGGTGCTCCATACGATATTGAGCATCGCATCATTGTTGGAAAGGAAATCAAGTGGGTGCGCGAGTGCGCGGAAATATCCTTCGACGAGCGTGGGAACGCCCTTGAGGGGGTCGGGACCGTGCAGGACATCACTGAACGCAAACTCGCCACAGCGCGAATCAGCGAACAGGCCCGGTTGCTGGATTTAGCCCACGACGCCATCATGGTGCGTGATCTGGACGGCCGCATCCTGTATTGGAACCGGAGTGCTGAACGAATTTGCGGCTGGGCAGCGCACGAGGCTATTGGACGGAAGCTGAACGACCTTCTGCCCAAGGACACGTTCAATGCGTTGAAATATGAGGAAGCCGAGCGGACCACTCTGGAAACTGGCAACTGGCAGGGTGAATTCGCCGCTCGGACAAAAAGCGGGGAAGAAGTGATTGTGGAAACGCACTGGACCCTGATGCGCGACGATCAGGGTAACCCCAAGGCCGTTTTGGGCATCAGCACGGACATCACGGAAAGAAAACGGTTTGAAACCCAATTTATGCGCGCCCAGCGCATGGAGAGCATCGGTGTCCTTGCCAGCGGCATTGCCCACGACTTGAATAATATCATGACGCCACTCCTCGTTTCCGTCCAGGTGTTGAAAGAAAAGATTGCCGATGATCCTGACGGGAAGAAGTTGCTTGAGACCCTGGATGCCAACGTCCGGCGCGGTGCGAACCTGGTCAAACAAGTGCTGACCTTCGGGCGCGGGGTGGAAGGCGAACACATCCCAGTCAATCTCAAACACATCGCCCGCGAAATTAAGCAGATCATTCTTGAGACTTTCCCCAAATCCGTGGAATTTGAACTCCATTCCGCGCCGGACCTCTGGACGGTCATCGGCGATCCGACACAACTTCACCAGGTCCTGCTCAATCTCTGTGTCAACGGGCGGGACGCCATGCCCAACGGTGGCAAGTTGGCCATCCGCATCGAGAACTTGATGGTGGACGAAAGCTTTGCCCGCATGAACCTGGAGGCCCGGCCTGGCCCGTATGTGGTTGTCGCTGTAGCGGACACCGGCACGGGCATACCAAAAGAGATTCAGGACAAGATTTTCGATCCGTTTTTTACGACCAAGGAACCTGGAAAAGGCACCGGTTTGGGCCTATCTACCGCCCTGACCATTGTCAGGAGCCACGGCGGCTTCATCCAGTGTGAGAGTGAAGTGGGCGGAGGCAGCACGTTCAAGGTTTATTTAGCGGCCCAGCCTGCATCCGCCGCCGTCGAGAGTGCGACCTCAGCAGAATCCCAGCTGCCGCTCGGCCACGATGAGCTGGTGCTGGTGGTGGATGACGAGGACCCGATCCTGAACCTGGCGCAACAGACGCTGAAACGTTTCGGCTACCGCGTCCTGCTGGCCAAGAATGGTGTCGAAGCCGTTTCAATCTACACGCACAGGCAGCAGGAGATTGACGTGGTCATCACCGACATGGTCATGCCCGTCATGGACGGTCCGACCACCATCAGGGCGCTTAAAGCAATCAACCCCAACGTCAAAATCATCGCCTCAAGCGGTATGGTTTTCGAGGATGGCCAAGCCAAGGTCAGGGACACTGGCCTCCGGCATTTCATCCCCAAACCTTACACGGCGGAGACGGTGCTTAACGCCCTGCGTGAAGTGCTGCAGGAGAATCCTTTGCGGTAATGCAATTGGCCCTTAAATAGGAGCTAACACCCCGTGATTTATTGATTCACTGCTTTGTTTAATGGAGTGATTGTCCCTTCGCATTCCTCAAGGCTCGGAATTTTGACCTGCACCTTCCTGGCGTATGCCCGATGCGCCGCCCTGGAATGGTGCTACAGCGCCTCCTGAGCGAACCGCTCCGGTTAGCCACATTTTAACGCCCGCTCTGGCACATCACGCCCGAAACCTTCGGTCCCTCACACCGCTGCTTGAACTCCGTCGCCCGATCCCTCGCTCGCCCCGTCTGCAGATACGGAAACAGCGGCCCAACCGTCGGATGCCGTTTCAAAATAGCCTCTACCTCACTCCCAAACCGAATCAGCGCCGGCCTGATGCCGATGCCGACCCGTTCAAAAACCCGGCGAAATCAGGTCCACTCGCAAACATATTGAAGATCCTTCTGGCTGAAAGACAGCACCGGTTGGATCCCAATAGGCAATCGTCGCGCCGGCCTCGAAGGCATGACTTCGGAGGCTTCTTGGACCAAGACACTAAAACTCTTGGCCTTACAAATGCTTCACCCCGTTGTGCTTGCTATGGGAACAACCGATAAAAGGCTAATTGCACAAAATCGGGGCGCAACACGCCCCGGTTCTGGACGCGGTCAGACTTTAGAAGGCCACACTACGTCCTTCACGTACTGGAGGGTTGGATGAGTTTCCCAATTGTTATGGGCCTGGTCACTGGGGCGCTGCAATTCACGGTCGCAGGTTATGCACTGCGCCTGAATCACATTTATGGGACCGCACGTGTAGGTTGGTCTCTTTTCTGGGCCTTTTCCCTTCTGGCACTGCTTCACCTGTTCCAATCCATAGTGTCCTTTAGTAACGGCGCACCTTTGGGAGTCGAGATCGAAGTGGTTTATTCGCTCATTTCGCTGTTGTTGTTGACCGGCATGGTCCACATCGAAACCTTGCTCAAAGAGCGCCTGCGGGTGGAACAGGCGGAAGAGCGTTTGCGGGGCGAACTGGAATCCCAAGTCAAACAGAAGACAGCGCATCTGACCATGGCCGTCGAGGAGTTGAAATCGGAAATTGTCGAACGCGAACGGATGGAGGCAGAAGTCGAGCGGACGCATAAGGAACTCCTCGCCGCATCCCGTCGGGCAGGCATGGCGGAGATAGCCAACTGTGTGTTGCACAACGTCGGCAACATGCTCAAGAGCGTCAACGCTTCGGCCAGCCTGGTCTCCGACCAGATGAAGCAATCCAAGATCAACAATGTCGTCCGCATTGGCACGCTCATCCGCGAACACGAGGAAGACCTGGGTGATTTCATGGCGCATGATCCCAGGGGCAAAAAGCTGCCGGTGTACATCGCGCAACTGGCCGAATATCTGACCAACGAACAAACCACTCTTTCAACTGAGCTCGAATTCATCAAAGAGAACATCGAGGACATCAAGGAAATCGTGGCAATGCAGCAGAATTGTGCCAAGCTCTCCGGCGCAACTGACCCATCAAAAGTCACCGCCCGGGTTGAAGCCGTGATGCGCAAAAATGCCGGCCTACAAGGGCGACGGGACGGGCAAATTTCCCGCAAATTGGAACCGCGTGCCCCTGAAGCCACTGTGAACGCTCATTAGAGGCTTTCGCGGGAATACTTGGGGACCACTACGACTCAGGCATCGCGCGATTCATCTTCCTCTTCGATGAGTCACCCGCGCCTCACTTCCCGGAACCGCCCCGATGATGACAAGAAGTTGAATACAGCATAAGGCGGTGTAGAACAAGCTGTAGTCCAAAGGGTTGTGGCACCAAAGGAACCTGTTTCGGAACGCAACTTGCTACAATCTCTTTGTTGCTGACATTTCAGTCGGCGCAGCGGACGCGCTTGGATAATGGGTTGCCAGCGACACCACAATTACCCGTTATCCCCTTGAGCGCAGCGGTGGCCTGCGTTTGTCCGCAGCCACCAAAAGTACAAGCGAGTCAAGCGAGCAGACGCGTCATTTTCCTGCGAGCAACTCGATCCGCAGAGCGGGCAGATCATTTTTTATTAACACGGGTCGAGGGTCGGTGCGTCCGGGAAGATCGCAATGCCGGGTTAGTTGAGAACAGTGCTCTTAAAATCGCGGCAAGCGGCCGACGATACTAAGTCTAATATAATGATTTTAAAAAATCCAGAGATTTATCTATTCATGTTTGAGCTTTCATTGACCAGAGGAACCCGGTTGCTTGCGGCCACAATCCTCTAAAGGCCATGCTCTGCACTCATCTGGCGCGCGATTCATGGGGCCTGCGCTTTCTGCGACTGGCCGGACATTGGTACAAACCGGACCGGCAGGACGGCGTGCCGTCCCAGTTTGTCGCCATGCTTGCGCAGCAACATCAGGTCCTGAATCCCGATCGGACAATCCCCCTTGGAGCGTGTTCGTAGTCCGCCAACAACGGAATTTTCGCCATTGCGCGTCTCGCATAGGCGCGATGCAACGTATCCTTCTGACGGGCCACGTCTAGTTTCCGGCAGTGAGTCGTGAAATCATGGTGGCATGGATTCATCAAAAATTGGATCATAGCGGCAGCGTTGACCGCTAAACAGCCGTCACGACTGCAGGCGCGTTAGCTCACTTTTCGTTGCCCAGCAGGATTTCCGCTCCAGCCAGCAGCACGGGACCGCGGCCATGCGGATCGTTGCGGGGACATTGCCGGTGGGTGTAGTAATCGAGACCTAGGCCGATGTTCGTGCCTTCGGAGGTGCCGTTGATCTCCCCGGCGGCGGTAACTTGGCGGGCGATGCCGGCAAAGGCCTTGCGTGCGACGGCCATGTTTGTCGCGTCAATCCAGCCGCGGTTCACCGCACGGGCGATGCCGTAGGCAAACATCGCCGTGCAGGAGGTTTCTTCCCACAACTCCGGCTGGTCCAGAACCTGCCGCCACATGCCGTCGGGCACCTGCACTTGCTTGAGGCCCTCGATTTGTTTGCGCAGAATGGCCAAGACTTGTGGCTGGAGCGGATCATTGGCCGGCATCGCGGATAGCGTTTCTACCATCGTCACCGTCACCCAACCGTTGCCGCGGCCCCACTTAAACGGCGCGTGTTTCTTTTCATTCACGAAATATCCGTGGAACCACAGCCCGTCGTCGTCCTGCTCCAGCGCGGCCTGGTGGATGATTTGGTTCGCGGCGTCATCAATGTATTTCTGGTCGTGGGTATAAATGCCGTAGCGGACAAGAAACACGCCACCCATGTAAAGGTCGTCCGGCCAGAGCGTGCCGGGTTTCATTGTTTTTTCGACGTCCGTCGCCGAAGTCCGCCACAGCGTGCCATCGGGCAAACGACTTTGTTTGTTCGCAACCCAGTCGGCTATGCGCTCGACCACGGCCTTTTCCTCCGGCGTCGCCCGGTCAGGGTGGCGAATCATGCTTTCGAGGATTTCATTGCCCATTGCGCCGCAACTGTCGAGGTTGCCCAGCCCAATCAGCCCGTTGATTTTTGTGCCGCGCGCAAAAGTGTCGGCTTCCTTGCCAAATTGTTTTTCCAACTCATCGAGCCAGCCGTAATAGCGGGCGCAAATCAAATTGTGCTCGACACCAAATTTGTCCGCGGCCTGATCGCCGGTCACATCAGTGGAGCGTTCCATTCCAAAGAGCGCGACGCCCCAGGGATAATTCCACGCGACCCCTTCGGGCGCCTTGGCCGCCTTTGCTTCGTCAAGATTGGTGACCGTCGGATATTCACCATCCGCGAGCGGATGAATCTGGTGCCTTGCCACGCGCGCGACCACGTCGCGGATTTCCGCGTCGGTGATGCCGCCGGCATCCTGCAGCACAGCTACGGGCGCATGGGGTACACTGGCCTTCTCCTGCGGGTGGGTGGCGCAGCCGCTGTTCAAAAGTGGCAGCGGCAGCGCGGCGAAGAAAATGTTTAACGAGACTGCTTGAAACAAGCCGGAGTTATTTTTCATTTGTGATTGGGTTGGTTGACACGCCGGTTGAAAATAGTGGTGGGGGGCGGTCCAATAACGTGGCGCCTTGGAGCCGGTGACCTGTTTCAAGTCGCAAGTGATCGGGCGGCAATGACCCGAAATATCGTAACCGCCTGAGCTGTCACGTCTAGTTTTCGGCGTTAGATTGTAAAACCATGTCGGCATTGACATACCATCCATGGACAGTCGAAGCATTGATTGAAGCAGCCGCTTAAGAGCACATTTTGCCAAGTTTTTTGAAAAAATCTTCATACCGTAGCTCTTTGGTGCTCAGTCAACAATCTGTGAGCTAAATACACCGCCCGGTTTATGGATCGCTGGCGGCAAAATGTTATTTACTGCATTCTGGGTTTTGGCCGCGCAATCGGAGCAAGGCGCTTCGCATAACGCTCAAGTTCCCTGCACTATGGGAAAACCTGGATGCGGTAGAATCTTACCGGATCGGCAAAATCGTTGGTGCTCTGGGTTATCAGTCCGGTAGCAGTAATGACACTACCAATGGTCGTGAACGGCATGCCCAAATTGGTGGTGGACCAGACTTGGTAGGTCATACCAGAAACACTTGTCCAATTCAGCACGCTGCTGCTTTGCATTCTTAGAACAGGAATCCAATTCGGATTGACCAAAAGCACACCCGCACTGCTGGCACTGGCGGGTCCTTGTATTCCGGCGTTGTTAATGGCACTCACTTCCGCGTAAAGCGTCGCGCCATAAACATTCGTCACTGTCAAGGTCGTGCCTTGGACGATGCCGTTGAAGACGTCGAATGCGCCCGGTGAAGTCCCGACCATGACCTGATAGCCGGACACACCGCCTTCCGGATCGTTCAGCGGGAGCCAACTGAACGTCACACTGTTTCCAATGACATAAGAACCGGTCGTCGTTGGCGCGGCGAGGATTGCCGGCGGGGTCACGTCGTAAAGCTTCAAATATTGCGCCTCGAAGGGGGTGTTCGTCCAACCGACACTGGTGGTGGGCACAGGATTGAGCGAAACCGACACTCCGCTGGCCAGCAGAGAGCTGCCAGCAATCCCGTTTGTACCCCAGAGCCAATAATTGCGGCGGTTCGGATCAGCTGCCAGATAAGCAGCGATGTTCTTTACGTTATACATGCGAGTCGGGTCGATGCCGAAAAGGTTTGTGCCATTCTGCGTGATGTTGACATTAAAATAGCCTTGGTGGCTGTTATTGACGTCAAGGTTCACAAAGGCGAATACCACGTCATTAAAATTCGGGAATCCGTTGGTGGTTGCGAACTTGGCAACCGCATAAATATTGGGCTGCGACACTCCGTTCGGGCTGAGGAAATAGCGGTTGGCGCTTTGCAGCGCAGGGCTGGATTGGCGGGCCTGCCCCACGGCCGAGTAAAGAGGATAAAGTTGGTCCACTCTTACATTGCCAACGGCTGCAGCATAGGCGGGCTGCAAGGAATTGAACGTGAACAGATCCGGTTCATATTCCGTGCCGCTCAATATGTAAGTAGAGAAGCCAAAATCGTTCGTGGTGCCTACCTCCTGGCCGTAGAAAATATGGGGGACACCATCAATGGTTCCACCCACCATAAAACGGATCAAGGCTTGGTAGGGATCGGCGTAATAAAAGCCCGCGTCGTGGGAAGTGGCGTTCCAGAGCATCAAGCACTGACCGTAAGCGCTCCGTTCATCGTTGAAAATGGTCTGGTAGTCGGCGGCCTGCGCGGCCGTCCGAAACGCGCTGTAAACACTGTCACATAGGACGTCAAAATCACGACCCGAGCGATAGGTCGTCGCGCAGGGAGGCGGCCAACTGAGAGACTCAGCCAGGAAAACAAAATCCCATTTCTGGCACCGCACCTTGTTGATGATGTATTCCCAGCATTGCGGCGGCAATCCATCCGCGAAGTCAGCGCGAATCCCGTCTATGCCCGCGGAAGTCTGATTGGCCGGCGTGCCGTTGGTGCAACCAGTCTGGCTGAGCCAATACAGGAGCATGTCGGAATAGTATATCCAGACGTCTTGAGTTATTTGATCGAAATACCCCGTGTTGGTGGTGTAATCAAACCAGTCGTCGGGGCTCAACTCATTGTTGTCGTTCGCGGGATTTTCACAAACCCGCGCGGCATAGATGCCGTAGAAAATATCACTCACGTCGCTCCATTTCGCAATATCGATGTCTGGTGCCACGGCGATGTCATTGGAGTTGGACGCGCGGCTGCAGTAATCCCCGGTCGCCGCATAAAATTGGGGGACGCGCATCGGAATCTCATCGGTGGGCAGCCAATTGCCGGGATTCCCAGGCCCGCCGAAATCAGTGACCCCGTACTGTCCAATAATTCATATACATTCGTCAGGCAGCTTCGCGATAGTAATAATTCAGCAATCCGCCGAGCCGCTTACGGCGCCTGATCACTCCGTTGGCAGGAAAGACCGA
>Ga0335077_10008755_pt1 | contig 12549 bp, 11 predicted proteins | sample Lox_Sample_31_FD_207151 | JGI IMG/M metagenome (GOLD analysis project Ga0335077, IMG submission 207151) | Soil microbial communities from Loxahatchee National Wildlife Refuge, Florida, United States - Lox_Sample_3.1 | ecosystem: Environmental > Terrestrial > Soil > Wetlands | place: USA...
GCCCTGCGCGCACGGAGACCGCATGCTCGAGAAAAAATCTGTCGCCTGCTTATTTTCTTTGTTGATGGTTCTGACGGGTGCGGCAGTTAGCGCCCAGGAAAACGGTAAGCCGCTGCTTTCGGACCGCATCCCTGCCGACCGCATGAAGCAATATGCTGCGCAGGCGGTGGAGTGGGAACAGGACTACTTGCGCATCGACAGCACGAATCCGCCGGGAAACGAGATGCGGACTGCGACCTTCTTCAAGAAGATTCTTGACGCCGAAGGGATTGAGAACCGCGTTTTCGAATATGCGCCGGGACGCGCCGATCTGTGGGCCAGAATTTCGCACACCAGCTCCACGCCACGACGACCCTTCATTCTGCTGGACCACATGGATGTAGTAACCAGTGACCCCGCGCATTGGAAGGTGCCGCCGTTTAGCGGCCAGATTGTCGACGGCGCCATCTATGGCCGCGGCGCGCAGGACATGAAAAGCGAAGGGCTGGCACACTTGATGGTCATGGTGATGCTGCAACGCGAGAAAGTGCCGCTGGACCGCGATGTCATCTTTCTCGCGGTCAGCGACGAGGAAGTCGATGGCACCGGCACGGACTGGTTCATCGCGCACCAGCGCGATTTGCTGGGCAACGCGGAATTCATGATTAACGAAGGCGGAGAGAATATTCTGCGGCCAGGTGGCCGCCTGAAATATGTGGGCGTCGATGTCGGCGAAAAAAGCCCATTGTGGCTGCACGTGGTGGCGCAAGGGCAGCCGGGGCACGGCTCCCGCCCTAACGGTGATTCGGCGCCCAACCGGCTGGTGCGGGCCTTGCAGCGAATTCTGGCCTACAAAACGCCGCTGCGGGTGCTGCCGGTGGTGGAGGAGTTTTTGAAAACGGTGGCGCCCGACGAACCTCCGGCGCGGGCCGCGATGTTCCGAAATATTCGCCACAGTCTGGGCAACGAAAAATTCCGGCGGCAGATTGAAGGCGATCCGGACCTGAATTATTTATTTCGCGATACGATTTCTTTGACCATGCTGGGCGGTTCCGAGCAGACCAACGTCATTCCCGGCGAGGCCTGGGCTAACCTGGATGTGCGACTGCTGCCCGCAGGGAATCCGAAGGCTTTTTTGGCAACCATCCGGCGGGTAGTGGATGACCCCAACGTGACGGTCGAGCCGCAGACCCAGGAATTCCGCGAGGCCAACTACTCACCTACTGACACGGCTTTGTATAAGGCTGTCCGCCAGGTGACCGCGCACTACTTTCCCGGCGTGCCGGTCGCGCCCTTACTGACCAGCGGCTATAACGAGAACCAGCGCTATCGTCCGCTGGGAATTTACGCTTACGGATTCAATCCCTACACTGCCACGCAGGAAGAAAACGACAGCGAGCACGGAGACAATGAACGCATTCGCGTGGAAGAAGTGCGGCGCGGTTTCCGGGTGATGTTTGACGTGGTAACGCGAGTGGCGGCGAAGGCGGAATAGACCAAGCAACCACAAAGGGCACGAAGCTACACAAAGCGAAAGCGTGCGGCCCCGGCCTTGCTGGATCTTTGTGTCCTTTGTGGTAATCGGGTTTCTTACCGACGATATTTCTCGTACTGCTCGTAGATATAATTGTCGGTCATGCCGGCAATGTAATCGCAAATTACCCGTGGCAGAGGCGTGTGACGGGCTGACTCCTGATAAGTCGCGGGAAGGTGCCCGGGCTGAGCCGTCCAGAACTCGAATAACTCGCGGATAATCTCTCCGGCGTCTTCTTTTTCGGGATCGAGCGCAGGGCTGTAGTAGAGCGTGTTGTAGAGAAATGATTTGGCCTGGCGGCGTTCTTCTTCGACTTCCGGGCTCAACCCAACCAGCCGCCGGGGATAATCGCGCACGTCTTCGAGACTGTGGACGCCGGCTTTGACGATCTGGTCTTTTGTGTTTGCGATCAAGTCTCCCACCCAACGATCCAGCATGTGCCTGATGGCCTCATTGAATTTCAGTTTCTCCATCACCTCGGGATACGTGCGTTCGGCGGCGTCGTAGAAGCGCGCGAACACGGGAACGCCGCTGCGGATCACGTCCAGCGTGAGCAGGTGGGCTTCGTAGCCGTCGTCCAGATCGGCCGTGCTGTAGGCGATTTCGTCGGCCAGATCGATGAGCTGGGATTCGAGCGGCGGACGGCAGTCGAGCAGATATTCGGCCAGCTCGGGGAACTCACTGGGGCGGTAATCGTGCGAATGCTTGATGATGCCTTCGCGCACTTCGAAGCTCAGGTTCAATCCGCGAAACGCGGCGTAGCGCAACTCGAAGTCCTCCACGATGCGCAGGGCATGCAGGTTGTGGTCGAAGAAGAATCCGTGGGCGCGCATGGCGGCGTCGAGCGCCTTTTCACCGGCGTGGCCGAAGGGGGGATGGCCGACGTCATGGACTAAAGCCAGGGCCTCGACCAGGTCCACGTTCAGGCCGAGTTGCGCGGCGATGGTGCGGGCGATCTGCGCGACTTCGAGCGTGTGCGTGAGGCGATTGCGAAAATGGTCGGAGTAGCGGCGGGTGAAGACCTGGGTCTTGGCCTCCAGGCGGCGAAAGGCGCGGGAATGGATGACGCGGTCGCGGTCGCGCTGAAAGTCGTTGCGGTAGGGATGCGGCGGCTCGGGAAAACGGCGTCCGCGGGACTGGTCCGCATGCACCGCGTAGTCGGCGAGCATGAAGGAAAGTTTAGCAGACGAGCACTTGGCTTTCAGCACTCAGCATTCAGCCGTCGCGCCCCGCGCGGCGAATAGCCGCGCGAGCAACGACGGGCTATGTCACCGTGACCACCAGCGGAACGCTCACCAGCAACATGCCGTTCCATGTGATCAAGGTTCGTTCCGGGGATCGACCAAATCGATCCCACAATGCTGAAAATCTGGCCCGTTCCGCGTGGCAAGAGTCGCCCGGCGAACCTGCGTGAGGGCAGCAATCTGGGCGTCCGGGTAACCGATAGGCCTGCCTAAGCCACCTCGCCGCGCTACGCATTTGTGAGGTGAGCACTACTTGTGTTCTGAATCCTCTTTGGCCAACTTGACCTTGGCGGACTCGAGGTCTTTCTGAACCTTTGCCATTTCGTCGGTGTCCACTTCCGCGGCGACGGTCTTGTTCCATTCCTGAATCGCGCGTTCCCAATGCGCTGCGGCCAGCTTCAGGCGTCCCGTCTTCTGATAGAGGTCGCCGAGGTGGGCCTGCACCGTGGGATCGGCTCCCATGTGCTGCGCGGCGCGGGACAGGTTGTCTTCCGCCAGCTCATACTTGCCCAGCTTGAAGTATGCCCAGCCCAGCGAGTCGAGATAAGCGCCGTTGGCAGGGTCAAGTTCCACGGCCTTCTTGATCATGATGAGTGCTTCGTCGAGCTTCACACCACGGTCGGCCAGCATATAACCGAGGTAGTTGAGCACGGCGGCATTTTGGGGATCGGAGGCCAGGATCTTGCGAAACACTTCTTCCGACGGATCGTACTTCTTCTGACGCTCGTAATTGGAGCCACGGAGGAAATCGACGTACTCTCTGTCCTCGTCCTTGGTGGAAAGCTCGGCCGCTTTGTTGAGGTCGTCCTCGGCGTCCTGCCAGCGCTTCAAGCGGCTGTTCATCTGGGCTAGGCGGATGTAGACGTCACGATCGTCCGGCGTGCCCTTGAGCAACGACTTCACCTGCTGCAGGGCCGTGTCGGGCTGACCCATGTCGCTGAGTTGCGCCGCGTACGTCATCTTCAGGTCGCGCGAACTGGGCAGCTTTTCCATTGCTTCTTTGGCAACGTCGGTAGCCTGCTGCCATTGCTTGGCCTCGCGGTAAGTGTCGATGAGCTGCTGGTAGCCGCGCTCGGCATTGTCGTCGCCCAGGGTCAACATCTTGCGAAAGGTCTCGATCGCAAGTGCCGTATTGCTATTGTCGCGATAAATGGTTCCCAGCCGCTCCAGGAACAGCGCGCGATTGTTTTTCTCGCCCTGGGAATAGTTATTGTCCGGTTTATCGGTCTTCTTCAGCAGGTCTTGCAGGATCTGTGCGGCGTCGTCATAGCGCCCCTGCGCTTGATAAACAGCGGCCCGGTTGTAGGGCACTTCCATGGAGTCCTGCACCATGGATTCGGCTTTTGTCAGGTTCTCGAGGGCGAGGTCGAATTTCCCCTGGCGGCGGTAAATTTCCGCCATGCGCAAGTAGGTCTGGGCGTCGTCGGGGTTGGCTTCCGCGATAATCTTGTATTGCTCGAGGGCGGCATCGGCCTGCCCGTCATTCATCAGGTTTTCGGCCAGACCGCGAATCGCATCGAGATTGTCACGATCGAGTTCGGCAGCCTTGCGATAAGCGTCAATCGCTTTCTTGTATTCTTTTTGCTGCTCGTAGGCATACCCCAGGACGGAGTACAGCTTGGCGGAGCGCTGCGCATCCGGCACCGAACTCAATACCTCAGCGGCGCGCGTGGAGTCTCCCTCTTCGGTATAGAACAAGGCCAGCGTAGTGACGGCGTCTTCGGAATCGGGCTGCAACTTCACCGCAATCTTGAATTCGTCTTCCGCCTTGCGCAGATCGTTGTTGACTTTGTAGAGCCGTCCCAGCAGAAGGCGGTTGTCCACGCTGTCGGGCTCCAGCTTGACGATCTCTTCATACTGTTCGATGGCCAGCTTGAGCACGCTGTCGGAAGTGTTGCCCCCCTGGACATCGCCGAGTGACTTCAGATAAATGCGGCCCAGCAGTTTGTGGGCCTCAAGGTTGTTGGGGTCGCGCTTGAGAATGTCCTGCGCCTCCAGCACGGCATCGCGGATTCGTCCCGCGCGCGTGTAGAGCTCGGCCAGGGCGGAGGTCAAGTACTCCGAAGTGGGATCGGCCTCGATGGCCAGACGGTACTCGTCGATCGCCTTGCTGACCAACTCCGTGCGGCCGTACATCGCCACCTGCTCCTCATAGAGGTGAGCCAGGGTGTAGTGATAGTAGGCGGCAGCGCGATCTACTTTTCGTGGAGGAGCCGGGGCCGGTTTGGCCGCGGCCGGGGACGCAGGCTCGGGAGTGGAAGGCGCCGGGGTTTGTTGCGCGCTCACGCTCGCCGCCATGAGCAACACCAGAACAGCACAATAAATTCTTTTCATTCAAGACCTTCAAATCACCATAGCCACAGCGGGTTGGATGCGGAATCGCTGCCAGCAGGTGCTCACGTTATTGTAACCCTTGTCACTCGGGATTGCGTAAAACGGCGCCCGGAACCGCCCGGATAAGCAGTCAGAGGTACAAGGACCGTTAGCAGCTGGCAATGGCCGATTGCCGAATCAATGGCGAAAATGGCGCACACCGGTGAAGACCATGGCCATGCCATGGCGGTCAGCCGCCTCAATCACTTCCTGATCGCGCACGGAGCCGCCCGGCTGGATGATGGCAGTAGCTCCGGCTCTGGCAATCTCTTCGATTCCGTCGGGGAAGGGAAAAAAGGCGTCCGAAGCTGCGACCGTGCCTTGAAGCGGTAAAACGGCCTTCATGGCACCCATTTTGCACGAATCCACGCGGCTCATTTGCCCCGCGCCCACGCCCACGGTTTGTCCCTCACGAGCGTAGAGGATGGCGTTGGATTTGACGTGCTTGCACACCTTCCAGGCAAACAGCAATGCGCGTTTTTCTTCGGCTGTAGGCGGGCGTTTGGTCACGACTTTGAGATCGTTTTCCCGCAGCGGGCGGACGTCGGCATCCTGTACCAGCATTCCGCCGGAGACGTTCTTCAGCACCCATTTCTGCGGAGCATCGGTGACTTCGACCAGCCGCAGGTTCTTCTTGGCGCTGAACTTGGTTTTGGCAGCGTCGTCAAATTTCGGAGCTGCGATCACTTCCAGAAACAGCTTGGCCATTTCCTCGGCGGCGGGCCCATCGATTGGCCGATTCACGCCGATCACCCCGCCGAAAGCCGATACCGGATCGGTGTCGAGGGCTTTCTTGTAAGCTTCCGCCAGCGTTTTGCCGGTGGCGGCGCCGGCGGGATTGGTGTGTTTAATGATCGCGCAGAATGGTTCGTCGAATTCCTGGGCCAGGTCCCAGGCGGCTTGAAGGTCGACGATGTTGTTATAGGAAAGTTCTTTGCCCTGAAGCTGGCGGCCGTTGGCCACGCCCTGGCTGGAGCCGTCCGAGTACATCGCGGCCTTCTGGTGCGGGTTCTCTCCGTAGCGCAGGTCCATGATCTTCTGGAAAGAAAGCCGCAGGTTTTGCGGAAAGCCGGGCTGTGGCGGGCTGCCGTTGAGGCGGACGCCTTCCAGCGTTGAGGCTATCGCCGAGTCGTAGCCGGCAGTCGTGGCGAAAGCTTTCTGCGCCAGCCGCCATTTGGTGGCCCGCGACAATTCTCCGCCGGATTGCGCCATCTCTTCTGCGATGGCGGGATAATCGGCGGGCGAGGTCACCACGGCGACGTCCTGAAAGTTCTTGGCCGCGGAGCGGATCATCGAAGGCCCGCCAATGTCGATGTTCTCAATCAGCTCGTCGAGAGCGACCCCGGGCTTGGTGGCGGTCTTTTCGAACGCGTAGAGATTCACCACCACCATGTCGATAGGCTGGATGCTATGTTCAGCTACGGCGGCGCGGTGGGCAGCGTTTTCACGGCGATGCAGAATGCCGCCATGAACTTTGGGGTGAAGCGTCTTCACTCGCCCGTCGAGCATTTCGGGGAAGCCGGTCAACTCAGAAATGTCCTGGACTCGGATGCCGGAGTCGCGCAGGAGTTTGGCAGTGCCTCCGGTTGAAATCAGTTCCACTCCCAAGGCGGCGAGTTTGCGGGCGAATTCGGCGAGGCCGGTCTTGTCTGTAACGCTGAGAATAGCGCGATGGATTTTGGACATTACTGAAATTCTATCAGCGGGCGCCGGGGCGGGTGATTAAGGAAGCCCAAAGTCGCGGCGTGCCCCAGGCTGGTGCCCTCCCGGTCGTCAGGTTCAGGTTCGAATTACACCTTGGCCCGGGCCTTCAGCTTGACTTGGCCATTCTGCATCTCGACGGTGTATTCAACCGCCATGCAGTTATTCTCCTGGCGGATTTGCGCGGTCTTCTTCTGTACGAAGGAAGCGAAGCTGTCGAGGTTGCCAGCGACCGATTCCCCGCTCTTTTTCTTGGCCTCGGTGAGCGCCACGTAGAGCTTCTCCACCTGATCGCGCTCGGCGGTGGGATCGGAGCATTGCACAGCAAACGGCCTTTCCTGCGGTTTCGGCGTCGGCGCAACCGCCGTTGCAGCTGCGGCGCCGGCCTGGCCAAGTCCGTACACCGGGTGGTGTTCGGGCTGATTTCCTTCCACCGGGCGCACTCCCTGCACCGAAAGCAACGCATCCTGCGGGCGCCGGTAGCCTTCCTCGCGAATGCGGCCTTTCTTGCGCCACAGGTCGCTGTAAATGGCATAGCGCTGCGCCATTTCGTTGTAGCGGAAACGCTGCGAAAAAGTCAGCTTTCCGCCGTCGCTGAACTTGCGCAGCAAACTCAAGACTTTCCACTCGATATCGGTGGGCGGTTTCTTGGTGGGGTTGCTGAAATAGACTTCGTACTCGATCTTGAGCCGGCGCAACTGCGACTCGAGGTGCGTCAGTTCTTCGTCAATGGTCACCGAGAGTTCTCCAGCAGACAGTCTAGATTCTACCGGGGGTTGGGGACGAGGTACCGGTGGGCCGGGGCTGGGGATGGTACGAAGGTACCCAAAGGGGGATGGCGTAGGGCTGCCCTGAGACTTGATGAGGAGGCTTATTGCTCGGCGAAGATGTAGACTGCGCCTTGCAGTTCGCCACCTTTGTCCGGCGCTCCCACCACCATCGTCGTCCCGCTGACCGCCAGCGAAGCGCCGAAACCTTCCTTGGCCCCGCCGTCCGACGCGATCACCGAGCCATTCGGCTTCGAGGTATTCACCCAGCCTCCGACGGGCTTTACGTAGCCGAAGATCGCACCCTGCGGAATCTGCCCAATGATGTCGCCCGGCGCCGAGGCCAATATGACCTTGCCGGTAATGGCTACGGCAAAGCTCAGCCCGGGATCGCCTTTCGCCTGTATGGTCAACTCGGCGGTCTGCGTCATGTCTGCCCAGCCCGTTTCGGGCTCAACAAAGACGTACACGGTCCCGGTGTTGTGCGCCGACGCCGCCACCACGGTCTTGCGGCTGACCGCCACTGCATGGCCGAAGGCGTCATCGCTTCCCTCATCGGAGCCAGTCAAGGTTGCGTTGGGCTGGGCTGGGTTGTATCCACCCAGCCGCCTTCCGGTTCCACGAACACGTACACCTGCTCCAACCTGCCATTATCAACTTCCCCCGCCACAATCGTGTTCCCGCTGATGGCCACCGAATTTCCCATCTCGAGCGCCGAGGAGGAGGTTAATGTCGCCGTCGGCTCGGTCATGTTTACCCAGCCGCCCTCGGGCTCGACAAAAACGTAGGCGCCGCTTGCCTGGCCCTCACCAGGCCCTCCCGCCACAATCGTCTTGCCGTCGCTGCTGATGGCCACCGATGTGCCTAGCAGGTTATCAACCAGGCCCGGCGGTATCGTTAACTCTGCCGTCGGCGTCAGGTCGCCCTTCCATCCGCCCGCTGGCTTCACAAATACGTACACCACTCCATTGCCGTTGTCATCGTCCGGTGTTCCGACGACTACGACCTCGCCACTGACGGCAACCGCCGTCCCAAACTCAACACTCTGGCCATCGCCCGATGCCAGTCTGGCCACGACCTTCCAGCCTCTTCCGGAGTTCACAATTATGTAAGCCCAACCGTGGTTGGCGGAGCCGAAGAACTGGGGCGCGCCGACTACCATGTTGTTGCCATTTATGGCGACTGAGTGCCCGAACTGATCATCTGCCCCGTTTTCGGGGTCAGCAATCTCCGTTACTTGTTTGACGAGCTTTGCCCTCTGCGCGGCTGCGCAGGGGGCGAGGACCCCAGGCATGGCTACCAGCAGAATCAACACGGGGACGAATCTGTAAAGAAGGGGCTTCATGCAAACACCCAGAACGAATTTGGGCACGCACTAAGAAGAACGCCGCGAGTCTTCGGCGTCGCTGATAGTCTGCACCGCGAGTCGGGCGATTGCAAGGCGAAAAACCCGCTCCCGGAGGGGCGAACGGTCTTCTGCTGGACGAAAAGAATGGGGTTTCGATTTCCACCGCAGCGTATCCCGTCATCGGCGAGTACCTTCCGGGCAATCTGCTCGCGGGCGGCGCAGGCATCCTAGGGCCGACGCTTCTCGGGCACCAGAACAACGGTTCGGCCAACAGCGACAACGCCGGGAACTGTACTCTAGCCGGGACCCCCGCGACGTGCACAATCAATTTTGCAAAGCCCTGGAACAATCCGCCGATTTGTATCGGCAACGACCAAACCAATCTGGCACCCATCAAGATCGTTCCGCCATCCATGTCCGTGCCGGTGACCTCCGAAATTGTCACGGGCACGATGGCTGGCGATCTCGTCGGCTGGCACTGCGAGGGTAATCCGAACTGAGCGGGGAATCACTAAAGATGTTGGAACGGTATTTACCTGGCGTTGGCCGCCATTTTCTTCACCATGGCCAGCACCAGCTTGCGGTCGCTGTCATTCAGGCTGACGGAGTAGCGGCGGATCTGGCTGAGGAAGCGGACTTCGTCATCGGAGAGTTGGGGCAGGCCTTTGCCTCCGTTGGTGTGTCCGGCTTCGGAGAAGAATTGCGAGAGCGGCAGCTCCATCGCTCCGGCAATTTTCGAAAGCGTGTCGAGCGAAGGGATGGTATGACCGTTTTCCACGCGAGAGAGATAGCAACGCAACAGACCGGTGCGCTTCTCGATATCGCCTTGGGACATTCCTTTTTGCAAGCGGTAGTTCCGGATGGTCTCACCGATGTTCATTGAGAAGGAAGCCAAGTAGTTCTCCGCGATGCTGAATAGTAACCAGAGTAATACGGTCTGGCAAGTGGAATTTCGTTGCCCAAGAAGCAGTGCGCTTAGCCTTGTGACCTGGCCAACTCGGGCGCTGCATGATCCAAGCGCTTCGAGTTTTCCTACTTCAGTGTGGCGGCAAAGAACTTAACCGTGCGCTGCCACGCATCGGCCGTATCCTCAGCACGGTAGCCATCCTTGTTGACGGGATTTTCAAAACCGTGTCCCGCATCGGGATAAATCGTGACGTCCACCGGTTTTCCTAGTCCCTTCATAGCTTTCTCGAATTTGTGAACATCATCCGGCGTGATGCCACGGTCTTGGCCGCCGAAGAGTCCGAGCACGGAAGCGTTGATGGCTTTCAGCGCGTTGGTGTCGGTAGCGAGGCGGCCATAGTTAATCACGACAGCGCGCGCCGTAGGCTCTTGCAGGGCGACATCGAGCGCGAACCCGCCGCCCATGCACCATCCGATGGCGGCAACGCGGTCTTTCTTGACGTCCGGTTGCGATGTCAGAAAGCCGAAAGCCGCGTGCAAGTCGCGCTTGGCACGGTCCTCAGGCAGGCCGCGCATGATTTCGTGGGCTTCTTCCCGTGTGGTCGCCACCTTGCCGCGGTAGAGATCGATTGCCAGAGTAACGTAACCCTGATCCGAAAGTTTCGAGGCCTGATCTTTCACCCAGTCGTTCAGTCCCCACCACTCGTGAATCACGATGATGCCGGGAAATGGACCTTTGCCGGCCGGCGTGTAGAGAACGCCTTGCACGGTTTCGTCGCCGCTTTGGTAGGAAACGCTCTTCGATGTGGCGGCAGCGGCGCCGATCGCGAGACACAAAATCAAAAGACAAGGCAGGGCGGTCTTCATGATGGTTCCCCCTCGGAAGGAATATAGGATAGCACCGTCGCGAACCACTAGAGCGTCAGTTCCAGGTAGAGTGTGCCGGCCATGGGATTTGCGCGATAGGGCGCGATCTCGCGAAAGCCCAGCTTGCGATACATGGCAACGGCATCTTGCATCACCGGCCCGACGGTGTCGAGCCGCATGCGGCGATAGCCGATCTGGCGGGCTTCGGCAATGACAGCCTCGGCCAGCACCCGGCCCAGTTTTTTACCGCGAAACTTGGGACGCAGGTAGAGCCGCTTCATCTCGCAAATTTCGCCATCGAACTTGTGCAGGGCTACGCAGCCAGCCAGTTCGCCATGAAATTGTGCCAGAAGAAGACGGCCGCCGGGAGGCGCGTAATCGCCGGGCAATCCGGCGAGTTCCTGATCGAAGTTCTGGAAGCAAAGACTGAAACCGAGGGAGTGCGCGTATTCGAGAAACAGTTCGCGCACTTGCGCGATTTGGGCCGGAGTTATCGCTTGCAGAAGTACAAAATCCTCCACAGGGGGCGCAGAGGAAAATCCTTGCTCCGATTGTTTCATTTTTGCCACACCTGCCTCTGTGAACTCTGTGTCCTCTGTGGTGAGGAATTTCTAGCCCATCAGCATGCCACCGTTCACGCTCAGTACGTGCCCGGTGATGTAGGAAGCTTCATCGGACGCCAGAAACGCTACCGCGCTGGCCACATCCTCCGGCCTACCCACGCGTCCCAAAGGAATGTTCTTCACGGCCATTTGCTTGAAGTCTTCCCCCAGCGTGGAAGTCATAGCGGTTTCGATGAAGCCCGGAGCAACCGCGTTGCAGGTGATGTTGCGCGATCCCACTTCGCGAGCGATGGCCATGGTCAATCCGATGAGGCCGGCTTTGGAGGAGGCATAGTTGGCTTGCCCAGCCTGACCCATCTGACCAAAGACAGAGGTTATGTTGATGATCCTTCCCCAGCGCTGCTTGAGCATGGAGCTGATCGCCTGCTGAGTGCAGAGGTAGGCGGAAGTCAAATTGGTGTTGAGGACGGCGTCCCAATCCGCGCGCTTCATGCGCATGACCAGTTGATCGCGGGTGATGCCGGCATTGTTAACGAGGATGTCGATCTTGCCGAAGTGCGCGAGCACGGCTTTGAAAACAGATTTGATCTGGTCTTCTTCCGCCACGTCCATCGCAAACGCCGTGGCATTTCCGCCGGTGGAAGTGATCTGCTGCACCAGTTCGTTCAACTTCTCCCGATTGCGGGCAGCGACCGCGACGGCAGCTCCGCCGGCGGCGAGCTTGAGAGCACAGGCACGGCCAATGCCCTGCGAAGCACCGGTGACCAGTGCGATCCGGCCTGAGAGGGTCATGAGTTGCTCCTTGTCATTGAAGCGGAAATTATAGCTGGGCTTAGGCCAACACGGCAGGATTGGCCACCGCGCGAGAGAAGCTGCCTATGGGGAGGTCGTCAACTGTGCGGTCTGCGTGCTGGAAACCGGCTGATAGTCGTAGTGATAAATATCAACCACCGCGCGTCCCACCAGGCGGGTGCGAGCCTCGGAGTGGATGTGCACTGGGAAGGTGAAAGGACCGAATTCTTTGTAGTCCTGGACAAATTCGATTCTCTTGATGAATAGCGACGGCGACTTCGCCAGTCTGCCCTCGGCCCTTACCATGCTTCCGGTATGCGTGTCGAGATAGATTTTCCCTTTGAACAAGCCGGGGTGTTTGGTCCGCGGCTTTAACTGAAACACGTGGACCAGGCGGTTCTGTAGTTGGGTAGTGCCTTTGTAGGAGAACTTGTAATTCTGGTCGCTGAGCGCCGTTGCGGCGGGATCGTCCTTC
>Ga0335077_10008757_pt1 | contig 12548 bp, 9 predicted proteins | sample Lox_Sample_31_FD_207151 | JGI IMG/M metagenome (GOLD analysis project Ga0335077, IMG submission 207151) | Soil microbial communities from Loxahatchee National Wildlife Refuge, Florida, United States - Lox_Sample_3.1 | ecosystem: Environmental > Terrestrial > Soil > Wetlands | place: USA: Florida...
CCTTTTGGGGGCGGTGCTGGTGCTGTTCCATGGCAAGCGCTACTGCTCCTGGATCTGCGGTTGCGGCGGCACATCCTTGGCAAGCGTTCTCAAGCCGGGCTGAAATACTATCACCTGTTCGCGGATGTCTGGCTGGTGGGGATCATCCCGGTTACGCTGTATCCGTTTTTCAGCGGAGAACTCTGGCGCCGCTACTGGTGCCCGCTGGCCAAGCTGATGCAGATGTTCAGTGCGTCATTTACTCGATTCCGGGTAAGCCGCTTCAGCATCTATTCAAATGAGAAGTGCATCTCGTGCCTGGAGTGCACGCGAAACTGCCAGGTGGGCATCGACGTTATGACTTACGCGCTCAAGCAGGAACCCATCACCAACGCCAACAGCTCCTGTATAGGCTGCGGCATTTGCGTGACGGTCTGTCCCGTGGGCGTGCTGTCGGTTCAGAGCGCCGCGTCGCCCGAGCTGGTGCAGATCACCGTGAAAGCGAGTTAATACATGTTCGGACTCAAGAATCCCAAGACCCAGGGAAAAGAGCTTCGCTCGCCGGATGGATTGCCACCGGATGTGATTGTCAGCCCTGACACGCGCCGCAGCCAGCGCGTCCCGCCGGGACAATCGCGCACGCTGAAGTGGCCGGTGCTGGACGCGAGCGGCCCGCCCGAGATTTCGCTCGCGCGCTGGAAATTCTCGATCCGCGGCCGAGTCGCCCGGCCGGTGGAATGGAACTGGGAAGAATTCCAGCAACTGCCGCGCGTCAAGGTGTTTTCCGATTTCCACTGCGTAACGCGCTGGTCTCGTCTGGGGAACCTGTGGGAGGGCGTATCGACCCGTGATCTCATCGAACGTGCCGGTGGCGCTCTTCCCGATGCGCATTTTGCGCTGGCCTACGGCTACGACGGCGGCTGGACCACCAACATGCCGCTGGAAGATTTTCTAGCCGAAGACGCGCTGGTCGCTTTCCTCCACGATGGCGAGCCCATCTCGACCGAGCACGGCGGCCCCGCGCGCCTCATCGTTCCGCAGCTTTATGCCTGGAAGAGCGCCAAGTGGGTGTCAGGCGTCGAGCTTCTGGATCGCGATCAAGCAGGCTTCTGGGAGCGGAATGGATATCACATGCACGGGGATCCGTGGGGGGAGGAGAGGTACGGGTGGTAGAGGGTGGAGCGGTGAGGCCCCGCCGGGTCTACCGCGCGGAGAAGCAAAGCAGTCAGTTCCCGGATAAGACCCTCCCATCATGACAAACGTGCTTGGGTATTCCGAGAACTGTAGCTCAGCGGTCCCCGCAATGCTTGGCTGCCAAACCAGACATCATTAACCTGGGGTTTCGCGAGGCTATGAATCTGCCCAACGAATTGCTCTACATCATGGACAGCCGTTGTCATCTTCTCCCTCGGTGTATACCTCGAGCGCAACGTGAATGTAGGATATGGCGGCTCCTCGTCTTGGGGATGCAGAACGTCACCAGCCAATTTCTCCGGTTTACCGTGAGCAATCAAGTCCCGCAGTTCCTTGAGCTCTATGATAGTTCTTAGCGGACGACGATCGGGTATCCTCGGCAGGCCCACCAGCTCCATTACCTTACGAAGCTTCCCATCCCAACCGCGATAAGGTTCCTTGCGAAAGAAGTTCCGCTCGTCCTTCCAAATATCCGGGGCAATCCGTTCACCCACAAAGTTGAGATACGCTTCAACAGTGTGAAACGCGAACACCATCGCTACGAGAGCAGGCTTCGACCAGTCTTGTTTCCGTTTGTTTGCGAGCGCCGCTTGTTCTTCGACGATTGTCCACATGAACCGATGAGGAATGTCTTCGCCTTCAAAATGTGTATTTAGCATTTGTGGTACTGGCATTTTCAATCCCCGATCCGTGGGCGAGGCATGTCGTTCACCGTGCGGTTTTTTTCGTGAAGACGCCGCCGGGGTCCCCTCTCGCTCCACCGCACCGGCCCGCCGCACCCGGACTTTCACTTCCACGCGCGATCCCAGCCGGTTGAGGATCGACATGAGGCGATCGACGGTGAACCGCCCGAGATCCGCATGGCGAATGCGCGAAAAATCGGCCGCCGCTACCCCGGTCCGGCTGTGCGCGGCGCGCACGCTCAGGCCTTCCCGATCGAGCGCCTTGATGATTTCCGCCGCGAGGATCGCCTTGACCTGTTCCGCATCCGCGTTCTTGTGCCCGAGGTCACGGAACACATTTCTACTCCCGCGCACCACGTCCAGCTTTTCGCTTTTCATCGCAACATGTCCTTCAGCCTTTTCAGGCGGTCTTTTATCAGATCGATCTCACGTTTACGCGTCTTGATGCCCTGTGTCGACTTCTTCTGGAATGCGTGGACCACCCATATTTCCGCGGCAAGCTGCACCGCGTAGACCACGGGGAACGCTTCGCCGCGAAACTGCAGCGCGATCTCGAAGACGCCCGAGCCCATCCCGTGCATGGGCTTAGCAACATCGGCTTTCCCACCTTCCGCTGCGATCGTCAGCGCAGCCAGGCACACCGACCAGGCCCTTTCCGGGAATACCTCGAATTCCTTCAGTGCCGCCTTGATCCATGAAACGGGCCGCGTCCGCGGTGTCATCGTTTCTCGACTTGAGTACCTATAATGTATGTTGTCATATTTGACAACACAGGTCAAGAAAGCGCGCAGCGGGCAACTTTGAGCGTTTCTTCAGTCGCTCTGACCCGCGTCCTCGCGCCGCTATAATGCCCCGAGTAGATGAGCTACTCCCTCTGGATCTCCGGCGACGTCGCGTTTGCGCAGGGCACGTACGAATCGCGTCCGGCGGGAACGGCGGTGATCGCCGTCACTGATCTCTTCAAGCGGCGCGATTTCCATCCGCTCAACCGCGCGCCTAGTGTTTTCGATTCGAGCTACGTCGGATTGTTCGCCTCGCTGGGCGATCTCAACGCGGAGATGCGAAGGCGGCGCGCAAAGAGGGGGGACAGTTGAGAATCGCCGAGGTGCGACACCGCGAGGATGAAAATTCGGCAGAGCCGCAATCATGAGATTGTTACAAGGGCGAGACGGGGATGGGCAGGCTGCGTCCACGGAGAGCGGGTCGGGAAGGTTGAAAGCCGCTCGATTAGGGACGCAGAAGCCAGTCCCCATCTCGCGACGTGTGGTTTCGGTGGATCAGTCGATTACGATTAGGGACAGTGGAGCCAGTCCCCGGGCGGCGATCTATCTGTTCCGCCGGTGATACTCACCGCCGCCCAGCCCGCCGGCGTCGATCAGCACCGCCACGATGAGAATCAGTACATTCCAGCCCTCCAGCCGCTGGTGTGTATTGGTGAGCCACGCGTAGGCGAGTGTGGTGGTTGGAAGAAAGAAGAAGCCGATCAGCGGAATGATCATGGCGTGATAGGCGCGTTCCAGGTAATTTGAGAACAGGAACAGGCACACCAGCACGATCCGCGGAAACATCAGGATGGCGATGATCAGGCAGCAGGGCATAAAGGGACGAGGCGGATCTCAGAGTTGCGCCTCTGTTGATATACTAATGTGTTCACCACAAAATAAGGAGAGCCCGCCAATGAACGTGCCATTCTACGGCCACGTCCGGCAGTACCACAACATCAAAGCCGAGATCGACAAAAACCTCAACGAAGTCCTCGAGAGCGGCCAGTACGTGATGGGGCCGATGCTCAAGCGATTCGAAAAGGAGTTTGCGGAATATCACGGGATGAAGTACGCCGTGGGCGTGGGCAACGGAACGGATGCGCTCTGGCTTTCGTTCATGGCCCTCGGCATCGGCCCCGGCGACGAATGTATCACGCACCCCAATACGTTCTTCGCCACCGCGGAGGCTATCTGGATTGCCGGCGCAACGGCCGTCTTCGTCGACTCCGATCCCAAGACCAACTGCATCGATCCTTCCAAGATTGAAGCGGCCATCACGCCCAAGACCAAGGCGCTGGTTCCCGTCCACCTTTATGGCCAGTGCGCCGACATGAAGGCCATTCGCAAGATCGCCGATAAGCACAAGCTGCTGGTCATCGAGGACAACGCGCAGGGCATCGGGGCGCGCGGCGACGGCTTCAAGATCGGAGAGCTGAGCGATGCTGTCTGCACCAGTTTCATCATCCAGAAGAACCTGGGTACATTCGGCGACGGCGGCGCGGTAGTCACCAACAACGAGAATGTCGACCGCGTTGTACGGAGGCTGCGCAATCACGGGTCGGAGAAGCGCTCGTGCCACAGCTATGGTTTCAACAGCCGCCTGGACGACATTCACGCGGGCGTGCTCAGCGCGAAACTCAAGCACATTAACGAATGGAACGATCTGCGCCGCAAGTGGTCAGCGCGTTACTCGGCGTGCTTGAAGGATGCGCAGAATATCACGCTGCCCTACGCTGTCCCCGGCTACCATCACATCTTCCATCTCTACGTGATCGAAACCAGGCGGCCTGAACATCGCAATGTGCTGCTCGATTTTCTTAACAAGAACGGTGTCGACGCCAAGTGCCACTACGATATCGCCATCCATCAGCAGCAGGGTTATCCGTGGGGCAAGCCGGCGCGCATCGCGGGGGCGATTCCCAACGCCGAGCGAAACGCGGGGTGTTGCATCTCGCTGCCCATGTTCCCTGAGCTCACCCAGGAAGAGGTTGACTACACGATCTCGAAGGTCCTCGAGTGGGACCGGACGGTGCAAGCGTGAAAGATAAGTACCGCGTTGTCGTCGTCGGCATGGGCAAGCGAGGCATGCACCATGCCACGGCCTTTCAGGCAAATCCGCGGTTTGAAATCGCGGGCATTTGCGAGATCGACCAGAAACGCCTGGATGACGCGGCCGCCAAGTTGGGCGTCAGCATCAAAGGAACCGATGCCGCCGAAGTGGCCCGCGCCGCCAAGCCTGATGTTTTTTGCTTTTGCACCCTGCCCAACATCCGGGCGTCGATGGTGCGCATCGGCATCGAGAGCGGCGCCAAACTCATCGCCATGGAGAAACCCATCGCGCTCTCGAGCGCCGAAGGTTTCCAGGTGCGCGATCTCGTGGCTGGAAGCGGAATCAAAGCCGTGGTCAGCCATCAGCACCGTTATGGCGAGCACTACCGGAAGGTCGGGGAGATCGTCGCTTCGGGCGCGCTAGGCCGGATCCAAACGGTTTACGGAACGGCCACGGGCTGGATGATGCACATGCTCTCGCACCTGATCGACTACCTGCGCTGGTTTAATAATGATGCCGAGGCCGAATGGGTCATGGCGCAGGCCGCCGGCCGCGGCAAACTGACCGACATTCATCCGTCGCCCGATTACATCGCCGGATTCATCCACTTTGCGAACGGCGTGCATGGCGTCATCGAGTGCGGCGCGGGTGCGCCGGATGTGCCCGAGGTCGACTACTGGTGGCGCAAGTGCCGCATGGGAGCGAAAGGCACAGAAGGTTTCGCCGAGGTGCTCACCGGTGGCGGCTGGCGCGCGGTGACGACAAACGGCGCATGCTCGGGCGGCGGCTCCATGAATTACGATCTCGACATGCCGCCCTACATTCAGGAGATGGCCGACTGGCTCGACGACGAGACCAAGGTGCACCCCTGCAACTTCGCCAGCGCATACAAAGGCTTCGAAATCATGATGGCCTTCTGCCGCTCGGCGGCTCAGGGCGGGCAAGTCGCGCTGCCGCTGAGCGGAGCTGCGGATGAAATCGAAATGCTGCGGCGCTCGGTGCCGGACCGGAAGGTGATTTTGGCAATTCCATCTAGCGCGAAAGAATATCCGTCGTAAGCAGCATCCGCTCTGTTCCGTCGCGGCTCGGAAAAAGATTAACGAGGCGACCTAATCCTCAAGAACCTCAGCCAAGAGGTTGGCGGGCTCGTCGGCGGTGTCATTTTTTTGCCAGCGATTTGCGGGGGTGGGCAGACTTATTACGCTGATTCTCTTGGCCTTGCAAGCGATAGTGATTGGAAGAACACTTGCCCCTCCAGGGCCAGGAGGAAAGTGAATGTCAATCTCCAGTATTTCTTTCGGTAACACTCCCACGAATATCCAGAACTGGCAGGCAATGGCGAGTCAGCGGCGGCAGGACTTCCAGAGCCTGGCCAGTTCGCTCAAATCCGGCGACCTCGGCGGGGCGCAGCAAGCTTACTCCGAGCTTCAGACGTTGGCCTCGGCGAACCCGTCGAGCACGTCGTCAACCAGTCCCGTTCAGCAGGACTTCACCGCCCTGGGAAAGGATCTCAGCGCTGGAAACCTGAGCCAGGCCCAGAAGGACTTCGCCCAAATGAAGACCGACTTCCAGTCGGTTCTCGGGCAAAACGGCGCGTCCACCGGGGTGCATCACCACCACGGGCACCACGTTCACAAAGCTGCCGCAACCCCCAGCGACGAGACCACGCCGGGCGCGTCACCAGCCCTGTTTTCGCCTTACGCATCTGCGAATGCCACCGACAATTCCATGGCATCGAGCCTGTTTAGCCTGATGGGCTAAATCAAATCCGTTCTCGCAATTTTTGCCGACGCCGGACAAAATGGCCGAAATTGCATGCGGCGTCGGCATCGTTTCTGCCACGGCGCGCCTTTCCTCGTTCCTGTATCATCAATTAAAGAAGGCGCATCCAGTCCATGGCAGGGAAATCCGATCCGCAACAGGGCATCAATAGCTGGCTCGAAGACGAGCTGTATCAACAATATCTGCACGATCACGGCGCCGTCGACGAGAGCTGGAAGCATGTGTTCGAAGAGGCCAAGGGCAACGGCGGTCGGGCCGCGGCGAGGCCGCCCGAACCGGCGCCGGCCCCGGTCGAAAACGTGGTCCGCGCTGAAGTGCCGGCGCCTCCGCCCGCCACCCTCGCCGAAGAGCTGATCCCCATGCGCGGCGCCGCGGCCCGCATCGCGCAAAACATGAACGCGAGCCTCGAACTTCCTCTCGCCACCTCGCAGCGCACCATTCCCGTCAAGGTCATCGACGAGAATCGCCGCATCATCAATCATCATCGTTCGCTGCTCGGCAAGACGAAAGTCTCTTACACGCACATCATCGGTTGGGCGGTGGTGCGCGCGCTGGAATATTTTCCCGGCCTCAATCACGCTTACGCGGAAGAGAATGGCGAACCGTTTCGCCGGGTGCGCAGGAAAATCAACCTGGGGATTGCGGTGGATGTGCCCGGCAAAAACGGCGGGCGCAATCTGTTGGTTCCCAATATCAAAAATGCCGGTGAACTCGATTTCCAGCAATACGTCACGGTCTTCGACGACCTGGTGAGCCGGGCGCGCGGCGGCAAGCTGACGCCCGATGATTTTCAGGGCACCACGATCTCCATCACCAATCCCGGAACGGTCGGCACCATGCAATCGATCCCGCGGCTCATGCCCGGCCAGGGTTCGATTATCGCGGTGGGCACGATCGACTATCCGGCCGAATATCAAGGCACCGCGCCCGAGATGCGCGCCGCGCTGGGCATCAGCAAGGTCATGACTCTGACCTGCACCTACGATCACCGCATCATTCAGGGCGCGGAATCCGGCATGTTCCTGGGCAAGCTGCAGGCGCTGGTCAACGGCGACGACGGCTTCTACGAAGAGATCTTCGAGCATCTGAAGCTGCCCTACAACCCGGTGCGCTGGGAGCCGGACCGCCAGGTGAGCCTGCCGGGTGTGACGGGGCACGCCGCAGAAGTGGCCAAGGAAGCCGCCGTGCTGCAATTGATCAACGCGTATCGCGTGCGCGGGCACCTGATTGCCGATCTCGATCCCCTGGGCGGCGAGCCCAGCTATCACCCCGAACTCGATCCCCTGCGCTACGGATTAACCATCTGGGACCTCGACCGCGAATTTCTTACCGGCACGCTCGGTGAAGCCATCGGCGAAGGTGCGCCCAAACACGTCGCCACTTTGCGCGAAATCCTCGAAACGCTGCGCCAGACCTACTGCGGCAAGATCGGATGCGAGTACATGAACATTCAGCATCCCGAGCAGAAGCGCTGGCTGCAACAGCACATGGAACCGGAGGCCAATAACTGGCCGCTTGACCGCGAAGTGCGGGTACGGATTATCGAGGACCTCATCGGCGCCGAAGAGTTCGAGAACTTCCTGCACGCCCGCTTCGTGGGGCAGAAGCGGTTCTCGTTACAGGGCGCCGAGACGGCGATTGCGATCCTGGATGAGCTGCTCGATCGCGCCGCGGACCGCAACGTTCACGAAGTGGTGATGGGCATGGCGCACCGGGGCCGGCTCACCGTGCTCGCCGACATCGTAGGCAAGCCGCTCGGCCAGATCTTCTCGGAGTTTGAGGGCAACGCCGATCCCGCCAGCACGCAGGGATCGGGCGACGTGAAATATCACCTGGGCGCAAGTGGCGTGCGGCGATCGTCGTCGGGGAAGGAGATCGTCGTCTCGGTGGCGCCGAATCCGAGCCACCTGGAGGCCGTCGATCCGGTGGTCGAAGGCATCGTGCGCCCAAAGCAGGATCGTCTCGGAGACACCGAGCGCGAGCGCGTGATCCCGCTGCTGATTCACGGTGACGCCGCCTTCGCCGGCCAAGGCGTGGTGGCGGAGACGCTGAACCTGTCGCAGCTCGACGGCTATTCAACCGGCGGCACCATTCATCTGATCATCAACAACCAGATCGGCTTCACCACGCTGCCCGACGAAGCGCGCTCCACGCCCTACTCCACCGATGTGGCGCGCATGGTGCAGGCGCCGATCTTCCACGTGAACGGCGACGACCCGGAAGCCGCCATCCGCGTGGCGCAAATCGCATTCGATTACCGGCAGGAGTTCAAGAAAGACGTCGTCATCGACATGTTCTGCTACCGGCGCTGGGGCCACAACGAGGCCGACGATCCCAGCTACACGCAGCCGTTGCTCTACAAAAAGATCAAGGAACATCCGTCGGTGGCCAGGCTCTATGGCGACCTTCTGGGGCGTGAAGGCGTCATCACAGCGGACGACGTGGCCGCCATGCGCAAGCGCGAATCCCGGCGGCTTTCCGAAGCCTTCGATGCGGTGCAGCAGAATGCCGAGCGGTTCGAAGTTCAGGAATTGAGCGCCGTTCCGGAAGACGAAATCGCCGTCATCCCGCACGCTCCGTCCGTGGATCGCGAGACACTCGAGCGGGTGGTGCGCGGCGTCACCACGTTCGCGGAAAATTTCCACCTGCATCCCAAGCTGCATGGCTTCATCGAGAGACGCAAAGAAGCGTTTGCCAAGGACGGGCCTATCGATTGGGCCTTTGGCGAGACGCTCGCTTTTGGCACGCTGGTGCTTGAAGGCACGCCGGTGCGGCTCAGTGGTCAGGATTCCGGCCGCGGCACCTTCAGCCAGCGCCATCTTTGTTTCTATGACGCTGAGACCGGGCGCAAGTACATTCCGCTGCAGCATCTCGCCAAGGATCAGGCTCGGTTCGATGTGTTTGACAGCTCGCTCAGCGAGTATGCGGTCCTCGGATTCGAGTTCGGCTACAGCGTCGCCGATCCGCTTACGCTAGTCATGTGGGAGGCGCAGTTCGGCGATTTCGCAAACGGCGCCCAGATCATGATCGACCAGTTCATCTCCGGAGCCGAAGCCAAGTGGGGGCAGCCCAGCGGTTTGGTTCTGCTGCTGCCGCACGGCTACGAAGGCCAGGGACCCGAGCATTCGAGCGCGCGCATCGAGCGGTTCCTCGTTCTGGCAGCCGAGCAGAACATCCAGGTTGCCAACTGCTCCACGCCCGCGCAATATTTCCATCTGCTGCGGCGCCAGATGCGCGGCGGTGCGGACCGCCGCGGGATGCGCAAGCCGCTCGTCATCTTCACGCCGAAACGCCTTCTGCGCCACCCGCGTGCGACTTCTTCGTTTGCCGACTTGGCCGGCGGCGGCTTTCGCGAGGTGCTGGATGACACTTCGAGGCTCGATACCAGCCGCGTGGCGCGCGTGGTTTTCTGCACGGGACAGCTCTACTACGACCTCATCGCCGCGCGCGAGGAGCAGAAGGTGGAGAACACCGCCATCGTGCGGATGGAGCAGTTGTATCCGTTCGCCGAAACGCGCGTCAAGGATGTGCTGCTGCGATACCCTGTCACCGCCGAAGTCGTCTGGGCGCAGGAAGAGCCGCGGAACATGGGCGCCTGGCGCTTCATCGCGGAACAGTTCCGCCCGCTGCTCGAACCCACGCGCCGCGAGCTGCGCTATGTGGGCCGCCCCGAGAGCGCCAGCCCCGCCACCGGCTCACTGAAACGGCATCAGGAAGAGCACGGCGAGATCACACGAGAGGCACTGACGCTGGGAGCGGTGTCCAAAGCGCGTAAAGTCCGGGTGATCACACGGCGGAAGGTGAAGTAAGCGCAACGGGCGTGCGTGAGTTCGAACCCGCTCCCTCCGGTCGCGGTTCAGCAGGGTCTGCCGAAACTGAGCCGCGACCAAAGGGAGCGGGTTTCAATGTGCCGTGTCCGCAGGGAACTTCACCGTGCCTTTCCGCCCAACAGCTTTTCCCCGCCCGCTTCGACGAAAACCCTTAGCGCTTCCTGATGGCGCGCCTCCGCCTGCTTCAAGAGCTTGACGAATTCCGGATGAGTCCGCAGCGGGTCAAGCCAGGGGTCACGCGCGAACACCGGTACGCAGAAGTACCCGCCGTCCACTACTCTTCCCAGGGTGGCGAGCGCGGACGCCGTCTCGCCGAGATAGCTCAGGTGCCGAGCCATATAGTAGAGGCCTTCCGGGTCGGTGAATATCTCAACCACCCGTTTGGTCGCTTCGAGACTCTCGGGGTTGTTGCCCTCCAAGGCGGCTTGTAGCGTCCGCAGAAGCAAACGGCTGGTGGCCGGCAGATCTTTCGATTCGGATTCCTGGACGCACCGGCGCGCTTCACTTTCGCGCCCCATGTGCTGCAGCGTGAGGATTCGCGTGTAGTCCGACGCATCCGTCTCCAACGCACCCGCATAATCCCCCATTAGAAGGTGCGCATTGCCCACGGTCGTGACAATATTCGGATCCAGCCGCCGCGCCTGCCGGTGCGCGGCGAAACACGCGTCCACCAGCCCGCAGTAGCGGCAGGCGTGCACGAGGCCGGCAAATAACTCCGGGTCGTTTTGCTTCGCCTGCGCACGATCCAGCAGCCGCTTCATCGCTTTCACCGCCCGCCCGCATTCCGCCTCGAGCTGGGTGTACAAATTGTGAGCTAAAGCCAGCTCCGGGTTGAGTTCCAGAGCGCGGCGGAACGCAGCCTCGGCCAGCCGCAGATTTTCCTCCGAATTCTCGCCATACTTGCCGATCACGCGATAGCACCTTCCCAGATGCGCCCAGGCCGGGGCGTACTGCGAATCTTCCTCAATGCATCGCAGATAGAGATCGCGAGCCAGCAGGAAGGTCTCGTGCCGCTGGCCCAACTGATTGGCTCGCAGGAAAAACTCGTAGGCTTTTGCCGTTGAAGGCACGTCGTGTCTCAGAATCCGCTGCTCGCGCGCCGTCAGCGATGGCGACACGGATTCGATGATCCGGTTGACCAGTTCGTCCTGCAATTGAAAAATGTCGTGCAGCGGCGATTGCGACGTGTGCGACCATACCAGCGTGCCGCTTGGCGCTTCGCTGAGCTGGGTCGAAACGCGAATCTGATCGCCGGCGCGCAGCAGCGTCCCGGCGAGCACGATGTCCACCTCTGCCTCCGCGGCGATGGCTTTCAAATCGGGGGCCTGAGCCGCGAAGCGCGCCGCCACCATGCTGGATCGCACCACCAGGGATTCCAGGCCCGCCAGCGAGCTGGTGATCGCGTCCGGCAGACTGAAGGCGAGAAAATCGGTTTCCGCGTCGGGCCGGAGAACGCGGAAAGGCAGAACAATCAGTCGCGTCATCGGGCGCGCGCGTACGGGCACGGCGGTATCCGACGCCAGCAACGTGCTTCGCAATTCCTGCGCCATGGCATCCGCGGTCTGGTAACGGTCGTCTGGTTTTTTCGCCAGTGCGCGATGGATGATCCGGTCCACAGCCGCGATCGCCGCTGAACCCGCTAAAGCCGGTGGCTGTTCGAACAGGATGGCGTGAAACACTTCCGGAACAGTTCGGCCGGAGAACGCGCGCCGCCCGGCGAGCAGTTCAAACAGAATCGCTCCGACCGCAAAAATGTCCGACCGGACGTCGACAGCCTGCCCCTGCACCTGCTCCGGCGACATGTAATTCCATGTCCCGACCACCGTTCCGGCAGCCGTTAGCGCCGTTTCGGTTTCCAGATCCGGATTGAGGGATTTCACCGGGGCAGCCAGGCCAAAGTCGAGAAGTTTGATTCCGTGCGCCGTCTGAAAAATGTTGGAGGGCTTCAGATCGCGGTGCACGATGTCACGGCGCTGAAGCGCTTCCAGCGCCACCAGGCCCCCGAGCATTATCTGAATGGCGTCCGGTGCCGGCAGCGCGCCTCGCTCGAGCGTCTGCGCCAGGGATTCGCCTTCCAGCAGTTCCATAGCCAGAAACAGCTCACCCGCTTCCTCACCAATTTCGTAAATCTGGCAAATGTTCGGATGGTTCACCGCCGCCGCGGCGCGCGCCTCCCGCCAGAGCCGCTTGGAGGCCTGCTCGTCCATCCCGGCTTGGCGAAGCATTTTGATCGCCACCGGCCGCTCGAGCCGCTCGTCTTGCGCTG